>Ga0265337_1000184_pt1 | contig 32938 bp, 36 predicted proteins | sample 42122metaG_FD_192441 | JGI IMG/M metagenome (GOLD analysis project Ga0265337, IMG submission 192441) | Rhizosphere microbial communities from Carex aquatilis grown in University of Washington, Seatle, WA, United States - 4-21-22 metaG | ecosystem: Host-associated > Plants > Roots > Rhizosphere >... | reverse complement strand
CGTGTTTTCAAATGGCCACAAATTCTCCACCCATCTGAAAACACGAAATTCTCGCTCCGAACCGTAAACAACAAAACCATGATTAACAACCATCCGATATATGTGGCCGCTTTTCTCGTCCGGCGCTGTCGGAAGGTTTGAAGAATAAGAAAGATGGATCCAAATAAATGCAACTACCACCGCCGAGCAAAAGCCCATGAGCAGCCCATACAAAATTTTCCGTAGCAGTTTCATTTGTGGCTTGCCGTCTAACATTATTATTAGGCCAAAGAGCATGCACAGCCGCGTGCACGATTGATTTTTATAACTTTGGCTGCTATCATGGGCTTATGAAAGCAGATTTGCGTATTTCTGTCAAGGATTATCGTCGCAACAAAAACCTCAAAATCCAGCTTGTGCGAGTTCCATTTTCCAGCAGCCGCCAATTTTGGGTCCGAATGAACGGCGAACCCTGGCCGAAGTCCGGCCATCCAGCTTCCATCACCCGATTGATGACGGCACTCCGCAAATCGCTGGTGAAGGCGTTTTGAAAGGTCGAATCGCAGACGGTTTCCCCCGGCTGCAAAGACTTTTTTCTGATACCTTCAGATGGTGGAAAAAAGACTTTGCACCCGCCCCAATATGGTCCTGACAGTGCCGGTTTTTTTCTCGATGCTCCGGCCTTGATCCGCCCCGCCTCCATCCCGGAACGGCCTGCGCCTCGGAAACAAAACCGGCACAGTCAGGGCAGGGGATACGCCCCCAAGTTTCAGGGTAGGTTTTGCCGCTCCGCGGAAAGTCTGATTCGAGAAGAGAGGCCGGACTGCTATCGCGTCCTTTCGCTTTTTGGTGGCTTCGCCGCGCTGATGCTGAAATTTGTGCTCCGCTTCTAACGAACCGCTGGCGCGGAAATCCACGCCATCATTGCAAGGTCACAGGCACGGGAATATAAAGTTCGTCTTTCAAATCAGGCGGGGAAACCCTTTGCGCTTCGACTTTTGGAACCGGAGGAGACGGAACCGCAGGAGCTTCGTGAACCGGCATTTTCTTTCCGTCCACCACGACATAATCCTCGGCAATTTTCGTCACCCGGCCGGAGGAGGTTTTCACCCGCGAACCATCAGACAGGAACAGCGTGAACGAACCGCCCCCGCCGGCATAGCCCAAACAGTAAACAGCCGGCGAGTCTGTGACGGGCAACACGCTTTGTCCACTTGTCGCCTCTTTGCTTATGACTGGCGATGCGACGGCTTGAACATATTGCGTGACGACCACCACAGAACCAACCGGCGGAAGATCTTTTTGCACCGCTTCGTGAGCTTTCAGAGCAGGCCGCACATCGGGAGCCAAATGATGGCCGATGATAATCGGAAGCCAATGCAGAAAAAACCAGAAGAACACCGGACACGCCACCACGAACCAGAGCCAGTGAATCCCCTTTTTCCGCGCGCCAGTGTCCGCGCCCGCCCTGCCATGAATCCCGACGCCCTTTGCCGTGTCATAGCAGGCCGCAAGCCCGCTGACATCCAGACGGAACGTTCCAGACTCCATCGGCGCAGTTGTCGGCGTTGCCGGTGAGCCGTAGGTTGAACGGACGAAAATTGCCGGTAGCCGGAACAGGCCCGCCCGCTGTTTGCTCAGGTTGCGCACGTAAGTATAATCCTGAGCCACGGAACGGAATTGCTTATCAACATTCCCGATGGCTTGGGTAATGCAGACAACATCATCGCCGAGCTTCCGGTGTTGCGACAGGTAGTAAAGGACTTCGTTGCCGGTGAGCGCCCACGCGCGAGAATTGAACGCAATATGGACTTCATCCAGAACGTAAAGGACGCCCCCATCCTTAACGCCGCTGAAATCAGGACGCTTGCCCTCGCGCCATTCGTCATTTGTCACAGACGCGAGACGCACGCCCAAACCGCGATAAGTAAAAAAGCGCGGCAAATCATCTTCGCCGAGGAGAAGAATCCTATCAGTGATATGTTTCGGCCCATCGTCAGCCACCGCGACGTTACAGTCCCCGCTCTTAAACTCGAAGTATCTTTCATATGCCGCCGGGTAATGCGTTTGGAGGTATGCGTTCAGCATGTCCAGACGCAGAGGAACGTTTGTGATGATCGTCCGATGACCGTGAACCAATTCCTCGACAATCAGCTTGACAGAGTAAAGCGTTTTTCCGCCGCCGGGTTTCCCCGATATGAAGTGAACGGACATTTTCTTGACCTAAAATTCGCCCGACGATGACCGGAGAGGCGTTTGTTTCGCGCGACCCTTGCCGCGACATGGGGTGTTTTCATCGCCCGTCACACCGGGCAGGAGGAACAATTCTTTCAGGAACATCACGAGGAAACGACGACCCACGACGCGGAACTTGAACGAAGCGACGGCCTCGGACATTGAGCCGAACCGCCGACGACGGCGGCCACAAAGAACCGTGACTTGCGACAGCCCAGGCTTATTCATTGTCCCCCCCGCCACCAGGTATTGTCCGAATCATCCAAATGCAGAACAGGCCCGCCGCAATCGTGGCGCCGATGCCAAGGCCCGAATTGAAAGCCGACGTGCAGGCCGCCGAGTCATCATTGACGACGTAAACGAGATTCGTTTGCGCACCCGCCGACAAAGCCCCGCAGAACCCCACGCAGGCCCAAAGAACGCGCGATTTCAAGACGACCTCCGCAGGCAGTAGAAGATTGCCAAGGGAATCAGCAACCCGCAGGTTAAACAGACGATTTGATGGTATGACATAGATTTACCTTCCAACGAGAAACCGAGTCGCGCCGATGGCCACGTTGACAATCTTGCCAAGCGTGAACTGCAAAACAATTAACGTCATCGCCAGAGAGAAAATCAGACGGACAGCAAAGAGCGACGTGAGCAAATAGATGGCCGTTGATGAAAGTGCATTCGTGAAAACCGTTGCGTCCATTGCATCAGCCACCGACGCCCCAAGATGCGCGAAGATATACGCCGACGCCGCCGCGAACAGCACAATGAACGCGACCGACACAGCCCGGCCCACAATCCAGCCAATCCCATTCCCGCCGAAACCCCACAGCTCGATTTGCATGTCAGGAACGCCGCCCGTTTGCGCGCTCGCCTTGACTTGCAACAATGACCAATAGAGACGACCAACCGCCGTGAAGAACGCCAACAGAGCCGCAATCTTGAACCCTTGATAACAGACCGTTGCCACGCCGGAGAACCGCGCAATCGGGTCGAGGTTGATCGTCTGACCAAGAAATGACATTGACATGTTCGGAGAACCCGCCGTGTCAGGAGGCAGAACAGGATTGCACATGTCCACAAACGCACCGATGCCCGTATAATCTTCCCACGTCGCCGCCGCAGAAACCGCCGCGTCCGAATTTGTCGCCGCCGAGTCAATCGCATAATGCCCGTAGTTACTCCCCGACCCATCCGTCCCGTTCGTCATCTTCGCCAACAGGTTTGACATTCCCGCAAGCGTTGAGAGTGCGCCTTGAGCCGCAGAGAGCACACCCGTTTGCGTGCTTTCCAAATTGTAATTGCTGATGGATGCCGAGTAGTTCGAGAAATAATTAAGGTTCGTGACAGATACTTGAGTCGAGTTCGTGTTGTAAACGTAGTTGCTCACGCCCACGTTTATATTGTTCGTGAAATGGATTCCCGCAATCGCATCGTTGATGGCTTTCGCGTCCACATGCGCAAGGCCCGCAGCCGAAGCCGCATTCGCGTTCAAACTGTTCAAGTCCCTGTGATTGTCCTGATGGAAATCATTGATAGCGGCAATTATGCCGTTCGCATTTGCCGTTCCCTGAGACTGAGCCGTCGCCGCATCCGTGTGCGCCTGAGACGATGAATCTTGCGCGTCACTATGCGCTTGCCGCTCGATGGTAACGTCCGCGTTATAGAGAAGCTGCCCCATGTCTTTCAACGTCGGAATGATTCCCGCAAAGTCGGAATTCGTTGCCGTCCACAAGACATCGTTGTTTGTTTTCCAATCCAACGAAGGCAGGTTCGTCGGGAGGTTCCAGTTGCCATTTGAATTTGCGAACACCGGCGGCCCGTTCGTCACCTGCGGCCCGAATGTCGGAGGCGTGCCGTTTGCATCACTCCCGCCGTTGCCCGACGAGGTTCCCCCCCCCCTTGGTCAGTGTTCGGAGGCTTGCCCACCATGTTTGTGATACCCGTATCAGCCACTTGATCACCGCCGCCAGCAGGCGAGGCATACAGGCTATAATCATGACCATCGTTGCAGGGGACGTTATTCGAGTAGTAATAGGTTCCGTTCGGAGAAACCATTGACGAGTTTTGTAGAATCTGGTCACGGCCCGAACTGTTCAACCATGCTGTGGTGTAACCCACCGCGTAAATCCGCCAATTTGACGACGTGTTTTTGATGTCAAACACAAGGGGAGTCATGCACGGAGGGTGGTTTGAGTAGCTGCCAGTTGTCGCCGTGTTCGTGCAATACACCGTGCCGACCGTGTAGGGATAAGCCACCAACGGCCCCGCAACATCCAACGTTTGAGTGCCAAGCTGGACATTTACAATCGTGACGGTGATGCCGTTCGTCCATGCGTCGTTCAACTCGATGACCACATTTGTTGTGCAAGCTGGCTGTGGGGTAGTGTTCACATAAAAATCCTCAGTCACTGTCATAGTTTGACCGATGACCCCACCGCCGCCAGTTGTCCCCGCCGTCATGTTTGTTGGCCCACCGTTGGCGATATACAGCGTTGACTCAGAACCGCCGGTGTTAGCTGGCCACGGATAGTCATAGGTCACCGTATCAGTTCCCCCCGGCGCAAGTTGCGCACCGGATGACCCATAGTTGAAGGTGAAATCCTGACCCAAGGTGGAACTGCTATTGACGTAAAGAAAGTTTGTTCCATGCACAGTCCCCCACCAGCCGGTGGAACCCTGATTGTGAAACGTTGCGACATAATGAATGTCATAAGCCTTGACCGACAACACCGCAACCAAGACCAACAGAGTTGAAAGGAGTTTTTTCATTTGAAGATTGACCACACGCGCCAATAGTAATTTGTCACCAGAACCGCCCGCCCTTGCTCATCCCCGACGTAATGAACATAAGCGGAGTTTGTCACCATCATTGAACCGCGAAGCTGGCCCGCGACGTAGTAATTGACGCGATGCGGCCCCAGTTGCTCGACACGCTTGCCGTAGAGAAAAAGCAGCCCCGCGAACGCAAGCAGAAACCAGAATTGAAGATGTTCCCTCATGTGGTGTTTCGAGCAGGGACGGCCAACACGACCGCCCCCGCCCGGTGACGCGCGCAAAATTAAATCTTGCGGAGCACTTTGCGACCGACCACAAACAGGACGATGCCCAGAGCAATCACTTCCGCGGCAGTCCAGTAGCCGGAAACGGAGGTGATGGCCGCGCTGACATCCGTCTGAGCGAATGCCGAGCCAGTGAGCAGAGCGAACGCCAGCAACGCGGCGAACGCGAGACAGAACGTGCCCACAAACCGGCGAGCGACGTTTTTCAGACCAGACAACATGTTTTTCATGTTAGACCTTTCATTTGTTCGTTTGCGGAATTGCAAACGGTGAAAGGACTTTACAAAGCGAAGCTTTCCGCGTAAGACCCCACTCCGCACATGCACGAAATGAGCACCCCCACCCCCATCACGCCGCCACCGCACGCTCACTACGACGCATCTTCGCAACACGCTTTCCAGCACTCTTCGCATAGCGAAGCACAGCCCCCAACGGAATCAGACGCCACCCGCCAGAACCCACAAGCGGAAGTTTCTCATCTTTCAGCAGCGCACGAACCCGCGACTTTGACACAGCCAACAGGAACGCCACTTGCGCCGGTGATGCAGTTCCGAGCTTGCCGCCCAAACGCGACAAACTACCAATACGTTCAAGCCGCAACTCCAACAACTGCGAAGGCGAAATGACTTTCACTTGCCACCGCCCACTTTTGCGAAGAGAGGCAACACCTTAACCAGCTTCGACTGGATTTGCACTTTTCGCGCAACCAGCTTTCCGATGGCGGCGCTATACTCGCGCGCGTGCTTCCAGTCCAGTTTTTCGATGCGGCCAAGAATCAACATTTGAAGCTCCGCGATTCGCTCTTCGACTTGCTCGACCGTCCGGTAAGTTTTCAGTTTCATAAGCAGTTTATTTTTGAACACAGGAATTCTACAAGCTATCCCGTCCGGCCTTCCACCGGCGCGCGCTGGCGCGCGCGCCGGTGGAAGGCCCGCCGGGTCCCATCGTAATTTCACACGCCGCAATATTTCGGCATTTGATCCTCGGCACATCAGCGGATTGTCGGCGAAGCGTTCTAATGGCGACCGCAGGCGTTTCAGCCCGTAAACCAGCCCACCACGCTTTACACCATGCCCGCAACCGGGGAGGCAGTTGTATCTTGAATCCTACCGCCAACGGGAAGCACGCTCGCCACGCTTCCAGGACACGCCACCGCGCCCGGAAGACCCTGTGAAAGCGTCTTAAACCCCGCCAGCCTCGAAACCTGCCTGTCTTTTCGTGTGAACTCGTCGCAACGTCTTTCCACCTTTGCATCCATGACCCGGATGAGGGAGAGCACGGAATCGGAAAGCGTCGTTTCTTCGGCGAGTGAAAACTTGTTCACTTCATACGCATTTGCCCCAAGGCACTTGCAGACATAATCGGCACCGGCGAGTGTGCGATCATACAGCCGAAAGTCACCCGCGCCGTTATTCGCAATGATTTTCCATTGCCGAAACATACGGGAGCGGGTGCTCATCATGTTGCAGCTAGTGAGACCACCCACAAGAGCGTGAAAGTGTGGTCTCTCCCCAATTTCTCCCTGCTCACACCGCAACGCGATAAGCAGGTTTTTATAGGGAACTTCGCTGAAATTGCCAACGTCCCGACACCATCGCCAGAACATACCCTTCCGCGTTTCCTGTCTCGGAAGCGGGTTTATGAAAGTGTGTGTTGTAAAAAAGCTCCAATCCACACGCGCAAGGGTGAAAGCAAAATCGGCGAACCTCTCGCGCCGCCGGATTTTATCCAGCCAGTCACGATCTACGCGAGGGTTGCCGTTGCTCATGTCAAAGAGCGCTTACTTGACCGCAGCAGCAGCAGCGGGAATGATTTCGCCGATCAAAATCGCCTTGCCCGCTTTGCTGTGCGCGATGCGCTTGCAGACGACTTCAATAACCTTGTCCATCGCCTTGCCCCAATACTTGCTAACCTCTTCGTCCTTGAGACGGTAAGAGATGTTTTCGGCCATGCGCGCTTCCGGCGGCTGGCTCATGTCCACACAGACCAGGTTGAATGCCGTTTGCGCCGGTCTCCCATCCTTCGCCGGAAACGTTGCGGAGTCTTGAGTTTGCACCATTAGTTTCATTATCATTTTGATTTACCTTTGTTTGTTTTTCTTTTGGCCAGTTTTCTACCAGTCCGACGCAGGCCGATCAACGCCGGAAAATTCGCTGAGCTGCATCCTGTCCGCCATGAATGCGCCATATTGTAATCGCTGCCACCCGTCGCCATGCCGCTCTTCAAACGAATCACGATACAACGCGCCCCGGTAATCATTTGTGGATTCACCCGTGTTCACGAACACGCCCGAGGCTTTGCCAAGCCGCATCATTTTCATTCTTCTCATACGGCCACCCCTGGAAGCGGGATAATGTTTTCAGGCAGGGCAGGGGACACCCGCACACCATCCAAACCCAGGTGTTTTGAAATACGTTCAACTTCGCCACGAATCGCCGCCAAGTCGGATTTGTAATCGTGTTGATCAACCGGATGGCATTCCGTCCGAAGTTTAGCCAGTTGCTTTTGAAGCCTGTTTCGCTCGCAAGCCGAAAGCACTCCGTGTTCCGAATCACCGAGCAGTTCAATCACGCGCGAGTTTTCAAAATATTTGACCCACTCGCGCGCCCCGTCCTTGTCGCCGCCCTCTGCCATGTCGCCCGCGCGGTCTAGTTGCAAAACCGTGAAGTCCCGCAGAATCGCTAGACGATGTTCAAGGGACAGATTCACAACGTGTCACCTTTCACCGACCGCGCCGAATCAGCAACACGGTTCACTTGATATATCTTGCCTTTCTCTAGCTCGTTTTTTATGGGGCAGATTAGAACATCAAATCCGAGACGCCGAAGCGTTAAAGACGACACCGAAGAATTGACAGGATACTTTTCCAGAGGCTCACAGAGACGCCAGCAGGCCACGCTGCCCACGTTGCCACCAACGAGCGGAACGGCCAGCCAAAGCCCCTCAAAGACCAATCGGATGCTGTTTTTGCTCACGCCCCTTTAATAACACAGCTTTTCCGCATTCTTAATTAAAGACGCACAATGTTTGTTATATTTAATACATTTGGCGGTTGACGGTCGGTTGGTCGGCATGCTAGAGTTTCATTCATAATGAGAGTTCAGCTCGCTATTCTTATCGTTGGAAGTTGGTTGCTTCCCGTAATCGCCGCTCCGGCGATGGATCGTTGGGAGGCGCTTTCGATGATTGAAAGCGGCGACGACGATCGTGCTGTCGGTCCTGTTGGTGAAGTCTCGCGTTTTCAAATCAGGCCCGAACTCTGGCCCGGCGGGAACTCGCAAAATGTGACGGACGCGCTGGCAGCGGCGCAGGAAGTCATGAAGCCGCGTTTGGAGGCCTTTGAAAAGAGTCATGGACATCCGGCGACCGACTTCGAGTTTTATGTTCTATGGAACGCTCCGTGGCAGGCGGATCATCCCAGCAGGGCCGTCACCGAACGGGCACGCCGGTTCTCCAATCTCGTCCGGCGCTGAACCGTTTCGCCGCCTTGTAAGCTTTTAAATATTCCCCGATGGTTTGATTCCAGGAAAAATCCGCCTTCATTGCGGTTTGACGGAAACGCCGGAGCAAGGCGGGATGTTCATAAATCGCCAGCGCCTTGCGGATCGCCTTGGCCAGCGCGCGCGCCTTGAACTCCCGGAACTTGATTCCATTCGCGTGCGCCGCGTCTTCCGTGTAATCAATCACGCTGTCATCCAGTCCGCCGGTGGCGCGCACAACGGGAATCGTCCCGTAACGCAGACTATACATCTGGTTCAAGCCGCTTGGCTCAAAAAGCGACGGCATCAGGTAAAAATCGCAGCCGGCCTCGATACGATGCGCCAATCCTTCGTCGTAGCCGACATGCACCGCCACCTTGTCCGGAAAACGCCGCGCCAGATCATGATAACCCCGCTCGTAAGTCGGCGACCCGCTGCCAAGCAGGACGAACTGCATCTTTGTGCTCAACATCTCCTGGAGCGCGCCGAGTTGGATGTCCACGCCCTTTTGTTCCGCCAGCCTTGAAATCGTCCCGAACAGCGGCACGTTCGCCGCCGTCGGCAGGTTCATTTCCGTCTGTAGTGCAAGCTTGTTAACGGCCTTTCCAGCCAGCCGCCCGGCGGAGTAGGACCGCGTCAAAAAAGGGTCTCCCGACGGATTCCACTCGTCGCAGTCTATGCCGTTGAGGATTCCAAACAGTTTATGCCGTTGTTTGCGCAACAAACCGTCCAACCCGCAGCCAAATTCCTCCGTCGTGATTTCGCGCGCATAGCGCGGGCTGACCGTCGTGATGACATCGGCATAGGTGATTCCCGCCTTGAGACAATTCAATTCGCCGTAAAATTCCGCGCCATCCATGGTGAAGAATTCCGGCGGCAGATTCGTCAGGCCAAACGTGGTCGCCGGGAAAACGCCTTGATAGGCCAGATTATGGATTGACAGGCAAACCGGCGGTGGATTCCCCCACCCTTCCGCGCGATGTTGATGCAACATCAGCGCCGGCACCAAGCCGGTCTGCCAGTCGTTGACATGCACGACATCGGGCCGCCACGGCAAATACCGGGCGAGGTGCGCAACGCACTTGGAGAAAAAGACAAACCGCTCGTCGTTGTCGGCGTAGCTGATGTCGTTTTCCAGATAAAGTCCGGAGCGAAAATAAAACTCCGGCTGTTCAATGAAATAAATGGTCAACCCCTTTTCAACTTCGAGCGAAAACAATTCCGCCTGAACGCGCCGTATGCCGAGCGGCAAATCGAATTGCCAGTCTTCGCGTTTGATCTGCGGATATTTTTCGTGGACGTCGCGATACAGGGGTGTGACGATGCGGACTTTGTGACCCACGCGCGCCAGCGCCTTGCCCAGCGCGCCCACCATGTCCGCCAGGCCACCGGTTTTGGAATACGGGTGAACTTCGCTGCTGGCCAACAGGATTTTCATCAGGAAGTCGTCTCGAAGCTAGGCCGTGATTCTTTCCGTTTTTAAATAAGGGTGCAGCGGCGCGGGGACCTTCACGCTGCCGTCGGCTTGCTGGTGCGTTTCAATGAGCGCGACAAACAATCGCGCCAGCGCCGTGCCGCTGCCGTTGAGAATATGCGGGAATTTATTTTCACCGGCTTCGGTTTTGAAACGCAGGTTCATCCGGCGCGCCTGGAAATCCTCGCAGTTCGAGCAGCTTGAAACTTCGAGATAACTCCCCTGCCCCGGCGCCCACACCTCGATGTCGTAAGTCTTCGCGCTGCCAAATCCCATGTCGCCCGTGCAAAGTAAAATCACGCGATAATGCAGACCAAGCAATTGCAGAACTTTTTCCGCATTCGCCACCATCTTCTCCAACTCGTCGTAGCCGCTCTCCGGCCTCACGATTTTAATCAGCTCCACCTTGTCGAACTGATGAACACGAATCATGCCTCGCGTGCCGACGCCCGCCGCACCGGCCTCGCCGCGAAAACAAGGTGTGTAAGCGCAGTAATAAATGGGCAACTGCTTCTCCGCCAAAATTTCCTCGCGATGGATATTTGCCACCGGCGTCTCCGCCGTCGGAACCAGATATAATTTACCGAGCTTCTCCTTGTCATCGCCCTCCGCCACGCCGTAATACTGGTCCTTGAACTTCGGGAACTGCCCGACGCCTTCCAGGCATTGCGGTCCGACCATGAACGGCGGCGACACCTCCGTGTAACCGTGCTGGGTGATGTGCAGGTCCAGCAGGAATTGAATCAACGCCCGTTCCAGCCGCGCGCCCCAATTGGTGTAAAGCAAAAATCCGCTGCCGGACAATTTGGCGCCACGCGCAAAATCCACCAGTTTGAGCGATTCGCAAAGTTCGACGTGTGATTTGGGCTTGAAGACGAAATTCGTCTTCTCACCAGAAACCCGGAGCACGGGATTGTCTTCGGCGGTTTTGCCGACGGGAACAGATTCGTGCGGCAGATTTGGCAGGCGCAGCATGAACTGGTCGCGCGCCGACTCGCTTTCCGCCGCCTGTTTGTCCAGCGCGGCAATTTTGTCGCCGAGTTCGCGCATCTCGGTTTTCTTCGCCTCGGCTTCCGCCGTTTTCTTTTGCCCCATCAACGCCCCGATTTCCTTCGACGCCCGGTTGCGCTGCGACTTGAGCGCCTCGACTTCCGCCAGAATTTTCCGCCGTTGTTCGTCTGCTTTGAGGATTCCGTCAACGAGCTTCTCATCCCCGGCCCCGCGCAAGGCGAGCCGCTGGCGCACGAAGTCGGGTTTTTCACGGATCAATTTGATGTCGAGCACGGGGCAATTATAGAAACGTGCTTGGTCTCGGCAAGCGGATTGGGTTCAATTCTGTCCGCCAATGAAACTGCCTGAGAAACTGGCCACCGTCTTCCGCGTGCCCAAACTGACGCGGGCACGCATCGTCATCGCTTTGGCAGTGGCCGTATTCGCAGACGGCCTGCAATTTCTCCTCGGCCCTTTCGGATGGGCTTTCTTCGACCAGGCCATTGATTGCGTGGCGATGATTCTGATCAGTTGGACCATTGGTATTCACATTTTGTTCCTGCCCAGCTTTGTCATCGAACTTGTTCCCGTTTTGGAAGACCTGCCTACTTGGACGGCTTGCACGGCAGCGGTCATCGCCCTGCGCAAACGGGAGCAACGTTCCGTTCCACCGCCAATTCCGCCGGAAAAGCCGACGATTGAAATCTGATTGAAAATTGCAGCCGCAAGCGGCACATTACGCCAGTTATGCAATCTGTTTTTACCGGCCCCGTTTATGTCGTGCGCGACAATATTGACACCGACCAGATCATTTCCGCGCAGTTTTTGAACCTCGTGCCCACCATTCCCGAGGAATACGAGAAGCTCGGCAGCTACGCGCTCGACGGCCTGCCCAAATCGCTTTACCCGACGCGTTTCGTCAATGAAGGCCAGATTGACAGTGAATTTCCGATCGTCGTTGCCGGGAAGAATTTCGGCTGCGGCAGTTCGCGCGAACACGCGCCCATCGCCCTCGGCTCGGCTGGATGCAAAATCGTCCTCGCCGAAAGCTTCGCGCGCATTTTCTTCCGAAACAGCGTCGCCACCGGCGAACTGTATCCGTGCGAAATCACCGAACGCCTCTGCGACACGCTGAAAAACGGCGATGTCGTGACCGTTGATTTGGATGCGGCCAGCGTCACTGTCAAGGCGACCGGCAAAGTCATCAAATTCAAACCGCTCGGCGACGTCCGCCCCGTCGTGGATGCCGGAGGCCTCTTCAATTATGCCCGTCAAAGCGGGATGATCGCGAAATAAAGGGCTGCGAACTGCCAGTTTTATTTGCGTGTCTTGCGGTTTCTGATGCGCAAGGGAATTGTCGCGTTTTCCACGCTGTTTGTAATTTGAAGGAATGGTGTTGTCTTGCGTTTTTTTTGCGCTTCGCGAATCGCATTGGCCGCGTCCTCTCAAACCAGCCCAAGCCTTAAAACCTGGCCATCAAATTGTTCGTTCCCGACGTGTCGGCTTAACAGGCGTCGGCTGTATAGCCGACTCCCCGACCAGCCGTTAAACGGATAAACTGAACAAATCCGAAACCGGTCGCCCCTTGGGACGGCAGCTTTCGAGTGGAAAGCGATGATGAAAAATCGTCATCCCATGATGCGAGTCATCCGGCCCGGAGCCGGTTTTCAACACCGTTCCGTGTTGAGAGGAGAGGCCGTTCTGCATTCCACGCCGATCCATGGCGGAATCTTTTTCTAAATCAAAAACACAAGACTAAGGAAAAAAATGACCCACCAACTCATTCAAAGGTGCTTCCTTGCAAGCACCATTCTGATCATCCCCGCGCTTGGTCCAGTTGCTTTTGGCCAGGGCGCGTTAACGCCGCCGAGCGCACCAGCGCCGACGATGAAGACGCTCGACCAAGTGGAGCCGCGGACGCCCATTGGCAGTCTGCCATACGTGATTACCGCGCCAGGGTCGTATTATCTGGTGACCAACCTCACCGGTGTCCCGGCAACGGACGGAATTACCGTTCAAGCCGACCACGTCACGATTGACCTGCGCGGCTTCGCGCTGAAAGGTGGCGGCGGGGCCAGTGGCCGCGGCATCGTTGTCCTCGGAAAACACAATAACCTGAAGATCTGCAATGGCACGATTACAGGCTGGCCGGGCCAAGGCCTTCTGGCCGACAACGCCAGCAACAGCCAGTTTGAGCACCTGCGCATCTCCCAGAATGGCCTAGCCGGGTTGCAGGCTGGCACCGGCAGCACCATTGACGCTTGCGTGGCCGAAAGGAATCTGGGCGAAGGTGTCAGTGTCCTCGAACGATGCCTGATCCAAAACTCCGACTCGTGTAGTAATTCCGTCGGATTCAAACTGCAAGGCTACGGAGGCAGAATCAATGATTGTGTCGCGGCCTGCAATGCCACCAACGGCATCGCCGTTCAAGGAGTCATCTGCTCCGTCAACAATTGCACCGCCACGGCAAACGGACAGGACGGTATTAATGTCTGGGATGGCTGCCGCATTGACCTGTGCGTCGTCATCATGAACCAGCGGCACGGGATCATGGCGGGGAACGGTTGCACGGTCAAAAATTGCACCAGCAACGGCAACATGGGCGACGGCATCCAGGTTGGAATCACCTGCTGCTGGGTGAACGGCAACACGGCCAACGGCAACGGCAGCGCCGGCATCCGGCCCGCGGGAGACGCACGGATTGACGACAATAACGTCTATTTCAACAACATTGGCATCATTTGCACACTGGGCGGCAACAACTTCGTGGCGCGGAACACGGCACACGGTAATACCATCGCCGACTACAGTATCGCGGCAGGAAACAAGGACGCCGCCGTTGTGGCCAATCCAAACGCGGGTGCCTCGTGGTCCAATTTCTCGTATTGAGGCGTTATGAAACACCGGTTCTCATAAACCCGATGGCAGATTTCCCAATCTAAATCAAAATCAAAACCAAAGGAACAATCATGAAACAGCAATTCATACAACGGTGCGTCCTGACGGGCACCTGTTTCATTATCACCGCGCTTGGCCTGGAAGTTTTTGGCCAAGGCGCGTTAACGCCACCCGGCGCACCCGCGCCGACGATGAAAACCCTCACCCAAGTTGAACCTCGAACACCGATCGCGGCGCTGCCTTACGTCATCATCAGCCCCGGATCGTATTACCTCACCACAAACTTGACAACCGCAGTGGGATTAAACGGCATCACCGTCGCGGCTGATCATGTCGCGATTGACCTTCGCGGCTTTGCTATCATTGGCGCCGGCCAGTTTGGACAAAATTTCAGCGCCATCATCGCGCCCACGCCTCAAGTGGATTTGAAGGTCCTGAACGGCTCAATCAGCTTATGGTCCGGCGATGGTGTGTCGGCTCCCACGACCAAAAACAGCCGCCTGGAAGACCTGCGCGTGAACATCGTTGGTCGCAGCGCGTTGCGCATCGGGGACGGCTCGCTCGTCAACAATTGCGTGGTGCAATCGAACTGTTTCTATCAAGTCGGCATGCCGGCCATCTGGGTCGGTGCCCACTGTAAGGTCGAAATGTGCGTAGCCCAGAATAATGCCGGCCCCGGCATCAGCACTGGCAATGGCGGGTTGGTGGCGGATTGCGTCGCCAACAACAATATCAACGAGGGCATCGTCACCAGTGACGACTCACGCGTCAGTGATTGCGTTGCCTCGCTGAACTTGGGCAACAATCCGGGCGATGGCATTTTCATCGGCAATGGCGGAACGGTCAGCGGTTGCGTCGCCAGCGGCAACACTCATGATGGGATTGAAACCATCGTCCATTCCATGGTTCTTGCCTGCACCGTCTGGACAAACGGAAACGACGGCATCATCGTGCAACGCGGCAGCACGGTCAAAGATTGCACGGCTGGTCGTAACCTCCGCGACGGCGTCGGCGTCATTGAAGACTGCCTCGCGGTGGATAACAACTGCGTTGGCAACGGCAACGCCGGCATCCGGGCCTATGTGGATGGCAACCGTATTGACAGCAACTCGGTCATCACCAACACCGTTGCTGGTATTGATTGCAGCCTCTCCACCGCCGATTTGGTAATTCGCAATACCGCCCGTTTGAACGGGGTAAACTACTTACTGAATCCCGCTCCCGCTCCCAACGGAACCCAGAACGCCACAATTTTCGCGGCGGGGCCTGGTTTCTTTAATCCTGACCCGTGGGGAAATCTCTCATATTGAAACGTTATGAAAACGTTGCGTATTCAAATCGTTCTGCTGACAATGGCGGCCTTTTGCTGCCGTGCAGCCACGACGATTGACCCCGCCAATAATTACGCCTACGGTGCGAACATCGGCTGGATGGATTGGCGCGGCGACGTGGCCAACGGCGCCATCATCAGCGAATACGTCTGCTCCGGCTACATCTACGCCGCGAATGTCGGCTGGATCAGCCTGGGCAACGGCTCGCCGCCCGGCGGCATTTATTACAGCAACACCAGCGCCACTGATTGGGGTGTGAACCAGGACGGCTTCGGCAATCTGCGCGGCTATGCTTACGGTGCGAATATCGGCTGGCTCAACTTTGAAAACACCGGCGCGCCGAAGGTGGATTTGACCACCGGCAATTTGAGCGGCTATGTTTATAGCGCCAATTGCGGTTGGATTTCCTTGAGCAACGCCTTCGCGTATGTTCAGACGGACACCATCCTCGCGGGTGCGGACAGTGACAGCGATGGGATTCCGGATGCGTGGGAATTGACTTACACGAACACGCTGACCACGTTCAACGCCACCAGCGACACCGACCATGACGGCATGACCGACAAGCAGGAGTATGTGGCTGGGACCAATCCGCTCGATGCCAACGACTATCTGCGGATCACTGCCATCACCCGAACCAATTCGACTCCTCCTTACATCCAGTTGTGGTGGCCCGGCAAGCCGACGCGATTCTACGCCGCCCAGCGGCGTGGCACATTGGATCCAGCCGACACGTGGCTGGAGTTTTACACATCAACCACGCCGGGGGTGACCAGTCTCGGTTTCAATCAAACTACCAATCAGCAGTTCTACCGCGTTCGCGTTTTTCGTCCGCTTTCGCCATAGCACGGAGCGCAAATTCAGTTGAGCGGCGGCTGAAATTAGGAACGCCGGAAGGTATCAGGGCCGGTGGGCCGGGTTTCGCCAAGGAGATATATTCAGCCCCCGGCTTGGGCCAAGCCGGGGGTTTTTGTTTGAACAGAGCGGAATTACCACAGTGTCCATTTCCACAAATTCCCATCAATTTCGCTTGCTCTGGCCAATTTACATCCTAGATTCCATTTAATAGCATGGCTGGTTCCGCTGCCAATCAGAATCAGCCCCGTTTTCCGGCAAACAACAGCAGGCGTGGCAAACAAGCAACAGCACAAGCCGTTGGCCATTAAAAGCGGAGCCGAGTCAAGTCCAGCCCGGCGACCGTTAGGGAAGCACAATATCCTGCGGCCCGACAAATCATCGCCCCATTTCTGCCCGGAAAATTACGAATCGCAATGTCCTTTGGGTGCGGCGATGTTTTCCGAACAGGCTTGGAAAGAAATTACACGCAGTTTGAAGCTGTCCGGCCAGGAGTTGCGCATTGTGCGCGGGGTGTTCGATGACTGCACCGAATTCAACATTGCCGACGGGCTTAAGGTTTCGCCGCACACCGTCCATACACACTGCGAGCGTTTATACCACAAACTCCGAGTCACCGACCGTGTCAAACTGGTTCTTCGGGTGATGGAAGAATATGTTGCCCTGACACTCGCGTTAGACGGCACTTTGCCTCCACTTTGCGCCAATTTCGCGGCCGGTCGCTGTCCGTTGCACGGCAGCCGCGTTTAGAATTCAGCGCGCGCAAAAACGGGCTGGTTGCCGAGTAACTTTTGAGTTTTGAATTCTTAATTTTTAGTTGAAACTTGAGGCATGAGTTCGTCTCAAAACTCAAAACTCAAAACTAAAACATTGAAGCTGCTCCCCTGCCCTCGCTCGCTGAAACTTTTTCGCGGCACCTTCACGTTGCCGAAGCGGAAACCGCTGGATGCAGTCAAGATCGTTCGCGGCAAATTTGCGCCAGATCATCCCGAAGGCTACGCGCTGACGATTTCAAAAAATGGGATTGAAATTTCATTCCGTCAAACCGGCGGCTTGCGCGCGGCGGCAGCAACATTGCGGCAATTGCTGCGGCAATTTGGCCGCCGGTTGCCCTGCCTGAAAATCCGCGACTGGCCGCATTTCCCGCGCCGCGGCGTGATGCTGGACGTTTCGCGCGGACGCGTGCCGAAGCTGGAAACGTTGCTTGATCTGGCTGAACATCTCGCTGATTTCAAAATCAACGAGCTTCAGCTTTACACCGAGCACACCTTCGCCTATCGCAACTACCCATCCGTCTGGCATAGCTGGGGCGCGCTGACCGGCGAAGACATCCGCAGGCTCGACGCGCGCTGCCGCAAACTTGGCATTGACCTTGTGCCGAACCAGAATTCCTTCGGCCACCTGCGCCATTTTCTCAAATATCCAAAACTCAAGAAACTCGCCGAAGTTTCCAGGCCTTACGAAGACGCGAGCGGCGGATTTGTCCGCCGCCCCTCCACGCTGGCGCCGAATCACCCCGGCACCCTGCCATTTTTGGGCAAGCTTTACGATGAATTGCTGCCGAACTTTTCCAGTCAGTTTTTCAACGTCGGCTGCGACGAAACTTGGGATTTGGGCCGCGGCCAAGGCAAAAAGCTTTGCGAAGCACGCGGCAAAGGCCGCGTCTATTTGGATTTCTTGAAAAGAATCCACCGTGAAGTTTCTGCGCGCGGCAAACGCATGATGTTCTGGGGCGACATCATTTTGAAATATCCCAGACTCATCCGCGAACTGGTTTCGTTTGGAGTTCCGCCTTCAGGCGATTCTCGCCGTAAAACTTCCGAGCCGCCTGAAGGCGGAACTCCAAACCTCATTGCCCTGAACTGGGGATACGAGGCAAATCATCCTTTTGAAAAGGAAGCCGGCCAATTCGCGAAGGCGAAAATTCCCTTTTACGTCTGCCCCGGCACTTCGACATGGCAGACACTGATTGGCAGGCACGACAACGCGCTGGCCAATCTGCGCGCGGCGGCGAAGGCCGGGAAGAAATTTGGCGCCATCGGTTATCTCATCACCGACTGGGGCGACGGCGGGCACCCGCAACCCCTGGCGGTGAGTTGGCCAATGTTTCTTGCTGGCGCGGCGCTCGCATGGAACGCAAAAGATTTTGACCAATCAAAACTCATTTCGGTTTTGAGCCGCGATGTGTTTGAAGATTCGACCGGCAGGATTGCCGCCGCGGCGTTCAAGCTCGGTTTTGCGCATCAAAAGCTTGGCATAAAGGCATCGAATGAAACTCCACTTGGAACGGCCGTCGCCGCGCCGAAGCTGGAAGAGCGCGAATTATTCTGCCGCAACGGGCTGAAATGGTCTGCCAAAATTCCGGCGCAAAAGATTCGCGCGACATTGACGGAAATCGAAAGGCAAATGGCAATTTTGGACAAAAGCGGCGGGCAGAGGACTACCCACCCTACCCCGCCAGCAATTCTCGTGTCCGAATTGAAACTGGCGGCGCGCATGGCGGCGCAATCGTGCAAGTTCATGCTGTGGCAACAAGCGATGGCGGCTGGAAACAAATCGGAGGCGAAACGTCTGGCCCGGACGGGTATCCGCGAATTGCAGAAGCTGGAAAAGGATTTCAACGCGCTCTGGCCTTTGCGAAATAAAGCCACGCCGGGGCATTGTTCGGCGTTTCTGCGGTGGCGGATGGATGATTACCGAAATTGCGGCAAAATCAGAAATATGCGGCATGCGGTCAACGACCGGGAGGCCGCACGTTGATGCGCGGACGAATCGGCGGTGGGATTGGGATTTTGGACGGCGACGCTGTTGATGCCGTTTGAGCGGGCGTTCGAGGCCAGTGCTTTTCAGCATACGCGGTGGCTTGCGCGGCGACCTTCGCCACCTCTTCAGCCGACTTCGCTGCTTCTTCAACTGATTTGGCCTCGATTTGTGCCGCCTTTTGCTTCAGCCAATCTTCGGCATGCGCCGCCAGCTCGCCGATTTTGGCTTCGGGAAATTTCATCTCGCCGATGTTGAAATGACCGAGCTTCTCCGTCGTCTGCCCGATGAGGGTTGCCGGCGCATCCGGGCGGCTGGCGGCCATTTCCAGTGTTTGATAACCGTTCACGATCCACTCCAGCTTGCCGGTCTCGGTGTCCACCAGCAGCCCGTGAACGGGCATTTTCGGGCCGATGAGCGGGCTGTGCCGGATGATGTCGCACGCCTTGATGACGTTTTGCCGTTCGCTGCCGAACATGCCGAAATATTCGTTGATGTTGTCCGGCAACAGATGCCGTTCCACGCCGAGCGCCTTCAATTTGTCCAGCAACAGCATCGTTGTCGTCTTGGCGATCTGGCAATCCGTGTGGCCGATGATGGCGATTTCCCTTCCGCCCTTGACCGCGCAGGCCAGCGCCAGCGACCGCAGGGTGCTGCTCAACGGGCCGGTGATGATGTTGCCCGCGTTGCGCAGCCAGATGAACTGCTCCGCCGGCAGCGCCAGCGCATTCGGGAACAGCGCGTTGAGCCGCGGGTCAACGCACGTCAGCGCGATGACCGGCAGTTCATCCTCGAAATCCGCCGGATGCAAGCCGGCATTCGCGTCGCCGGCCACCGCCCGGTGGTTCGCGTCAACAATGGCTTCAAAGAGGCGCATGGGAAATCAAAGTTTGAATTCCTCGGAAACAACGAGCAAAAGCTCGCATTCCTTGTCGGCCATCTTGCGGTCGCTTGTGAGCGAATCCTCCAACGCGGTATAAATCTGGCGGCGCAGGGCCGGAGTCGAAAAATGTCTGGCGATTTCCGCCACATAATTCCGCGTGGATTCCGGGGAGCCGCCGTGCTTTCTGGCGCGGGCGAAACTTGCGTCAATGAAATACTGCCGCGTGCTGTCGGATGAAAATTGGATGGTGTCCAGCATCTTTCTGACCTTTTCATCCTCGATCAAATCCAGATTGCCATCCGCATACATCCCCAGGACGAGCAAATCCACCAGCGCCTGTTTTTGCTGGTCTGTAAATCCGGTTAAGTCCATAAAATTTAATTCACACCGTTTTCTTCCACGGCTGTAATGGCGGCGATTCAAAACTGGGCGCGGGCGCCGGTTCTTCCGGCATCAAATACCAAAGCGCGAGATAAATCACCACGCCGGCAAATGCCGTGAAAATCGTGGCGAGAACCCATGCAATACGCAGTCGCGAAGAAGACCAGCCGAGGTGCTTCGCCAGCCCGCCGCAAACCCCGGCAATGTCCCGGTCATCGCGTGAACGACAGAGTTTCATAAATCAGGCTGCCAGCCGTGGTGTTTTCCGTCTCGGCCGGCCGATGAAAAAGTAGAGCAGCGAGCCCAGGATATGGAAAAAAACAATGCCCAGCACCCAGCCGGTTTTTTCACCGTCAGTCAGCCCCTTGTTTTGGATTGCGCTCACCAGCATCCAAATCCAGAAAACCATCAGGAATAACAACAATGGCACCACCAGCAACAACGCCAGAATAATCAGTGGAACGGCCAATAACGCCGCGCCTGTTCCGATTTCAGCCAACATATAATCGTCCTTTCGTTTTACTTTTTATCGTTTGGATCATCCTTGCTCATCGCCTTCTTGAGCGCGGGCACCTGTTCCAGCAGCTTTTCGAACTTCACGCCGGTCAGGGCTTCCAGCACCGGCGGCAACTGGCTGATGATGGTGGTCACGTCGCTGGTCAGCTTGCTTGCGCCACCGCCGGGACCGTTGCCGGAATTGATGATGACCATCTTCTCGGTCTTCGAGAGTGGTTCGCTGATCTTGCCCGCGATCTCCGGCATCACGCGCACAATCATTTCGATGACCGCCGCCTCGTTGTATTGCTTGAACGATTCGGCTTTGACGCGCATCGCCTCGGCGGTCGCCTTGCCTTGCGCCTCGATCACCTCTGCCTGTGCCAGACCGCGCGCCTTGTTCGCATCGGCTTCGGCGAGACCGGTGGCCTTGACGACGTCGGCGCCGGCAAAACCGGTCGCCTTGGTCGCGGAAGCCGCGCCGGCAGCTTCGGTTTCCAACTGGAATTTCCGCGCGTTCGCCAGCGTCTCGACACGATAACGCTCGGCGTCGGCGGGCTTTTGCACCGTGGCTTCGAGTTCGCGCTGTCTGCGCAGAATTTCCTGCTGCTGCAGTTCGATCTGTTTCTGCTTCTCAACGATGCTGACCTGCACCTCTTCGGCCTTCACGAGCTGGCCGGTCTTGAACTTCTGCAAATCGTAGGCGAGGTCGGCCTGCGCCTTTTGCACATTCACCGTCGCCTGATATTGCGCGACGTTGGATTGATAATCACGTTGCGCCTCGGCGATTTTTGAATCGGCGGCGAACTGCGCTTCCTGTCCGGCCTGTTTCGCCTGCGCGGAGCGGATCTGGGAATCGCGGTCAGCCTCGGCCTGGGCGATGATGGCGTCGCGTTTGACCTGCGCGATGCGCGGTTTGCCGAGTGCGTCGAGATAACCCTGGCCGTCGCGGATGTCGCGGATGGTGAAGCTGACGATGCCGAGGCCCATGTTTGCCAGATCGCCTGCGGCCACTTCCTGCACCCGCTGGGCGAACGCGTCGCGGTTTTGATAGATTTCCTCAACCGTCATCGTGCCGAGAATCGCGCGCAAATGGCCTTCCAACGTCTGCATGGCGACATTCTTGATTTCGTCGGTGCTCTTGCTAAGGAATTGTTCCGATGCAGTGGCGATGGAGATGTCGTCGCCCTTGATTTTGATTTGCGCGACGCCGTCCACCTTCACCGGCACGCCTTTGCTGGTATAAACTTCCGGCGTTTGCACGTCAATGGTGAGAATTTCCAGCGACAGGATGTCCACTTTTTCATAGACCGGCCACACGAAACGCCCGCCGCCCTTGACGATGCGGAAGCCGACTTCGCGCGTGTTGCCATCGGGGTCAACCACCTTGCGTTTGCGCCCGGAAATGACGAGCACCTGGTTGGGGCCGACTTTCGTGTAACGGCTGGCCCAGATGCCGGCGAAGATGAAGAACACGAACAGCACCGCGACAACGCCACCCACGACTTTGAGGGCGTCGGTTATTACAGCGAACATGGGAATGAGTTGCATTTGTTTCTCCTGTTTTTCTGGTTTGGATTAATCAACGATTTCGACAAAAAATTGGGTGCCGACGATTTTGGCGATGCGGACGCCCTTGCCAGGGCCGACGGGCTTGCCGTCGGTCGCGCGGGCGGGAGCGGTGTAACGCGTGCCGCCCTGCACATAGGCGATTTCGCCAACGCCATTTTCCGGGATGGGCGTGACGATGGAAGCAACCTGGCCGACCAGCGTGGCCACACGCGATTCGCTGGAGCTTTCGGTTTTCCGGAACATCGTGTTAAACAGCCAGAACACCAGCAACGCGATGACGATGCCCGCCAAGGCAGAGAGCGGCGCGCTGATCCAATAGTTGCTGGTGGCCGGAACGCTTTGCAAAATCATTCCGCACGCGCCGAACGCCGTCACAAATGAAGCCATCACCGTGGGACTGAAAAAGGAAATGCCCGGCACGCCGCTTTGGTCGAAGCCCGCCTCCGCGTGGCCGCCCGTGCCGACATCACCGCCGTCGTGCCCACCGAAGAGATGCCCGGCCGCCGCGCTCACCAAGGAGAACACCAGACCCACCACCAGACAAACCAGATAAATCATCATAAGCCCTCGCTGAATTGTTGTTGGAGCGAGTTAAATCCCAACCCACCCGCAAAGCAAGCAGGAAAGACAAACTGGTTTTCTTCGGGCTGTTTCATACTTCGCGCTTATTTAACACCGGATTTGCCAGCGGCGCATTTATAATTTCGTGTTAATTTTGTAATCGCTTTCTGTAACCGCTTTCCGATTCCGTCACAGGCTCCCCGCAACGGTGGCCATCTGCCCAGACCCCGCGAGCCTGCCTTGAACAAGATGAACAGGACTTTCGAAAACATCTCGCCAATTGTGTTAATCCTGTCGAAAGACTCAACCCTTCAAACTGGTAATCAAAGCCGCTCAACGTATTCGCATTTTGTTGCATTTCCGCCGGCGCGGGCGGAGTTGAAACAGGCAATGTAACCATGTGTCTCTCCGAAGCGTCTGCCACCAGTAATATACCATTGCCCGGCCTGTTACACAGGCCGGGCAACAAAAAAATGGACAAAACCAAACACGACAAGGGGCGTTTTATGAAACTGAATCGAATAATCACGATGTGCGCGGTGGCAGCAGCCCTCGCCTTGAGCATTGGCGACGCGTTTGCGCAGAATAACAATGGTGGCGGCAACGGCGGGGGGAACGGTGGCGGACGCCGGAACCGTGGCATCAACGGCGGCAATTTCAATCCCGCGCAAATGCAGCAGCGCAGGCTGGACGCCATCCGGCAGCAGCTCGATTTTACCAACGACACGGACTGGAGCGCGGTTCAACCTCTTTTCCAGAAGGTTCTGGATGCGCAACAAGCCGCGCGTGGGGGTGGCGGGCGCGGGGCGTTTGGCGGCGGGCGTCGCGGTGGCAACAACGGCCCCAATGGAAACAATAATGGCAACACCAACGGCGTCGGCCGCGGCGGTTTTGGCACCCAACCCAGCCCTGAAGCCCTGGCGTTGCAGCAGGCCATTGACAACGACGCGCCAGCGGACCAACTCAAGGATTTGCTCGCCAAATACAACGCTTCACAAAAGGCCAGGCTGGTTGCGCTCGCAGCGGCCCAGGCCAATCTACGGCAGGTGTTGACGGTAAAACAGGAGTCCCAAGCAACGTTGATAGGCTTGTTCAACTAAAGAATAACCTGATCCGGCTCCAACCGGTGTCAAACCCACCTTCGTTTCGCGCCGACGCCGCAAGAAGTCGAAATTGAAAATCAGTGTCCGTCCGTGGTTAAATAAATTTGACACCGCACCTTTAATTCCTCTCCCCCCTTCGAGGCAGCAAGGAAATCTGCGTTATCCGCGTCTTCTGCGGATAAAAAAGTTCGGCTTGCCAAGGTTTCGGCGGTTTTCCATTGTTTGGCCATGCAATCCTACGAACTCCTGCGCGAAGTTTTCAAGGTGAAGCCGCCCAAACAAGTCTCCGAAGACATCGGCGTTTCGGTCTCGGTGCTTTACAAATGGGCCGAACCGCCCGAACACGCCGCCGGCAGCGGCATCGGCAATCCGCTCGACCGCATCGAGGCGCTGCTCAAAAGCACCGGCGACCATCGCATTGCCCAGTGGATTTCCCAGCAGGCGAACGGATTTTTCATTCCCAATCCCGAACACATTCCGCAACCGCATTATCTGATTCCCGCCACCAACCAGATTGTGCAGGAATTCGCCGACCTGCTGCAAGTCATCGCCAAGGCCGCGCACGACAATGCCGTCACGCCGGCCGAGTCCAAACAAATCCGCGCGCGGTGGGAGGAGCTCAAATCCGTCACCGAAGGTTTCGTGGCCGCGTGTGAAAAGGGCAACTTCGAGCATATTCACAATCATGCCAGTCGGCGCGCGACCACAATTGCCCAGCCGCAGCCCAGGACGTGAAATAGACGGGGAAAATGCTGAAGGCGGAAATCAGAAATTCAGTAATTTGTTGCATGGTTTCTTCGTTGTTGAATCCGCGTCTATCGGCGCAATCTGCTGATAAATGAATTTAAAAACCATTTTGCCCAGCTGGCTGTATCGGACGATGCGCCATGTTTCCGCCGCCGCGCTGAAAATCCAACGTCGCTGCGAACGGCGAGAACAGGAGGCGCAAATGCAAGCCGTGATACAAGAAACGCAAACCGACCCAGCACGGGAGCAATTCTTGCCGCTGCTCGACGAGGCGATGGCGAACTTGCGGGACATGGACCGCGACGCCATCGTGAGCGGGGGCCGATTGAAATACTAGTGGTCGAAAGAGCAAATTAACGCTGGACAAAAATCTCCGCTTGTCGCGTCATAAGCCTGTTCACTTTGAATTTTTCGGGCGGGCGCATTGAAGCTTATGGCATGGACAAAGGCAAAAACGGCAATCGTTGCCGGCGCATGTGTGTTGCTGGCGGCGGGAACAACGACCATCACCATCTACAACATGGGGAAGTCCATGCGAACCATTCAATCCGAATGGTCGGCCATCAGCGGCGACAACGGCCAATGGGTTTTCGCCGCCGGCCAAATAGAGGCGCACACCACCACCGGCGACAGCATCCTGGCCTCAAGCGAGAAATACGGCGATGTCACCTTCTCAGCCATCGCCAAAACCACCAACCGTGAAGCCAGCCTTGCCTTCCGGATGCAAGATGCCGCCAATGGCTACATCCTTAATTTTACGCCGGTGGGCTCACCGGGAGAACCCAACGGCTTCGTCCGCCTCAGAAAAAGGATTGGCAACGACGAAACCACGCTCGCAACCTATCAGGGACAAAGATTGGCCGCTACCGGCAAGTCGGCAAAGATCAAAGTCGTGGCCAAGGGTTCCTTGATTCAGGTTTTTCTAAACGGGGCAAATGTTTTAAGGGCGCACGACACGACCTTCACCACTGGTTATATCGGCTTTCGAGTTTACGGTTGGGGGGATTCCCCTTGCGATGCCACATTTTCCAACGTGAAATTCTAACTGCAAATTCCCAGGATCGGAACCGTGAATTCTTCCGGCATTCACAAGCAAAAGCGGGCATTTACGCTCATCGAACTGCTGGTGGTCATCGCCATCATAGGCATCCTCGCCGCCATGTTGCTGCCGGTTCTGTCCAAGGCAAAAGCCAGGGCACAGCGCACGACCTGCATCAACAATTTGAAGCAAATCGGTTTGGGAATTCACCTGTATGCCGGCGACAACAATGACACTTTGCCCAGCATCGTCATCACCAACGGCATGCCGTGGTCTTACCAATGGCGTTTCTTCAAGGAATTGACCAAGGGCTATGACGGACTGAACGGCCCTTCCTCGCCGCAAGACACACTGTTTGCCTGCCCGGCGGACACTTTTTACTATCTCAATACATTTTCGACGCCGCTGATCCACGCCAGCATGCACGACGATCCGTGAGCAGACTATTCGAGTTACTGGTTCAGCCGGCTGAACTTGAGGACGAACCCAATGACCGGTGAACATTATCACGGGATTGCGGGCCGGAAAATCAGTTCGATCCGAAACACAGTCCGGACCTTGATGGTGGTGGATCAGCCGGCCTGCTTCGCCTATTCCTGGCATCAACCCGAATCGTTGACCGACCCGGGGCCAGAACCGATCAATAATTCGATGAACATGGTTGGTTTCGTGGATGGCCATGTCAATTATATCAAATTTTACTATGACAACACCCAGGACACCTACCCGTGTAATTACAATCCGCCGGACACTTACGATTACCAATGGGGCGAAGATTGAAGCATCGTTTAGAGCAACTTGGTGGATGGAACCTGCCACATTCGATTGTTGATTAGCAGGGGCGCTTTCATGGCGTGTTTGTTGTGCGGTGAAAGCGCGGAAAGTCGGCGGCATCAATTCCGGCCTTTGACATCCCACGCATCGCGCAGGCCGTCACCAAGGAAGTTCAGTGCGAGCAGGGTCGTCACCAGCACGCCGCTGGGAAACGCAATCAGCCACCAGTAGATGCGGATGGAGTTGATTTGTGATACGCCATCGGAGATGAGCGTGCCCCAACTCGCCATAGGGGCCTGCACACCCAGGCCAAGATAGCTCAAAAAAGATTCGTAAAGGATGATGGCCGGCATCGTCAGCGCGAGGTAAGTGATGACGACGCCGAAGATGTTAGGAATGATGTGCCGCGTCAGAATCCGCACCGGCCCGCCACCCAGCGCGCGGCTTGCCTCCACGAAGGCCCGCGTCCGCAGCGAAAGCACCTGTCCCCGCACGATGCGCGCCATCGTCAGCCACGACACCGCGCCGAGACCGACGAACAGCAGTGCCACACGCAGCGCACCCGCCAGCGCCGGGGAATTTTGGACAAGGTGCGATTGCTTCAGCATTCCTCCCAGCGTCGTTATCAGCACGATGACGAAAATGATGGAGGGCAGCGAATAAAGCACATCCACAATGCGCATCAAAGCCGCGTCCACCCGGCCGCCGACATAGCCGGCCACCGCGCCCCACAACACGCCGATGACGAGGCTCACGGCCGCCCCAACGACGCCGACGAGCAGGGAGATTTGCGCGCCGAACAGGACACGTGAAAAAAGGTCGCGCCCGTGGAGGTCCGTGCCGAACCAATGTTGCGCGGACGGCGGAGAAAATTGTGCATCGGAGAGTTGGTCGGGATTGTGGGTCTGGGCAAAGGTCGCACCGGAGATTTTCAAAATGATTGGCCACGCGATGACAGCCAGCAGCAGAAAGGCAAGCAACCATGCGCTGACGACGGCGGGACGATTTTTTTGGAAACGCCGCCACGCGTTCTTGCCCGGCAGACATTGCGCTTGTGTTTGCTCACTCATATTTCACGCGCGGGTCGAGCAAGGTGTAGGAAAAATCCACAATCAAATTCAAAGCAATGAGCAGGACGGCGTATAACAACGCCAGGTCCACGGCCACGGTGTAATCGGAATTTAGGGCGCTGTTGATGAAAAACACGCCGATGCCGGGAATCTGAAAAATGTTTTCAATGACGAACGAGCCGGTCAGCAAATCCGCGAGCATCGGACCGGAGAAGGAAACCACCGGCAGGATGGCAATACGCACGGCATGCTTGAGCAGTAAAACATTTTCGGCCAGCCCCTTGGCGCGGGCGGCTGCGACGAACTCGGATTGCATCGCGTTCAACATGCCTTCGCGGAAAAGCCGGGCGATTTTGCCGGAAAAAAACGAACCGAGTGCAATGGCCGGCAAAATCATGTGTGCTGGAGATTCCCACAGCGCGACGGGCAGCCACTGCAATTTGATGGAAAAAATCAGGATGAGCAACGGGGCCACGACGAACGCCGGCACGCAGACGGCCAGCATTGCCAGAAAGCTGCCGGCATAATCCGGCCAGCGTCCGCGCCGGGCCGCCGTGAAGAACCCCAGCGGCAGGCCGACGCACATGGCGAAACCAAATGCGAGCGCGCCAAGTGTCATCGAAACTGGCAGGCTTTGCCCGATGATGTCACTGACGTGATGGCTGCGATATTTGTAGGAAATGTTGAAACTGGCGGGCGCGTGATGCCAATGACCAGTCGCATCCTCATCCCAGACCAAACCGAAATAACGCAGGTATTGTTTCCAGACCGGTTCATCGAGATGGAAGGCAACGCGGATGTTGCGTTCGATTTCCGGCGACGCGGGTGCGCGTTCGCGGTCGAATGGTCCACCGGGCGCCAGATGAACCAGCGTGAACGCCATGGCGCTGATGACCAGCAGCAGTGGCACGGCGAAAAGGAGGCGTCGGATGAAATACATGTTGCCGCCCTATTTTGTCCGCCGCCCTACCCTGTGGAGGGTCTGCAACGGATGGTCGTCCAGAATGTTCTGGTAGAAACCCTGGATTTTGTTCGTGTCAAAATAATTCAGACCGACGTAATAATAAATCGGGATGATGGGCAGTTCGTCATGCACCAGCAGGGTCTCGGCCTGTTGGAAAAGCTGCTCACGCTTCTTCAAATCGGTCTGTTTATTGGCTTCGTTGATGAGCGCGTCGTATTGTGCATTTTTCCAGCCGGTCCGGTTGTTGCCGCTGTTGCTGATGAAACAGTCGAGAAACGTGTTCGCGTCGTCGTAGTCGCCGGTCCAACTGGAGCGCGCCGTCTCGAAGTCAAGATGCGAATACGAACTAAGGAGGACTTTCCATTCGACCTGTCGCAAATCCATCTGAATGCCCAGATTGTCCCGCCACATTTGCTGCAATTCGATGGCGATGTTTTCGTGAATTTTGCCGGCGCCGCCTCCTGCCGCGGCGTTAAACATATATTCAAACCTGGGAAAACCCTTGCCGCCGGGATAGCCGGCCTCGGCCAGCAGTTTCCGGGCGAGTGCGGGATCGTAGCCGAGTCCCGGCGGCGAGGTGTAATTCGCAGTGCCAGGCGGAACGAGCGTGGCCGCCGGACTTTCACCGGCCCGCGTGATTTTTGTGACGATGCGCTCCTTGTCAATGGCCAGCGCGAGCGCCCGGCGGACGCGCGGGTCGTCAAACGGCTTTTTTGTCACGTTGAAGCGGATGAAATAAGTGGCGAGGTAATCGAACGAATGAAAATCCGGCCGCTTCAGGAGCACGTCCAACAATTCGTTGGGCACAAGTGTGCTGTCGAGCACGATGTCCGCCTGGCCGTTTTCATAAAGATTGAGCGCCGTGTCCTGTGAACCGAGCGGCAGGAAGTCTATGATTTGTGAACGCGTGTTCGCCGCGTCCCAGTAGCGCGGATTTTTTTGAAGACGAACCTTGTCATTGGGCCGCCAATAGGCGAGTTCAAACGGTCCGCTGGTCGGCAAAGGCCTGGCCATCAGCCAGCGGTCGCCATATTTTCCGATGGTCAGGCGCGGCACGACGCTCATCACGGGTAACGCGCATAAATCGAGAAAAAAGGCCGTCGGATGGTTCAATTCCACGCGCACGGTGTATTTATCCAGCGCGTGAACACCTACGAGTGCCGGATCTTTGAGCCTCCCGGTAACAAACGCCTCGCCGTTCTTCAAATAAAAGAATTCCTCGGCGTAATCGGACGCCGTTGCCGGATTCGCCGCGCGCAGCCAGGAATAAGCCACGTCGTCCGCCGTGATGGGTTCGCCGGTGGACCAGACCAGATTTGTGCGCAAATGAAACGTGTAGGTGCTTCCGTCCGGTGAAATGTCCCAGCCTTGGGCCAGGCCGGGAATCGGCTGCGCGGTCTTTGGGTCAAGCCGCGTCAATCCTTCAAACAAACCGATGACGACGCGAAATTCCGGTATGCCGCTAATGATGGCGGGATCAAGCGATTCCGGTTCGGCATTGTTGATGATGGTGATGTCGGCGGGCGGTTCGCGGCGGATGCAGCCGGAAGTCAGAAGACAGCAACACGCGGCCAGAAAGCAGCAAACCGTCATCATCCGCAACGCACCGCCGTTCCGCCTTCCGCCTTCCGCCGTTTGCCATCTGACCGGGGCGCGTTTCAAAATGGCGGCCTATTTTGGCTGCGGCGTTGCAGGCGCGCTGCCGGCCGGTGTTGCGGGCAAGGAAGATGAATTGCTTGTCGTCGTTGGCGCGGTGGGCGGCAGTGCGGTGGGCGGAACGCCAACCGGCATTTGAGATTGTTTTTGTTGCACCGCCCGTTCAAATGCCGGGGAGTTGCTGGGATGGGTGCCCGCCTGCACAAGACCGAGAATCAAAGCCATCGCGAAAAAAATGCCCGTCGCCCATTTGGTGATTTTCGTCAGGACGTTGCCCGAACCCGCACCGAACAGCGCGTCCGCCGCCCCACCGCCGAAGGCAATGCCCGCGCCCGCGTCTTTTTTGGGCAGTTGAACGAGCACCAAAAGAATCAGCAACACACAGTTGATGACCAGCAACACCGTTAAAATTCCAGCGATAAAACTCATGGCTGAATGTTAGATGGAATTCTTGATGATGTCAGCAAAACTTCGCGCCTCCAGAGCCGCGCCGCCGACGAGCGCGCCGTCCACGTCAGGCTGGCCCATCAATTCCTTGGCGTTGTTCGGTTTCACGCTGCCGCCGTATTGGATGCGCACCTTTTTGGCCGTGGCTTCGTCAAACAGCTTCGCCAGCACGCCGCGGATGAATGCGTGCGCGTCCTGCGCCTGTTGCGTCGTCGCCGTCCTGCCCGTTCCAATCGCCCAGACCGGTTCGTAGGCAACGATGGTTTCGACCATCTGCTCTTTGGTCAGCTCGGCGAGGCTGCCGCGCACCTGCGTCTCGAGAACCGTTTCCATCTGGCCGGCTTCGCGTTCCGCCAGCGTTTCGCCGACGCAAATAATCGGCTTGAGCGACGCACCGTGGACGGCCTTCGCCTTTTTGGCGATGAGGGCATCCGGTTCCTTTTGATATTGCCGCCGCTCGCTGTGGCCGAGGATGACATAACGCACGGAAAATTCCTTGAGCATCCCGGCGCAGATTTCGCCGGTGAACGCGCCAAAATTGTTTTCGCTCATGTTCTGCGCGCCGAGCCGGATGTTCTTGGTTTCCCAAATCGCCTTGGAGACCGATTCCAGCGCGGTGAACGGCGGACATACGACGATGTCCACCTCTTTCACGTTCTTAAGTTCAAGTTTGAGGTCGTTGACCAGCGCCAGCGCCTCGGCAACCGTCTTGTTCATTTTCCAGTTGCCGGCAATTATCAACTTGCGTTCTTTGTTCATATAATATTATCCGCGAATTTTCACGAATTTTTTTGGTTTTATCCGATTTGCGTCAATTTGCGAAATTAGCGGATCACTTTTCACTCAACGCCGCCACGCCGGGCAGCACCGCCCCTTCCAGAAATTCCAGGCTCGCGCCACCGCCGGTGCTCATAAACGACACCTTGTCGCCGAGCCTGGCTTTATTGAGGGCTTTCACGCTGTCGCCGCCACCGATGATGCTCTTGGCGCCGCTCTTCTGGGTGACGTCGGCCACGGCTTGCGCCACCGCGTTGGTGCCGGCGGCAAACTGCTTGTTCTCAAACAAACCCATCGGGCCGTTCCACAATATCGTCTTCGCCGTGGCGACTTCGGCGGCATACGCCTTGACCGTCGCCGGGCCGATGTCGAGGCCCGCCGCATCGTCCGGGCAATTCATGTCGGAACTCGTGCGCGGATTCTGCCATTCGATGACCGGCTTGCCTTTTTTATCGAGCTTGTCGGTCTTGACCGGCGTGGCGACAACGTCGTCCACCGGCAGCAAAAATTTCACATTCTTTGCCTTGGCCTTGGCCAGCGCGGATTTCGCCGTGCCGGTGGCATCGGGTTCCACCAGCGATTTGCCGGTCTTGTAACCCTGTGCGAGCCGGAACGTGTAAGCCATCGCGCCGCCGATTAGAATCGTGTCCGCCTTTTCCAGCAGCCGGTCAATGACCTTGATCTTGTCGGAAACCTTCGCGCCGCCGAGAATGACGACGAACGGACGCGCGGGTTTTTCCAATTCATCGCCGAGAAATTTCAATTCGAGTTCCATGAGCAGGCCCGCTGCGCACTTGCCGCCGCGCCTGGCAACGATGCGCGCCACGCCTTCGGTGGAAGCATGGGCGCGATGGGCCGCACCGAATGCGTCGTTCACATAAACGTCGGCAACCTTCGCCAGCTTTTCGGCGAACGCCGGGTCGTTCTTTTCCTCTTCGTTGTAATAGCGGACATTTTCGAGCAGAACCACGTCGCCATCTTTCATCGCGGCCACGGCTTTCTCAACTTTCTCGCCGATGCAATCATCAATGAACGCAACCGGCTTGCCGAGCAACTCGGACAACCGGGTCGCGACCGGTTTGAGTGACATCGTCGCCTCGCGCTTGCCCTTGGGCCGGCCCAGATGCGCGGTCAGAATCAGTTTGCCGCCCTTTTCAATCAGCAGCTTCAAGGTGGGCAGCGTCGCCACGATGCGCGTGGCATCGGTGATGACCATCTGCCCGTTTTTTTCTTCCAGCGGCACGTTGTAATCCACGCGCAGAAAGACGCGCTTGCCGCGGACATCCAAGTCTCGAACTGTCAATTTTGACATACAAATGTTCCCGTTTCTAAAAAATTGAACGGACAGAATAATCCAACCTCAAGACGAGTAAAGTAAATTCCGGGTGTCAAACGTAGAGGGCGCCTTGCAATTC
>Ga0265337_1000183_pt1 | contig 33003 bp, 24 predicted proteins | sample 42122metaG_FD_192441 | JGI IMG/M metagenome (GOLD analysis project Ga0265337, IMG submission 192441) | Rhizosphere microbial communities from Carex aquatilis grown in University of Washington, Seatle, WA, United States - 4-21-22 metaG | ecosystem: Host-associated > Plants > Roots > Rhizosphere >... | reverse complement strand
GTTCTACAAATAGGCATTCGAACGGCCATGTCAATTCGACATGGTTTGTCCCGTTGCCACTGCCTTCAAATTGTTGCCATATGGGTATTCCACCTGAATTGACAGGATTCCAATATTGCACTTAAGCTAAATGGCGATGAGCGAATCTGAATTCCGGCATACCTTTTCTTCCCTCCCGCAATTCCTTCAGACCATCAATGGCAAGCCTCTGGATGAAGCCAAACAGGCTATTGAGGCTGAATATGCCGCCGTCTCTCGCTTGATTGAAGACGCCCGGCGCGCCCGCAGGAGCGGAGAACCGGCGCGCATAAACCGGGCGATGTCCGAGTATTTTTCGGATCTTCTGTGTCTGGTGAATGGATTGGATGGGCAGCCTGTTGACCTGGATAACGCAAGTGACGGCTCGCGGAAATACATTGAATCAGCGTTAAGGTATTGGCATCCGAAAAAGTGACATAAAGGGGGCAGTGCCGCGCCCTGCCAGATGCCGCCCGTTGGATGAGAGCGGGTGAATCCAGCAAAGCAGGATGATGTGATTGAAAATTTGTGGTTCCACAAAGAGGCCAGCCGATGGTGCTGTTTGGCAGATGATTGTCCGATAAATCCAGCCGCGTGAATCTTCAAGACGGCGGCAAACGTTTCCCCCTCTCCTCGGAGGAGAGGGCCGGGGTGAGGACGGATTCCCTCGCCCATCGGGTGGGAGAGGGTGGCCGCAGGCCGGGTGATGGTAGAAATATATTTGTGTTTTAACGCCCGCCCTCATCCTGACCTTCTCCCCCAGGAGAAGGAACAGCAGGCGCACACCCATTGGATGGGAGCGGGTGAATTCCGCAATGCGGGATGATGAGATTGAAAATTCGCGGTTCTACAAATGGGCCGCGCCAACGGCGCTGGTGGAGGAGAAAAAAGAGGCGCAGCGAAAAGCTGCGCCTCTGTGCGAAAAAGATTTTTAGACCCGTTTTTGTCCAGAATTCGGCTCATATTTCAGCCGCATATAAGCCGCGTCAACAAGTGCCATGCTGGAAGTCCAAGCCGATTTATTTTTGCCTACTGCATTCAAGTTTTTCTTCTCGCCAATTGTAATGTCGTAGATGTTTTCGATCAGTTTTGGGCCAATCGAATCCGCAAGTTTGAACAGAAAGTTTTCATCCTGTTCTTGTTGGAATGCGATTGTAAATCCATATGCAATCGGCATGAGCCAGGATTTAGCAACACGATAATTTTGCGTCCTCCGCAAGAATACCAATGGATGCGGCTTCTTTTTATTTGAGAGTTGAACTCCGCACAGCCCACCAAACCTGCTGTTTTCTCCTTGGTCGCTTTTGTTTTGTTTCCACCAATCTTCCATTGAGGTGTGGAGGTAATCAACCAGCCGTAGCCATTTTACGGCTTTGCCTTCAACGGCGCTTTTCAACCCTTGCATCATTTCAGAAGGTTGATTTCCAACAGAACGAAGCCCCTTTATTAAACTTCCAGCCCCGACATAACACCGCGTTTTGTCTGTGACCGCTGGATTGAGCAGTGACAGATAGGCCAGAACTTCTTCGCCAGTGACATCGCGGTCTGGAGCAAATTGCCTCCACGCGATTCTCGTGTTACTGCCGTCTTTATCAAACTCCGCAATTAACCAATCCAACTCATCATTCAAAACGGCAAGACTCAAATCTTTCACCGAGACGCTCGTATTGCGCGCACCGGCAATGAAACTCAAGTCTTCAAACAAAACGCCGGTCAAGACTTCGACATTCACCCACTGCTTTTCTTTTGGGTCTTCAAAGTTTTGCCACAGCTCCTTTTTGATTTTTTCGATGATGACCGCTTGTGTATGGCCACCATCCATGTTGCCGCCGAGACTGTCGCCCCAAGGATTTTTTAAATCCCTTTCAAGAACGAGTCGAAGCTCTCCGGCCTTGTTGTCGTATTCAGCTTCTTGGGCGTTTATCAAAATGCCCTTGTTGGCATATTGAAACCAAGCTGGACGAGAAATGAGGGTGTCTTGAATCGCTTCTACGACACGCGTTCCCATATCTTGGTTTCGCGGGTTAGGTCCGAACTCGATACTTGCTTCCGCGATTTCCTCAACAGGAACCTGCAAAACAAAGCGTTTGCGTCCGAGCTGGTTTGGGTCGCGAAAAGACTTGAGGTCTTCGGATTGAACTTTGATGGAAACGGTCACATTGCGTGACCCCGTTTTATTTGAGGTTTGCATAACATTAACACTAACGACCTATTTTTTAAACTATCAGGCTTCGGTCAAAACACTGAAAGCTAGTATGCAGAAAATCCGCATGACTGTTTGAACATTAACAAAAGATTTATCAAAGTCAATCTATTTCTCAAAACACCTGTCTGCTCTCGCTGTTACGCCAATTTGGTTTGCCCCAAGCGCATTTCCGATTATTCTCCCAACCCGACACAATTTGACATGACACATTCATCCGCCAACGACATCGCCGCGCTGCCCCCCGGCGTCAAACTCACCACGCTGGACAACGGCCTCGTCATCATCGTGCGCGAAGACCACAGCGCGCCGGTCGTCTCGGCTCAGGCTTGGGCGATGGCGGGCAGCATCCACGAGGGCCGCTGGCTCGGCGCGGGGCTGTCGCACGTGCTGGAGCACATGCTGTTCAAGGGCACCACGACGCGGCCCGGCAGCCGGATTGACCAGGAGGTGCAGGAGGCCGGCGGTTACATGAACGCCTACACGAGCTTCGACCGCACGGTCTATCACATTGACGTGCCGAACACGGGCGCGCGCACGGCGATTGACATCCTGTGCGACATCATGCAGCACGCGTCGCTGCCGCCGGATGAACTGGCCAAGGAGATGGACGTGATCCGCCGTGAGATGGACATGAACGTGGATGATCCCGGCCGCCGCGCGAGCCGACGGTTGTTTGAAACGGCCTACACGCGCAGTCCGTATCGCCTCACGGTCATCGGGTATCCGGACATTTTCAACGAGCTGAAGCCGGAGGACATCCGGGGTTATTACACCGAGAAATACGCGCCGAACAACGTCTTCTACGTCGTCACGGGTGACATCAAGAACGACGAGGTGGTGGCGCAAATCCGCGAGGCTTACGCGCAAAGCAAGGCGAAGGCGATGCCGCCGATGGTTTTGCCCGAGGAACCGAAACAGACGGCGGCGCGCGAAATCGTGGAGGAAGCGCCCATCGAGCTGGGGTATCTGCATTTCGCTTGGCACATCCCCGAATTGCGCCATCCCGACGTGCCGGCGCTGGACGTGCTGGCGGTGTTGCTCGGCAGCGGGCGCAGTTCGCGGCTGTTCCAGCAGGTGCGCGAGCGGCAGGGCCTCGTGCATCACGTGGACGCGTGGACTTACAGTCCCGGCAATCCCGGCCTCATCGGCATCAGCGCGATCGTGGACGCGGACAAGTTCATGCCTGCGCGCGATTCAATTCTCGCCGAAATCGAAAAGATAAAATCCATTTCGGTTTCCTCCAACGAAGTGAGCAAGGCGGCCAAGCAATTCACGTCCGCCACGCTGTCCACGCGCAAGACGATGGAGGGCCAGGCGAACGACCTCGGCGGAAGCTGGCTCGCGGCGAACAATCTGACGTTTTCGGAGCGCTATCTTGCCGCCGTCAAGCGCGTCTCGCACGCCGATGTGCAGCGCGTCGCCCGCGAATATCTCACGGCGGAAAACCGCACGCTCTACGCTCTGCTCCCCAATGGCACTTCGCCGAAGGTTTCCGCGGCAGTTGAAACGAACACCGACCAGCCGACCAAGAAATTTGAACTGCCGAACGGCCTGCGCCTGCTGGTGAAGGAGAATCACCGGCTGCCGTTCGTGGAATTTCGCGCGGCGTTCAAAGGCGGCGTGCTGGCGGAAACGACCGCGAACAACGGCATCACGCAATTGCTCGCCAAGACGCTGCCCAAGGGCACGCCGACGCGCAGCGCGGAAAAGATCGCCACGGAGATTGAATCCGTCGGCGGCAGCCTCGACAGCTACGGCGGCAATAACAGCTTTGGCGTGAACGCGGAGGTGTTGAGCAGCGATTTCGCGACCGGGCTGGATTTGCTCGCCGATGTCCTGTTGAACCCGACGTTTCCCACCAACGAGCTGGACCGCGAGCGCGAGGTGCAAATCGCGAGCATTTACGCCCGGAAGGATGATTTGCTCAAGAGCGCGAGTGTCGCGATGCGGCGCGGATTGTTCGGCGACACCGGCTACGGGCTGGATTCGCTCGGCACGGAGGAATCGGTCGCAAAGATTTCCTCCGCCGGGCTGAAATCGTTCCACCAAAAGCTGGCCGTGCCGAACAACTGCGTGCTGGCGATTTACGGTGACGTGAAGGCGACGGAGGTGAAGGCAGCGGTGGAAAAGGCTTTTGGCAGTTGGCGGAAGAATCCCGAAGTGGAAAAATTGATTCGCACGTCGGCGTCACCGCTTCTCACTTCGCCCAAACGTGTCGAGGAAACAAAGGACAAGAAGCAGGCTGTGCTGGTCATCGGTTTCCCCGGCACAACGATGGACAACGAGGACCGTTACGCGCTGGATGTTTTGCAGGAATGTTGCAGCGACCTCGGCTCGCGGCTGTTTCTGCGCATCCGCGAACAGCTTGGACTGGCTTATTACGTCGGCGCGCAGAATCTGGCTGGACTCGCACCGGGTTACTTCGCGTTTTACACCGGCACCGAGCCGGCCAAGGCCGGGCAGGTGGAAACGGAATTGCTCAAGGAAGCCGAATTGCTGCGCACGGAAGGTTTGACCGCGGAGGAACTCAAGCGCGCCAAGGCCAAAATCATCGGGCAGAAGAAGATCGCGCGCCAGGACCTCGGCAACCTCGCGTCCCTGACCGCGTTGGACGAGCTTTACGGCCTCGGCTGGCAGCGTGCGGAACTCGACGACGCCAAATACGAAGCCGTCACGCTGGAACAGGTCAAAGCCGCCGCGCAGAAATACCTGAAGCCGGATAGTTTCGTGGTTTCCATCGTGAAGCCGGAATAGTTTCTTAGACAGGCGTAGCGGCTTTCGGCAGAAAGCCGGAAATGCTTTGAAAAATGCGGCGCTCTACCGAGACGCCGCTACGAGAAAATGAAACAAATAATCGTTGTTTTAATAGCGTTCGCTTTCTTTGTGCTTCGCTCGTTCTGCGCCGATGCGGACTACAAGCAGGTGCTCATTTTGACCAACCGCGACTCGGTCCGCGTCCGGTTGCCGCTGACCGACGTGACCGGCAAGGTGCGCGTGAAGGAAATGAATCCGGGTGGTTTCGGAATCCCCGTCGCACCGTCCAAAACTTTGCTTGGCGAAAAGCATTACCTCGAATGGCAGATTGGCTACGACATTCCGAACACAAACAGCCCGACTGTCGTTTCCGAAATCAAATTCACGCGGAATGGCGAGACGAAATATGGCCACGAGCTTTCCAAAATCATTTTTGAAGCGGTGCGACTCGGCTTGCTTTCAACAAATGATTTCATCCGTGAAATTGAGGCGTTGAAGAATATCCAGCCAGCCGAATTTGAGGAAAATCAAGCCGTGCAAGTCGAGACATCAACCAATGTCACAGCGAACGGATTTCAAAGTGCCGTCGAGCGATTGCCGCAGTTCACAAAAGTCACGCCGCACGGCTGGGTGCAAATCCAGCTCAAACAGAAGCAACGCGCCGTCGGCTATCAGGCGATGGTGTATGTCTGCCTGCCGATGAATCAGGTTGTGGACATGACCGGCGATGTGCGCAAGCCCGGCCCGGCCAAAACCAAAGAAACGGTTTGTTACGATTTCAATCGCAACAACGCCACGTTCATCCTCGACATCATCCACGCCTTCGGAATGGCGTCGCAGCAGCACAACGAAGACATCCGGCAGATTATCGGAAAAATATTGGCAATTTCTGCGAGCCGGTGAAGTATTGGAGCGCCGAGCACCGTCGCGGCCCGGTTTGATTATTGATTCACGCCGTTGCGGTGTTGGTGTTCCTGCCGGAATGGCGAAACATGACGAATCGAACAAGCCCCGGAAGATCGCAGTGCAGCAAATAGCCACGCTGGTGCCGGCCGAAAAAATCAAAGGCTTCTTCCGCATCTGAAAACGGATGATGCCCCGTAGTTTTTCTTCACAACCAAGTCGCTCAAGCATTCGCGCTGGTTTACAGTTTCATTTCGCGATCGCCTTCGGGACAAACTGCAGGGAGTTCAGGGGATGGCGAGCCGGTAAAATCGTTGTGGATGATTCGTGATGGCAGAGTCCGAGAAATAAAACAAACCGCTGCCATCGGCGTTATTGGTGGCAAGCGGCAGCCAGGTGACCGGCGTGGCCAGGTTGGTGGCGGCCCACAAAATATAGGTCTGCCCAGCAGCACCCGTGCCGCTGACAGTGAATGTGCCGGCTGGGTGAACGGCATAGCCGGTGAAGACGGGCGGCAGGTTCGTCACGACAAGATTGGCGGAAGCCGAGTTCACCGTAAGGGTTCCATTATAAACCAAACGCGCCTGCACGCTGTAGTTCCCCGCGCTCACATTGGTCCAAGAATAGGCGTAAGGCGGAGCGAGGTCTTCGCCGATCAAATTCGTGGTGAAATTGTAAAACTGAACCTTGATGATGGTGTTGCCATTGGTGGTAACGGTTGCTGCCAAGCCAATCATCGCGGGCGCCCGGAAACGGTCACCCGCGGCTGGTGCGGTCAGTGCGATGCTCGGAAGGAGCGACGGGGTGACCAACGTTTGGGCCGAGATGGCGCTGGGCCCGTTCGTGTCACTGGCGATGATAACGAAATAATACGGGACGCCGTTGACCAATCCGGTCACAACGCTGTTGGTGGTGGTGACATTCTTTTTGTTCGGATACGGACCGCCACTGTTGGTGCTGTAAAGCAGAGTGTAATTGGTCGCCGAGGCAACCCGGTTCCAATTCAAAGTTGCTTGGCCGTTGCCGGCCACGGTTGTGATGTTCGTGGGAGCAGCCGGTTTGTAGAGGTCAATGGTGTCCAGCACAGTGCCGACATTGTTATAAACTGCCATATGCAGGTTGGTGGGCGTGACATCCCCGATGAGGTAGCAGTTATCGCTGGTCGTCCTTACAGTATAAGTCGCATTCGAGGAAACGGCATACAGTGGCGCTCCGGCACCCCCGATGGTCAAATGCCGGATACCATTGACTCGATTGTGCTGATAAAAGTGATTATGTCCTGCCAGGACCACCTTGACTCCGTTTGGCTCTAAAACGCTTGTCGTCATGCTTTGGAAAGTTGCATCCCCCGAGTGCGCCCCTGAACCACCCCATGTGTATGCCGGCGCATGGAAGACCACAACTTTCCAAGGTTTGAGGCTGTTGGTGAGGTCCTGTTGAATCCACTTCCACTGGGCGGAGCCACTGGTGTAGGTGGTTTCATAATTTCCCACCGTTACATGCATGTCACCGCAATCAAAGCCATAATAACCGCTGGTGCCGGATGAATCCGGTGGCTGGTCATAACCTCGCATATTGCTGCCGGTCGCCCAGCCATCATGGTTGCCCGGCGACAAGTAAGTGCACATCCACTTCTCCAACTCCAATTCACTGGCCACAAGCCATTGGTTGGTCCAGCTGGCATAGGTGTTATCACTGGCATAGTCGCCACCAGTCATGTCGAATAGCGGAGGAGTTGGCGAGTTATGTAAGGTCCGAATTTGGGTGGCAATCTGCCCATGCACCCCAATGTCGGAGCTATTGCGGAAATCGGCTGACCAGGCAAAGCGAAACCTTGTTCCGGCATTCACCAACGTCCAGAACGTGTAGTCGGGCGAGGTCGTCCCCTGCCCCGTCAACTGGTAATGGTAAAGCGTATTGGGCTGCAGTCCGGTCAGTTTGATCCGGTGGACATAGGTTACAGGACTGGCGCTGCTGTTGGCAACGGATAGGGTGCTCGCCGACTTTCCATAGGCGGTCGTCGGCCCGTAATTGACGGTCATGGGGCTGGACGCCTTGGCGGTGCATTCTGCCAGCACGAAGATGCTGGTGGTCGTGCCCCCTTGCAACATGGGGCCGCGCACCAGCGTGGCCTGCGCCGACAGCAAACCCAGCATCAGCCAGACCGCTGGCACGCTGGCGACAGTTCGGAACAAACGGTGCCGAAGTTTAAACCTAAAAGTGCTTTTGGAGGGAATGGGCATTGCTAATTGTAGATTCGATGTTTTCAATCCGGGTCCTCTTCAGCATAGCCAATGACCGCGCGCACAAAGCCGTCGGCCTCAATGACGGCGAATACGGGTTCGTCCTCGCCGAGCAAATAGTCGATCAGATAAGTTGGTTGAGGCCGGTGAAGGGATATGCGGCAAACCTGCAATTGACCGCTCACCGCTGTGCGGGCGGCCGCTTGCACCGCCGGTGGCATCTCGGCCAGCGGGATGACCACGGCGTCATCCAAGACCGTCCCCTGGCTGTCCACGGTAAGCAGCCGGAGACCGCCTTGGTCGCAGATATAGGCCCGAAAGACCGGGCCTTCTAATTGTCGCACCCGGTTGATCTTCTGAATGCGCCGCCCTTGCGCAGCCGACACAATGGCCGTTTGAACTGCCGATGGGGTCTGCGACAATTTCACCACCGGTATGCGCCCTTCGGCGCGTTTACCTGCAGACACGCAACCGGTCCCCGCAAAAGCCAACATCCCCGAGGCCAAGAAGAAAGAAACCACCTTACCGCTGGCAGGCCACGAACCCCGCCCTTCGAATAACTGGCTAAAGGAAAAAAGGCTGCAAATCGGATGCATTGCTGACATAATTCTTAATAATGCCGCTACCATCTGTAGCAGTCAATGGTAATGCCGACAGGCAAAGAGATTTCAAAGCCGCTCCGCGATGCGCCAGAGCTCGCCGCCCACCCATCGAAGTTGCATGGATTGCCTTTGGCTCGTAGAAAGGGAAATTACTCCCAAATATGCGGAGAGTCTTGGTAAAACAAAAACCGCTTTGAGCTGTTCACACCATCTCAATCCTCCGGCTTTGATGGGGGTTGCTGACTTAAGCCTTCGCCACCAACTGGCGCAACACGAACGGCAAAATGCCGCCGTGCTGGTAGTAATCAATTTCGATGGGCGTATCAATGCGGCAGCGGACCGGGACATTCTCGACTTTTCCATCCTTGCGCGTGATCTTGAGCGTCAAATCCTGTTGCGGCTTGATGTTCGCGTCGAGGCCGACGATGTCGTAGGTCTCCGTGCCGTCGAGTTTCAAAGTCTGCGCGGTCGTGCCGTCCTTGAATTGCAGCGGCAGCACGTCCATGCCGACGAGGTTGCTGCGATGGATGCGTTCGAAACTTTGCGCGACAACCGCTTTGACACCGAGCAAGCTCGTGCCTTTCGCCGCCCAGTCGCGCGAGGAGCCGGTGCCGTATTCCTGTCCGGCAATCACGATGAGCGGTGTGCCTTTCGTCTGATACGCGATGGACGCGTCATAAATGGACGTTTTCGCGCCATCGGGCCCGATGGTGTTGCCGCCTTCTTCGCCGCCGAGCATCAGGTTTTTGATGCGGACGTTGGCAAAGGTTCCGCGCGTCATGATGCGGTCGTTGCCGCGGCGCGAGCCGTAGCTGTTGAAATCCTCCGCCGTCACGCCGTTCTCGATGAGGAATTTCCCGGCAGGTGAAGATTTTTTGATGGCGCCCGCGGGTGAAATGTGGTCGGTCGTGACCGAGTCGCCGAAAATGCCGAGCGAGCGAGCCCCGGTGATGGGCTTGATGCTTCCGGGCTGCATTGAGAAATTTTCAAAGAACGGCGGCTCCTGGATGTAGGTGGATTTTGCATCCCACTCATACACGTTGCCGGTGCTGGACGGAATTTCGTTCCATTTCGGATTTTGCGCTGCAAAATTTTTGTAGAGCTTGCGGAAGATTTCCGGCTTGAGCGCGGACTGCATCGCGTCGCGGATTTCCTGCAACGTGGGCCAGAGATCGGCAAGGTAAACCGGCGCGCCGTCCTTGTCCTTACCGAGCGGTTCGCAGCTCATGTCAATGTCCACGCGGCCCGCCAGCGCGAAAGCGACGACCAGCGGCGGCGACATGAGGAAGTTCGACTTCACGTTTTGATGCACGCGCGCCTCGAAGTTGCGGTTGCCGGAAAGCACGCTGGCGGTGACGTAATCGTTCTTAACGATGGCGTCCTCGATGGCCGGGTCAAGCGGACCGGAATTGCCGATGCAAGTCGTGCAGCCATAACCGACGGTGTTGAAGCGAAGTTTGTTGAGATACGGCGTGAGACCGGTTTTCTTGAGATAATCGGTAACCACGCGCGAGCCCGGCGCAAGCGAAGCCTTCACCGCCGGATTCACCTTGAGACCTTTCTCGACGGCCTTCTTCGCGAGCAAACCGGCGGCGAGCATCACGCTCGGATTGCTGGTGTTCGTGCAGCTCGTGATTGCGGCGATGACGACCGAACCGGTGCCGATGTTCGCCTTTTTCTTCGCGGCGGTTTCCACTTTGACCGACTTGCCGAAAACCTGGCGCGATTTGCCGAATCCATTTTCGGCGACGGGCCGTTGGATGGCGTTGAAAAATTCACGGCGCAGATTGCCAAGCTCGATGCGGTCCTGCGGACGTTTCGGTCCGGCGACGCTCGGCTTGACCGTGGCAAGATCAAGTTCCACCACTTGCGAATATTCAATCTGCCCCTTTTGCGGAATGCCCCACAGCCCCTGCGCCTTGTAATAATTTTCGTAGAGCCTGCAGTGTTCCTCGCTGCGGCCGGTGGCGCGCAGGTAGTTCACGCATTCCTCGTCAATCGGAAAGAAGCCCATCGTTGCGCCATATTCGGGCGCCATGTTCGCGATGGTTGCGCGGTCCACCACTGGCAACGCCGCCGCGCCGAGGCCGAAGAACTCTACGAACTTGCCGACGACCTTGGTCTTGCGAAGCAGTTGTGTGACAGTAAGGGCGAGATCCGTCGCGGTGACGCCTTCCGTGAGCGCGCCGGTGAGATGAACACCCACCACATCCGGCGTGAGAAAATAAACCGGCTGGCCGAGCATACCCGCCTCCGCCTCGATGCCGCCAACGCCCCAGCCGACGATGCCAATACCGTTGATCATTGTCGTGTGCGAATCCGTGCCGACAAGCGTGTCGGGATAATAAAGGCCGTCCGCTTCCAGCACGCCTTTGGCGAGATATTCCAAATTCACCTGATGCACGATGCCGATGCCCGGCGGCACGACCTTGAAGGTGTCGAACGCCTGCATGCCCCATTTCAAAAACTGGTAACGCTCCCGGTTGCGCGTGAATTCCAAGTCCAGATTCTTCGCCATCGAGTCCGCGCCGCCCGCGAAGTCCACCTGCACCGAGTGGTCCACGACCAAATCCACCGGCACGAGCGGTTCGATGATTTTCGGATTCTTGCCAAGTCTGGCGACCGCACTGCGCATCGCCGCCAGGTCCACCAGCAGCGGCACGCCGGTGAAATCCTGCAACACGATTCGGGCAACAACGAACGGGATTTCCGCCGTGCGGGTCTCCGCCGGTTTCCAGTTGGCGAGTTCCTTTACGTTTGCTTCGTGGACTTTTTTGCCGTCGCAATTCCGCAGGACGGATTCCAGGACGAGGCGGATGGAAACCGGAAGCTTGGATATCGGGCCGACGCCGGCCTTCTCCAGTGCCAAGAGGGAGCAAAATTTTCCGCGTTTGCCGTTGCCGAGGTCGAATTCCTGCAAAGTGTTAAACAAATTGTGTGATGCGTTCATTTAATGGTCAAAATAACCCATTAAAAATGAGGTTTGCGCGGCGACGTGTCAAGCGAAGCGCGGCGCAATTTGATGCTCGTGGGCGGAAATTATTTCGTCGACAACAGTTCGCGTTGCAGCAAATCGGCGATGCGTTGCTGGAGCCGTTCCATATCCAGCGGCTTGGTGAAGAAATCATCAGCCTGCATCGCCACGGTGCGTTTGGTCACCTCGCTCGACAGCGCACTCATGAAGATGACTGGAATTTTTTTGGTGGATGGCTGGCGGCGCAGGATTTCACAAACGGTCAGGCCGTCGAGGTCGGGCAGCAGAATATCGAGCAGGATCAGATTGGGCTTGAACTGTCGCGCCTGGCTCAATGCCTGCACACCGTCATTGGCCACGATGAATTCACAGCCCAGCCCGGCGAGGCGATATTGCACCAGTTCGATGAAATCGCGCTCGTCGTCCACAATCAAAATTCTTGGCACCACGTTGTCAGCCTACGCCAGTGCCGCGCCAAACCAAATGGCAGGCCGGTTAAAGCCCGGTGACGAATCGGCAACGGAAATCAGGGCAATAAACTTGTTCCATTACCATGGGTCTGGCATTTTCAAAAAATGCCAACGCGAAACGGCTCAATCCGGTTGTTCAAACTTTTCGGAATTACTGTTTATCTGCACTGGGCGTGGTTCATCGCCGTTTGGTATTTTGTGAGTCAGGCGAAAGGCTATTCGTCGCCGATTTGGAGCGTGATGGAATGTCTTTCGCTGTTTGGAATCGTGCTCATACATGAATTTGGACATCAACTGGCGTGTCGGTCAGTCGGCGGGCAAACTCACGACATCATCCTTTGGCCGCTCGGCGGCGTGGCTTACGTGTCGCCGCCGCAACGTCCCGGCGCGCAGCTCTGGAGCATCGCCGCCGGACCGCTGGTCAACGTCATCCTGTTTCCGATTTTAAGCGCACTGCTCTGGCTGGGCGCACAGGCGGATTCGATCGACGCCGTGCCTGACTGGTTGAGGTTTCTGCACCATGTCTGGACCATCAACCTGGTTCTGCTGATTTTCAACATGTTGCCGATTTATCCGCTCGACGGCGGACAAATTTTGCGCTCGCTGCTTTGGTTCTTGTTCGGACGCGCCAACAGCTTGCTTGCCGCAAGCATTATCGGATTTATTGGTGTCGCCGGTTTGATCTTGTTCGCGCTTTGGTTGCGAGACACCTGGCTCATCATTTTGTGCGTGTTCATCGTGCTGAATTGTTGGGGTGGCTTGATGCAAGCGCGGGCGCTGGCTAAAGTGGCGAAGGCGCCGCGCCGCGAAGGGTTCGCCTGCCCTGAATGCAAAACTCCGCCGCCATTGGGAAATTTCTGGCGCTGCGGCAAATGCCGGAACCCCTTCGACACATTTGAAACACACGGCATCTGTCCGCATTGTGCAACGGAATATGCTGCCACGTCCTGTCCGGAATGCGGAAGCTTGAGGCCAATCACCCAGTGGGAAAGCTATGGGTTGAATCCGCCGCCGCAGTAAACAATTCAGGCCGCCCAAACGAGCGGCCTGAACGAGTATGTTGTCCGCAAATTTTACCCCAACTTCGCCAGCGCCGCCTTGACGGCTTCGAAGTTCGGCAAATCCTTCGGCGTCGGGGTTTGTTCGCTGTATTGCACCACGCCGTTCTTATCGATCACAAACGCCGCGCGTGCTGCCGTGTCGCCCACACCGGCCAGCATCGGGAACAGCACGTTGTAAGCCTTGACGGTGGTCTTGTTCAAATCGCTGACGAGAGTGATGCCGATTTTCTCCTTCTGCGCCCACGCCTCCTGCGCGAACGGGCTGTCCACGCTGATGCCAATGACGTCGGTGTTCAAACCGGAGTAGGCGCCAAAACCGGCGGTGATGTCGCACATTTCCTTGGTGCAGACACTCGTGAAGGCGAGCGGGAAAAAGAGCAGCACGGTGTTCTTTTTGCCGAAGTTGTTGCTTAATTTCACGTCCACCAAGCCGGACGCCTGTTTGGATTTCAGGGTGAAATCGGGTGCTTTCGAGCCAATGGATATTGCCATAATCGTTTTGGTTTTTTGGTTAATTCGTTCTCTTTGCTGACGCATTCTGGAAATTCACCGGACGCTTGTCAAATGGGGATTTTGAAATCGGCGGTGAAAATGTTTTGAGCTTTGGAAAGATGGCGGGACGGGCCACAGCCGCCAAGGAGGCCGGACAGGGGGTGTCCATTTGAGGAGATGGCTGTGCGCCCGAACCAAATCCGAAGAGGAAACCGGGTGACGAACGACGGGGAGATGCGGGAGAAAGTGAATTCTCCCGCGATATGTGTCCGCCACCCGACAAATCAAGGCGTTTTGTCAACGCCGGTCACAACTTGTCAAACAGCAATCCGCGTCCTGTCAGATCAACGCCAGAACATCCCCTGCTTCGCTAATCGCCGGCTCGAGCACGGGATGGGACTGGGGTTCAAATTCAAAATAAATCGGCACGGCGAACTCGACTGCGGGCAGAAATTTCAACACAACTTGATGCGAACGCCGACAGCCCCGCTTCCGGGGGGCAACGGCCTTGGTCGGTGTCGCGACGCCTGCAACATCGCCCTCATTCACTTGTTGGCTGCCAGCTATCATGCTGTGAATATGGCAGATAAGAATAAAACGCAGCTAACCCTATTTTGGCATATTCTTGGCCAACATTGCTAACCGTGGATGAATTGAATCCGCCTTTCAGCAGCCGGCATCTGAATTCACAACGCCGCGAGCACTTCCTGCGCGTGCTCATCCGGCTTCACCTGCGGCCAGATTTTTTTGATGCGCCCATCCGGCCCGATGAGAAACGTCACACGGTGGGTGCCCAGATATTTCCGGCCCATGAAACTTTTCTCGCCCCACACGCCGTAGGCTTCGACAACCTCTTTGTCCTCGTCGGCGAGCAGCGTGAATGGCAGCTTGAATTTCTCCACGAACTTGTCGTGTGACTTCACCGAATCGGTGCTGACGCCGAGCACGACCGCGCCACGCTTTTTGAATTCGGCGAAATGGTCGCGGAACGCGCACGCCTCCTTGGTGCAGCCGGGCGTGTCGTCCTTTGGATAAAAATAGAGGATGACATTTTTACCTTTGAAATCGGCGAGTGAAATTTTCCCGCCGCCATTCGTCGCCGCGGAAAATTCCGGGGCGACGTCACCCTCCCTCAATTCTAATTCAATTTCCTTTGCCATAAATCAGACTTTCGTCGGCGAACTCGTCGGATGCGCCCCGAGTTGTTTCACGCCATCCCAAATGTAAAGCAGTCCCGAAACGCCGGTGCAGACCGCCGCGCCCACCGTCCACGACTTGAGCCAGCCCACGCGGAAATCCTTGTCCCAACGGAGCAAAATCCACATCACCACGACCATTTGCAGCACCGTCGCGATCTTGCCGATGAGGCGCGGATGCACTTTGACTTTGCCCACCGTGTAGTGGATGACCACCATGCCAATCAATATCAAAACATCGCGCCCGATGATGGTGCCGGTGAGCCAGAGCGGGATTTGTCCAAGGCGCGGTGTGTGGTCAAAGCTTAACAGAACGACGCCGGAAACAAGCAGGAGCTTGTCCGCGAGCGGATCGAGAATTTTTCCAAGTTCGCTGATTTGATTGTAGCGGCGTGCGATGTAGCCATCCACGCCGTCCAGAATCGCCGTGACCGCGAAGGAAAGGATTGCCAGCAGCCGGTGGACTTCATTACCGGTTTCGACATAATAAAGCGTTTCGACAACGAAAAACGGAATCAGCAGGATTCGGAGAATCGTGACTTTGTTCGCGGTCGTCATTTGGCGTGGAAAGATTGACACGAATTTGGCGAATTGACACTAATGAATTGTGATCGCTATCAGAATGGCTGGCGGAATAATCGTATCGGCTATGGGTTTCCTTTATGTGCTGTTTGCTTATGCGATGATAGGCTGGGCTGGTCGGATAGTGGCGGCCTTTGGAACGCAGCTCAATGGACATTGACAATCATTCCATGGTCGATTCCTTTTTTTCTGTCGTTGTGGTTCGTTTACCGCTGCGTTGATTCGGGCTTGAAGCGCATGGTGATCGCGGAGCTGTCGGGCTGGGTTTGACAGTTCACGAAGATGAATCATGCCCCACCTCCGCGCTTGGCGTCAAGTGGTGAGTCTGGTATATAATTCCCCTATTTTGGGGAGCACGGCCACCCCCGGCTGTCGTGTTCGACGCCTCCTCGAACGCAGTTCCGGATTTTTTCAGCGTGGCGCTGGAAAGAAGGCGCATCCCTCTCGTCACTTGTCACCCGTCACTCGTCACTGATTGTGCGCCGGCATTGCCAGATTTTTCTTCATTCTCCAGCCCGGAGTTGTAAAGTCTGCCCCAGAACACCTGATGAATGACAACCCGCCAAATCAACCGGGCCGCCGGATCGGACAAAGAATCCTGCTGGGATTGTTCTGTCTGGCATTGTTAGCCTTGTTTGCCGTTCTGGTGCTAAACATGAGTGACAAAGGCGGGTTGAACCGTTTCGAGCGTCAATGGGAGGCCAAGGGGGAGCGCTTCGATTTTGCCAGTTTCATTCCAAAGCCCGTGCCCGACGACCAGAACTTTGCGCTTACACCCATCGTCGCCAGCAGTTACGAGGGAATGTTTGACAAAAACGGGGATGAAATTGTCCCGCGAAAGACGAACATCGTCAACCGGCTGAAAATGCAGGTATATGGCGACAATTCGCTGCTGAATTACCCAACTAACGGCGGCAACTGGGCAAAGGGGACGATGACCGATTTGAAGGCTTTGCAACTTTACTATCGGGCATTGGCGGCCAAGACGAACGAGTTTCCGGTGGCGCCCCAGGCGCAATCGCCCGCCGCCGATGTCCTGCTGGCCTTGAGCAAATACGATGCGGACATCGCGGAACTGCGTCAAGCCGCCGCCCTGCCCTATTCACGGTTCCCGTTGAGCTATGACAAAGAACGCTTGTTTGACATTTTGTTGCCCCATTTGTCGGCGTTAAAAGGATGCGGTCAGGTGCTTCAGCTTCGCGCCATCGCAGAATTGCAGAAAGGCCAGAGTGACAAGTCGCTGGCGGATGTGAAGCTCATGTTGCGTTTGACCGACTCAATCCGCACCGAGCCGATCCTAATTTCGCATCTGGTGCGGATTGCCATGCTGAACCTCACCCTCCAACCGGTTTGGGAAGGTTTGCAGGAGCACAAATGGTCGGACGCGCAACTGGCGGAACTGAATCAGGAACTGGCCAAGCTGGATTTTCTGGCAGATTACGAGTTCTCCATGCGCGGCGAACGGGCGATGTCAATGGCGGAAATCGAGTATGTTCGCAAGACGCGGAACTTGAATTGGGCTTCTGATGAGAACAATCCAACGCCTGGAGTCGTCAAAGCCGCTTTTCACCTTGTTCCGAACTCGGTGTTTTATCAAAACGAGCTGGTCATTGCGCGAGGACACCAGGAATGGCTTCTGCCCATCACGGATGTGGAACGACACAGTATCTCACCGGAAATGACGCGGCTGGCGGCAACCAATTTTGACAAGGAATTCACGCATTGGTCGCCCAATAACTTGCTGGCCCGCATGCTGCTTCCGGCTCTTGAAGCGAGCGTAAAGAAATTTGCCTACGCGCAAACCTCGGTGGACATGGCGCGGGTCGCGTGCGCGTTGGAACGCCGCCGGCTCGCGCAAAACGAATATCCTGAAACGCTCGATGCCTTGTCGCCACGGTTCATCGAAACAGTCCCGCATGATGTCATCGGCGGACAGCCGTTGAAGTATCACCGGACCGACAACGGACAGTTCGCGCTTTATTCCGTCGGCTGGAATGGAACGGACGATGGCGGCACGATTGTTTTGAGAAAACCTTGGAAGCTTACCATTGATTATGACAAGGGCGACTGGGTCTGGACAGACCAAGTCATGAGCAGCCAGTAATTGCAAAGGCTGATTGTTGGCTCAAGGCAAACCCGGACGTTTGGCCGGCACAAAAGTTCCGCTCCAGGTGTAGGACCAGAGATCATCCAAATTGGCACTCTCCACATGGCCGTCGGCCAGGCTGATGTTGACCAGTCCGGGAAACGGTTGGTTGAGCGGAGCCGCCATTGGCGCAGATTTTGGCCCCCTTGAACCATGCCGCGCAATGCAGGCCCGCATCATCGGCCCAGACGAGCCGATGATGCCGACACCATTATACAAATCAGCTGGATCGTCGGGCGTGTCGGTTGAGAGGGGCCACAGGTCCGGCCAGACCGCATCCACAAATTCCGGCGTGGTGGTTGGCTTCTTGATGGAGGTGTCCTTTTGAAAATAGGAACCCGGTGGATCGTCGGACACCCATTGCGTTGGCGGGGCGTCCCCATGGGTGTCGTAAAGCCATCCATTGACGGCGTAGCTCCCGATATTGGTCGGGTTCCATTTGTCCGTCGCCTGCCAAACCCAGGCATTCGCCGCCGTTCCCTGCTGCGTCCCATCTGCGTCGAGGTCCACCGGTTGTTGCGCCACCGGACAAAGGCGCAACGCATTTTCTTTGGAATAGTTTTTGATGAGTGTGGTCAGCCATAATCCGGCAGTTCCGTCATAGCCGATTGGCCCATTATCCTGCTGATACATGATCGCCGCGACGGTCAACTGCTTCATGTTGGATGAACATTTGGCTTTTTGTGAGGCAAGCTTCGCCCTGCTCAAAACCGGCAGCAACATGGCTGCCAGAATCGCAATGATGGCGATCACCACCAGCAGTTCCATCAACGTAAAACCGCGCGCAGGATCGTGCCGTGAAGTCCGGCTTTCTTTGGCGCTCACAATTTTTAATCTAGGTTTGTTCAATATGATGTCAAGCGTCCAGCATGAGCGCCTGTCCCCGGCCCATTCCGCTGATTGTTCAGTTTGGTGGCAGCCGCTTGTTCCTAGGCTGGAGCGCTTCGCCATTCTGGCTTCAGTCATTACTTATCGGGCGCTGAATCAGATAAGTCCTGTTCAATATTTCCAGACCCAATCGCCTTTCGAGTTGTCAAAAACCCCATTTTTTTGCAGCCCCACCTGCCCGTCGTCATCCGTTTCATTCCAGCCGACGGAATAGAGAAGGAATTTTCCGTCAAAGGAGCGGCGATAATGCAACGGCTCGCCGTTGATGATGTCCTGCGGCAATTTTTCGATGAACCGGGGCTCAAGCGCGTCGAGCGATCCGGGATATTCGCCATGCGCGAGCCGGAAACGCTCCAGCGCAATCGCCACGCGCGCCAAGTCCGCCGATTCCTGCCCGTAGGCAAACCTTTTCGCAGCGTTGCCCAGCGCGGGCAGGAGCAATTTCTCAATAACGTTGTAGCGGTTGGGATGTTTGGTTTCAGCCTGGACTGCCGCATCAGCATGAAGGGTTGCTTTTGGCGAAATGATGCCACGATTTGTATCCGACAGAGGTATATACAATTCCACCATGGGACGGGCACAACGAAGCCGGTTCTGGTAATACCAGCCGGCAGGGATTAAATGCCAGCGGATTCGCGCCGCGAGAGACCTCTTCACCGAGTTGCCGTTGCCGGACAAATTCGGCAATTCCTCGGGATGGCGGTGCAGATAATCAATGATGCCGCCTTGAAACACCATTTCACCGCGCATGGTCAATTTGTAATCCGCCAGAAAATCCAGCTTCGCCAGGTCAGCATTGAGTTCAGTCAATTGTGCATCCGACCATTGATGTTGTGCCATGCCTTCCCAAACCGGCTGGAGCGCTATATTCACAACCGCAATTCGCACCAGATGCGAAATCAGAAATGTCTCGTTGCGAACGGAATCGTTGAGACGCAGGATGAGTTTCACATCCGCCAGCGCCTTGTCGCTCTGTCCATTTTGCAATTCGGCCGTGGCACGCAGTTGCAATACTTGTGCATAGCGTTTCACAACGGCCAGATGCGGGAGCAAAATCGCGGCAGGGTCCTCGGTGGTGTATATGACTGGAAATCGTGAATCGGGCAGCGCGCTGTCCTGCCGCAATTTTCCAATCACCGGATCGAATTTGCTGAGCGCCAGCAAAACATCGGCGGCGGGCGATTGCGGCTGCGGCGTGATGGGAATTCCCGCCGTCGGGGTTGTCGTTTCCAAGTCGCGGTAATATGACTGCCAAGGTTTCAAGTCCGTGGCCTGGGCTGTCGTCCAATGGCTCGACATTTCAGGTGTTGCTGGCATCTGATGCGACCCCCAATTGTTTCCCACCAAACCCGATACTGAAACGGGAAGCTGGGCAACAATCCTGGAAACTTCCTCACCATCCATCCGGTCGCCATACCACGCCTTGGCTCTCTCCGGGTTGCTTTGCCAAAGGTATTTTACCTCCGCGATCCATACTGGCGACATCGCAAAATTCTGGTCGTCCGGCACCGGCGGCGGCACGACGCTGGCAAAATCAAACTTTTCGCCCTTGGCTTCCCATTGGTGTTGGAATTTGTTCCAGGCGTGCCAGCCGCGCAAATCTTCCTCGGCGTAAAAAAGTGCAACCAGCATGCCCACCCCGGCCAGCCCGATGACCATCCATCGCAAGAAGGTTTTCATGACCTGTATGACATTTGGGCGCGGGAAATCCTTTGAATTATTTTTGACAAGATGAAGAGGTGGGACGGGATAGAAGGTGGATATTAATGTTTGGTTTTTCATAATCCAGCGCCGGTCAATCCCAGACTTAGGATTGACCTGTCATTCCCGAAGAAAAGTCGCCTTCTCACGAAGATTGGATCCAGGGAACGGCTTGAAGAATCAATTCCATTGCGTTCATGTTTCATTTCAATTTTCGTTTTTTGCCACTTAACTGCATTCTTGCCTCTGGCAACTTCCCGGCGCACACTTGCCGCAGGCGAAAAGATCTCCGGCGCAACCGGAGGGGCGCGTTCCATAAGTCACAAATCAAAAAGCCCGAAGAGAAGTCGGCGTCATTCGAACCAGATGAGTGAAAGATTTCCCAATACAATCCCCTCCGGGAGTCCGGCGAGCGACGAAGGAAAGCATTCCATCAAACCGGCAGATTCATTCCTCCATAGACCGGATGGCATCGTTTTGATTTGTCTATTGTTCTTTGGACTGACGGCATGGGCGTTCGCTCCCGCTTTAAAAACCGATTTCCAGTTTTTTGACGAAAGCGGCGAGTTGTTCCTCAACGCGCACGTGAACAGCGGCCTTGGCTGGCAAAATCTGCGCTGGGCCTTGTTCAGCATGGAATATTCCAACTGGTATCCGCTCACCTGGATTTCACACATGCTGGACTACGAACTGTTTGGCAAAGACCCCTGGGGACACCATTTGACCAATGTGCTGCTTCATGCCGCCAACGGCGTCCTGCTGTTTCTCGCACTGAAAAGAATGACCGGCGCTTTGTGGCGCAGTTTGATCGTGGCCGCACTCTTCGCCCTGCATCCGCTTCGTGTGGAATCGGTGGCGTGGATCACGGAACGCAAGGATGTCTTGAGCGCCTTCTTCGGCTTGCTGGCATTGTGGATGTATGCGTGTTACGCCGATGAATCCAAAATACATGGTGGCAGGTCGAAACTCTATTATGGATTGACGCTGCTGTTCTTCGCCTTCGGTTTGATGAGCAAAAGCATGCTGGTGACATTCCCCTGTCTTTTGCTGCTGCTGGATTTCTGGCCGTTGGAACGCTGGCGGCAGAAGGGCAAGTGGAGTCTGGTGATTGAAAAGGTGCCGTTCTTCCTGCTGGTCGTGCCGGTGAGCATTGCCGTCTGTGTTGCTCAAAATGCAGGAGGCCAGTTTATGCTTCGCTTTCCTTTGGGTTTTCGGCTGGAGACGGCGCTCATGGGCTATGCGCGTTATCTCGGAAAGATGTTCTGGCCGGCGGATTTCAGTGTGCTGTATCCCTACCCGGATCATTGGCCGGTCAGCCAGTTGCTGGTTGCGGTCGTGTTAATTGTGGGAATGTCGGTTCTCACCTTCGGTTTGCGGCGGCAGCAGCCCTATTTGTTGGTTGGGTGGTTGTGGTATCTGGGAACGCTGGTGCCGGTGATCGGCCTGATACCGCTGGGGGCGCAATCCATGAGCAATCGTTACACCTACATTCCGATGATAGGAATACTGCTGGCGGTGGTGTGGGCGATTGGTGATTTATCGAAAAGGGGGCGGGGGCGAACCATTCTTGTCACAGCAGTCACCGCCTTGGTGATGAGCGTGTGCCTATCGCGAACGCGCGGCGAAATTGTCCATTGGAAAAACGGCGAGACTCTCTGGAGCCGGGCTGTCGCCGTGACAAAAAATAATTTCATGGCTCACTACTGTCTTGGATTCATTCTATCGCACACGAATCCTGACGAAGCCCTGGCCCAATACCAAAAATCTGTGGCTGCCTACCCCGAGTATGCCGACGCTCAACGAGAATTGGCGATTTTATTGAGCAACAACGGTCACCTTTCGGAATCCATAATCCATTTTAAAAAGGCGATACAACTTGATCCGCAAAACAGTTGGACGCACCACGGTTTAGGCATAGCGCTCGTGAAAATGGACCGGTTAAGCGACGCCATTCCGCCCCTCCTGAAAGCCGTTGAGGTTGACCCGCAAAATGCCGCCTATAAAGACGATCTTGGCGCACTTCTTTTTTTCAGCGGCCCCGCAACAGGCATCATTAGTAATTTTCTTGCGACGGCGCGGGCGGATCCCGCCGGCTTTGGTCATTTTCTGGAGGCCGTGCAGTTTGACACCAATCACGTCGGCCTTATCAACAATGTGGCATGGGTATTTGCAACCAATCCCGACCCCAGACTCCGCAACGGCAAATACGCCATTCGCCTGGCGGCGCGCGCGTGCGAAATGACGGGCTTTAAATCATGCGTCTTTGTAGGAACTCTGGCCGCAGCGTATGCCGAGGATTCCCGTTTCGACGATGCTGTCTCCACTGCGCAGCTTGCCGGTTCGCTGGCATCTGCCGCCGGTCAACCGGAACTCTTGAAGGAAACTCAGGCTTTGCTGGAACTGTTCCGTTCCCACCAGCCATACCATGAATCCGCCAAGTAATTTTCCCCTGCGGCAGGCCATGAATTATTTTCCGTCAGCTTGAAAATTCAAGCGGCCGTATTTTGCCTCCAGCGCGGGCTATTGCCGGCCCACAACCAGGATGTCCAGCAGGCCCGGTCCGCCGAAGCCGCCGCCGCGTCCGCCACGCCGTCCGCCGGCAGGTTGATTCGTGCCGGTCGCCGGAGTGGCCGCCGGCGCGGCTGCTGCGACCGTAACTGGCGCGGCATTTGTTGACGGCACCGGTTCGATGGTGATCAAGATGATCTGGTTGTTCTTGGTGTCCAGCGTGCTGGTCCTGGCGCGCGGCTTGGTCTTCACGGTTTGCTCAACGGCAAAGTCGGTCGGGCTGTTTTCCTTGATGATGGTCAGCGTGCCGTCGCCCTGCGAACTGAACGCTTCCATGGTCGCGGGGTTGAATCCGCCGCCGTCCGTGCCGCTGCCAATGGGCAGGGTGGAAAGAATCTTTCCATCATCGGCGCTCAACACAACGCACGTTGCCGGATCATGGCACATGGCGAAAAGAATGTGGTTCTTCGCGTCGAGGCCGAGGCCGCCAGGACCGCCGCCCTTGCCGGCGAGGTCGTATTTGGCCGTCACCTTGAGTGTGTTCACATCCACAACGGCAATCTGGTCCTTGTCTTCGAGGTCAACATACAAATGGCCCGCGCCATCGCTCTGCGCCTGCTCAGGTTGCCCACCGAGGTCAATCGTGCCAACTACCGCGCCGTCCTTGCCGTCTATCACCGTGGCGTTGGGAGCGCGATGGCTGAAAACGTAAATGCGCTCCGTCAGCGGTTCAAAGAGGATGCCGTCCGGCCCACCTTCGACTGGAATTGTTTTAATCGAGTCGAGGGTCTTGGTGTCCCACATTACCACGGGGCTGCTGCTGCAAAAACCATGGCCGGACTTCGGGTCAACCACCACGCCGCGCGCCCGGGCATTGGTGATGGAACCGACGGGTTTCAGCGTGTCCTCGTCAAAGACCAGGACCTGGTTGCCACGCGGAATGTAAAGCTGGCGGTCGGCATTGTCCGCATAGACATAATCAGTGCCGCCGGTGCCCAGGGTCTGGGAGGAATTGACAATTGAGTATGGTTTCGCGGCGGGAGATGTTTGGGCAAGAGCCGCCGAAGCGGAGGCGACCAGCCCAATCGAGGCCAGCAGGCCGGTGAGTCCTGAAAGATTTGTTTTCATGTTCTTAATATCTTTTATCTGACATTCCGCGGCTGCACGATTCGTTGCGGATCGGCTGGCCGTGATTAATGGAATCGGAAATGGATAAGACGCTCCGGCCGGGCGGCCGGTTACACCCGCGGCGTTTCCAGGCATCAGAAAAGCACCCCTTAATCAACCGGGCCTGATTCAGCCACATTGAAAGGAATCACAAAGACTGCAACGCGATAGAACCGGTGCGGATCCGTGGCGGGCGCATCCACCGCCGTGACCGGTCCGCCGGTGCCGACGTAGCTGTCACCGATGTTTGTCCACACGTTGGAAGCAAGGTCGGTGGTGTATTGCAATTGATAGCCGATCCCCGGCAACGCGTCGAAATCGAATGAAACGGAATTTTGCGACCAGACGACGTTCCGCAAGACCGGCACCGTGAGTTGCACGACCGAGACATCATCCAAGCTGAAATAACCATTGAGGTTTTGGAACGTGAACAGGAGCTGGGTCAGCATGCTGGGCGCCTTGGCGATGAGCTGGACCTGGGTGATGTTGAAGTCCGGCAGATTGGTCACGTTCAGTATGCCGACCCCATTCCAATAGACATTAAACATGTTCGATTGCGCCGTGGACGTATTGGCCAGTGTGAAGGTGATGAGGTAATACTGGTTGAACTCCGTGCCAATATATTGCGACAGCGAACCCACGGTGTTGCTGTTGCCGAGAATGGCGGAGTAGCTGCCGGAATTGACCAGCCCGATGTTGGTCTTCAACGTCCCGATGGAGACAAGGTTGGTGTCGCCCACCGTCCAACCCAAGAAGCTGCCGCTCTCGAAGCCGCCGTTAAACAACAGGGAAGCCGGCAGGAGGGTCAGCAACGCGCTGGAACTTGCGACCGAGCCGTTGGCGTTGCTGACGGTGACGCTGTAAGCACCCGCAGTGTTGCTGGAGGCAATGACGGTCAGGACGGCGTTGGTGGCGCCGATGACGTTGGTGTTATTCAAAGCCCATTGGTAATAGAGCGGCGGCAAACCGATTGCGCCGACGGCAAAGCCCGCCGTCTGCCCCACGGCCACAGCCTGGTTGGCGGGTTGCGTTATGATCAACGGTTTGTTCGTTGACAAATTGATGGGCACCATGGTGACACCATCAAGCCCGAAGGCGCCGGTATCATTCTGGAAACTGAACTGCAGCAGATTGGTGGCCTGCGGCGAGGAGACGAGATACTGGAAGTTAACCCAGCCGAACGCGCCCATATTGCTTTGGGAGAAGAGATTGGTCCCGTTATAGGAAACTGTGAACTGGTTGTTGTTGCCTGGCGCCGGAAGGGTCAGCCAGAACGAAAGCAGGTAATACTGGTTGGTGTTGACCACGACGTTTTGCGAGAGCGTGCCCAGCGTCGCGCTTTGTCCGAGAAACGCACCGAAGTATCCGGAATAGACATAGTTGGGAGACACGAAGTATGGGATTGCATAATTGTAATTCGGATCCGCGCCGAGCAACCAATACGTGAAATCGCCGTATTCAAAATCGCCGTTCTGGACGATGGGATTGACGGTGAGGGTGAACGCCAGATTCTGGACGGTGCCGGCAGTCAGATTGGTAATCAAGAGATTGGCCGTGTAGGTGCCGAGACCCAGATTGGTGGCCGCGCCGGTCACGTTCAACACCAGATTGGTGAAGGCCTGGTTGCCCGGCAATATCCCGGAATTGGTCGACGCCTTGAGCCATGTTGCGACGTTGGTGTTCAGGCCCCAGCCCAGCGGCAGACCGCCGGTGTTGGTGAGGGTATAATATTGTGATGACGGGCTGAACGGCCCGCCGAGTGGACCGGAAAAGGTGATGCCCTGCGGAGGAATGACCAGCAAATTGTCATTCGTGAAGGCGAGCTGGACGGGAGCCGAAGTATTGCCGCAGGCTGAAACCACCACCGAGTAGATGCCGTTGGACAAGCCGGGCGGCAGAACGAAGGAGGTCGTCACCGGCACGTTGGAGGCCATCACGCTGGTGCTGCTCCAGTTGTAGGTGCGCGCGTAATATACATTGTTGTTGGTGTCCGTCAGGCGCACCAACGGGAAATTGCCGTCCATCTGGTAATTATCTCCGTAAGCCGCCCCGGCGGAGACGCCATTCAACAGATTGCCGGTGAGCAGGTAGTTTTTGTAGGAGGTGTTGACGATGGTGCCGATGGTGGGCTTGCTCGAGGCCAGCGGAGCGGTGTCGGGGGTATAGACGTAAAGCTGCGCATTCTGGTTGGCGCACAGCACGGTGCCGTCCGGAAGATCGAGCATCGTCACCGGGAAGGAGGTATTGTTGGTCAATCCATTTGGACTGTTCACCGCCGTGAAGGCATTCCCCACCGGGTCATATTCGAAAAAGGTGCAGGGGGCGTTGAAGTTGGTGGCCCCCACGCAGAGAACCTTGCCGTTGGCCAGCATCGCCGCCGGCCCGTCGGCAACACCCAACCCATTTGGCATGGAGGCACCCGCCGTCCAGGTGCCGGCGTTGGTGGTGCCGCTGGGCGTGTAGATGGCCGTGTTGCCGTTGCCGCCGATGAACAACCCCTTGCCACTGGGCAACAGCAGTGCGGCGCCAATTTCGTAGGCGGTGGCGCCGCCTCCCAAATTGAATGAGGTATAGACCGGCACCGGCACTCGCGCATCCCGAATCCACCGGTTCAATGAAGGGATAAAACGTTCCGAATTCGTGGAAGTCACCGCATTGAGGCCGTTGTCAATGGTCAGGATGCTGTTGTCAGGCAGTTTCAGCCAACTGGCTTCGTATTGTGAACCCAAGGAAGCCGGTCCGTTTGAAAAGACGTTGCCCGCCGGATAATAAATCACCGTGCCGTTAAGCACATTGGGAAACTCCGGCGACATCATCACCCCGCCGGTGCTCAACTGCATGGAATTGGGACTGCCGAGCTCCTGCTTATATGTGCTGCCGACATAAGGACTGAACGGGGAATTCCGCGTCGGATCGGAAACGGCGGCAGGCACCGGAACATTCGTCCACGAGTCGCTCACCGGGTCATATAACTGCGCCGAATTGCCGCCAACGCTGCCGAGGGGATGCTCGGAGCCGGCGACAAACACCTTGCCGCTCGGCAGCACCTGGGTCCCGAAAAACAGTCGGTAATCCCGCATCGGCGCCCGATTGCTCCAAGTGCCGTTCGCGTAATGACCACTGCTGTCGGGTGCCAGCCGATACCAGGCGGTGCCATTGCTGCTGACGGCCGCTGTCGTGCCGTTGTTTTTTGCCGCCATGACGGTGCCGTCGGGCAACAACAGCATCAGGTTAACCGCACCCGGCGCGGGATTCGCCAACGGCGTCCATGCGCCGACCCCCATGACACGGGACGTTGCCAGCAGCATCCCAAACACGACCAGCAAGGCGTGCCAGACCTTGTGTGTGTCAAACGGGAATCTGTAGTCACAATGGAAACGGAGAATCCGCATCGTTTTCATGGTTTCCTTCTGGGGTTGAGGTTGGAACGGAGGGATTCGTTTTCCGAACATCAAAACGAAAATCGAACACGGCGTTGCAAACTCGGTTCATGGACGATAATCGGGAAAAAGATACAACAATTTTTGTCCTTGTCAAGACAAAATATGTTAAACTACAGTCAACTCACCCTCCAAATGCGGCGTATTTCCTGATGCCGCGCCGCCAGGCGAATCGCGCGAGGCGATAGGCGAGGAGGAGCCAGAGCAGTTGCATGAGCAGACCGAACCAGACCCCCGCGCCGGCAATCTTGCCCATGTAAATGCCGATGGGCGTGGAAAGCATGGACGGGAACGGCGTGCAGTAGAGCACGTTTTGGAGCGCGGGCGGCAGCAAATCCAGCGGAAAGAGATGCCCGCTGGCGATATATTCAAACGCGAACAGGATGAAAATGAACGTGGAGATTTCCAGCATCCAAAACGCCAGCATCGCCATCGTGTAGGAAATAAAAAATTGCAGCAGCGCCGTCAGCACGAGCGAAGGGACAAACGCGACGAGCGCCATCCCGCCCGCCGGCATGACGACATAACCGCGGAAGCAGAAGATGAACACCGCCAGCGGCACGGACGCCATGGAGATGAACGCGATGCGCCCGGAAAAAAACAAACAAAGCCGATACCACAGGTAATCAATCGGCTTGAGCAGAAACTGGCTGATGTTGCCCTCGCGGATGTCGGCGGCAATCTGCCAGTCATCCTCGTTCACGGCCGTCAGCACGTCCACCACCGCGACGAGCATGTAATAAAAGATCATTTCCGCCTGGGTGTAACCGCCGAGCGCGCTCCCCTGCCCTTTTCCGGCGTAAATTGTCCGCCAGAGCGAGAGCATGGCGAAGAGCGGGATGAAACTGAACAGCGTCCGCGTCAGGTAATTGAAGCGGTAGGTCAGGTTGTTCTGGATGCCGATGCCGATGACGTGCCAGTATTTTTTCATCCGTTCGCCGTTAATGAAGCACAGCCGCCCGCAACTCTCAACTCTCAACACTTCCTCACGGATGCTGCCGCCGGATCAAGTAAACAGATTTTGAAGCGCGTTTTGGTGGATTGATTCTTTCGATTACTCGCTTAACCGGTAAAACTTTTTGCCGGAGATGGGATTGGTCACTGTATTCTGCCCGTTGACGACGACCGGCGCGGGAGAATTGGTGATCCAGACCGCCGGTGAAACCAGGTTTGTGGCGGATAGCAGAGTGAATCCGGGGAAGTTGGTCGGCCACGTCACAATAACATTGGTTCCGAAGTGCGTTATGGCCAGTTGCAGCACCGGAAATGAAAGACTGAACACCGTGCCATCGTCTGAACTGCCGCCATTATCGGCCGTCCCATAAAGGGCGTTGCCCGATAAAATTAATCCAGCCGATGGGGCAGCTCCGTCGCTGTTGGTCAAGAGCGGTCCTGAAAGCGGCGTGAAATTGTGCAGGTTGGCAAAACCCGTGCCGTTGGTGTTGATGGCGAACACCGTTCCTCGGGTGAAATAGCCGCCGGCACTCGCGACCCCATACAGGGTGCTGCCCGATAAAGTCAAAGCGCCAGCCGGATGCATTCCGTCGGTGTTAGTGTTGTTAGCAAGAGCCGTGAAATCATACAGATTCGTAAAGCCCATGCCGTTGGTGTTGATGGCGAACACCGTGCCTGAGCTCGAGGAGCCACCATCGCCAGCCACGCCATACAGCGTGATGCCCGATAAAATCAATCCGGCACTTGGACTGGCTCCATCAGAAAAAATGAAATTATGCAGGTTCGTAAAACCCGTGCCATCTATGTTGACGGCAAACACGGTGCCCCGGGTGTAATAGCCGGCCCCAACCGTTGTTCCAAAGAGGGTGTTGCCCGATAAAACCAATCCAGCCTGCGGATTTGCTCCGTCGGTGTTTGTAAACGTGGATTGAGACTCCGCCGTGAAACTATAAAGGTTGGTAAAACCAGTGCCATTGGTGTTGATGGCAAACACCGTGCCATAGCCCGAACTGCCGCCGTTCCGCGTCGTCCCATACAGTGTGTTACCCGATAAAATCAAACCGGCATATGGATTATTGCCGTCGCCGCCGGTGAAGGTGTGCAAATTCGTGTAACTCGACCCATCGGTGTTCACGGCGAATACAATGCCATCGTGCGCGCTGCCGCCGCCCTGTGTCGTCCCATAAAGGGTGTTGCCCGACAAAACCAATCCGGCCCGCGGATTATATCCATCGCCGATCCGGAAATTGAAGCTGTGCAGATTTGTAAAGCCCGTGCCGTTGGTGTTGACGGCAAACACTATGCCACCGCCGTTCACTATGCCACCGCCGTTCGCGCCGCCGGAACTTGTCGTCCCATACAGTTTGTTGCCCGATAAAATCACCACCGAAAGCGGATGCGCTCCGTCGCTGTTGGTAAAACTGTGGAGGGTCGCGTAGGTTTGCGCCGTCACACGGCCAGCCAGTGTCAAGCCAAGCCCGGCGAGCAGCGCAATCCGAAGGGGTGGGTTTCGTGTTTGTGTCGTCATAAGTTCCTTCCGACAATTACGATTGCAACGGTTAACATCGCCTTCCAGACACGGCTCGTTTCTGGAGGGAGAGCCTGCTATCATTAACAAATCCACTTATCGTCATAAACAATTCTTATTGCAAGAACAAACTGGAACAAAATGGAACCGGAGCAGGGCGGGTGGCGGACGGGGAAATTGAATGCGCGCCAGACCATTGCGAAAGAAAAAACGGCGGCCGCATTGCCGCTGCTTCCTTGGCCGCTGCCAATGAAACATCGCGATCTCAACCCTCAACACTTTCTGACGGATGCTGCCGCAGGAAGAACAGTTTGCCCGATGGATTGACCGCATTCAGATGATTCGTGCCGTTGTTGGTCGTCACGCCGTTGGTGACGGCAATGTCCAGCCAGTGGAGCTGCCATTGAAAGCGCCCGCGCCGAAATCGAGGTTCATGGAGAAAGACGGTTGCCGAGCGTCGCACTGGTGGTGATGGTTCCGCCGTCATGGAGCCGGCCTTGGCAAGATGAACGTTGTCGCTTCCTGGGCGGCAGTTTGTTGAATGCCGGCCAACAACGCCAATGCAAAGAATGGATTTTGAATGCTAATTTCATTTTTTGATTCATGGTTTTCCCGTAAATAGGCAATCCATGAATCAAAGAAGCACCCAAAACAAGATGGTGCTTTGAAGCCGGGACTTTCCAACAAAAATTGGCAGAAGCCACTTTGAAGGCCGTGACGAGCATTGTTTGGAAATCATTTCCTTAGCCGGCCTGCAACCACCCTCTCCCCTCCGAAGGGCGATGGACGGGAAGGAGAAACGTCCGCCGTCCCCTTGAAAACCCGCGCGCCGGGATTTGCCGGACAATCCTCCGCAAACTACTGGAAGATTGACTCAACCTCAATGAGGCGGCTTCCCTGTTTGTCCCGGCTGCTTTTTGTCGTGATCCGGCACAACATCCTTCCTGTCTTGATGCGAGTTGTCACGCTTCCAATTTTTCGGATACTTCTGAACCATCTCCGCGTGATGTCTTTCCGGGGAATCATGCCAATCCATGTTCACGGAAGGTGAAGCCAGCAGCACCTCCACCGAAACCCCCTCCGGTGCTGGCTGCACAACCCAGGCATCGCCTCTCAAATAATGATATCGGTGCAGGCGGCTGTTGTAATAGACACCATAGGTGGGATAATAAACGTAGTCGTCTTGAATCACGACCGGAGCCACCACCACTATGGGCGGTGTGATGGTTATCCCGACACTCTGCCCGTCAGCGTTGCCCGCGCCTTCGGTCAGCGCCGCCAGAAGCATGGCACCCAGCACGAATCCAACCTTGTTGGTTTTGAAGAAATGTCTTTTGTAATTCATGAGATGAGAATAATCCGGGAAACGTGCCGATTCCATGGGGTGTAACCCGAAGTCCAAAGCCTGCGCGGTCCGCCGCTACAATTGTCCATTATTGATTATCCCCACGGAGCAGAAGAACCGTTCACCGGGCCCTTAAAAAATCCGCGCGCCGATCTGCCGGAAAGTCATCGTCGCCCTGACGGTGAAGAAAATTTTGGACGAGCAGATTGCGAAGAAGCTGGTGTGACGCTCCACCCCACCCAATTCATTGAGAGGGCTTTCACGCAGATGCATTACTGTTCAATGAGCCGGTAGAATCTTTGTGCGACGCCGGGCGCGGAGTTCGTCACCGTTTCCACCGCGCCATTGCCCGCAACGCCTGCCAGGCTCTGCCAGTTCTGCGGCGACAGAGTGTCTGTGTATTGCACGATGTAGGTGTTGCCGGGAGTGGTCTGGAACGAGACGATGAAATTGTTCCCGACCCTGGCCGGCGCAAAAAAAGTCGGCGACGGCCAGATCCAAAAGCCGCCCTGAATGGAAAATCGTGAGCTGCCGGGCACGGCGGCGAGCGGTTGGGCAATAGTGCTGCCCAACTGAAAACGGGCGCTGCTGCTGAATGTAGTGCCGCCGCTGGCAATTACGCCGCGGGTGATGGCGAACCGATTGCCGCTCTGGGCGAAAGCGGTTCCCGAAAGGCAAATCAACAGGAACAAGAGCAGGGCTTTCATTGTGGATTGGGAAATCATCGTCTCTGCCTCCGTCAATAATAAATGACAACCAGCCCGGAGCCCCCCGTTCCGCCGGGGTTGCCGTTCGAGCTTGAGCTGGTGGCGCCGCCACCACCACCCGCACCAGGTCCATTGGCATTCTTGCCCGCGCCGCCTGCATCTCCCCATCCACCGGTTCCACCAAATTCCCCGGACGCCGATGCTCCGTTGCCGCCCGCGCCGGTTAGTGTGCTTCCGCCATCTCCCGCGCTACCGATAAACGGAACAATAGAATTAGTGGTTGCCCCTCCGATTCCTCCGCCTCCTGTCGTGCTAGAGGTTGCATTTGTTCCGGCACCACCTCCCGCCGCGCCCATTAAAGCGCCGGAATTGCCGGCAAAGCTGCTGAACGTGCCGGAGACGCCATTGGTGCCGCCGATTCCGACAGTGACCGTAAAATTCGTGCCCGGAATCACATTAAAAACATTGAATGCATAGCCACCCGCCCCGCCGCCGCCAGCGCCAGCTCCCAGGGCACTTTTGCCGCCGCCGCCGCCGCCACCCCACAGCTCGACCTTTATTCTCGTCACGTTTCCCGGAACAACGAATGTTCCGTTCGTCGTGAACACCTGCATGTTGGGAACCAGTGCGGACACTTGAAGATTGGTCCCGATTGGGAACAAAGCCGTGTTCGCCCCCTGCTGAAGAATGCCGATCAGTGAGAGCACCACATCGTCAGTAAAAAAACCGTTGATGCTCTTGACGACCTGGCCGGCGGCAATGTTGGTTGCGTTCACGGCATTAGCCGTGAGGTTGCGATTCGTGACCGCGCCATTAGCGATTTGCGCCGACGTAACGGCGTTGTTCTGAATGTTGGTGGTCGCCACCGCATTGACGGCGAGATTTGAATTGGCGACGGCACCGAAGGCGAGCTGCGCCGAGGTGATTGCACCATTCTGAATGTTGGTGGAAGCCACGGCGTTCGCGGACAACTGGGCGTTTCCAATCGCCCCGTTCGTCACGGTGGCGGCGACGGCAGCATATAGGGCATACGGCGATGGCAACACCTGCACCCGCGGCCAAAGCATCTCGGTCGTCGGGCCGTTGGTAACGGTGATGCCCAGCCAACGGGCGCTGCC
>Ga0265337_1000182_pt1 | contig 33103 bp, 30 predicted proteins | sample 42122metaG_FD_192441 | JGI IMG/M metagenome (GOLD analysis project Ga0265337, IMG submission 192441) | Rhizosphere microbial communities from Carex aquatilis grown in University of Washington, Seatle, WA, United States - 4-21-22 metaG | ecosystem: Host-associated > Plants > Roots > Rhizosphere >... | reverse complement strand
CCGGCGCCGGCAATGGGTTCCAGGGCGCGGTCGAGATGTGCAACAACAACGGCGCCTGCCGTAAATTGGCCGGCGGCGCCATGTGCCCGAGCTACCGCGTCACCCGCGACGAGCGCGACGTCACGCGCGGGCGCGCCAATACGCTGCGGCTGGCGATCAGCGGCCAGCTCGGGCCCGACGCGCTCGCCTCCGACGAGATGGCCGAGACGCTGGCGCTGTGCGTCTCCTGCAAGGCCTGCCGGCGCGAATGCCCGACCGGCGTCGACATGGCGCGCATGAAGATCGAGGTGCTGGCGGCGCGCGCGGCCAAGCATGGCCTCACACTGCACGACCGGCTGGTCGGCTTCCTGCCGCATTACGCGCCCTATGCCGCGCGCTGGCCGTGGCTCGCCAATCTGCGCGACCGCATCCCGGCATTACGCAAAGCGTCCGAGATGTTTGCGGGCTTTTCCGGGCGTCGCAGCCTGCCGCAATGGCGCCAGGACACGTATCGCGACCGTTCCGATTGGGCCTACAACGCCGCGTCTTCGGCTGAGCCGATGCGCGAGGTCGTGTTGTTCGCCGACACTTTCAACCGCTATTACGAGCGCGAAAATCTCGATGCGGCGCTGAGCGTGCTGGTGGCCGGCGGCTATCGCGTGCACGCCGTCATGCCGAATGACGGCGACGAACGGCCGCTGTGCTGCGGACGCACGTTTCTTGCGGTCGGCGCGGTGGACGAGGCGCGCCGCGAGATGGAGCGCACGCTGGCCGCGCTGGCACCCTATGTGTCGCGCGGCGTGCCGGTCATTGGCTTGGAGCCGAGCTGCCTGCTCGGCTTCCGCGACGAGTTGCCGGCCTTGATCAAGACTGAGGCCGCGAATGCACTATCGACGCAGGCCATGCTGCTGGAGGAATTTCTCGCCCGTGAGCAGAAGGAAGGCCGCTTGAAATTGCCGCTCGGTGCGGTCCCTAAAAAAGCGCTACTGCACGGGCACTGCCATCAGAAAGCCTTCGACGCCATGGGCGCGGTCGAGAGCGTGCTCAAACTGATTCCGGAATTGAGCGTCGAAACCGTGGAATCGAGCTGCTGCGGCATGGCGGGCAGTTTCGGCTACGACGCCGCGACCATCGACGTCTCGCTCAAGATGGGCGAGCTGTCGCTGCTGCCGGCGGTGCGCAAGGCGCCCGCCGATGCGCTGATCGTAACCGACGGCACCTCGTGCCGGCATCAGATCCACGACGGCGCCGATCGCGATGCGCTGCACGTCGCCCGCGTGCTGGCGATGAGTTTGGAAGCCGCCGTCGAGTCCGGGCGCCAATAAAACGTTGCGACCGACCGGTCAGCAGCTATCTTGCTGCTAACTGATTCGGGGAATTGCCGTGGGCGCTCCGTACCTTAGGCTTATTTCAATATCGCGCGCCGTCAATGTCCGTTCGTTGCGCTCCGCCATTTTGGCGATCCTGGCCCTCGCTGCCTTCGGCAGCGGACCGGTTTGGGCCGAGGAGGATGAATACGGCTCGCGCGCGCCATTTCCGGCCGGCCCGTTGCGGCAGGTAGACGACGCGCTCAAGCCCTACGGCATCCGGCCGAGCCTGACTTACGTCGGCGAAGCGCTGGGCAATGCGTCAGGTGGTGTGAGGCGCGGCGCGATCTACGACGGCCAGCTCAGTCTCGCCGTCGACGCCGATCTGGCAAAGCTGATCGGCTGGTCGGGCGCCAAATTCCACGCCAATGTGTTGAACAACCATGGCGACGGGTTGTCACGTGGATTTCTTGGCAACAATCTGATGACGGTGAGCAGCATCGAGGCGCTCAACCATACGCGCCTGGACGAATTGTGGATCGAACAGTCATTCGGGAAAAACCTCTCGCTGCGTTTCGGCCAGTTGAGTGCCGACGTCGAGTTCTACAACAGCAAATATGCCGGCTCGTTCATCAACTCGACTTTCGGCTGGCCGGCGATCGGCGGAGCCAATCTTCCATCCGGCGGGCCGGTGACGCCGCTCAGCACCATGGGTGTGCGCGGCCTGGCCCAATTGTCCGAGCGGCTCACTTTGCTGTTTGCCGTTTTCAACGGCAACCCCGCGGGCCCTGGCGTGGACGATCCGCAAAATCTCGATCCGCATGGCCTAAATTTTCGCCTGCGCGATTCGCCGCTGCTGATGGGCGAACTGCAATATTCCTACAAAATCGACCCGCAACGGCCGGGCACGTTCAAACTCGGTGCCTGGATGCACACCGGCGAGTTCAGTGACCTCCGCTTCGATACCAACGGGGTGGCGCTTGCAAATCCCGCGAGCAACGGAATACCGGCGCAACATCGCGGCGACTTCGCGCCCTATGCCGTTCTCGAACAGATGCTGGTGCCGTTCGATCCCAAAGGCGAGAAGGGCATCGCAGCCTTCGGCCGTTTGCAGGTGACGCAGGCGGACCGCAACACCGTGGATTTCTATGCCGATGGCGGCATCAATATCAGCGGATTCTGGTCGGCGTGGCCGGACGACAGTATTTCCGTCGGGGCGGGCTATGCCCGGATATCCTCGGCCGCGCGCGGCTTCGATCAGGATACGGCGAGCTTCGGCATGCCGGCGGCGGTTCGCAATTATGAAGCGGTGCTGGAGGCAACCTATTCGCACCAAATCGCGCGCGGCTGGACCGTGCAGCCGGACATCCAATACATCATGCATCCGGGCGGCGGCGCGAGCGATCCGAACTCGCCAAGCGGGCAACGGATTCCGGATGCGCTTATTCTCGGCGTGCGCATGACTGTGCAATGGGGCGCGCGCGATGCGAACTCGGAGCAATAGACCCCGCGTGCGAAACGGCGCCTGAAAAGTGACCTGCCCGGACGGGGACTGGCCGGGCGGGTCTTATCGATCGGCGCGAGGGTGGACGGGGGGCTGGCGCCGACCGCAACCGATAAATCGAGATTAGTAAGGGACGACGTCGCAGACCTTCACGGTGCGCAGGTTGCCCCAGCGGTCGTAGCGGCCGACGTAACGGCACGAGTAAGCGGTATCGTCGTAATAGGCATTCGATGACGCTGCGGCCGCGCCGATCAACGTGCCGGCGACAATACCGGCGCCGATGCCCCAGCCGTGATGGCCGAAATGCGGGCCGGCCTGGGCTTGGCCGCCGATGGCGGTGAAGGTGGTGGCAAGCGTAAGCGCGGCAAGCGCCGCGGCGATGGTCTTGGACTTGGTCATGGCGGTCTCCATACGGTTGAATTGGAGCGGCCGTCACTGGCCGCGTAACCATGGGTCGCGCGGCCTGCGGAATAGGTTCAAAGGGGTTTCGAGCGGCCGCTTGCCCGATTGGGGCCGGCAATGAGAAAGTACGCGAATGACGAGATTAGCCGCAATTTTATTGGGTTTCGCCGCCGCCTTCGGGACGGCCCAGGCGCAGCCGCTCGACAAAGTCCGCTTCGGCACCAATTGGGTGGCGGAGGCCGAGCACGGCGGCTTCTACCAGGCGCTCGCCGACGGCACTTACCGCAAATACGGGCTCGACGTGACCATCGTGCCGGGCGGGCCGAACGTGAACAACCGCATCCTGCTCCCCGTGGGGAAGCTCGACTTCTTCATGAGCGCCAACAGCCTGCAAGCCTTCGACGCGGTCGCGCACGATATCCCGACAGTGACGGTGGCGGCGATCTTCCAGAAGGATCCGCAGGTGCTGATCGCGCATCCGGGCATGGCCGAAATTTTCGCGGACCTGAAGAAGCTGACGCTGTTCGTTTCCAAGGAAGGTATGGCCAGCTACTTCCAGTGGCTGAAGGCCGATTACGGCTTCGACGAGTCCAAGGTGAAGCCCTACACCTTCAACGCGCAGCCGTTCCTCGCCGACAAGAATTCCGCGACGCAGGGTTACGTCACCTCCGAGCCTTACGCGATCGAGACACAAGGCCACTTCAAGCCGAAGGTGTTCCTGCTCGCCGATCAGGGCTTCAACGCCTATTCGACCTTGATCGAGACCCGGCGCGATCTGGTGGCGAAGCGGCCCGATCTGGTACAGCGCTTCGTCGATGCCTCGGCCATCGGCTGGTACAATTATATCTACGGCGACAGCCGGCCTGGAAACGCGCTGATCAAAAAGCAGAATCCGGAAATGACCGACGCGCTGCTTGCCTATTCCATCGCCAAGATGAAGGAAAATGGCATCGTCGATTCCGGCGATTCGATCAAGCTCGGCATCGGCGCCATGACCGACGCGCGCGTGAAAAGCTTCTTCGACAAGATGGTGCGCGCCGGCGTAGTCAAGGCCGGCCTCGACTACAAACGCGCCTACACGCTGCAGTTCGTCAACAAGGGTGTCGGCATCGAGTTGCGGCCCAAATGAATCCGTCCGGTCCGGAAATCGTTTCGCTGCGCAACGTGTGCAAGACGTTCGAGAGCGGCACGGTCGCGCTGCACGGTCTCGATCTCGACGTGCGCGACGGTGAATTCGTCTCGCTGCTGGGGCCGTCCGGCTGCGGCAAGTCGACGGCGCTGCGCATTATCGCAGGTCTAAGCGCGCCGACCGCGGGCACGGTCGAATGGCCAGACGGCAGCAGCAAGATCGGCTTCGTGTTCCAGGAGCCGACTTTGATGCCCTGGGCCGATGTGACGGCCAATGTACGATTGCCGCTTAGGCTCGCGCACGCGGACGACGTTCAAGCGCGCGACGCCGTGCGCCAAGCGCTCGCGCGCGTCGGGCTGGCCGATTTCGCGCAAAGCTACCCGCGCGAATTATCCGGCGGCATGAAGATGCGCGCCTCGATCGCACGTGCGCTGGCGACCGAGCCGCAATTGCTGCTGATGGACGAGCCGTTCGCCGCGCTCGACGAGATAACCCGCTTCAAGCTCAACAACGACCTGCTCAGGCTGTGGCAGGAGCTGCGCCGCACGGTGATCTTCGTCACCCATTCGGTTTTTGAATCGGTCTACCTGTCGCAGCGCATTGTGGTGATGACGCCGCGCCCGGGCCGCGTGTTCGCCGACATCGCGATACCGGCTCCCTATCCGCGCGACGAGCGCTTCCGCACCTCGGCCGACTATGCCGGCTATTGCCGCACCGTCTCCGAGGCACTCGGCCAAGCGATGGGAGGCGCGCCATGAGCGACCGTGCGCTGCGCATCGGCTTGCCCGTCCTCATGCTGGCGCTGGTGCTGCTGGCCTGGGACGTTGTGGTGCGCGCCTTCGCCATTCCGCCCTTTGTGCTGCCGGGCCCGGGCCTGGTGCTGAGCACATTGATCGCCGACGGCGGCCTGCTGTGGCAGTCGCTGCTGGTGACGCTCACCACCACCTTCGAGGGCTTCCTGCTCGCCGCCGTCGGCGGCATCGGGCTGGCCGTCCTGTTCAGCCAGTCGCGGCTGATCGAATATTCGCTCTATCCTTACGCGGTGATCCTGCAGGTGACGCCGGTGGTCGCCATCGCGCCGCTGCTGCTGATCTATCTGCCGCAGCCTTTGGCGGTGCTGGCCTGCGCCTGGATCGTGGCGTTCTTCCCGGTGCTGGCCAACACCACGCTGGGCTTGCAATCTGTCGATCACAATCTTCTCGCGCTGTTCGAGCTTTACCAGGCGTCGCGCTGGCAGCTGCTTTGGAACTTGAAGCTGCCTTCGGCGCTGCCGCAGATGCTCGCCGGCCTGCGCATCGCCGGCGGGCTGTCGCTGATCGGCGCGGTGGTGGCGGAGATCGCCGCCGGCTCGGCTGGCGCCGGCTCGGGGCTCGCGTACCGCATCGCCGAGTCCGGCTACCGGCTCAACATCCCGCGCATGTTCGCGGCGTTGCTGTTGCTGTCACTCGCCGGCATTGCGATTTTCTTCGCGCTGTCGGCGCTCTCGCATCTCGCGCTGCGCCGCTGGCATGAAAGCGCGGTCAAGCGCGAGCGCTAGCCTAAAATGTTTTGTGTGACGACGCCAAGCGCGGCCATCGCCACCACCACCTCGATCAAACTACGGTGTAGCCCGAACGCCAGCACACCGGCTATGACGGCCAATACGGCGGCGCGGATATCGAGCGCCAGCGGATCGAACGCATACCAGCGCAACGGTCCTAAGTGCATTTCGGTTACTTTGCCGAACAGTACGTGCAGCGCGAACCAGACCGATAGATTGAGGATGACGCCGACCACGGCGGCGGTGATCGCTGCCAAGGCGCCGGCGAGCTGGCGGTTGCCGCGTAGCTGTTCGATGAAGGGCGCACCGGCGAAGATCCACAGCATCGCCGGTACGAAAGTCACCCAGGTGGTCAGCGCCGCGCCGAGCAATCCGGCTGAGAGCGGGGTGAACGGCGCAGCCTCGCGGAACGCGGCGAGGAAGCCGACGAATTGCGTCACCAGGATCAGTGGCCCCGGCGTGGTCTCGGCGAGGCCGAGCGCGTCCACCATTTCCGGCGCCGTCAGCCAACCGTTCGTCTCGACCACCTGCTGCGCCATATAGGCCAACACGGCATAAGCGCCGCCGAAGGTCACCACCGCGAGCTTGGAGAAAAATATCCCGACGCCGACAAGAATATGGTGCGGCCCCAAGGTCAGCGCGGCCAGTGCAACCGGCGCCCACCAGATCGCGAGACCAATGATTGTGGCGATTGTGAACTGCCGCCAGCGACTGCCGGAATAATCGGTGACGTCAGGCGCTTTGACGGCGAGGCCGAGCAAATCAGGACGCGACCGGGCGATGAGATAACCGGCCAGCGCTGCGGCAATAACGATTAGCGGAAACGGCACGGCGAAAACGAAAATGCTGATGAACGCCAACGCCGCGAGCGAAACCAGCAGCGACGACTTCAAGGAGCGCTTTCCGATACGGATCAGCGCCTCGAATACGATCACCAGCACGGCAGCCTTGATGCCGAACAGCGCACCATCGATGGGACCTAAGCCCCGCCCATAGGCGTAAAGCAGGCTCAGGCCCAGCATCACGAAGGCACCCGGCAGCACGAACAGGATGCCGGCAGCGAGCCCGCCGCGCACGCCGTGCAGCAGCCAGCCGACATAGGTCGCGAGCTGCGTCGCTTCCGGCCCCGGCAGCAGCATGGAAAAATTGAGCGCGTGCAGGAAACGCGCTTCGTCGATCCATTTCTTCTCGTCCACCAGGATGCGATGCATCATGGCGATCTGCCCGGCCGGCCCGCCGAAATTGATGCAGCCGATCTTCAGCCAGACCTTGAAGGCCTCGCCGAAGCTCGGGTGCACCGTATTTTCAGTCGTCATCATGCGATCTCAGGCCGCCATGGCCGGCCAGTTGTGGCGCTCCTCGGCTGCAAAGCGCAGCCAAGCGAGCAGGGCATCGTAGACCATGAAACCGCGTTCGAGCAGCCCATGGTCGTCGTCGCCGGCCAGCACTGACAGGCCGAGCGAAACCGCATGCAGCCCGGCCGCTTCGGCTGCGAAATCGGGCTGCGCGGTGTCGGCGCCGCGCACGATCAAGGCAAGGCGCGCGAGCGACGGCTCGCCTTCCAGCCCGAACAGCTTGAGCATGGTGTCGAAGCTGCAGCGCTCGCCCTCGTGGCTCAGTTCGACATCCTTGATGTCGAACGGCACGCCGCCGCTCTCGCGCGCGACGTTCACCACCTCGGCCGGATCGACGAACAGGATGCGCGCCTGCGGGTCGAGGAAGCGGCGGATCAGCCAGGGGCAGGCGATGCGGTCGATCTTCGGCCGCCGCCGTGTGACCCAAACGCCGGGACGCTTCGGCGTCAGGCGATCGAGCTCGGGTTTGGCGACGAACGGCAAACCGGCTTTCGCCCAGGCTTCGTAGCCGCCTTCCAGCACGCGCGCATCGAAGCCGTCGGCGCGCAATTGCGCGACCGCCGTCTGGCTCATTTCATAGCCGGCCTTGCAGGCGGCCACGATCGGCCGGGCGCGATCAAGTTCGGCCGACCACGCTTGTGTCTTGCCGGCATCGCTCCAGAGCGCGCCCGGCAACAATTGCGGCGACTGCTCATAAGCGTCGCACCGCCGCACGTCGACGAGTTGCGGCGCCGACGGCGTCGCAATCGCATTCCAGAGATCTTTCGGTGAGATCGAATAGCTCGGAGACAGCATAGGTCCCCTCCGTGAACGAAGGAGACGGTGCTTGGGCTCGCAAGCCTTCAAGGGAGCGGGGCGACCGTCGCAGGCCCCACGAAGAAATTTTATCTCAGCACTGTTCAGTCATCAAGGCGTCCGGTCATCGAAACATCATTTCCGGTGCGACCAGGACAACCCCGGAAATCAACAACAGCACCAGGATCACCTTGCGGAAGGCGGCGTCGTCGAGATGTCCATAGAGTTTGATCCCACTCCACACGCCGGCCGCCAGAAACGGAAGGCCGTACATAAACAGCTTGATCAGTTCAGCGTTGATGGCGCCGGCAACGCTCAGCGATATGGTGGTCAGCGCGAAGGCGGCCAGGATCACCGGCTGGAAAATGGCGCGCTGTTCGTCTTTCGGCCAGCCGCGCAATTGGCACCAGATGGTGATGAAGGGTCCGGCCAGCCCGGTCATCCCGCCCAGCACACCGTTAACGACCCCAATGCCGACATCGGCTGCGACCCCGGCGTCCATCGGCTTGAGCGCCGGCCGCGCCAGGCTGTAGGTGCTGTAAAATACCAGCAGAAGGCCGACGCCGATGCGCAAATAAGATGGATCGATGTGGCTAAGCAGCGCCGCTCCCGCCGGCACGCCGACCGCGCCGCCGATGATGAAGGGCGTCACTTTTGGCCAGCTCAGGGCGTGCCGCAGTTTCCAGATGCTGTAACTTTGCACCAGCAGGCCATAGCCGACGATCAGAGCTGCTGTTTGGACCGGCGTGAGGATGTGCAGCCAGATGCCGGATACGACCAGGCCCATGGCAAAACCGGCCAAGCCGGAGACCGCGCCGCCAAAAAATGTCGAGACAAGAAAAAGTCCGAGAACCATGCCATCCATAGGTCGCTCCTGAGCTGAAGTGACCAGCGCTTGGATGGATGGCTGCCATCTCGAGGGGAGGCTGCAATTTCCCCTGCGATCCGACTATACCAGCAAGCCAATCAAAATCAATTCATCCTTCATGCCCAGCAGCAAGACCAAGAAGACCGACTTCGCGCAACAGCGACGCCAGCGCCTCACCGGCATCGCCTTGATGTGCGGGGCGGTGGCGCTGTTCGCTTGCCTCGACACCACAGCGAAGTATCTCAATACCCAGATGGACGCCATGCAGATCACATGGGCGCGTTACACCAGCGCCTTAGTGCTGACGCTGATTGTCTCCAATCCGCTGACGCACCCAGGTTTGCTGCGCACCAAACGACTGAAGCTGCAAATCACCCGCTCCCTGCTGTTGTTCTTTGCGACTGCCGGCAACTTCCTGGCGTTGCGCTGGCTGCAGCTCGACGAGGTCCTGTCGATCATCTTCACCTTTCCGTTCATCGTCGCCATCGCGTCCGGGCCGCTGCTGGGCGAATGGATCGGCTGGCGGCGCTGGTCGGCGATCTGCGTCGGTTTCGGCGGTGTGCTGCTGATCACGCGGCCTGGCTTCGGCGGCATGCATCCGGCCGCTCTGTTCTCGCTTGCCGCTACTGTCAGCTACGGCTTCTATGCGGTGATCACGCGCATCGTGTCGCGCGTCGATTCCAACCAGACGTCGTTGTTTTATTCGAATTTCATCGGCGCGCTGGTGATGCTGCCGGTCATCCCGTTCGTCTGGACCACGCCTTCGAGCTGGGCGATCGCGCTCATGCTGGTGGGAATCGGCGTGCTCGGCAGCGCCGGCCACTTTTTGCTGATCGCCGGCCACCGCATAGCCCCGGCGGCGGTACTCTCGCCCTTCGTCTACACCCAGCTTATCTGGGTAGTGATCCTCGGCTATCTGGTGTTCGACCATGTGCCGAACGGCTGGACCATGGCGGGGGCCGCCATCGTCATCAGCTCCGGGCTCTATTTGCTGTACCGGGAGCGCAAGTTGGGCAAGACAACCACCAGCGAAGGGGTGGTCGAGGGACCGCTCGAATAGGAGAGTTGCGAGGCCTTCGGTATCGGGGCTAAGTTCCGCCGGCTTAAAGCGGATTTTCGAGGATCATTTATGGCGACAGTAAAGGACCGGGCGCCGGGGCCGGCCGGCTCGGGCTTGAACGACGATATCGGCGAGAACAAGCGCCTGGAGCTGTACCGGACGCAGGTGACGATCCGTGAGGCGGAGCAGCGCGCCTTCGACCTGTTCCTGCAGAACCTGGTCAAGGGCACCAGCCATCTCTCGCTCGGGCAGGAGGCGGTGGCGGCCGGCTTTGCCGGCGCCATGAAGAAGGGCGACCTGAGCTTCTGCACCTATCGCGGCCACGCCCATACGCTGGCGCGCGGCGTCAGCGTGGAGAAGGTGCTGGGCGAGCTGATGCAGCGCGACAACGGCCTGATGCGCGGCAAGGGCGGCTCGATGCATCTGACCTCGGTCGAGCACGGCGTGATGGGCTCCTACGCCATCATCGGCGCCCATCTTCCGATCGCCTGCGGCGCCGCCTGGCGCGCGCAATACAAGGGCGCCAAGGACGTCTCGGTCTGCTTCTTCGGCGACGGCACCACCAATATCGGCGCCTTCCACGAGGCGCTCAATTTCGCCGCGGTGTGGAAGCTGCCGGTGATCTTCGTGTGCGAGAACAATCTCTACATGGAATACACGCCGATCGCCGACGTGACGGCGGTCGAGCATCCGGCGGCCGATCGCGCTTCGGCCTATGGACTGGAGCGGATCGTGATCGACGGCAACGATGCCGATGCGGTCTATCGCACCGCGATGACGGCTTATGACAAGGCGCGCGCGGGCAAAGGTCCTTCGCTGATCGAGTGTATGACTTATCGCCACAGCGGCCATTCGCGTGCCGACCCTGCGAAATACCGGCCCGAGGGCGAGCTGGACCGCTGGAAACTCCGCGACCCGATCAAGATCTATCGCGAGCGATTACTGCAATTCGGCGTCGCCGAGAAAGTCATCGCGGCCATCGATACCGACGTGCGCAAAGTCGTCGACGACGCGACCGAAGCCTGCAAGGCCGCGCCCAATCCGCCGCTCGATATCATCACCACCGACGTTTACGCCGATGGAGGCTGGGCATGGCGGAACTGACCTATCGTGACGCCGTCATCCGCGGCATCGCGCAGGAAATGGCGCGCGATCCGGACGTCGTGTTTCTCGGCGAGGACGTGGCGAAAGCCGGCGGCGTGTTCAAGGCGACCGTGGGTCTCTTCGAACAGTTCGGGCCGCTGCGCGTGCGCGACACGCCGATCTCCGAGCAGGCGATCATGGGCGCGGCCATGGGCGCGGCGATGACGGGTCTCAAGCCGATCGCGGAGATCATGTTCTCGGACTTTTTCGCGGTCTGCTTTGACTACATCGCCAACGAGTTCCCCAAGAGCCGTTACATGTCGAACGGCCAGGTCAAATGCCCGCTGGTGGTGCGCACCGGCAACGGCGCCGGCTCGCGCTTCGGCGCGCAGCACTCACAGAGCGTCGAGAATTGGTGCATGATGATCCCGGGTCTTAAGGTGGTGGCGCCTTCGACCCCGCGCGACGTGATCGGCCTGTTGGCAGCGGCGGTGCGCGATCCCGATCCGGTGATCTTCCTCGAGCACAAGTCGCTCTATGCGACCAAAGGCGAAGTGCCGGACGGCGAAATCGTCGACACGCTTGGTACTGCAAAAATCGTGCGTCCCGGCAAGGACTGCACGATCATCGCGCTGGCGCTTATGGTGTCGCGCGCGCTCGAAGCGGCCGAGAAGCTCAAGGCGGAACACGGCATTGACTGCGAAGTGATCGACGTGCGCTCGCTGGTGCCGCTCGACACGCAAACCATTCTCGGCTCGGTCGCTAAGACGCACCGGCTGTTCACGGTCGAAGAAAATCCGCGGCTGTGCGGCTGGGGCGCTGAGATCGTGTCGATCGTGGCCGACGAGGCCTTCTACGACCTCGATGGGCCGCCGGTGCGCATCACCACGCCGCATATTCCGCTGCCGGCCGCCGATATTCTGGAAGACGCCGTGTTGCCGACGCCGGATCGAATCGCGAATACCGTGAAGCGTTCACTCGCTGGATAAAAGCGCAGGATAAATGTCATGTACGAAAATCTTCTCGCCAACGTTCCGACCGATCTGTGGATCGGCGGCAAATGGCGCAAATCGTCCGACAACGCCCGTTTCGACGTGATCGACCCGGCGACCGAGCGCAAGATCGCCTCGGTCGCCAGCGCCTCGGTGGACGACGCCAAGGCGGCGATCGACGCCGCTGATGCCGCCTTTGAGGGCTGGGCCGGGCGCAAGCCGCGCGAGCGCGCCGAGATTTTACGCAAGGCCTACGAACTGATCATGCGCGACGCCGAGCGCTTCGCCAAACTGATCACGCTGGAGAACGGCAAGGCGCTGTCCGATTCGCGCGGCGAGGTAGCTTATGCCGCCGAATTCTTCCGCTGGTACGCCGAGGAAGCCGTGCGCAATATCGGCGAGATTTCGCGCGCGCCAGCCTCCGGTGCTCGTATCCTCGCCTATCATAAGCCGGCCGGCATCGCCGTGCTGGTGACGCCGTGGAATTTTCCGGCCGCGATGGCGACGCGCAAGATCGGCCCGGCGCTCGCCGCCGGCTGCCCGGTGGTGCTCAAGCCGGCGTCCGATACGCCGCTCACCATGCTGGCGCTGATGCCGGCGCTGGAAGAGGCGGGCGTGCCCGCCGGCGTGGTCAACGTGGTGCCGTCGCGCCGCTCCGGTCCTGTGGTGAGCGCCATGCTGCATGACCCCCGCGTGCGCGTGCTCTCCTTCACCGGCTCGACCGAAGTCGGCCGCAAGCTCCTGCACGAGGCGGCCGACCAGGTTCTCAAGCCGTCGATGGAGCTCGGCGGCAACGCGCCGTTCCTGGTGTTCGAGGACGCCGATATCGACGCCGCCATCGAAGGCGCGATGATTGCGAAAATGAGGAACATGGGCGAGGCCTGTACGGCGGCCAACCGCTTCTACGTGCACGAGAAGGTGCATGACGAATTCGCCAAGAAGCTCACCGCCAAGATGAGTTCGCTCAAGATGGGCAACGGCCTCGACGACGGCATCAATCTCGGGCCGCTGGTCAACAAGGAAGGCCGCGACAAGGTGATCGAGCTGGTCGACGATGCGGTCAAGAAGGGCGCCAAGGTGCTGGTCGGCGGCAAGACGCCGGTTGGTCCCGGCTTCTTTTATCCGGCCACCGTGCTCACCAATGTGCCGAATTCGGCCAAAATGCTGAACGAGGAAATCTTCGGGCCGGTCGCCTCGCTCCAGACCTTCAAGACCGAGGACGAGGCGATCAAGCGCGCCAACGACACCGAATATGGCCTGGTCGCCTATCTCTATACGAAAGACCTCAGCCGCGGCCTGCGCGTGTCCGAGAAACTCGACTACGGCATGATCGGCTTGAACCGGGGTATCGTCTCCGATCCGGCGGCGCCGTTCGGCGGCACCAAGCAGTCCGGCTTGGGGCGCGAAGGCGCGTCGGAGGGCATGAAGGAATTTCTCGAGACGCAATATGTGTCGGTGACGTGGTAGGACGCGTCGAGCACTTCAGGGGAATAACGTGGACGTCCTGATGCCGCAGCTCGGCGAAACCGTCGCCGAGGGCAAGATCGTGAAATGGTTCAAGTCGGCCGGCGACGCCGTGAAGCCGGGCGACAACCTGTTCGAGATCGAAACCGACAAGACTTCGATGGAAGTGCCGGCCACCAGCGCCGGTACGCTCGCCGAAATTCGCTTCCAGGTCGGCGAGGTGGCCAAGGTCGGCGCCGTGGTGGCGGTGATCTCCGGCGCCGGTTTGCCGGTAAGTGCGCCCGCTGCTGCAACTGCGGCAAAACCCGCGGCTGCGCCCGTACGTGCTGCATCTCCGGCGGCAATAACACAAGCTGTGCCGGTACCACGCACGACACCGCTTGACCCTTTCCGCGAAGTGCGCACGCCCGAGCGCAATTTCGGACCGGCGAAACTCCCGAGCGGCGCTTTCACCACGCCGCTGGCGCGGCGCTTGGCCTCCGAACGCGGCATCGACTTGTCACGCGTCACCGGCTCCGGCCCGCATGGCCGCATCGTCGCCAGCGACGTCGAAAAGGCAGCGCCGGCCGCTCAGGCGATGGCGACCGGCGCCAGCGCCGCGCAGGTCAAGGCGCTATACGAGGGCATTGCTTACGAAGAAGTGCCGCTCGACTCCATGCGCCGTACTATTGCCAAGCGGCTGATCGAGGCCAAGCAGACCATCCCGCATTTCTATCTGACCGCCGATATGGATGCCGGCCGGCTCATCGCTATGCGCGAGGAAGCCAACGCGGCCGCGCCCACCGGTGGCGACGGCCAGCCCGTGTTCAAGCTTTCGCTCAACGACTTCATCATCAAGGCCTGGGCGGCGGCGCTGCAACGCATTCCCGCCGCCAATGCGGTATGGGCGGAGGACCGCATTCTGCGCTTCACGCATTCCGACATCGGCATCGCGGTGGCGATCGAGGGCGGGTTGATCACGCCGGTAATCCGCAACGCCGAGGCGAAATCGCTCACCGCGATCTCGGCGGAAATGCGCGACCTCGCCGAGCGCGCGCGCGTGCGCAAGCTCATGCCGAACGAATACCAGGGCGGCGCCAGCGCGATTTCAAACTTGGGCATGTACGGCGTGCGCGAGTTCTCCGCCATCATCAATCCGCCGCACGCCACGATCCTGGCAGTGGGCGCCACGCGGCGGGCGCCGATTGAGGCCGAAGACGGCGGCGTAAAATTCATCAGCCAGCTGACGGTCACGCTGTCCTGCGATCATCGCGTGGTGGACGGCGTGCTCGGCGCCGAGCTGCTCGCGGCCTTCAAGAGCTTCGTCGAAAAACCGGTCACCGCTTTGGTGTAACAGGAGAGCGCAGATGGCTGGCGAAAAACCGGATGTGTTGCTGATCGGAGCCCGCAAGCCGGTCATCGTCGGCGGCCTCGACCCGAAGGTCACCTTGCATTATTTGCTCGAGGCCAAGGATCAGGACGCCTTCATAAAATCGGTCGGCGACAAGATCCGTGCATTCGCGGTCGCCTATACCGCGAACAAGGTCGACGCCAATTTCATGCAGCGCTTTCCCAAGCTTGAGCAGATCTCGAGCTTCGGCGTCGGTTACGATCACATCGACGCCAAGTGGGCGGGCGCACACGGCATCATCGTCACCAATACGCCGGAAGTGCTCAACGAGGAGGTGGCCGACACCGCGCTCGGTCTCTTGCTCTGCACGGTGCGCGAATTTCCGCAGGCCGAGCGTTTTCTGCGCGCCGGCAAATGGCTGCAAGGGCAATATCCGCTCACCAAGGCGACGCTGCGCAATCGCACCGTCGGCATGGTCGGCATGGGCCGCATCGGCAAGGCGATCGCGCGCCGGTTGGAGGCCTTGGGCGTGCCGGTGGTCTATCACAGCCGCAATCCGCAGAAGGGCGTGAGCTATAAGTATTACCCGAAGCTGCTCGACATGGCGCGCGACGTCGACACGCTGATGGTGATCGTGCCGGGCGGGCCGGCGACCGCAAACATGATCAATGCCGAGGTGCTCAAAGCGCTCGGCCCCAACGGCATCCTCATCAACATGGCGCGCGGCTCGGTGGTGGATGAGCCGGCGCTGATCGAGGCGCTCAAGAACCGCACCATCTATTCCGCCGGCCTCGACGTGTTCGCCAAGGAACCGCAGGTGCCGAAAGAATTGATGGAGATGGACCATATCGTGCTGTTCCCGCATCTCGGTTCCTCCACCGAGGTGACGCGCGCGGCCATGGACCAACTCGTGGTCGACAACATCCTGGCCTGGGCGGCGGGCAAGCCGCCGCTCACGCCGGTGCCGGAAACCCCGCCCAAGCGTTCGTGAGAATAGCGCCGCCGGTCATGTGCTATAGTTTCGTCATGGCTCGTCGCGCGCTCATCGGATTGGCATGGCTGTGCATGACCGGCGCCACGCTGGCGCAGACGCCGGGCACGCTCGGTGATTCCGCCAAGGCCATGGTCGGTACCTGGGAATTCTCCAACGCCGATCGCGACAAGGTATGCACGGTGATCTTCAAAAGCGATCGCACGACGGTCGGTTTCACGGTGGAGTTCGACAAGAACTGCGCCAACCTGTTTCCGTTGGTGGCCGATATCGCCGGCTGGAATTTTCCGGAAAACGATCTGCTGCGGCTGCTCGACGCCCAGGGCAAGTCGCTGGTGGAATTCAGCGAGGTGGAGGACGGCATCTACGAGGCGCCGACGCCCGGCGTCGGCGTGCTGTTCCTGCAGAATGCCGCCACCGCCGCTCCGCCGTCGAAGCCGCCGGAGCAGGTGGCCGGCGATTGGGCGATTGTGCGCGGCGGCAAGCCGCTATGTCAGCTGATTTTGGCGACAGATCCAACGGAGGATGGCATGGCGGTGAAAATCAAGCCCGGCTGCGATCCCGCCATCGCGCGCCTGAATTTCGCGCAGTGGAAGATTGATCGCGACGAGCTGATGCTGGCGCCGGCGCGCGGCAACGCGTGGCGTTTCGAGGAAGCGGATGCGAATTCATGGCGCCGCGTTCCGGAAGCTGCCAATCCGTATTCGTTGGTGCGGCAGTAAACCGGATCGTTTTTCTGCTGATTAATCCGGATCATATGACTGATTGATCCAAATCATTGCGCCGCAATAAATTGGCTACATATTAATAATTGAATGCCCATTCCGCAAGAATGGAAGCCTAAAGAATAGGTGTGCCATGACGACTGCCGTCCCCGTACAGACGGATGCACCCGCGAACAAGCCCGCATTACGTCTCGTGCCGAAAGTTGCCGGTATTGTTCCGACCGACACGGTCGAAGGGCGCGATTCCTATGCCGTAACGGCCTTCGCCGACATCGTCGATCGCTCGCTGCATGCCACGATAGCACGTTTCACGTTCGGTCTGTCGCCGGCGGCGCTTGCCAAGGCCTATTTCGACTGGGCGATCCATCTTGCCGTTTCGCCCGGCAAACAGCTGCAACTTGTCGACAAGGCAACGAGGAAAACGGTCCGTTTCGCCAACCATGCATTCCACGCTGCGTTGGAGAGCGACAAGGCATCGAGCTGTATCGAGCCGTTGCCGCAAGATCGGCGTTTCATCGGCGCCGAATGGCAGAAACCGCCGTACAATTTCATGTATCAGGCCTTCCTGCTGCAGCAGCAATGGTGGCACAACGCGACGACCGGCATCCGCGGCGTCACTAAGCACCATGAAGCGATGGTGGAGTTCGTATCGCGCCAGATCCTCGACATTGCCTCGCCCTCGAATTTTCTGGCGACCAACCCGGAGGTCTTTCGGCAAACGGTCAGCAAAGGCGGCATGAACCTGGTGAGCGGCTTGCGCAATATGACGGAAGATTGGGAGCGCGCCGTCAGCGGAAAAAAGCCGGTCGGTACCGAAAATTATGCGGTCGGGCGCGATGTGGCGGCGACTCCGGGCAAGGTCGTCTATCGCAATCGACTGATCGAGCTGATCCAGTACGCACCCGCGACCGGCAAGGTGCGGCCTGAGCCCGTGCTGATCGTTCCGGCATGGATCATGAAATATTACATTCTCGACCTGTCCCCGCATAATTCGCTGGTGAAGTACCTGACCGAGCAGGGCTTCACGGTTTTCATGATTTCATGGAAAAATCCTAGCCCGGACGACCGCGATCTCGGCATCGACGACTATCGCACGCTCGGTGTCATGGCGGCGCTCGACGCGGTCCGCGCAATCGTGCCTAACCAAAAAGTCCATGCCGTCGGCTATTGTCTGGGCGGCACGCTTCTTTCGATCGCCGCCGCGGCCATGGCGCGCGACGGCGACGATCGCCTGAAGTCGATCACGCTGCTGGCGGCGCAGACCGACTTCACCGAGGCTGGCGAGCTGATGCTGTTCATCAACGAGAGCCAGGTGGCGTTCCTCGAAGACATGATGTGGGAGCAGGGCTTCCTCGACGCCACGCAGATGGCGGGCGCCTTCCAGATGCTGCGCTCCAGCGACCTGGTCTGGTCACGCATGATCCGCGACTATTTGATGGGCGAGCGTGCGCCCGTGATCGACCTCATGGCGTGGAACGCGGATGTCACCCGCATGCCCTATCGCATGCATTCGGAATATCTGCGGCGTCTGTTCCTCAACAACGATCTGGCCGAGGGGCGCTATCTCGTCGCCGACAAGCCGATCATGCTCGCGGATATTCGCGCCCCGATCTTCAACGTCGGCACCGTGCACGACCACGTCGCACCGTGGCGCTCCACCTACAAGATCAATTTCATGACCGACACCGACGTGACCTATCTGCTCGCGACCGGCGGCCACAATGTCGGGATCGTGTCAGAGCCCGGCCATGATGGTCACGGCTTCCAGGTGATGACCAGGAAGGCGGACGACCGCTACATCGATCCGGAAGCTTTCCTGGCGCAAGCGCCGCAAAAGCAAGGCTCCTGGTGGCCGGAATGGGTCGCCTGGCTCGCCGCACGGTCGGGCGAACCAGTCGGTCCGCCCGCAATGGGTGCGGCGGATCATGCCCCGCTCGCTGATGCGCCCGGGACCTATGTGCTGCAACAGTAAAGCGCGTCGGCCAATAGCGGCCAAACCGCGAAGCTTTTGAATTTCAATACGAATATGAGAATCGCGGCGCGTTTGACTTAGAACAACGCGGCCCGATTGATTTTGTGCAGTAATTTTAAACATGTACGAGCCAACGGGACGGCAAGATCCGCGTCTCGCATTTATGTGGCCGGCATTTGCCGCGGCCTCGGCAAGCGAGGTTGCTGCGTTGCTGGCAAAGGGTTTCGTCAACTTTGCCATGGGCGCAGAAGACGGACCTGCGCCGCGCGAACCGACATGGGCCACGCCGAACACGATCGCGCTCGAATTGAAATCCGTGCGGCTGCGCGATTTCAGCACCGTCAAGGACGGCGTCCCCACTTTGCTGTGTGCGCCGTTTGCGTTGCATGGAGCGGCCGTTGCCGATCTGGCGCCCGGTCATAGTCTGGTCGTGGCACTGCGCGACGCCGGACTACGGCGGCTGTTCGTGACCGATTGGCGTTCGGCGACAATGGAGATGCGTCTGTTAGGCATCGACGACTATCTCGCCGACCTCAACGTGCTGGTCGACCATCTTGGCGGTAGCGTCGATCTGGTCGGGCTTTGTCAGGGTGGCTGGATGTCGCTGCTCTATGCCGCGCGTTTTCCCGCCAAGGTACGCAAATTGGTGCTGGTCGGCGCGCCGATCGATATTGCCGCCGGGCAATCCGCATTGTCAGCGCTCGCCGACGCCAGCCCTCTGGCGCTGTTTCATGAACTGGTGACGCTGGGCGACGGCCGCGTGCTTGGCCACAAGGTGCAGAAGTTCTGGGGATCGGAGACGCTCGACTCCCGCGAGATTCATCAGTTGCTGCAAACGCCGGAACCGATCGGCTCGCCCGCCTTCGCCGAGCTGGAAGCGATATTCCGGGATTGGCACGCGTGGACCGTCGATCTGCCCGGAACCTATTACCTCGAGGTGATCGAGAAGCTGTACAAACGAAACGAGATCGCGACCGGTCAATTTATCGCATTGGGCGAGCCAATCGACTTGGCGACCATGCGCGCTCCGATTTTTCTGCTGGCGGCGCGTGACGACGAGTTGGTCGCGCCGGCGCAGTTATTCGCGACCGAGCACCTGGTCGGCACCCCGGCACGCGCCATTCGCAAGGCGAGCGCGCCTTGCGGCCACGCCGGATTGTTCATGGGAAGAAAGATCCTCGGCGAATACTGGCCCAGGATCGCGCGCTGGATGATCGAACCCGACAGCCGCAGTCTGGCGCCCGCGGCCGCCTAGATAAGCCGTAACCCCTTGAAGCTGGCATGACCTTCCTTACCGACGATGATGTGGTCATGCACGGAAATGCCGAGCGGCTTGGCGACATCGACGATCGCCTGCGTCATCTGGATATCCGCGCGCGACGGCGTCGGGTCGCCCGACGGATGATTGTGCACCAGAATGAGCGCGGTGGCCGACAGTTCGAGCGCGCGCTTGACCACCTCGCGCGGATAGACCGGCGTGTGATCGACGGTGCCGACCTGCTGCAATTCGTCGGCGATCAGCTGGTTGCGCTTGTCGAGGAACAGCACGCGGAACTGCTCCTTGTCGGCGAAGGCCATCGCCATGCGGCAATAGTCGAGCACGCTCGACCAAGATGACAGAATGGGGCGCTTTTTCACCTGGCCGCGCGCCAGCCGGCTTGCGGCGGCATGCACGATCTTGAGTTCGGTGATGGCGGCATCGCCCATGCCCTTGACCTCGGCGAGCCGGGCAACCGGCGCGGCCACCACTTCGGCGAAGGAGCCGAATTTGGTGATCAGCTCCTTGGCCAGCGGTTTGACGTCGCGTTGCGGGATGGCGCGGAACAGCACCAGTTCGAGCAGCTCGTAGTCGCTCACGGCCTCGGCGCCGGCCTCGCGGAAGCGCCCGCGCAGTCGTTCGCGGTGGCCGTGATAATGCGGCGAAGCCTCGGAAAGGCCGCTCTTCCGCCCGCTGCCGCTACGCTTTTCCGCCATGAAAACTACGCCCGCGCCGCCCAAGAGACGCGATTGTAGTGCAACCGGATGCAATCGACGAGGGAAGCTTTCGGCCGATACCGCTAGCGCTGGTAGGGCGGCTTGTGCAGCCCGGCCGGGGAAAAGGTGAACACCTCGACGCCTTTGTCGGTGACGCCGACGGTGTGCTCGAACTGGGCCGATAGCGAGCGGTCGCGCGTCACCGCGGTCCAGCCGTCGGACAGCACCTTCACATGCGGGCGGCCGATATTGATCATCGGCTCCACGGTGAAGAACATGCCGGGCTTGAGCACGATGCCTTCGCCCGCGCGCCCGACGTGGACGATGTTGGGCTCGTCGTGGAACAGGCGGCCGAGGCCGTGGCCGCAGAAGTCGCGCACCACGCTCATGTGCTGGGCTTCCACGTAGCTCTGGATCGCGGCGCCGATGTCGCCGGTGGTGGAGCCGGGGCGGATGGTGGCGATGCCGCGCATCATGGCCTCGTGCGTTACCTCGATCAGGCGTTCGGCGCGGCGCGGAATTTCGCCGATGGCGAACATGCGGCTGGAATCGCCGTGCCAGCCGTCGAGGATCAGCGTCACGTCGATGTTGACGATGTCGCCCTCTTTAAGCGGCTTGTCGCCGGGAATGCCGTGGCAGACCACGTGATTGAGCGAGGTGCAGGTCGACTTTTTGTAGCCGCGATACATCAGCGTCGCCGGCAAGGCGCCGTGATCGAGCGCATATTCCAGCACCAGTTTGTCGATTGTTTCGGTCGGCACGCCCGGCTGGACATGCTCGACGAGCATATCGAGACATCGCGCCACCAGTTGGCCGGCCTTGCGCATGGCCTCGAAGGCGGCGGGGCCGTGGATCTTGATCTGGCCGGTCTTGCGGAGGGGTGCGACCGCGGCGTCGACGTAGGTCATGGCGAGTAATGTAAGGCCTGGCGCGTCCGGCGCAAGCGCGTGCTTTCCTGAGGAACTAAGCGATCTTTCCCCCCAACTCGTCCTCGATATGGGCGCGGATGATGTCGTCGAACGTCGTTTCCACCTGGAAGCCGAGCGCGAGGCCGCGGCGCGCATCGAAGCGGCGTGGCCAGCCGGCGACAATGCGCTCAATCAGTTCGTCCGGTGCACGCTTGATGCGCCCGGCGACCTTGTCGCCGGCGATGCGGCGCAGCGCCGCAATCTGTTCGCCGACCGTGCAGCACACTCCCGGCATGGTGAGATTGATGCGGTCGCCCAATTGCGCACGCGTCAGGCCGGCGGCGTGGATGAGAAATCCGACCGCCGAGCGCGGGCTGGCATGCCAATGCAGCACACTGTCGGCGACCGGCAGGATCGCTTCCTGTCCGTTGAGCGGCTCCCGAATGATGCCGGAGAAGAAACCCGACGCTGCTTTGTTCGGTTTACCCGGCCGCACCACGATCGATGGCAGCCGGATGCCGACGCCTTCGAGAAAGCCGCGCCGCGTATAATCAGCCAGCAGCAGTTCGCAGATCGCCTTCTGCGTGCCGTAGGAAGTGAGCGGCGTGAGATGGAATTCGTCGCCGATCGCTTCCGGAAACGGCGCGCCGAATACCGCGATCGATGAGGTGAATACGACCTTGGGCATGTAGCCATCGCCAACCGTGCGCACCGCTTCGATCAGTGCGCGCGTGCCGTCGAGATTAACCCGGTAGCCCTTCTCGAAATCGGTTTCCGCCTCGCCCGACACCACGCCGGCGAGGTGGAAGATCACGTCCGGCCGCTCCGAGACCGCTTTTTTCGCAACGCCCGGTGTGGCGAGATCGGCAGCCCGGGTCTTCACGTGATCGGAAAAGCCCGCGGGTCGCGCCGGCGCGACAATGTCGATCAATGTCAATTTTTCGATCGGCTGGCCGCCGAGCGCCCGGTCGATGACCAACCGCTCGGTCAGCTTGCTGCCGATCATTCCCGCCGCGCCGGTGATTAGGATATGCATTCAGGTCTCCGTCAGTCTTTTGTCCGCCGGCTCGAAACGGTCGATGCGGCGCAGATCGGGGAATAATAGCATCCAGATGCCGGCGATCAGCAACGAGCCGAACCCGCCGATCAGCACCGAGGGTACCACGCCCAGCCAGGCGGCGACCGTGCCGGATTCGAATTCGCCGAGCGTATTGGACGAGCCGACGAACAGGTAATTGATCGCGCTCACGCGGCCGCGCTTGTCGTCCGGCGTTTCAATCTGCACCAGCGAAAAGCGGATCACGATGCTCAACGCATCGGAGGCTCCTAGCAAGGCCAATATCAGCAGCGAGAGCGGAAACGACGTGGAAACCGCGAACATAATGGTCGCCACACCGTAGATTGCGACCACGGCGAACATCTTGCGGCCGATATGGCGTTCGACCGGATGCCGCGACAGCACGATCGCGGTGATCAAAGCGCCGGCGGCCGGCGCCGAGCGCAGCAGTCCGAGGCCGATCGGGCCGACGTTCAGGATGTCGCGGGCATAGATCGGCAGTAGCGCGGTGACACCGCCGAGCAGCACCACGAACAAATCAAGCGTGATGACGCCGAGCAGCCGGCGCCGCGTGCGGATGTATTCGAACCCGGCCAGCACTGACGCGAAAGTTGGCGGCTCGCGGTTGGCGGCCGGGCCTTTGACACGCACCAAGGTGACGAGCGTGATGGAGGCGGTGAAAAACACCAGGCAGATGGTGCCCACCAGCGTCGGGCTTATCGTGTAAATCAGGCCGCCCAGCGCCGGGCCGCAGATGATCGCGGTCTGGTTGGCGGAGGTCCAGGCCGCGACTGCGCGGGCGATCATCGGCGCCGGCACCAGCGCGGGCACCAGCGAATGCGCGGTCGGCAATTCGAAGGCGCGCGCGCAGCCGATCAGAAACACCGCGCCGAACAGCAGGTCGCGGGTCAAGACGCCGGCCAGCAAGGCGGCGGTGATCATGACCGCGGCGAGGGCATAGACGCCGTGCGCGGTGCGCACGATCAAGCGGCGGTCGTAACGGTCGGCGGCGTGACCGATCAGCAGCGTGAGCACGACCGCCGGCACGAACTGGATCAGCCCGACCAGGCCGAGATCGAACGCGCTGTCGGTGAGCTCGTAGACCTGCCAGCCGATGGTCACGGCCAGCATCTGGTAGCCCATGGTGGAGGCGAGCCGCGCCATCCAGAACAGCACGAAGGGCCGATGCCGGGCGAGAGACGGCGATCCGGGCGCGGGCGTGGACATGCTTAGGATTTCGTCCGGCGCGTGCGATCGTCGCTGAAAAACTTGTTGAGTTCGGCGTTCGACACCACGCCGGCAAAACTGCCGAACTTGCCCTCGTTGGCGATCTCGCGCGCCGACTTGATGAACGCATTCATGGCGACGCGCGCCAGCGTGCCGCCCACGCTGATGCGCCGCACGCCCATCTCGCCAAGCTCTTTGACCGTGAAGCCGAACGCGCCACTGTTGAGAAAATTGATCGGCTTCGGCGCGACCGCCTGCACGGTCGCCGCGATCTGCTCGCGGGTCTTGATGCCGGGCGAGTAGAGGCAATCGGCGCCGGCGTCGGCAAAGGCCTTCAGCCGGCGGATGGTCTCGGGGAGGTCGGGCTTGCCGCGGATGAAGCCCTCGGTGCGCGCGGTGAACACGACGTCGCCGCCGGCCTTGTCGATCGCCACACGTGCGGCCTTCACGCGGGCGAGCGCGAGGTCGAAATCATACAACGGCCGGTCCGGATCGCCGGTCGAATCCTCGATCGACAGACCGGCGACGCCGGTCGCTATGCAACGCGTCACGTTGTCGGCCATGCGGTCGGGATCGTCGGCAAAGCCGCCCTCGAAGTCGGCATTGACCGGCACGTCGGTGGCCGCGGCGATCTCGCTAAAGTGAGCAAGAACCTCTTTGCACGATTGCCCGCCATCGGCGTAGCCCTGCGCATGGGCGTAGCCCGAGCTGGTGGTCGCCAGCGCCTTGAAGCCGAGCCCCTGCAGATAGCGGGCGCTGCCGACGTTCCACGGATTGGGGATGACGAAGCAGCCGGCATCATGCAGGCGGCGGAAGACGTTGCGTTTTTCGGTCGTCGATGGCTTGGCCATGGAAAAACCTCGGGAAAGAAACGGGCGCGACCGTGCCACGTTTGCGCGCGCGAGGACAATGCCATTCCGTGATGCATCCATGAGCGCAATTCATCCCCGTTAGGCCCTGACCTGTCGGCGTCGCAATAGCATCGCTTGGGGTGCGTCTAACCCCTGCCGGCCGCGAATATTCCGACACCGAGTTGTGATTGAATGCACCACCATTCGCCCTTGTGCCGCCGCACTGGTTGGATAAGGGAGGGAACGACGACACGATGAAAGGATGCATCCATGGCATCGCTTGCGGTCAAGCTGATGGTGTCCGCCATCGGTCTCGCCTTCGTTCTCGCCGCTGCGCCGGGCGACGCCGCCAAGGCGCGCAAGCACAAGAAGCATGGGACGGCCCATGCCGCCGTTCGCGTGCAAACAGGGTACTGGGGCACAAACCTTGTCCCAGCTGGCCCAATCTATAATGGCAATGATTACCTCGGCGACGACCCCGACCCGAACATCCGCTTCCAGATTAAGCGCGACCTCGGCGTCCACTACGGTGGCGAGAACTGAGCATCGGTCACGCTCGATTTGATTTTCCTCGCCTGATCGGGTGAACTGCGCGTAAAATCGAGAGCGCGGCCGCCTATCCTGCTGGTGCGGCCCGTCGCCGGGGAGTGACGCCATGTTGAAAACAATCGCGGCTTTCGACCGCATCGGCGAGGAAAATGCCTTCGCGGTGCTCGCCCGCGCCAACTCCCTGATCGCGCAAGGCCGCGACATCATCAATCTCGGCATCGGCCAGCCCGATTTCCGCACCCCCGATTTCATCGTCGAGGCGGCGGTGAAGGCGCTGCGCGAGGGCCATCACGGCTACACGCCGGCGACCGGCATTCCGCCCTTGCGCGAGGCGGTGGCCGCCGACCTGCACAAGCGCTTCAAGGTCGAGGTCTCACCCGACAGCGTGATGATCATGCCCGGCGGCAAGCCGACCATGTTCATGTCGATCCTGATGTTCGGCGAGCCGGGCGCCGAGATCATGTATCCCGATCCCGGCTTTCCGATCTACCGCTCGATGATCGAGTTCACCGGGGCGAAGCCGGTGCCGGTGCCGATCCGCGAGGAGAACGGCTTTGCGTTCTCGGCGGAGGAGACGCTCAAGTTGATCACGCCGAAGACGCGGCTGCTGATCCTCAATTCGCCGGCCAATCCGACCGGCGGCGTCACCGGCAAGGCGGAAGTCGACAAGCTCGTCGCCGGTCTCGAGAAGTGGCCGGATGTCTGCATCATGTCGGACGAGATCTACGACCACATGGTCTACGACGGCGAGACGCATGTCTGCCTGCTCACCTATCCGTCGATCCACGACCGGCTGATCCTGCTCAACGGCTGGTCGAAGACCTATGCCATGACCGGCTGGCGGCTCGGCTATGCGGTGTGGCCGGGCAAGCTCTACGACTATGCGCGCAAGCTCGCGGTCAACCTGCATTCCTGCGTCAATGCCTCCGCGCAATTTGCCGGCCTGGCGGCGCTCAAGGGCCCGCAGGACGAAGTATGGAAGATGGTCGCCGAATTCGACAAGCGCCGGAAGGTCGTGGTCGAAGGCCTCAACAAATTACCCGGCGTGTCCTGCGCCACGCCGAAGGGCGCGTTCTATGCCTTCCCCAACATCAAGCGCACCGGCTGGAAGGCGAAGGCGCTGGCCTCATCGCTTTTGGAAGACGCCGGCGTCGCCATCATCGGCGGACCGGACTTCGGTATTCTGGGCGAGGGCTATGTGCGGCTTAGCTACGCCAATTCGACCGAGAACATCCTGAAGGCGCTCGCCCGCATGGGCGAATTCCTGGCGAGCCGCAAGGCCGCGTAAAATCGCACAAAAACACAACAAGACCGGCTACGCTCTCCGCCATGGCGAGCATTGGGCCGGGTTAAGGGAAGGAATACGTCCATGTTGGACACGATGCCAAGAGACCGAGGACTGTCGGAAGAGCAACGGATGATGCGGCAGAGCTGCCGCGATTTCGTCGATGAGGTGGTGCTGCCCTTTATAAAGCAAAACTGGAAACAAGAATGGTCGATGGTGCCGGAGGACCGGCTGCCGATCCGCATCCTGGAAGAGGCCGAGAAGATCGGCATCCGCACCCTCGGCGTGCCGGAGGAGTACGGCGGCGTCGAACTGGAGAAGGGCACGGAAGTAAAAACCTTCGCCCTGGTCGCCGAGGAAATCGCGCGCGGCGATTCAGGCCTGGCCGACAAAATGGTGCAGAATTGGAAAGTGTCGGTGCTGCTGCGCCAGTTCGCGCCCAAGCATTTGCAGGAGAAATGGTTCAAGCGGCTGGTGGCGGAGCCGCAGTTCCTGATGGCGCATTGCCTGACCGAGCCGCGCGGCGCCTCCGACCGCTGGCTGCCCTACAACGTGCCGGCAGCGGCGATGCAGACCAAGGCCGTGAAGGCCGACGGCGGCTGGGTGATCAATGGCCGCAAGCAGTTCATTTCCAACGGCTACGACGCCAGTCTTTATGTCGTCTACGCCAACACCAACCCGAAGGTCGGCATGCTCCAGGGCACCTCGTCGTTCCTGGTGCCGCGCGAGACCAAGGGCTTCTCAGTGGCGCGCTGCAACGAGACGCTCGGCTGCCGCTTCATGAACAACGGCGAGATGGTGTTCGAGGACATGTTCGTGCCGGACGATCACCTGCTTGTGCACGATAGCGCGATGGGTTCGGCCGGCGTCTATTTCCGTCCCGGCAAGATCATCCAGGCGGCCAAGAACCTCGGCGTCGGCGTGCGCGCTTTCGAGGCCACGGCGGACTACGTGCAGAACTACGTGCAGGGCGGCCGCATCCTGATCAAGCATCAGGCGGTGGCGCTGCGGCTGGCTGAAATGGCGACCAAAATCGAGGCGGTGCGCGCGCTGCTCGAGCGCGCCGCGCAAGCCGTGGACGACAATGCGCCGGAAGCCGAGACGCTGGTCAACATGGCCAAGCTGTTTGCTTCCGAAGAGATCATGAAGGTCGCCCAGCACGCGGTCGAATTGCACGGCGGCAACGGCATCATGCTCGACTTCGGCATCGAGAAGGTGCTGCGCGACGCCGTGATCTTCATGCACATGGACGCCACGGTGGACATCTCGAAATTCAAGATCATCAAGAACATGTTCCCGCAGACTGCGGGAAAGTACGCCGGGCCGGAGTGACCGCTATCTCAGCGCGAAGCGGAAGCCGATCACCACGATCACCAGCCCGATGACCTGCGGGATGCTCGGCACCACGCCGAGCGCAAGATAGCCGATGATCATCGAGAATCCCGGCACCAGCGCCGGAAAGGTCGCCGCGCGTCCGGCGCCGAGCAGGATCACCGTGCGCGCGAACAGATAGATCGGCAGCATGCCGGCGAGGATGCCTTGCACCACGACCTGTAGGAGATTCTCAGCCAGGCCCATGCGCAGCAGCCCGTCATAGCCGACGAACAGCGCGTGCAACGGCGCGAACACCACGACCGACAGCGCGCCGACGGCCGCGACGGCGCGCGTGCCCGACACGCGCCAATAGCGCAGCAGGATCCCGAAGGTTGCCCAGAACAGGCCGGCGAGGGCGAACAGCAGGTCGCCGCCGACACCGTGGCTGCCGATGGTGGTGATCGACTCCGCGCCGAACACCAGCAGGCCCGCGATGATTGTCGTACCGCCGATGATGCGCTGCCCGGTTGGGCGTTCGCCGAGGACAAGCGTAGCGAGGATCAGGCCGGATAGTGCCGCGCAGCCGGGCTGGATGGTGGTGCCGTGGCCGAGCGGCACCAGGATGAAGCCGGTATAGGCGATCATCGCCTGCGGCGGGCCTGAGAGCACGCTCATTACCAAACCGCGGCCCCAGCCGATGCCGCCGAGGTCCGTGATGCCGTCGCGCAGCACGAGCGGCATCAGTAGCAGTCCGGACCATAAAAAACGGTGCAGGGCGAGATCGGCGGGCGAAAAGCCGATGGCAACGCCATGCTTGGCCGCGACAAACCCGGCTGCCCAGCCGAGCGCCGCGGCGATCCCGGATAATGCCCCGATAAGGATGCCGGAAGAGCGTGCCGGTTGTCCTTTAGCGTCCACGGCGAGGGCTCCGGCGCAGGTGACTTGGACACGGCTGATACTCTAGGATCGGCGCCCTAGTCCAATCGTGAAATCAAAAGCCTCACTTTACCGGGAAAGAACGCTCATGGCGAAGTCGCGCAAAGTCATCATTACCTGTGCCGTCACCGGCTCGATTCACACGCCCTCGATGTCTCCGCATATTCCGGTGACCGCCCAGCAGATCGCCGATGCCGCGATCGGCGCGGCCGAGGCGGGGGCGGCCATCGTCCATCTGCATGCGCGCAACCCGCAGGACGGCCGTCCCGACCAGTCGCCGGAGGCGTTCGCCCCCTTCCTCAAAGTGATCAAACAGCGCTCGAACGTGGTGGTGAACATCACCACCGGCGGCGCCCCGACCATGATGGTGGAAGAGCGGGTGCGCCCGGCGGCGACCTTCAAGCCGGAGGTTGCCTCGCTCAACATGGGCACGATGAATTTCGGGCTCTACCCGATGATCCCGCGCTACAAGGGCCACTTCAAATACGACTGGGAAGAGCCGTATCTGGAAGGGTCGAAGAAGGGCATGTTCAAGAACACCTTCGCCGACATTGAATATATCCTCACCACCTGCGCGGAAAACAACACTCGTTTCGAGATCGAGTGCTACGATATCGGCCATCTTTACACGCTGAAGCATTTCCTCGACCGCGGCCTGGTCAAGCCGCCGCTGTTCGTGCAGTCGGTGTTCGGCATTCTCGGCGGCATCGGCGGCCACCCCGAAGACGTCATTATGATGAAGCGCACCGCCGACCGGCTTCTCGGGCCGGAAAATTATTGCTGGTCGGTGCTCGGCGCCGGCGCCAATCAGATGCGGATCGCGGCCCAGGCCGCGGCCATGGGCGGCAATGTGCGGGTCGGCATGGAGGATTCGCTCTGGATCGGCGCCGGCAAACCGGCCGAATCCAACGCCCAGCAAGTAACCAACGTGCGCAAGATCCTCGAAGGCCTCGGGCTGGAGATCGCATCGTCGGACGAGGCGCGCGAAATCCTCTCACTCAAGGGCGGCGATAAGGTCAATTTCTAGTTCGAGCGCGCTCCACCCGCTCATTCCCGCGCAAGCGGGAATCCAGTCTGGGTCCCCGCTGTCGCGGGGACGAGCGGTGTGTCTGCGACTGAATTACCGTTGCTCTTGGCGCCACGAATCCGTCCTATAGCAATAGGAGATTCGCCCATGGCCTCGCTCGATAACATCAGTATCGTGATTTTGTTCGGCAGCCTGCTGGTGCTGGCCGGCATTCTGTCGAGCCTGGTGGCGTTGCGTTTTGGCGCGCCTTTGCTGCTGGTGTTCCTGCTGCTCGGCATGCTGGCGGGCGAGGGCGGCCCGGGCGGCCTGAAATTCGACGACGTCGGCACCGCCTATACCGTCGGCTCGATTGCGCTGGCGCTGATCCTGTTCGACGGCGGCCTGCGCACGCGCCTGGCCACCTTCCGCAACGTTTTGGCGCCGGCGGCGACGCTGGCAACCGCCGGCGTCCTGATCACAACCTTGCTGACCGCGCCGGTCGCCAAGCTGGCGCTGGGTATCGGCTGGCTGCAGGCCCTGCTGGTCGGCGCCGTAGTGGCCTCCACCGACGCGGCGGCGGTGTTCCTGCTGATCAATGCGCGTGGCCTGCGGCTGCGATCGCGCGTGCGCGCGACGCTGGAAGTCGAATCCGGCACCAACGACCCGTTCGCGGTCTTTCTCACCTTGCTGCTGGTGGAGTTTCTGCTGGCCGGCGGCCAGACCTGGTCGCATGTGTTGGTGATTTTCCTGCGCGATACGGTGCTGGGCTGCATCATCGGCGTCGCCGGCGGGCGGATCATCACGCTGGTGCTTAACCGGCTCGCTTTGCCGCAGGGCTTGCACGCGCCGTTCGTGGCGGTGAGCGCGCTGGTCGTCTTTGCAGCCGCCAATACGGTGCATTCGTCCGGTTTCCTCGCGGTCTATCTCGCCGGACTCGTGGTGGGAAACCGGCAGACGCGCGCGCATAATTCCGTCGTCGTGTTTCTCGATGCCGTGACCTGGCTGGCGCAGATCGTGATGTTCGTGCTGCTCGGCCTGCTGGTGTGGCCGCACCGGCTGGCCGACAGCCTGGCCGGCGCGGTCGTGATCGCGGCGGTTTTGATGCTGGTGGCGCGGCCGGTCGCGGTGTTCCTGTGCCTGGCCCCATTCGGCTTCCCGTGGCGCGAGAAACTGTTCTTGTCATGGGTCGGCTTGCGCGGCGCGGTGGCGATTTTTCTCGCCTCGATACCGCTGCTGGTCGGTTTACCGGCCGGCTATCTTTTCTTCGACGTGGCCTTCGTGGTAGTGCTGTCGTCGCTGCTGATCCAGGGCTGGACGGTGGCGTACGCTGCCCGCAAGCTCGACATCTCGTTCACGCGCAGCGATCCGTTGCCGCGCCGGGTCGAGCTTGATCTACCCGGCCAGTTGACGCGCGAAATCGTCGGCTATCCGGTGCCGGCCAACAGCCCGTTCCTACGCCGCGGCCTGATCCCGAACTGGGCGCGGCCGACTTTGGTCGTGCGCAACGAGGAAATCCTCACGCCGGTGGAAGCCGATCCGGTGCGCGCGGGCGATTATGTCTATCTGCTGGCGCCGCCGGAGAAGGCGCAGGCGCTCGACCGCTTCTTCGTCAACATGCCGCCGCCGGCCTCGCCCGACCCTAGGCTGCTCGGCGATTTCTTCGTGTCCGGTGACGCGACGCTCGGAGCACTGGCGGAAATTTACGGTTTGCAAGTCGCCGCTGACCATATGGAAGTGGCGCTAGCCGCCTTCTTCACCGAGCAACTCCGCCGTTCGGCCAAGACCGGTGACATCGTTCGACTCGGCCCGATCGCGCTGCTGGCGCACAAAGTCGCCAATGGCCGTGTCACCACCGTGGGCTTGCGGCTGGCCGAGCCGGAAGAGGCGGCCGACCTGGTCGGCCGGCTCAAGTCATGGTGGACGCGATTGCAGAAGTGGATCGGCTAAATCGCTCGCTTACCGCGTGCGGCCCGCCAGCATGGCCCCGTTTTGGATGGCCCAGGCGCCGCCGAACAGCACCGCGGTCCAGAACAGATCGCCTGCCACCGTATTTTGCAGGAACGGAAGGGCGGCGACGTAGCACTGGGTCAGGCCGGCGAAGTCGAGGCTATACATGCCGCTGAACGCCCAGACCGCGAAATTCGAAATGGCGAAGAAAGCGAGCGAGCAGGGCACCATGACGGCAGCCGTTGCCGCGATGCCAGGCCAGCGCCGCGATACGATGCCGACAAGAGCGGGCAGCGAAATCGCCACGGTGACGATGAGAGAAATGCGCCAATCGTCAGCCCCGAGGGCCAGGGCGCTAAGCACCATAGCGGCGACCGGCACCACCGGTGCGAAAGCCGGGCCGCGCAGCATGCGGCCGGCGAACAGCGCACTGGCCGCGATCGGCAGGAAACCCGGGGCATGCGGCACAAGCCGCGCCACCACGTCTAACCCGATAAGGAATGCCACCAGGGCCAGATCCATCCACAGGTCGGTGCGGGTTTTGTTGGTTTGCATCGCGGTCAGTCCCTTATGCGGTTCGAATTTATCCCTGCATAGCACAGGGGACGCCAAGATTCTATCGCCCGAAATAGCCCTTTAGTCAGTGCGGCTTTCGACCCAGCCAGCGATGATTCCAGCGAGTGCATCGAGCCCGTCGGTGAGCGCCGCCGGGCCGGGCTGCAAGATCAGCGTCGATTTGACCTCGCGCAGCCAGCCGGTGGCGACCGCCGGAACCTGGGCAAAGCCCGGCCGGGCGGCGACGCGTGCCGGCACGAATTTCTTGCCGCACCAGGAGCCGATAATGATATCGGGCCGGGCGGCAATCACGTCGGCGCCCGACACGATGCGGTCCTTGGCATTCTTGCGGACCGCCATCTGCGGGAACACCTCGATGCCGCCGGCCGCCTCGATCAGTTCCGACACCCAGCGCAGGCCCGAGATCATCGGGTCGTCCCATTCCTCGAAATAGACCCGCGGCCGGCGCGGCAGGCGCAAGGCGCGCTCATGCACGGCATCGACGCGCGCGGCGAGCCGGCGGGCCAGCGCGTCCGCTTTGTCCGGACTGCCGACCAGCGCGCCGAGCGTGCGGATCATGTCGAATATGCCGGCGACGTCGCGCTGGTTGAAGGCATGCACGGCGACATTGGCGCGGATCAACTCGGCGACGATATCGGCCTGCAGATCGGAGAAGGCCAGCACCAGGTCGGGCTTGAGCGCGAGGATCTTTGGCACGTCGGCGGAAATGAACGCCGAGACGCGCGGCTTCTCCTTGCGCACTTGCGGCGGCCGCACCGCATAGCCGGACACGCCGACGATGCGCGCCTCCTCGCCGAGGAGATAAAGCGTCTCCACGGTCTCCTCGGTCAGGCAGACGATGCGTTCGGGGGGAAACATGGCGCCAGCATACACCGTTCAAGCGGACAGCAATTCCGCACCGCCTGCCGCCGTCACCTTGCCGCCGTCCAGCCGCACAATGCGGCTGGCGATGCGTTTCACTTCTGCCGCGTCGTGAC
>Ga0265337_1000175_pt1 | contig 33642 bp, 27 predicted proteins | sample 42122metaG_FD_192441 | JGI IMG/M metagenome (GOLD analysis project Ga0265337, IMG submission 192441) | Rhizosphere microbial communities from Carex aquatilis grown in University of Washington, Seatle, WA, United States - 4-21-22 metaG | ecosystem: Host-associated > Plants > Roots > Rhizosphere >... | reverse complement strand
AGCGGCGCATGGTCGGGTTGGTTCAAAATTTCCTGCCACTGGTCGCCGAACCACCCTTCATACTGCTCCGGCTTCAAGATGAACGGCATCCGGTGATGATACGGCGACACCGACTCGTTCGGCGACGCGGTGAGCATGGTGTATTTTTTGAGTCCCGCTTCCTCGCGCCAAAGTCCGGCCAGACAAAACATTTGCCCGCCCGGTTGCCGGAACAGGACGCCCTTCTCATAAAATCCATCCGCCAGCGGCAGACAACGCTGGTGCAGATACGGGCGGAAGGTCGCCAGCGTGCCGAGTGTTTCGCTCTTAGAATTGATGAGCGGGCTTGTGTCCCACGGCACGCCCCAGCCCCAACACAGTTCCCGGCAGGCAAACCCGTCATTCCCTTGCACGATGACCGGGCCGAGATCGGTGGGGCGGATGCTGGCGCGCGGCACCGCGCCGAACACCAAGATCAAATCCCGCAATCGCAACTTCGCCTCGTCCTTCGTGTAGGTGTAGCGGGAGCACATGGGAAAATTTTAATCCAGTGTGAACGCGCCGTCAGCAATTTGTTCAACTCCGCTTTTCCACTCTGGCAATGCGGGAATACGGTGAACGCGATTTGACCAGAAGGAATAGCGTCGCATATTTTTTCTGTGAACTTTTCCCGGTCGCGTGCATCATGCGCACATCGCGGCCACAAATGAAGCTGATTAAGAACACAGGCAACGACCGGGTCATGGACGCTCTTCGCGCCGGCCTGACGCCAGCGGCTAAACTCGACATCGCCACGCCGGCCCTTTCGGTGTTTGCATTTGCCGAGTTTGCGGCGCAGTTGCAAAGCCTGTCCGCCTGCCGTCTCGTTTTGCCCGACAATTCGCAGACTGACTTGCAATTGCTTGGCTCGGATGCCGACCGGGCGTTTCGCAATCAACTTTCTGCCCGCTGGCTCGCCCGCCAGTGCACCAACTGGATTTCCAATCGCGTCGAAGTCCGTAATACTCAAACCGCACTCCCGCAATCCAGTCTGATTGCAACCGAATCCGATGCCGCGTTGAGCCGCGCTATCACTGGTCATTGTCCGTTCACCACCGACGGCCTTGGGCTCACGCCCGGCAATCCGTTCAGCCTGATTCAATGTTCGGAGACCCCAGACGAATGCGCCACGTTGCAAACTTGGTTCACGAAGCTGTGGGAAAGCCTGCCCGCGACGCCTGCGGCCAAGCAAAACTTGCTGGCGCAATTGGCCACTGTCACCGACCACAAAGCCCCATCACTGGCCTACCACCTGATTCTCTACCACCTGTTCAAAGACCTCGGCGATGCCCTGGACGAAGAACAAATTGTCAAATCCGCCACCGGCATCCGCAACACGGTCGTTTGGAAAAAACTTTTCAAGTTCCAGCGCGACGGCGTCGTCGGCGCGATTGACAAACTCGCCCGTCTGGGCGGTTGCATCATTGCCGACAGCGTTGGCCTCGGCAAAACCTTCGAAGCGCTCGCTGTCATCAAATACCATGAGTTGCGGAACGACCGTGTGCTGGTGCTGGTTCCCAAACGCCTGCGCGACAACTGGACGCTCTACAAGGCGAACGACAAACGCAACATCCTTGCCTCTGACCGCTTCCATTACGACGTCCTAAATCACACCGACCTTTCCCGCGATGGCGGTATGTCCGGCGACATTGATTTGTCCTACGTCAATTGGGGCAACTACGACCTAGTTGTCATTGACGAATCCCATAATTTTCGCAACAAGGCCACGCACAAGGATCGCGACACGCGCTATGACCACCTGATGAAGCGAATCATCAAGTCCGGCGTGAAGACCAAGGTGCTCATGCTGTCGGCCACGCCGGTCAACAACCGCCTAGCCGACCTGAAAAATCAAATCGCCTTCGTCACCGAGGGCGACGACGCGGCGCTCGCCGGCCAGAACATTCCCAGCGTCGAGGCCACCGTCCGCCAGGCGCAACTCCAATTCAATCGCTGGCTCGCGCTGGAGGAAGCCGACCGCAAGCCCGCCAAGTTGATGGACATGCTCGGCTTCGATTATTTCAAGCTGCTGGATTTGCTGACCATCGCCCGCTCGCGAAAACACATCCAAAAATACTACGGCACGGAGGAAACCGGCGAGTTCCCGGAGCGGCTCAAGCCCATCAACATTAAATCCGACGTGGATGTCGCCGGAGCGTTCCGCGCCATCCGCGAAATCAACAATGAGATTCGCCGCCTAAATCTCAGTGCCTATGCGCCGCTGCGTTATGTGCTGCCGCCCAAACAGGCGGCCTACGATGAAAAATACAGCACCAAGATTCGCGGTGGCGAAAGCTTCTTCCGTCAGGTGGACCGTGAGGAAAGCCTCGTTCACTTGCTGCGGGTCAACATTTTGAAACGGATGGAAAGCTCCGTGGTGTCCTTTGCGCTCACGCTTAAACGCCAGCTTGCCGACGTGGACAACCTGCTCGCGCAGATTGACGCCCACGAGCCGACGGTCGAAGAAATTTCCATTGAAGACGTGGACGTGGACGATCCGGCTTTTGAATCACTCCTCGTTGGGCGCAAGGTGAAGGTGCTCTTGCAGGATGTGGATTTGGTTCGCTGGCGGCAGGATTTAATTGAGGATCGCAACCGCCTCGACACACTACTTTCGGCCGCCACCGAGATTCTGCCCCAGCGGGACAAAAAGCTCGAAGACCTCCGTGCCGTCATCGAAGGCAAACTTCGGAATCCGACCAATCCCGGCAACCGCAAGATCATCGTCTTCACCGCCTTTGCCGACACCGCGCAATATCTATATGGTGAACTCGCCGGCTGGTTGAAGGCGACGCACGGCATTGAATCCGCGCTCGTCACAGGTGCCGGGCGCAACAAAACGACGCTGACCACCATCCGCACCGACCTTGCCAGCATCCTCACTTCGTTCTCCCCGCGCTCCAAAGAACGCGGCGAAGAGTTCGCCGCCGAGGGTGAAATTGACTTGCTCATTGCCACCGATTGCATCAGCGAAGGCCAAAACCTTCAGGACTGCGATTTTCTCATCAATTACGACATCCACTGGAATCCCGTCCGAATCATTCAGCGGTTCGGTCGCATTGACCGTATTGGCTCGCCCAACGCGCGCATTCAGCTCGTCAATTTCTGGCCCAAAATGGAGCTGGAGGAATATATCAATCTTGAACAGCGCGTCAGCGGGCGCATGGTGCTGCTCGATATTTCCGCTACCGGCGAGGAAAACATCATTGAGCAGCAGACCAACAACCAGATGAACGATCTGGAATATCGCCGCAAACAACTCCTCAAACTTCAAGATGCGGTCATTGACTTGGAAGACCTTTCCAGCGGCGTTTCCATCACCGACCTGACGCTGAATGATTTCCGCATTGATCTGGCGCGGTTTCTCAAAGACAACCTTGCGCGGCTGGAAAGTCTGCCGTTCGGGACGTTCGCAGTCACCACAACGTATGGTGACGATGATTCTGCCATTCCGCCCGGCGTCATTTTCTGCCTGCGGGCCGTCGGTCCGGCAGCGATGAATGCCGCCGAACCCGGCTATCCGCTCGCGCCACATTACCTCGTCCATGTCGGCGACGATGGCGCGGTGTTGCTACCCTTCACGCAGGCCAAGCAGGTGCTAGACCGTCTTAAAAAGCTCTGCATCGGTCGCGATCTCACAGACGACAGCGCGTGTGCCCGGTTCGACCGAGTCACGCGCCAGGGCGAAAACATGAGCGACGTTCAGCAGCTTCTCGCCAAAGCCGTCGCCAGCGTGGTCGGCAAAAAAGAGGAACGCGCCGTCGCCAGTCTGTTCACGCCCGGCGGCACGCACGCCATGAAGGGCGAGTTCGCCGGCATCAATGATTTTGAAGTCGTGGCGTTCCTTGCTATTTTGCCCAACACTGCTGCGGCATGAGCAACTTCACGCTAAATGTATCCGAGTCTGGGTCGTTCGTCCCGGTCGGCGGATATTGCTCGCCTCATATCTACAACCCCGGCGTATACGAAGACAGACGTAAATCATATCAAGCAACGGACAGGCAAGATGCCATTGCAAAATGGCGACATCGATATGCAGGAAAGAAAAAGTGGAAATTCACAGCTGCTCAGATAGACGCCTATGCGGACGCAGCTGTCAAATTGACTGCGGCAATTTCTGCAAACGCAGTGCTCTGCCGCCTTGCTCCTCTTCGGGGAGCTGCACGCCCATGTATGTTGGTTGAGGTGATGTCCGGTAGTGCGGTTCAGTTTGAATATTTTGATTTCAGAAATGGCTCCAAGGGCTTCCGGGATCGCGAAGTCACCGACGAATTATTTAGGATTTTTAAACGCACAAATCTTGACGCCGATTCATTCCAAATCCAAATCGTTGATACGGCAAAAGGTGGAAATGGTATTAATAAACTTGTTACGCTGTTGCGGTATATTCATGACGAACGCCAAGCGTTTCGTAACCAGCATTGGTTGATAGATGCTCATTTACTTCATCCCACAGATGGCAATCAAGACATTGATAATATCTATGCTGCCAGACTGATTCATTCTCCAAAATTCCATGTTATCAACATTAAGTTGTATCCGGTTCCGATTGTCGTGGGTGAGGATTTTGACGAAGCATCCGATTTCGAGTTCATCAAAGATGGGGATCTGTTTATCCCCAAACCGCGTGCTCTAGGAGCAGGTTTTCTCTTGGAAGACCAAAATGGTGAGCAGTTGATTGAGACGGATAATACCTTTCTCACTTTTGATGAATTTTTCAGCGATGCTATTACTCATGCACTTTTGTCCGATCCCAATAGGGTGTTGGCAGAAATCGTTTGGAAAAAAGTTCACTCGCAAAAATGAGCTTCGCGCCCATTATTTTAGCCCTCGCATTGCCGCCGGAAACACTGGTAGGCCAGCGAGTGCCCAAAAAGCTGCTGGTGGAAAATGGCGCGCCGACCGCTGGCGACAAACGGCAAATCAGCGAAGGCATTGAGGAAATTCTTTGGCAAGCCGCGTTAAAACCCGCCAATCTTGGCGTGCCTGCCTACCGTGATGCCGTGCGGGAGTATCTGGAAATTGCCATCATTACCGTTATGTTTCGTCCGGCAGCCAAACCCGCCCGCTTAATTGAGCTGATTCACCGCGCCATTCCATATCCCGTTTTGCTGGTTGCCGCGATGGGTGAGACGGCCACCGTCTCTATCGCTCACAAGCGTTGGTCACAGGGCGAAACGGGCAAAATCGTCATCGAAGAATTGCGCGTCACCACACCATTTCGTCCGGAAAATCCTACGGCGGAAGAAGCGCAATTTCTCGCCCGGCTGTCTGTCGGCTGCCTGTCACAGCGCGATTTGTTCGCGCTATATCAAAGCTGGCTCGATTCCGTGCTGGCCCTTGAAGCTGCGCAAATCACCGGCACGTTTGTCCCTCCGACCTCCGTTGAACGTTCGGCGGCGTTGCGCGAGAGTTTGGATGCCCGCGTTGCCACCATGCGCGAACTCGCCTTGCTTCGCGCCCAAGCCGAAAAAGAGACCCAACTCAATCGTCGCGTGGAGCTCAATCTTGAGATCAGACGACTCGAAGAAGATCTCACGAAAACTATTTCCTCTCTATGAATAAGAATACCAGTGATCTCGATTTCCCAATGCGCCATTTATCAATCCGTGTTCCTTGGCATGACGCAGGATGGGCGGGTGTCGTGTGTGATGCGCCAGATCTTAATGGTGCGTGCGTCAAATTAAAGAGCATTGCCGGCCATAAGCGCGATGAGGACGAGATACCTATTAAGGGAAAATCGCTGGAGATTTTGCCGGGCATTCAGTGGCCATGTTGTGTCGCAGAACGTGCCGCTTTCATGGCTCCGTTTGAAATGGATCATACGAAGAAACACGCACTTGCAGAAAGGAGTCCGAAACACTATGGACACTTTACGCCTATTCTTCAGCGTTACCCGGCATATTCAGCCGGCATCGTCCCATTCCGATGGCTGATGCGCGAGAATATGGGCGCTTACCGCGACCTCTACGAGTTGGAAATCGATGAAGAACGTGAACCGGATCTTGGTTTCGACAATGACTGGGTGACGGAGTGGCAAAACCAGACGATATTGATGGAAGCATTTGCCGATCACCTCCGCAAAGAGGAGTCCCTATGCTTTTTCTACGCTAAATATGTTCCCTTTGTGGAAGGCACTGGGCGAATCCTGATTGGCGCTGGCCGCATTAAGGACATCGGTGGGTTGAAAGAATATGGCCGCAATGGTGACGGCATGCGCGGCATGGTATGGGAGCGACCAATCCAACATTCGATCCGCCCAACCGGTAAGGACGGATTTCTCGTTCCTTATTATGAAATTCTTAAACGTGCCAAAGAGGACCCCTCGTTAGAACTTGAACGTTTCACCGCCAAGGCGCCGGACGACCATTGGGATGAATTTTCTTACGCCAGCGAACTCGTTACCCATGATGGTGCTATTGCTGCACTGTTGTCGTTGGATACGGCGCTAAACCGTATGGAATCCGAATTGGGAATTTCCACTGGTTCGCAGCGTCAGTGGATTCACGATGAACTGGTTCGTCTTTGGAAAGTGCGCGGGCCATTTCCCGGTTTGGGGGCGGTGCTTTCGGCTTTCGGTTTGTCACGTGGAATTTTCGTTGCCCACGCGCTTCAACAAAAAGCCGGTGAAAACGCCGATCCATGGCCATTGGTGGATAACGCATTCGCAGCGCCAGCGGCGGTGCTTGCCAAGGATTTGCAGCGGGACCTCAAGGAGTTGGCGCCGACCTGGAAGGACTTGGCACCAGAACGCAAGTCACTGCTGCGTTTGTTAAGCCGCTTCGAGTTGACCAAAGCCCAGGCTGTGGCGCTTTATGATGATGGCTCACGTAAAGAATGTCACTGGGATGCCACTGACCGCGAAATTTTGCAAAACCCCTATCGCATTTATGAAATCAGCCGCCATGATTCGGAAGGCGTTCGCCTGCTGACAGTGGACCGCGGCGTTTTCCCGGAGGATACAGTGCGCCTTAAGCACCCACTAGAAGCACCAACGAGATTGGAATCAGCGATTGACCTGCGGCGCGTGCGAGCGTTCACAATTTCCACTTTGGAAGATGCCGCCCTGAAAGGCCATACGTTGCTTCCCAACGATCAGGTGGTGAACACCATCATCAGCAAGCCGGTGCGTCCTGCTTGTCCTGTGACTGGCGACATCCTGACGGCGCGGGTCAAGGATATGAAGCCCGAAATTGAATCCGCGCAAATGGAAAAATCTATCGGGCTTCAGTTGAATCGCTACAAAACCATCCGCGAGCTGGTGCGAAATGAATCGAGACGGATTACCGGGGCAAGACACAAGGTCAATGCCGATTGGGCTGCACTGCTGGATGCGGCTTTGCTGAAAAAGGGTGTTGGTCCAGCCATGGATGCCGAGGATAAACGCGCACGGCAGGAGAAAGTGGCTGCCCTTCAAGAACTCGCGGAAGCTCGCTTCAGTGTTCTCGCTGGTCCTGCCGGTGCCGGCAAAACCACGGTTCTCGGAGTCCTCTGTGATTCTCCCCAGATCCAGGCGCATGGCATTCTAATGCTCGCACCCACAGGTAAAGCCCGTGTGCGGATGCAGCAACTCTCGGGTGGCGGCGGTGGCAAGGCGTTCACCATCGCGCAATTTCTTTTCCAAAATGGAAGATACGATGGACGGTCGGGCCGCTACATCACCAGCGACCGTCCCAAGGCGGCGGGTTTCGGAACGGTAATCGTGGATGAATCTTCGATGCTCACCGAAGATATGCTCGGCGCATTGTTCGACGCCCTGTCCGGTGTGAAGCGATACATCTTCGTTGGTGATCCCGCGCAACTACCTCCCATTGGAGCCGGGCGTCCGTTCGTGGACATCATCGCCAAGCTGCGTCCTGCGGATTACGAATCAAAATTTCCACGCGTGTCCACTGGCTTTGCGGAACTCACCATCGAACGCCGGCAGGTCGGTGCCGAGCGGCCTGATTTGCGCCTCGCTCGTTGGTTCAGCACCGCGCCTCCTTCAGCCGGAGAAGATGATGTCTTTTCTGCGGGTGCGGAAGAGCATCCCACCATCCGGTTCGTCGAATGGGAAAAACCCGATGATTTCCAGTGCAAGCTCGTGGACCTGCTGGTGCAGGAATTGAAGCTGGCCGGCCCATCTGACTTTCGTGGTTTCAATCGTGCGCTGGGGGCGACCGTTGCCGGCGAATACGATTATTTCAACGCCACTCGCAATGGCAAAACCGGAGCTGTCTCGGCGGTTGAAGCGTGGCAAATCCTCAGCCCGCTTCGCGGAATGCCTTTTGGTGTCAGTGACATCAATCGCCAGATTCATCAGGCGTTTCGTGCTTCCTTTCTGGAATTGGCAAGTCGGCAGGGTTGGCAGCGTCCTATCCCCAAGCCAATGGGAGTGGAGCGAATTGTTTACGGCGACAAAGTCATCAACCTCGGCAATCACCGTCGCGACGGGCGCAGGGTTTATCCGCAGGAAGGAGCTTTGGGCTACCTTGCCAATGGCGAAGTCGGTATCGCCGTCGGGCAATGGAAAACTGCCACCAAGATTCTCAAGGTCGAATTCTCTTCGCAACCCGGTTACACCTACGATTTTTACGGCAACGATTTCCGTGAAGAAGGCGACGCCGCGCTTGAGCTTGCCTACGCGCTCACCATCCACAAAGCCCAGGGCAGTCAGTTCAAACTCGTCATCCTCGTGCTGCCGGAAGGCCATCCGATTCTTTCACGTGAGCTGATTTACACCGCCCTCACTCGCCACCAGGATCGGGTCGTCGTGATGCATCAGGGGCCGCGAACGCTGCTCAAGGATTTTTCCGCACCGCATCGCTCGGAGACTGCCCGCCGTATGACCAATCTGTTGCAGGACGAGTGCCAGATGGTGGAATTCAAGCAGACCAAGGGCAGCGTCTTCATGCAGGAAGGATTGGTTTACCGCACCAGCACCGGCATCGCGGTTCGTTCCAAATCCGAATTGCTGGTTTACGAAACTCTGCTGAATGCAAAAATCCAGCCCGCATACGAACAGGCGCTGACGCTGGGCGGTTCCACGCGTTACCCGGACTTCACCATCGCTGACGAGATTTCCGGCCGCACGATTTATTGGGAACATCTGGGCATGTTGGAGCGGGACGACTATCGGAAAAGCTGGGAGAAAAAACTCGCGTGGTATCGCGCCAACCATGTCCGTCCAGCCGAAGAACCCTCAGTCGTGGTTGGTGATGACGAAAACGGCATTCTGGTGACCACCCAGGAAACCAGCGTCGCGCCATTTAACCTCAGCGACGTTCAAGAAAAAATTCGCAAATATCTCCAGTAAATACCAATATGGCATTTTTCAGCAGCAAAGTATGAAACCACTGACCGCTAACGACCCTGAAACCAAGACGCCGGATCTGACCGCCGAGAATCTCGCCAAGCTCAAGGCGCTGTTCCCAGAGATTGTCACCGAGGACGGCGTGAACGTGGACGTATTGAAACAGTTGGTTGGCAAAACCGTCACGGACACAGAGGAAAAATACGGCCTCAACTGGCACGGCAAGCGCAAGGCCCGCCAGCTCGCGCTTGCGCCGAGCAACGGCACGTTGCGGCCTTGCACTGAGGAAAGTGTGGAGTGGGACAAGACCCAGCATCTGATGATTGAGGGTGACAATCTCGAAGTCCTGAAACTTCTTCAAAAATCCTATGCCGGCAAAGTTAAGGCGATCTTTACCGACCCGCCCTACAACACCGGGGGCGACTTCGTTTATCCCGACGACTACCAGGATAGCATAAAGAATTATTTGGAACGCACTCTCCAGATAGATGATGCTGGGCGGAAGAACACGTCGAATCCGGAAACTTCCGGCCGGTTCCACACCGACTGGTTGAGCATGATGTATCCGCGCCTCAAACTTGCCCGCAATCTTCTTCGGCCAGATGGCGTCATTTTCATCACCATTGATGACCACGAAGTTGCTAGCCTCCGCTATTTATGCGATGAGATCTTCGGTGAAGAAAACTGTCAGGGTATTCTCGTTTGGCAGCATAGTTTACAGCCGAAAGGATATTCCGGAACATTTTCAGTCCACCACAATTTCGTTCTTTGTTACCAAAAAGGCGAGGAGTTTGAGCTCGCCAATCTGGACCGGACCGACGAACACAATAAGAACTATTCGAATCCGGACAATGACCCCAACGGTCCGTGGCGTTCCGGGGACGTGCGCAACGCGCTTTACCGCCCCAATCTTATCTACAAGATCACAACGCCATCAGGGAAAATAATTGAACCGCCCCCAAACGGTTGGAGGTGGAGCCGGGAGACGTTGGATTCGAAAATTCAATCTGGGGAAATTATTTTCTCGCACGACGAGACTAGGATTGTCCGCAAGATTTATTTGAACAATCTGGAAGGCAGAACTCCTGAGACCATTTTGTTTGGCAAGGATGTCGGCACGACGCGCGACGCGGCCAGCGAGATTAAAGCGCTTTTCGATGACAAAGTGCCCTTCGATACTCCGAAGCCGACCGCTCTGATACAGCATATCATCAGTCTCTCCGGCGCGAGGGCAAACGATATCGTCATGGATTTTTTCTCCGGCTCTGGGACCACTGGCGATGCCACTTGGAAATACAATGTTCGGAACCAGCAGAACCTTCGTATTGTGCTGGTCCAGCTCCCCGAGCCGCTCGATGTTGCCGACGAGCAGCAAAAGGCCGCCGCAGAGTTCTGCGACCAACTCGGGAAACCCCGCACTATCGCCGAGCTAACCAAGGAACGCTTGCGTCGCACCGGGAAAATGATTCGGCAGGAAAATCCAATGTTTGCCGGTGATCTCGGTTTCCGCGTCTTCAAACTGTCCTCCAGCAATATACGACTGTGGGAGCCGGAACGTGCCGACCTCGCACAAAGTCTTGAAGCTGCCGTCGAGCATTTGAAAACAGACCGCACCGAATCAGACATACTTTTCGAATTGCTGCTAAAGCTGGGTCTTTATCTCACCGTGCCGATCGAACAGAAAACACTTGCCGGTCATCAGGTTCACAGTATCGGTTCGGGCACATTGCTTGTGTGCCTTTCCAAAAGCATCGCCGCCAAGGAAATCGAAGCCCTCGCACTCGGAATCGCGCAATGGCACAAGGCCCAAGCCCCAGCGGGTGAAAGCACCATCGTCTTCCGCGACAGCGCTTTTGCCGACGACGTCGCCAAAACCAACATTACCGCCATCCTCCAGCAGCACGGCCTTGGGAACGTGCGGAGTCTCTGACCAAACGCCACCATGCATACAGTTCTACCAACCTGCACTTTCGATTCCTGGACCGTGAAATCGCTGCGAGATTCGTTGGTTTCCGAACTCGCGGCTGATAAATCGTCCGCCACGCTTGGGCTCTTTTTTTACGCCATTACGAGTAGCGGCTGGAACGAGATTCGCAAGCCGGTCTTGAAGTGGCAAAAGGCGATAAAAGCTCGTGTCGTCACGGTTTACGTGGGCACGGACCACGGCATCACTGATCCATCTGCAATTGAATTAATGCAGAAAGACGGAATCGACGTCCGCCTCATGGAATCTTACCGAGGTATCTATCATCCTAAAGTTGTCTGGCTAAAAGGTCAGCGCTCCAACTTGGTCTGGGTTGGTAGTAACAACCTCACCAAAGACGGACTCCTCCACAACATTGAGTTCGCCGTTCTCATCAAGTCCCGGGATGTCCCTATCGAACTCAACCGCTGGGCGGACGCGGTCGCCTCTGGCAGCACAGCCTTGACCCCAGAGCTCGCCGCATCCTACAAGAGCGAACGGGAAGGATTCGAGAAGAAGCGTGCGTCCGCGAAAACTACAACGTTTACCTGGAGTAAGAAGCGCGAGCCTGCATTAGCCCCTAGTCCAGCCATCGCCACAGGCGATCTGATTCTGGAAATCATGCCCGAAGAGACCCGGGGTGGAAATCAGATCCAAATCCCCAAGCTGGCTGCCCAACAGTTTTTCGGACTCAAGGGTGTCGGCGACCGGACTACTATTCATTTACGGCGCAGCGGCACAACTGAAACCCGGTCACTGGTCATAACGATTTTCGAAAACAATACAATTCGCATCTCAATCAATGAACTGGAATATCGCGATCGCCCGTGCGTAATTGTGTTTCACAAGGCGCGCGGTGGTGTCATTGAGTTTGAAATAGTTCCCGAGAGCATTTTCCCAAGCCGTTACCGTGCATTCATTGCTTTATGCAAACGCCAGACTCGTGCCGGTAGCCGCCGCTGGGAGATCATTCAGCAGCAGGTTAAAGCATGAAACCACTCAAAACCCTAGTTCCGGCCGGCGAGAGTGCCTTTGCCGACTACGTGGCCAAAACCAACCTCACCGCCATCCTCTTCGCCTTGTTTGACGAATATGCCGAAATTCCACTACCAGAAATGGGACTGCCACCTGACTGGCGCAACCATCCTCTCTGGAAAGTTTGACGATGAAACTGCATTTTGAGCCTAACCTTGATTACCAGCACGCGGCCATCGAATCCGTGTGCGACCTCTTCAAGGGGCAGGAGGTTTGCCGCAGCGTGTTCACCGTTACACGTGACGCCGCCGACCAACAGCAGCGCATGGGTTTTGCCGAAAACGACATCGGCATCGGCAATCGCCTCACTTTGCTGGACGATGACTTGCTCAAAAACCTGAACGACATCCAGCTGCGCAACGGTCTGCCGCCGTCATCATCGCTGGCCTCCGGGGATTTCACCGTCGAGATGGAAACCGGCACGGGCAAAACCTATGTCTATCTGCGCACGGTGTTCGAGTTGAACCAGCGTTACGGCTTCAACAAGTTCGTCATCGTCGTGCCGTCGGTTGCCATCAAGGAGGGCGTTTACAAATCGCTCCAGATGATGGAAGACCATTTCCGTTCGCTCTATACCAACGTGCCGTTCGAGTATTTCCTCTACGATTCCAGTAAGCTCGGCCAGGTCCGCAACTTCGCCACCAGCTCGCACATTCAGATCATGGTCGTGACCGTCGGCGCTATCAACAAGAAGGACGTCAACAATCTCTACAAAGACAGTGAGAAAACCGGTGGCGAGAAGCCGATTGATTTGATCAAGGCCACCCGGCCCATCATCATCGTGGACGAGCCGCAGAGCGTGGACGGCGGTCTCGAAGGTCGCGGCAAAGAGGCGCTCGGCATGATGAATCCGCTTTGCACACTGCGCTATTCAGCCACCCACGTTGAAAAACATCACATGGTCTTCCGCCTCGATGCCGTGGATGCCTACGAGCGTAAGCTGGTGAAGCAGATCGAAGTGGCGGAGGCGCGAATCTCAGGCGGTCACAACAAGCCCTATGTGAAACTGCTTTCGGTCAGCAATAAAAGGGGTGTCATTACGGCCAAGGTGGAATTGGACATGCAGACGCGCTCCGGCGTGCAGCGGCAGGAAGTCGCCGTGCAGGACGGCGACAATCTTGAAATGACCGCCAACCGTGCCGTTTACCATGATTGCCGCGTCGGCGAGATTCGCGTGGAAAAAGAAACCGAGTTCATGGAATTGCGTGTCCCCGGCGGCGAGCATTTCCTCAAACCCGGCCAGGCTTTCGGCGACCTCGATGCGATGGCGGTGCAGCGTCAGATGATCAGCCGCACGATTAAAGAGCATTTGACCAAGGAACTGCGTCTCAGACCACAGGGTATCAAAGTCCTCTCGCTCTTCTTTATTGATTCCGTGGAACGCTATCGCCAATACGATGCCGATGGCAATCAGGTCAAAGGCGCCTACGCCAAAATCTTTGAGGAGGAATATCGCCGGCTGGCAAAGCATCCCGATTATCAAAGTCTGTTCAATGAAGTGGATTTGCTCACCGCCGCCGAGGACGTTCACAACGGTTATTTCTCGATTGATAAGCGTAAGGTCGGCAGTAAGACGGTTGATGTGTTCAAAGACACACGCGGCGACACCAAGGCGGACGACGACACTTACAGCCTGATCATGCGCGACAAGGAGAAGCTGTTGGGCTTCGAGACGCCGCTCAAATTTATTTTTACCCATTCCGCGCTCAAAGAAGGCTGGGATAATCCCAACATCTTCCAGATTTGCGCCCTCCGCGATATGGGGACCGAGCGTCAACGTCGCCAGACCATTGGCCGCGGCTTACGCTTGTGCGTGAACCAGCAGGGCGAACGCCTGCGCGGCTTTGAGATTAACACCCTGACCGTCGTCGCCACCGAGAGCTTCGAACAATTCGCCGAAAATCTGCAAAAAGAAATCGAGGATGACACCGGCATCCGTTTCGGTATAGTTGAGCATCACCAGTTCGCGGGCATCACTGTCACCGGTGCGGATGGCAAACCCGCGCCTCTCGGTTTTGACCAATCGAAAGTTTTGTGGCAGATATTACGCGATGCCGGTTTTGTGGATCACAAGGGCAAGGTGCAGGATGCGTTGAAATCGGCGCTGAAGAACAACACGTTGACTTTGCCCGAACCCTTTGCCGCCCAGCTACCACAAATTAAGGAAGTGCTGCGGAAACTTGCGGGCAAACTGGAAATCAAGAATGCCGACGAACGGCAGCAGGTCAAAACCCGGCAGGCCGTGCTTCAGAGCGCCGAGTTCAAGGCCCTGTGGGAGCGCATCCGGCACAAAACCACCTACCGCGTGCAATTCGACAACGAGCTGCTCATTCGGAAATGCACCGAGGCCATCAAGGACGGCCCGCCGATCTCCAAGACACGCTTGGAATGGCGCAAGGCCGATCTCGCCATCGGCAAGGCGGGCGTTGAGGCCACCGAAACCTCCACCTCGGCCCCCATGGTGCTCGAAGAAAGCGATGTTGAGTTGCCGGATGTTCTTACGGATTTGCAGGACAAGACGCAACTCACGCGCCGGAGCATCCATCGCATTCTCGTCGGTAGCGGCCGGTTGAATGATTTCACGCGGAACCCGCAGGAGTTTATCGAGATCACCGCCGGCGCTATTAGCCGGGCCAAACGTCTCGCTATCGTGGACGGCATCAAATACCAGCGTCTCGGCGCGGAGGAATACTACGCGCAGGAATTGTTCGAGACAGAGGAATTGACCGGCTATTTGAAAAACATGATTGCCGTTGGCAACCGCAGCGTTTACGAACAAGTCGTTTATCAATCCGACACCGAGAAATCATTCGCCGAACAATTGGAGAAAAACGAGGCGATCAAGATTTACGCCAAATTGCCCGCCTGGTTCAAAGTCCCGACGCCCTTGGGAACCTACAACCCGGACTGGGCCGTCCTCGTGGAAAAAGACGGCGCGGAACGCCTTTATTTCGTCGTCGAAACCAAGAGCAGCCTCTTCACCGACGACATTCGCGACCGCGAGAGCGCCAAAATCAAATGCGGCGAGGCGCATTTTGTCGCCCTTGCCGTCGGCGAAAACCCGGCCCGCTTTGTCAAAGCCACCAAACTAGATGATCTAATGGCGAAGTGTTGAAATCGCGCAATCTGAAATTTGACCATCATGACAGAGAAAAAGCGAAAAGATTACCATGAAACGATACTCGACGGATGAGCTGATTGACATGGCTGACGGCGCAATCGCGGCCATAGAAAAGGAATTGAAGCCTAAGGCGGTGGAATTTTTTCCGGGTGCGAGAACGACCGAATTCTTCCAAACGCGCCTCACCGCGCTGAAAGGCATACGCAAGGAGCTTGCGGGCGAGCCTAGATTTGTGGTGCATCTGCTGGGTTCGGCGCAAAATGGCAAAAGCACTCTCATCAATGTATTGATTGGGAAAAAAATCCTGACTGAGGGGCATGTGGGCGCATGTTCGGCGGCGGTAGTGCGCTGCCGCTACAATCCCGAATCCGATTATCGGATGACGGTTCGCTATGTGGGCCGGGAACAATTTCTGAAATCTTTGGCGGAGGCCATCAAAGAAGCGAAGACGGCGTGGGAAGGCGAAGAGCCACCGGAAAAACGGGGTGAGGAATTGAGAAGGGCGCTGGGGCGGTTTGTTGGATTTTTTGGATTGGGCGAGTCATCACCGGCAGACATTCTGAAAACCTGTCAGAAGTTTCTGGAAGCTCCGGAATCCATCGAGTTTCAACAATTTGGCCAGACTATTGATGTGCCGGTTGACGAGCAGGCACAGGTTGATGAGCATCTGGCGGCCCGGGGGCGGAAGGCATTTGTGGTGGATGAATGCGTCCTGGAAGGGCCATTTCGTGAATGGCCACCACAAATGGAACTGGTGGACATGCCGGGGACAAATGATGTGGATGCCTTCCGCACGGAAGTGACGGAAGCCACGAAGACGAAAGTAAGCGGGTTGATGCTGGTAACGAAGGGAACATTGCTGAGCGGTGACATAATCCGCTGGTTCAAAGACACTTCCATTCTGGCGGAAATTGCCGATAGCACAGAGCGTAATCAACAACGGTTGATGGTGGTGCGGACGGTAGTGGACGAACAGGATTTGGGAGATCTGCCGGAAGATGCGGAATCGGTGTGGCCCCATCTCGAGCAACATTGCAGGAAACAGGAAATTCAATATCGCGAGCAACTTCATCAGGTGGTGCGTGAAAAATTTGAGGAAGCCACGGTCTGCGCCCGTGTGGGACGTTTCGTAGATACGCTGCCGGTGCATTTCGTTTCGGCCAAGACGTTCCGAAATCTTAGTGACGATGCGGTGCGCAACCGGGTGCTGAATAACCCCAACATGCCGGCGAACCGGGGCCTGATGAATCGGTTCCAGATGTTTGACATGGACCCGGCCAAAACCGGCATCCCGAATCTGCGTAAGACGCTGAAGGTGGCAACTCAAGAATTTCTGGATCAGCATTTCCTTGTGCGGTTGCAAAGTCATCTGGAGAAGGAGGTGGATGGCGTTGTCGAATTTTTTCGCAAGCAAAGGTTGGGAGCTGAACTCCAATTGGCCGGCAAAGCCGAGGCTTACCGTGTCGTTGCAGGGCATGTCGAAACCAAAGTCACAGATTTACTCACCACCACCGAAGGCAGTCAGCGGCTACTGGGACAAATCGAAGCTGAGTTTCAACAAAAGGCGACCGAAATCCTGACTCGGGTTCAGCACGGTTACAGGGCATCACTGGAACCACGACTGGAATTATGGTCCGTGTTGAATTGGCGGACACTGCGAGCGGTTGGTTACAAGGGCGGCAGACATGTCAACTATGAAGGAAAAGAATACAATGTGCCCGGAGATATGTCGGAAATTTACTGCCAGCAATTGCGCGCTACTTGGATTGAGGACCGGGACCGTCTGATAGAACTGATCTGCGGAAATCACCTCACAGAACTGGTGCATGACATTGAGAAAATCGTGGAGGAGGCACGCGGGTTTGCGCTGGCCCAGGACAGCGACACCGGCAAACTTGTGGAAGAACGCATGGGCAATTTGGGGGCAAAAGCGAGAACCGAACTGGCGGCGTTGCGTGCAGATTTTCGAAAGCGGACCGAGACTTATGAGTCCCTGCGCCAAGTGCTTTCGCCGCAGATCAAAAGAATCCTACTGCCGACCTTTGGACTAATCGGGGAGGAATGTGGAACAGGTTGCTCACGACGGATGCGCCAGCACCTTGCGGCGGGGGTGGGCGAAGCATTGCCCGCTATCCATGAAGTGGTGAAAAAAGAAGTGCTGGCGAATTGGCAGAAGTTCATCTTGGAGGCGTGTCAGAGCGCGGAAAAATTTGTGGAGTTTATCAAAGCCTGGCTGGACGGGGCAAAAGAACTGCCAGTGGCGGGCAACCTGACGGCGAACTTGGAGCACAACAGGGAACACGCCGAGGCATTGGCGGAGCAGGCCGAATTGCTGTTAAAGAAATCGGGCTCTCAAAACAAAAAGCCTTAAGATTTCACATTTCAGCTATCACCCCACCAGTGCCGTTCAATCATTTCCCGCTCAATCCGCACCGGCTCGATGCAGCGCGGGTCATCCCTCTTTACCCACCTCGCAGGTCACGATTCCCTCGCTCGAGAAATACGAGGAGACAGCCGAGGCTGATCAACACAATGGAGCGACTAATGATATTCGGAACGCTTAAAAGACACTTCCAGTAACGTCAGCGCAAGCTCGGCTGTCCCGACGCAACGCTTCGACCTTTAGTCAGGAAATAGTCAACCAAAACTCCAATAAGAACAACAACAGCTGCAATAAGCCGGTCGTAATCGCCCGAGAATTCCCACCCTCCCGTCTTTGGATAAGAGATAGCAGGCTGAAAGCTCTCTAACGAGGAACAAATTGCCACAATGATTACACCAATAGCGAACAGAATTAGCAATTTCAACCTCTGTTGGGGCGGAAGAATTACCGACGCGAGCAATGGGACGATAGGAACCAATGGATCCAACGGGGACCTTTGAAAACCCCCAGTCCAGAGAACGACATAAAATGCATATAATACCAATCCAGATAACACGACCGTAACCGATGGCACTTTGGCGAAAAACCACTCAGGGGCGAAGACATATGCTATAAACCCACCGAGCAGAACAGCCACAGGCCACGACAAAATGACAACGCTTATAAAAATAGTTTTGCTCGTGAATAGGTTGACTCCAAGTTCTGAAGCCGGCCCGATCATCGAACCAACATTTACGATTAGAATCACCGGGAAGGCAATCCATGCTATAGACTTCAATTCTTCTTTATTCATAATAATATTATGTGCGCTTTTCGAGGACATAGACTCCAAGTTGCGAAGGAAAGAATGTGTGACCAGAAGATACGGAGTTGCTCACTAAACGAAATCCCACACTGGACGCAACTTCTAATAATTCGTCGATTGAAGGCAGAAAGAGATCCAATTGGATAAAGTAAGTGGCCACGCGACTCATTTCACTCAGGGTCTCTAGCTTTACAGTAAACGAGTGCGTCTGACCAATCATTCCGCGATAAACATAGCCATATTTGATTGCTCCGACCGTGGGAATCATCATTTCAGCCAATTGAACATACACATTTGGAGGCGGGAGTTCGCGGTTATTAAGTGGATAATCAAAGAGCACTTTACCTCCAGGCTTCGTTATCGCTGCGACAGCTGCCCACGTTCCAAGCAGGTCGCTATCATTTATGACTTCGACTAGAACATTTTGATGAAATATAGCAAGGTCATATGTCCGGCCCTCAAGCGCTACCGGGAATTCGCCCACTATTAGGGACAGCGTTGATGGCCGATCCGTAAGCAACCTTCGTCTAAACCGCTTAACCATGTCTGAGTCTCGCTCCAATGCGTCAGTGTGGCGGCAAAGCTCATGGATGCAGTCGCTTACGCGCCCGCTACCGGCACCTACGTCCACGACAATCGAGTCATGCCGTAAATGCTTCTTGAGCAGATCAAACCACTCTGCCGAGATTGGTCTGTCGCCAAAGACCTCATTGTAAAGTTGGGAGAATCCTGGCAACTTGTAAATACTGCAAAGCTTGTGAATGCGACAAGAAGTGACGCCTACATTACAAGTAGGCGATGCGTCTGCAAATGCAATAGGCTTCAATACGGCATCTGACACTTCTTCCGCGAGTCCTACTGTAATGGCCACTAACAGCTCGACACGGTCAAAAAGTGAATCCTTAACTTTAGTGAGAATATAAACCACAGTGTTGTCATTCCCCTCTTGCGCAAGCCACAGACGCGGGGCAGCGACACGCCTAGCTTCAAGATTCTTTTGCAACGCTGGTGTTTCCACCCCGGCGCTGACGCCAAGCAGAAGATTCGCAAGAAAAACTCCGCACAATGGTATCCTACGAAATAGGAAAACCCACTCCGTCAAACGTATTCCTTCGGTTGCAACAAGAGCTCCAATTAGAAAAAGCAAAATGGACGGAATATGCGAAACAAAACGAACCACCTCAGTTGATGGTCGGGCGTAATACTTTGCAAACAGAAGCACCCACACTATACTCATAGATGTCAGACACAAAATAAAAAAATGAGTCTTCCGTAGTGTAAACGCTCCTATGCACCAGAGAAATAGCGCGAACATTAGAATTACAGGAAGCAGCTGCAACGGGGGGGCAAATGTTATCGGAACCACACTGATCACAATTACCGTTATCATGATAGCAAAACGGACTTTTAGAGGAAAATGTTTCCAAAGTCGTGACATAGTCAAATGAATATCGCGTCATGTGGCGTATAAATATCCGGGGCATGCGAGACAACAATAACTCCCTTTTTAGCCTCGGCCACCGCTTGTAACAAGCAATTTAGACAACGTTTGTGTTCCCGATCCATGTAAGCGTCAGGTTCGTCAACTAAAAGCCAAGATATTTGTGGATTTGTGATGGTTGCGACAGCAGCAAGAAGGACCGTAACGAAGCGGGACTCTGCAACGCTCGATTCCGTTACCCGACGGCTCCAAATAACATCACGAGTCAATAGCGTCTGCGCCTCTTTAGCCAAGGCCTCACCGGCCGATGCACACATGCGCTGTAGCATGTCAAACGCGTCGAAAGAAGTAAGCAATCTTGTAGAGTCTTGAGGAACCAACAAAATGTGCGGTTTAGAAGAAAATGATGTTCGGCCTTTGTGGCAATGTCCTCCGATTGATAACTGCCCAGAGCTTAAAGTTACACCGTGAGGCAATTTGCCCGCAATGGCCTTTAACAACAACGATTTGCCACACGCGTTTGGACCAGTTAAAACATAAACCTTTCCTGGAACTAACTCATAAGACCGGTGACAGATCAGAAAGCGTTCACCAGCGTGCAGCGAGATGTCATTAAGGCGCAATGTGCAGGAGGTTCCTCGTGCATTGTTCGTTAAGGCGAAGCAGAATGATGATACAGCGGACTCTAATGAGTTGTTTTGAGGTTCTCCAATGAGGAGAGCGTCTGTAGCTGAAGTGAAGCTTGTAATTACCTCATGACTCGGATCCGAAAATGCGGCGATTAGGTGGACGTGGCTGTATTCCCTTTCTAAGCCGCCCTTGATGTAATCCGCGAGCAAATCCTGCATAACGCGGGCGCGCTTTGCATCCAACATTCCCAGCGGGTCATCTAGGATGAGGCGAGCCGGCGATCGAAGCATGCCAGCGATAAGGCGAACGATGCGATCTTCCCCGCCACACAAATGCTTGATGTCGGAATTGTGCAGCCACTCCATGTCAAAGCGCGTAAGGCAATTCATTACCTGAGTTCGCGCTTGGTCAAGTGAAGCCCCGCCCATGACAAGTGGTGTTTGAAGAACGGAGTCAACTCGGCTCGCTATGGTGGGACAATCAATCGTTTGTTCGACAAAAGCAAACAAGTTGCCGTTAGGGTGACGTTGGTGCAGGACCGACCCTTCATTAGGTGCACCAGATGAGAAGGAGTTAAGAAGGCGGCTTTTACCCCAGCCATTTGGTGCAACAATTATTGTCACGGTGCTGTCATTCATGGATGCTGCCCGATTGTCAAAAAGTTTTCACCCAGATGTTCCGTGGCGAGAATCCTTTCCTAGGCGGAGCCTCACGATTGCTGAATGCTTCTGAAGTCTTGCGTGGTATATCCATGCGCCCACACTACCACCACAGACGCCGATAAAGAAGTAGACGCAGATCAGCGTCAGGAGCAACGGTTTTAGTTTGTCTGCCCCCGGGATTCCATAATGGCACCAAGCCAAATAAGTTACGGGAATGCTGAGCGCAAATGCGACCCCAGTCGCGAATATGTATACCCAAACACTTCTACCCAAGACCAACAGAATAGCTTCCACGGCAGCACCAAGAGCAATTCCGATGACGATTTTATAAACCCCCGGCGGCCCGAAACTGGGTGTGACCGTTGACATGGAGAGCAAGAGGACAGCAAACAACAATGCGGCCCCTCGACGCGGCACGAGATATGCGGCGAGGAAGATAAGAATAGCATCAAATAAGCCGCTGACGATCCCTCCGGCCAATGGAATGGAAGCGAAGGCGTATAAAATTAGACCAAGAGTTGTCTCTATCAAAAAGCTCAAGACAGAAAACATACCCAGCACAATAGCGTCTCGTAAATTGATCCAATTTCGTTTTTGTTGACTATTTTCCATAGAGTTTGTGTGGCCTAACGGCCTTAATTAAGAATTCGCTCTCCGCTTCTAACGAGCCTGTGGCAAATTCAAACAGTTTGTTTGTTGGCTCGGGTCGCAAACCAAGTTTTGAAAAAATTCTCTTTAAGAGCGTCCTCATGCGCTTTGGTTGTGCAGTAAATTTGAAGGTAGAGATATTATTACTTTCTGCCACCTCCCCCAAGGACCGCACCAATGCTGACGCAATTGATATCACAATGGCTAGCGTGTCCTTTTGCACCCCCAACTGCCACACGAATGCTTCACCTGGATTAGAAGTTCGAAAAGCCAGAACGTAACCACATAGTGAACCGCGCTGGTCAATTGCCACTCTGCAAATGGGACCTTGTGTCTCCACCATCATCCAAATAACGTATGGCGATAGCTTTGTGAAACCAGCCGTCCTTTCAGCGATTTCGGAAACCAATTTCGAGTCGTCGGGGAATCGCAATTCTCTGACACGAAAATCTGTTTTTTCTTGGGAAAAAGTGGATCGGTTTGTTTTCGAAACCATGCGCGGAGCTTATCAATTCAAGAAATGTAACGCAATACCTAGTTTTTGATCTGCTCCGACAGTCGCATTTTTCGCCTCACAGGCTCGATCGGATCGCCAAAATCTTTTGCCGCCGTGTATCGCCCGCACATGCCGACACAATATCACACGACCTGGACAATGCCTGTCCATCCGAAAAAATCTCGATTTTCTTTTTGTCCGGGCAGCAGGCTGGTTACATTCTGATGCCATGCTCAAGGCCCGTAAGAAATTGAAAAATACCGCCGCCAAGTCAGTCAAGCGACCAAACCGGCGGAGCGGCAATAGGCAATTCATCACGCGAGCCGAAGCGCGGCGGCGGGCGGAGCGGCATGTTTTGAACCGGATGTTCAAAGGCGCGACAGTGCGGGACGGCGCGGAGGCGAAATTGTGCATCTACATCCGGGGCGATTGGTCGGTGAAGGATGCCTGGGTGGTGTATAAAAACCCGAAGGAGATCGCTCTCAAGTCGGCGGACGTGATTCTGGTTTGCAAGCGCACGGGCCGGGTGCTTTATGAAGGTTCGGCAGGCGACGAGGGGTGAGGTTATGAAATTCACCGTCGAGCGAGTTGCCCTGCAACGGATGGTCGAACAGTTGAAGATCGAACCCGGCGTGAAAGGGCAGAACCAGCGCATGATGCGACTCTCGGCTTGCTCGGCGCGGGTGTTCGTGGAGGCCAACGGCGTGGCGGCGGGGATCGAGGCGCTGGTGTTGGAAGATGGCGCGTGCAACGTGCCGCGAATGAAACTCCTGAAAGTTTTGCGGACGTTTCATCCCAAACAAAACATCACACTGGCAGCGGATGCGGGCGGATTGAAGATTGAGGGGTTTATGATGAAGGTGACGCGCTTTTCCCCCGTGGCCGTCGCGCCGGGCGAGTTTCAAGTGTTTCCCGTGACGGATGCCTGGCTCGCGCCGCCGGAGACGACCAAGCAGACGCCACCGCCGGAAAGCCGCTGGCTCAAATCGCGCTGGTGGGAATGAGGCGCGCGGCATTTTTTTGTTTCAAGCCGTTGCGGAAAATGCGCGCCGGAAAATGTTTCAAATTGATTCTGTCAACGCACCTTCAAGATTTCGCACTGGCGGCAGCGCGAGCAGGTAAGCAGCAAACGCTGTTCGCCGGTTGTTTCATCAAAGCCGCTGGTCAGGGCCAGACGATATGAGCCGCACTTGAGGCACTTCACGTCGAACCGCCGGAAGGGACTTTCAGGCGGAGTGCGGGGCGGTTCGTCATCCTCACGGCGGATAAAATATCGGGCGCTGTTCACTCTGCCGACTGTATCCAGGCTGGTTGGACATCCGCCGTCCTACCGGATCAATTTCGCCGCACTGCCGTTTCATTTCAATTCGCCGGGTGTGGAAGCCGGAGGCGAAGCAGGCGCGGTGCGAATGCCCGCACTTAAAAACAGTGAGGCGGCAAAACGGAAAAAGTAGCACGCGGGGAAATGTGGCCCCCTTTGAACAAAGGCCCGCGAATACCCGCACGAAAAGTAGCAGGATATAAAATGAAGACCGGCCTGCCGGATGGGTTGGGTCGCGGAGAAAGTTTTTCCAAAAGGGCGGCGGCGCGGTCTTGGGAACCGGGTGATGTGCCGCCGGGGAAAACTGCGCCAGGTGGAAAAAGGGGGCTGATTCTCGTGCCGGCGGGAAAGTTGGACGACCGTAAAGAAAGCCATTGACCCAGCAGAACCCATTCACCGGCGGGAAGATTGGCGCAAAAGCAGATGGCGCGACCCTCACCCGGCCTGCGGCCACCCTCTCCCGTCCGACGGGCGAGGGAAAACGATTGTCACGGTCGTCACGATTGTCACAAGGAGAGAAGAAGAATTATGATTATTCTATCTCTCTCAAAAGTGAGTTTTCCAGAATCAGCCAGTGACAACCGTGACATTCGTGACAATCGAGGCGGGCGGTTGTCACGGTCGTCACCGATTATCACGGGGTTGTCATGGCGAGCGACTGGCGCGGAAATCAGCGGCAGGACGCGGCAATCAGGCCGGTTGTCACGGTTGGCGCGATTGTCACGGGGGCGAGGGCGAAAGTCGTTTTTTGAGCGCGGTCAATTCCAAGAGCGCCGGATGTCGTGCTCCTCAATCTTGCGCCAGCATACGCCACAGAAATACTTCAGGCCACGGATGCCGCCGTCGGGAAATTTGGCCTGGGCGATTTCTACGGCTTCAAGCACTTCCTCTGGCGGCAGTTTGCGGGCGAACAAATAGACTTTAGCCGTGTATTGATATTCCGGCAGGCCGAGCCAATCGTCCATGATTTGCAGGGCGAGTTTGATGAGGTTCGGAGAGGTTTGCATGATTCAACCAGAGACGGGATTCTTAACGGCCCTGTAAATGCGCGTGGTCTTGCCGCCACGCGCCGGGGTGATGTCCTCGGCGACTAGCAGGCCGTCGGCTTCCATCCGTGCCAGCAGAGCCTTGGCAGCGTCCGCCGTGGCCGTTATGCGGGCGCGGTGGACTTCGCGCGCGGTGACGTAATCAACTGGCCGGCCCGCCTCCCGTTCCTCTTTTTCGAGGCGTTTGCCCTGAATCCGGTCGGCCAAAAGTTCGAGCACCTTTTCTTCGAGGTTGGCAGCGGCGGCGCGGCGACCTTTGGCGAGCAAATTGAGCTGTTGGCTGGCAAACCACTTGGCGAGGTCCACAGCGTTGTCGGCGGTTTCCAACTCAAGCGGATACTGGTGCGCCGTGGCTCCGTGCAGGCCGGCATGTAGGATGATGGCGAGGCGGGCCGCCTGTTCGCACCAACGCGAAGCATATTGGCTTACGTCGGCCAGTTCGCCGGCCTTGCGGCGATCCACAATCTCGTTGTAGAAGGATTCGAGCCGCTGACGGGCTTCGGGTGTGGCTTGAATGGTGTAGGTATTCATCAGATTTCTTCGTCCATCGTTTCGGTTTCAGTAGCGGGAAGCGTCAGCGGTTGCCGGTAGGCCATGAGCAGGCTGCGGATGAGGTTTTCCCAAGAGGCGCGCACGTCGTCGGATATGGGCCGCATATCGCCGCCAATGTATTGTGGTTCGGCATAGGTGTGGGCGATCAGGCAGCGGGCTAGGAATCCTCCTTGCTGCAAGCTATCCTCGTCCAGGAGCATTTCCATGGCGTCGGGCTGGAGCGCCCAGAGCAGTGTCATGCAGGGATTCGCCAATCGGACACCTTCCCGGCCTTGTCGGTCCACCTTTACGTCATCGCCGCTGAAAGCGTTTAGATAAATGCCGTCATCGGCTAATTTCTTGTTGGCGGAGTAGCGGCCGAGGAGATTGTCACAGAGTTTTCGGGCGTCGGACGACATACTGAAAATCGTCTCATCGTTCTGATGCATCACGGTGGCGACCTTTTCCACAGTGGCGTCTTGAATGGAAAGTTGCGGCTCATGGAGCTTGAGCTTGAACTCTTCGATTTGAGCGAGAAAATATTTTGCCTGACATCGGCATCGCTCCACTTCGTCCGTGAGCGTTGAATCTCTACGAAGCTTGCCGTCGATTTTTTTTAACTGTCCTTCGGCGTAGCGCAATTCCTCCTGAAGTTTGGGCATGATTTCCTTGCGCCAGCGTTCTTGCATGGCACGCTCAAAATCCAGAAAAGGCTTTGCAAGTAACTTGGAACATTCGGTTTTGCCGGACCCCGACAGGGCGGACACCACGGCAAAAATGTTGGCCGGCGTTGGGGACTTGCCGGGCCGCCAATCCAATACCAAACCCTTGCCACAGCAAGCCGCGACCAGAGCCAAGGCCATCACTCCCGGCAGTGAATCGGGGACGCGCTGCGTGGTCGATACGGCCCGCACCATGAGCGCGATGTTGGGCGGCAAGCATTCGATTGGAAACGATGCTGGCGCGTCGTCAGCAGCGTCATCTTCCGGCAACGAGATGGCCGGTTTTGAAACAGTTTTCGGCGGCGTGACGTGGAGATCGGGTTCGTTTGAAACGGCGACTGGTTGCGCGGCGGCGATGGCAGCTTCGATTTCCGGGCGGGTTGCGCCCGCGCGTGTCCAGTCGTTCGCATCCTTGTGTGGCGACGGTGTGACGACCTGAAACGTCTTGCGCCCGACATTGGCGGCGACGGCGGCAAGCCACTTCGCGCCGGCCTCGTCATTCTGTCCAAACGCAAAGACGACGGCATCCGGGGCGCACAGGCCCGCGAGCAAGCGCCCGTTGCCCGCGCCGCGTGTGGCGACGGCGGCGGTGTCGGCCAGCGGTTGAATGTGATGGTGCAGGCAGTCCAACACGGCCAGCAAATCCCATTGCGACTCGAAAACAAAAATGGTTTTGGCGGTCGCAAGGTCGCCAATGACAAGTGACGCGGTGCGCGTGCCGGTCGGATGATAGCGCCAAGAGCCGTCCTCTTTGAGCCGGTAGTGACAGCCGATGACGTTACGCCCGGCATCGTGGACGGGAAATGCAATGCGCTCGCCGTCGAACAGGCCGACGAGATTTTCCGCGTGCAACCATTCGACAAACTTGGGCGCGTAGCCACGCCACTTGGCGAGATTGGCGCGATGTTCCGGCGTCAGCGCGGCGACGCACGATTGCCAGTCGAACGGCGGTTGCGAGGACGGAGACGGATTGGAACTCGACGGCGGCACGGGCGGCGGCGGGACATCGGCGAGGCGGATGTATTCGCGGCAGGCGTCGGCATTGTTTAAGCCGCGATGCTTGGCGAGAAAATCAATGGCATCGCCCTGGCCGCAGCCGGCAAAACATTTCCAGCGTTCCTCGCCATCGTCGCCGACGTAGAGGCTGAAGCTGGCGGATGAATCCTCGTGAAACGGACAGCGCGCGGATTTTTTGGCACGGTCGCCGAAGCCGAGTTGCGCCATGAGCGCGGACAGCGGCAGGCGTTGCTTGGCTTGGGCGATTAAATCAAATTCGTTCATAGCCTCGAATATCACATGAGAGGAAAAGGCGACTCCGAAATGTTAATTCAATTAGTGTTTGGTAAGGGAATGCGGTGTGTCTCGTCATCGTGATGCTTGGCGGTTTGAGCCTCCATGAACCGGACGAACTCCGATTCGCGGCAGAAGATTTTCGCGCCGACGTGGAGCGTGGGGAGGCCATTCTTGCGCCAGCGCCATGCGGTCGTCCGCGAGATACCATAGCGCCGGAGGAAAAAATCCAACGGCATCGGACAATCCTTGGGATCGTAGGCTTGAGTCATACATTCCCCCCGTCCGAACCGTGAGCGTGAACGGTCAGATGCTCGCGGATGTGTTGCAGGATTTCCCGGCGGGGAAATCGCACCATTTTTGCGGTGAGTTTGACGAAGCTAATCCGCCGCTGCCGCATCATGTTGTCAACGGAGCGAATTGAAACTCCGAGGAGTTGCGCGGCCTCCGCCTTCGTCAACAGTTCCGGCTCGATTTGTGCCGCCAAGCCGGGGGCGGGATTTTCGATTTCAGGCATATTTCCAACGCGGTGCTGCAAGTGCGGTGCGTTGGATGCGTGTTAATTGCTTCGCCGGTTACGACCGGCTATCCAATGCGCTCCGCGTGGTTGCATTTGCGCGCTGGTGCAGTTAAGCAAAGACGAGGGGACGGACTCCGAAACGCTATTTGAAATAGCGTCAAGAACCGGAAACGGATGTGGTTGGCGACGGCGAGTTGGGTTTGCCGGGGAAAGTTTTCTGGATAAAACCCGTGCCGGCGAGAGGAGCGTCCATCACGCGGTAGGTGTTCTGCCAATCTGCGCCGCGCTGTGCCCAGCCTTTTTTCTGGTTGGGCATAGGCTGGCCTTCATGCCAGTTGTCCACCTTCAAATGGATTTTTTCAAAGCTTTCCTGCAACGCTTCATCGAATGGCGCACCTTCTCGCATGAGGTCTTCGACGGTCAACAAAATGTCCCATTGCAGCGCACTGCCAAATATGTCCGGCTCACGAGCGGGAAGATTTGCCGCCAGTTGGTTGTATAGCCACTCTGCCAAGCGGCGCGCTTCCATGCGCGTGCGGATGGACTTGGGGACGGCAAAGACGCGGTAATCTTCCGCCAACTCGTCGAACATGAAAGCGCGTGCTGCATCCTCTTGACTCATGTTGTTCTTAGCGAGGGCGGGGAACAATCTCCAACCTTTGAAAAAATTGGTTTCATGCTCTTCCGGCGCGTCGGTTCGGCAATTTGTGAGAGGATTTTTTTCCCGGCTGTCCCGCTGCCGCCAGAGCCAGCAGAAAATTCGTCTGAACCCCGGCGGCGCATCGCGCCACGAATCGTTGAGGGTGAACGGGCCATGAGCTGCGTGATAGTCCCGCCATTCTTGGATGCCATTTACCTTGCTACCGCGCAGGCGAGAATCTTCGGGAGTTGTGAACGTGATGATTGGCCCTCTCACCATTGGCATACAACCGGCGAGACTTTGACGACCATAAGCATCAAATCTGCCATGTGCATCAAATATCTGCCAGTTTGCTTTGTCATTTGGGTCTGGCGATCTGCCGCTTTCGAGTTTAACGAATTTGGTCGGCACCCACTGCTTTCCTGTCAGATCAACGCCATCCTCTATGGCTGTGTGGCAAATTTCAAACCACGGTTCGGGGATAAGCCATTCAAGAGCATAACCAGCAAAATCGTGATGGCTCTTTAGAGATTTAACCAAGCTGTCGGCTGCAAACCAAGCCTGCCCGATTGTGCGGTGTTCTTTTGCAAGGTGGTCAAGATGCTGAAGCTTACTCACGGCACGATGGAATTTCTCATTTCGCCGTAGCAATTCCCAAATCTTCGCCGGAATATGTTCTGCCTCCGGCAAAGACGCACGACATGGATTATTCGGGTGTTGCGGCTCGTGTGCCATAAGTAACAATCAGATGTTACCCGTGTGCGCAGGTAACGCAATATGCGCGACGGTGCAAAACGATGCGCCGATTGCCTAACTTGATTCCTTGCCGCGAGCATTAATGCGGAAATTTTGCGCAAGATAGGCGTCCACTTCGGCTTTGGGGAAACGGACGATTTTCGACGTGAGCTTGATAAACGGCAGGCGACGCTGCCGCATGAGATTATCAATCGTCCGCCGGCTGACGTTCAAACGCCGGGCGACTTGCGACTTGGTTTCGTAATCCGGCGTGGTGAAAAATCCTGATGGTTCGGCGTCCATGTTAGCACTCCATGTTTTAGCCGGATTCTGTCACGGCGTCGCCGGGTGAAGGTGTGCGACGCGCACAAGATGGATTGGCCCGGTGACGCCAAAGGTTCACGCTCCGGAAGCCTAGAGGCAAAATCCCGGAGGCGGCGGGCGGGTCAATGAGGAACGGAAGCAACGAACCGTAGTATCATTGACGCGACCGCCGCCGACATAAAATCGAACCGGCTTCCGCGCGTCATGTCCCCGGACTGGCCGTGACCTGAACGCGGACGCGGACTGGCCGAGATCACGGACGCCGGATGAGGCTCTTGCGCGGCGATTCCGCGTCTGATCCGCGATCACATCGCGGACACAAACAGTTAGCTTGGTAAGGGGTAACGCGTGCGTTGGATAAAACAGTGCGATTTAAGGTTGTGCAGACTTGCGGCGAGACCGGGATTGGACTTGGGCGAAACCGCGCGGTGGACACGGCTTGAATCATTTTAGCGCGGCGGTTCACGAAATGTTTGACTGGCAGTCGCGGTTTGTAATCGAACCGGCTACCGCGCGTCATGTCCCTGGATTGGTCGTGGACTGACTACGGACGCGGACTGGCCGTGGACGTCGCGCGTCTGCGGACTGATTGCCGCTGCGGATAATTCGCGGACTTGGACAATTCGTGGCTGCGACTGCGGGCGTGGTTGTGGTCGTGGACTGGACACGATCACGGACTGACTGTGGGCGGGACGCGGACGCGGACTGGCCGACATCGCGGACGGCGAATTTGATTCTTGCGCGGATAGTCGCGTCTAAACCGTGACTATTTCACGGACGCAAAAACCTCGATTTGACGAGGGGTAGGGCTTGCCCCAGATAAAAACTGAAAAATTTCAGTTGCGATGCAGGTTCAAAATTTCGGCAGGTTCGCGCCGGATGCCGTCGGATGGAGGCGCGAAAGTGGTCGTCGCCGTGACGGTAATGACATCATCCGCCGGCTTGGGTGGCAGGATGGCAAACCATTCTTGCGCCTCGCTTTCGCGGACAAGCTGGCGGTAATGTTTGAACACCATTTGCGGCGAATTGCCCGCTTCAAGGCTGACCTGGCCCACGTCTTTCACCACGGCGAGCCGGTAGCTGATGAAGGAGTGGCGCAGGCCGTTGTGCTTCCATTTCACGCCGGATTTGCCCGCCAGATACAGGAATAGCTGTTTGTCGGCGCGGGACAGATTGATGACCGGGCCGGAAGGTTTGGCGTAGCGTTCGAGCCACGCGGCGCAGTTTTCAGAAATCGGCACGGTGCGGCGCGAGGCAGTCTTGGCATTGCCAGCTTTGACTTCGACAAATCTTTCCGCGCCGGTGAGATGAATCTCCGACCAGTCGAGCCGCATAATTTCGGCGGCGCGCAGACCGCAGAACGCGGCGATGGCCAGATACGGAATCATTTCCTCGCGGGTGCGCCATTTGCCGCGCTCTTTCACCGGCGTCAGGCAGGCGGCGAATAGTTTTTGCAGTTCGGCGGGGTTGAACACTTCGATTTCACCGCTGTCCACCGTGGCTTTTTCGACACCGCTGATTTCGTCGTGATCTTTGGGCAGGTAGCCGCGCTTGATGGCAAACTTGAACAGGGTGCTAATCAGTCGGCGAATGTTGTTCTGCGTCCGCCCGGAAAGCTGACGCCGCTGGCTTTCGTCGCTGTTAGAAGTCTTCAATCCGCGAATGTATGTTTCGATCTGCGCGCCGGTGACGGTGGAAATGAGGATGTTGAATTTGTCGGCGAATGCGCCAAGGCGCAAGGTCAGGTCTTTGATATAAACGTCGCTCTTGCCGGCGCTGTCTTTTGACGCGATCAATTCGTTCACGACTTCGCGGACGGTTTTAGCCGGCAGGCCGATGGGATGGCGCTTGAGGAAAAACTCAATGACTTCGCTCAAGCTGACGTTTTCCGGCAGGCGGCGGACGGCAGCGACGTAATCGGTAACGGCCAGATTTAGATCAACGTCGGGCTTCCATGCGTGGAGTTTTTGCATGGCGCGAACGTAGTCGGCACGGTCGCCGCCAGTCAGTTTGAGGGCTTCGGTTTCCCCATTGGCAAGTTTGATGGCGATCAACTCGGCTTCGCGCCGGGCCTTTGCCAGATCGGAGAATTTCTGTCGGACGCGCTTCGTGCCCGCGTAGTAGGCGACGGTGTAAATGGCGCTCTGGTATTTGACCAGCGCCTTGCGTTTGCCTTCTGGCAGGCTCTCGTAAAGAATTGCTCCCGTCTGCGGGTCGCGCTGGGGAATGATGTTGGTGTGGGCGTAGATTGGAATCGAAATGCTACCCTGTTTGACGATTTCCAATGGCCGGTTGGCGTTGCGATTTTTGGCTTCGGACGAGAACGTTTTCATGCCCACACTGTCCCGTCTTTGTCCCGTCCTGTCAAGCACAATCTTAAAACACCAATAAAATATGGTGGAGGCGGCGGGAGTTGAACCCGCGTCCCTGACAAACTTGCCAGCCGCGACTACATGCTTAGTCCGGAGAAGGTTTTCTGCTATGCGATGGCGTCCGGACTCGAGTCGCACTGCCTAGTCCGCATGGAATTTTCTCGGCCAACGACGCGCGGTCCCCGCCGTCAACCATGCCTGCTGTTGCGTCCATCCACCGTAGCAGGTGTCCAGTGGCGGACGTCGTGGCCTTAGGCCGCGAGGGCTAATTCTTGGTTAGCTGTTTGTTTTGATGCGATGATTAACGAGGCCAACGCATCGTCCTCGGCATGCCGCCTCTGGCGCATTCCCCAGGTCGAAACCGGTGCGCCCCCATCAATTCGGCTCAAGTATTATCAGCCAAAACGGGGCTTCGGTCAAATCAACAAATCACCCGCCGCCCAGATTCTTCAACCGGAAATTGCGATACTCAATCTTCATCGGCGGGCCGACGTGGACCTGCACGCCGAGCAGGCCGTCGAACTTCCGGTTCTTCGTGTCCTCGTCAATCACCACGCTCATCACGCGCCCGTTCAGGATGTGCGTCATCGTGTTGCCGCTGACGATGAGATGATATTCGTTCCAATCGTTGGTCTTGATGACGGCGAGCAGTTCATTGGTCGTGCCAAGCGTGCCGATGATTTCCGGCAATTGGTCGTCCACCTGCCGGGCGACCTGGCCGCGCAATGCCAGAAATGTCCGTCCTCTCTCCTCATAATTCTGGCCGGTGTATTTGTTCGCGCCGTCAATGTCCGCCTGATAACCGCGCATCGTCCACGGCCCGTTCGTGACCATGATGCTGCGATAGTTGATGCCGCTGTTGCCCTTGGCGGAAATGCGATACTCCACCTTCAATTCAAAATCGCGCGTCTTGCCGCCGTGCCAGACGATGAAGGAATTTTGCTTGAGCAGTTTGTCCGACGTGACTTCGCCGACGAGGCAACCGTTCTCCACGCGCCAGTAATTCGTGTCGCCCTCCCAGCCGGCGAGCGACTTGCCGTCGAAGATCTGCACAAAGCCGGATTCGTCGTTTGTGGCCACGGGCCAGCCGCGTTGTTGGGCAAATGTGGAAAACATTCCGCCCGCCAAAATTAATGGCGAGAGAGTCAGGTGAAGGATTTTCATTCGGCGTGAAGTCTGGTAAGGCCCCAACTTGCCGTCAATCTTTGTCCGTCTCAAAAACCTCCTCGATGGACTTCTTGAACAAACGAGCGACTTTGAATGCCAGCGGCAGGCTCGGATCGTATTTTTCCGTCTCGATGGCGTTCACCGTCTGGCGCGAGACGCCGAGCTTGTCGGCCAGATCGGATTGCGACCATTCCTTTGCCGCGCGCAGTTCACGCAATTTGTTTTTCATTTGTAGCGGCGGCTGAAAATCATTGTGCCGAGCATGTAGAATCCGGTCAGCGGCACAGCCTGCAGCCACCAGGAATGCCAGTTCAGCAGCCACCACTCACTCCGGACAACGCCCCACTCACCCAAGGGATGCAACGCCATGTCCAGATAGAGCGTCGCGGAAATTGCAAAGAGACAGACTTTGAGCGTTATCTGGCGATCCAATTCGTCCATGCCGCGCAGCCATCGCCCCAGGCTCCGAATATACAACAG
>Ga0265337_1000174_pt1 | contig 33716 bp, 16 predicted proteins | sample 42122metaG_FD_192441 | JGI IMG/M metagenome (GOLD analysis project Ga0265337, IMG submission 192441) | Rhizosphere microbial communities from Carex aquatilis grown in University of Washington, Seatle, WA, United States - 4-21-22 metaG | ecosystem: Host-associated > Plants > Roots > Rhizosphere >... | reverse complement strand
TCATGCCCGCTTCGATTTCCTTGCGAACAAGTCTTTCTCCGCGCGCCTTGGCAAGAGCGCGTTCGATCATCTCAACTTCGACTTTCTTCGGCACGATGACCACGCCATCCAAGTCGCCGAAAACTAATTCACCCGGCTGGACCGTCACCTGGCCAACCTCAATCTGGCAGCGATAATCCACAACCTGGGTGCGGACGGATGAATCTTGTGCGAAGCGTCCGCGCGAAAATACCGGCCAGTTTTGTTCGAGAACTTTTGGCGTATCACGATGAAATCCGTTGATGACCGCGCCGGCCGCGCCGCGCTTTTTCGCAGTGGCGGTGAGGATTTCTCCCCAGTAGGCGCAGCGCATGTCGCCGCCGCTGGCGAGATAGATTTCGTCGGGCTGAAGCTGGTCCAGTGCTTCGGTCAGCAAGCCGAACGGCTTCTTCTGTTTGCCGAAGACATCAATCATCACCACCGGCATCGCACGACCGGCGAGTTTCATTTCCTCGCGCAAGGGTTGGATGGGCTGTGACAAAAATTGGTGCGTGTAACCGAGGTCGTCGAGGATATCGCCGACGACCGGCGTATAAAGTTCGCGGGTCAAAAGCGCGAACAGTTCAGCATCAGATTTCCATTCGGCCATAAATTTATTGCAGCGGCACGGAGTTGGTCGCAGCCCCGGATTTCTGCTTGGCGCCCCAGTCCTTGTAGGCTTGCGCCACGTTGTGGCCATTGGCGGACAGATAATTGTTTATCTTCCCCTTGAATTTTTTGAACACGGCGTCCTTCTCCTTGGAACTGCCGCAGTCCATCGCCTCTTCGCGCGCGGCCTTGAGGAATTCTAAAATCTTCGCCCTGTCCGCGTCGGTGAGGCCGGGAACGATTTCAAGGTAGGCGTCGTAAGTCACTTTCACCTTCCCATAAGTCATCTTGTCCTTCACCTGCTCCACCTTCGCCGGCGTCAGATTTTCCGAAAGCTTTGAAATGAACTGATTGTGCAATGTCTTCAACGAAGACTGAATCTGGGCGACGGCATTCGTATCTTTGGCCGACTGTTTCAACTTGTCATCGTTCGCGTCATGCCACGCGCGCAGCGAGCGATACTGTGCAATAATCGTGTCGCGGACTTTCGCAGCCTTGTTCGTGTTGCTCAAGGAAAGGATTTTCAAAATGTCGGCGGCGCGACCTTCGATGGCTTGCGTGTAATTCGCCTCGGCCTGGTCGGGCGTGAGATTGGTTTCCGTTGCGGCAAATGCAGAAACGGCCATCACCGCAGCCGTGATGATGAACAATGTCTTTTTCATTTTTATGGATTCAATCTAGCAATTATTGCTTTCAGTTTCACGGCTTGTTTTGCAGCAAGCCGTCCAACATTTCGCGTGGCGCTCTGAACGCCGTGCCGTGTTTGTGTCCTTCGGGAAAAGAAACTTTCTTCGTGATGTTGGTGAACGTCTTGAAGTCGCGCGTCCTGACCGCGCCGTAAATTGTTTCCTGATAGGCGTCGAAATATATCACCCAGTCATCGCCGATTTTCAGCGCGCACGGGCCTTCGGTGAATTGTCCCGTGAACGGCTTGGAAATGTTTTCCCATGGACCGAGCGGCGAGTTGCTGAACGCGACCCGGATATTGCGCTGCGGGCGGGTGTTATCTTTTAGCAGGAGCACGTAGCGTTCGCCGTCCTTGAGAATCTGGCAGTCTATCACACTGAAATCCGGATCGAGAAAGAGCTTTGTGGGTGTGAACGTTTCAAAATCGCGCGTCGTGGTGCAATACATCCGGTGATTGTTATTGGTGGCTTCGAGGTGATTGGGAAAGCGATCTGGAATCGTCGAGGCCCAGCAGACGATGAACTGTTTTTCATTCGCATCGTAAAAAAGTTCAGGAGCCCAAACATTCACCGTTGTCGGCTCATTGGTCATGACGGGAACAAATTCTTGCTCCGACCAATGGATCAAGTCTCTTGAATGCGCATAACCAAATCCAAAATCGCCGCGCCACGCAGACGTCCAGACCAGATGAAAAGTTCCGTCCGGCCCTTGAACGATGCTTGGATCGCGCATAACCTTGCCGCCGACTTCCGGCTTGAGAAACAGTCCCGGCACATTCGTCCAGTGATAACCGTCAAAACTCCAGGCAAAACGCAGCCCGTCCTGCGCCGGCTCCTGGAACGTGCTGAACAAATAAACCACGTTCGTGTCCGCAACGGCGGCGCGAAGAAGATTCGGCGCCGCCGGACAACCAATCGCCAGCGCGGCGGCAATGCAAAACAACTGCTTTCGGTTCATGTGGTTATGCCAACAAATTGGCGGCGTAGCCGGTTGTGAAAAGCGACAAATTACTCGCGCGGCAGCCAGACGGACATCTCCGACGGCCCGCGATTCTGCCAGACCGAATACGGAATGAACCGCGCGTTGAACGGTTTGAGTTCGCCCGGCAGAAACTCACGATAAAGTTTGCCGTTCCAGTTTTCGCCGGGACGCGCCAGCGCCTTGCCTTCGAGGATGACAATCCCGTCCAGCAACCGCCGGTCGTAACGCGCGACCAGATTGATATCCGACGGAATCAGCACGTCCGATATTTTTACTCCCGGCGGCAGATCCGGCGATTCTAGGCAATACACTACCGGCCCGCGTTGAATGGCAACCTGGTTCAAATCCTCCTCTACCAGCGGATTTGCTTCCATCACCCGCACCGGCATCGGCAGATTCAAATCTACAAAATCGCCAGGCTTCCATGTCCGGTGAACTTCAAAATAACTTTCCGGCATAGGTAAAGAATCAGCGGGCTGGTCATTCACGCGCACACTTGCGGCGGCAGCCCAACCCGGAATCCGCAGCTTGAGCGCGAATTCTTTTGAACCGCACGCCTCAATTATAATCCGCACGCGTCCGTTCCATGGATATTCCGTTTCCTGGGTCAGCTTGATTATTTCGCCGGCCGCCAGTTCCGTTTCCAGCGCGCTGCCACCGTAAAGATTCACCCAAATTGCATCGTCTGTCTTTGCGTAAGCGTAATTGGCGGATTCGGCAATCGTGCGAACAAGATTCGGCGGACAGCAAAACGAACTCACAAACGGCACGCGCGTCCGCGGCCAGCGGAGTTCCGCCGGCATCGGATCGGTCACGAGCAACGGGTTGGTGTAGAAGAAATTCGTGCCGTCGAGCGCGCCGCCTGAAAGCACGCTGTTGTAAAGCGCGAGTTCAACCACGTCCATGAACTTCTCATCGCCCGTCGCAAGGAACATCCGCCAGTTCCAAAGCATGTTTCCGATGTTCGCGCAGGTCTCGCTGTAAGCCGTCGTGTTCGGCAATTGATAATTGCGCCCGTAAGCCTGATGCACACGGGTGATGTGCTTTTGGTCCTTCGCGCCGTCGGGCGACGCGCCATCGTAGAGCGCGCCGCAGCCGCCGGTGATATACATTTTTTGGGCGACCACATTCGTCCAGATTTCTGCCAGCGGTTTCCAGAGGTTTGTATCGCCGGTTTCCAAAAATAAATCCGTCGCGCCGGCATAAAGATAATTGGCCCGAACCGAGTGGCCTTCCGCCTCGTCCTGTTGCGTGAACGGAATGCGGTCCTGGTTGTCGTCGCTGCCGTCCTTCACAAGGTCACGCATCGCAAGGAGCTTTTCCGCCAGTTCGAGGTAATGCGCGTCGTGCGTGGCGCGATACAATTCCACGAGGCCCATGTAGTGCGACGGGCAGACGCCATTGCGCGCGAGGGTGGGCGTCGGATTTTTGAATTCGTCGCAAAGGAAATCCGCCGCTTTGCGCGCGACGTTGAGAAAGTTCGTTTTTCCTGTCACGCGATAATGCACAGACGCCGCCGTCATCAAGTGGCCGAAGTTATACATTTCAAAATTGTTCGGGTCGGAAAATGGCGCGACATTCGTGTCGCCTGCGTGTTGATGAAGTTGCACCCAGGTGTCAAGATAGCCGTTCGCTTCCTGCGCCTGTGCGATCACGCCGATGACTTCATCGAGTTTGCTGTTTATCCGGCTGTTGTTTGTCACGGCCAGGGTCGCCGCCGCGCCTTCGAGAAATTTGTAATAGTCGCCGTCGTTGAACGACGCACCATGTGATTTGCCTTCGACCAACCCGGCCGTGATTTCGAAATTGTGGTAAAACTGGCTGTAATTCGTGCCCTGCATCAGGCGCGCCATGCTTGGAACCATTTGCGTGCGGCAAAGCTCGAAGCGATCCGCCCAAAATCCGCGCGTCCAGTGAACTTCGTCCAGACCAACCGTCCGAGTTTTTGCGAACGGACTGGAAGTTGTGTCCACCACGCCGGGTTCGCCGGCGGATGACAGCGATGCCGTCACAATCGCGCAAATAATGATAGTTCCCAAATGGATCTTCAATTTCATGGTTGACTCCCACCATGATGGGCGTCGCGTTTCTGCAATTGAACCGATTGTGGCACGACGCCGAGAATTACAAAACTGCCCTTGCCGATGAGTTCCAGCTTCTGTCTGCCCGCGCCGTATCGAAATGCATGAACATCCACGTTTGGGCAACTGGAAATCGTCGCCGCATTTTCAAGCACGGTGTCCACGCCGCCGCGTTCGTCGGCTTGCGCTGCAAATTCCAGCTTCGGCACCTGCAACCACGCTTTTTGGTCGCTGTCGAAATAACCGACCAAAACATAAACTGGCTCGCCCGCTTCAAATTCAATCGGCGGAAAACCGTCCTTCGCCGCCGTGTGAGAAAAGCGGATGCCGGTCAACCCGCTTAATTCCGGCCCCAAACTTTGAATCACATAACCCCGATCGGTGAAAACTTTCGCGCCGACTTCGATTTTGTAAGTCTCGGCGTTCGTCGAAATCAATTTGAACTGCGCCGCCGGCCACGGCTTGATTTTCGACTCGTCAATCGCAGGGAGTGAATTTGTGTTTTGCTTTAACTGCGCGACTCTCGCTTGTAAATCTGTCAATTCATTTTGATAAAGCGGCACGAGTTGCGACCACAGATAATTTGTGCCGACGCCCTTGACGCCGCCAGGAACTGGAATTTTCCGCTGCGAGGTCTGCATCGAATTCGCATAGTGATAAGCTTTTTCTGTCAGCGCATTCAGCTTTTTGTAATATTCAAAGCTTGCAGTCAGAAGTGTTTCAGCGTGTTCCATATCCGCTATGTCCTTGCTGTAATTGTAACGCAACACGAACATCGCGGCGGTTGTTTTCATGGCGTAATTCTCGCCCATCAGCTTGATACAACGGATATCATTTCGCAGACGCTCGAATTCATCGCGATTTTTCGTAACGAGCGGTTCAGCTGCATTAACAGCTTCAAGTGCTCGTTGTGAATAGTCCAGAACTTCATCGCAGATTGATATCGGCGTTTCACCTTCGTGTGACTGCTTGTTCCATTCCTTCTTCACATATTCGTCGAGCCGCTCGCCCGGCGGCGACTGCGACAGCCACAAATCTTCAATCGCGCCGTATTTATTTGGGTTCACCAGTTCGTCCAACGTCATGCCGAGCGAAAGCGTTTGCCGATTGCCTTCGGTGATCCCAAACCGCCGGATCAATCGCGGCGCAACTTCGCCAGCGGCGTTGTAGGCGTCGAGAACTTTCTCCGCTGCGTTGGTGTTTCCGTAAAACTCTGACAGTCGTGAAATCCAATAGGCGCGATCTTCTTTTTCCGGCACGTCGGGATTCCACGAATAGCGCGCCCAAGCCTCGAACCAAATCCAATCGCGCTGCCATTGCAGAAGCGGCGGATCGGCGATGTCCGGCGAATAAGGCCAGTTCCAATACGACAGCGGATACAAATGAATGCCCGTTGCGCCCAGCCGGTCGCGCGAAGCCTGCACGGATTTTTTGATGAACTCCGTATCACCGTAACGGAAAGGTTCGAGGTTCGAGAGGATGTGGATGTTGACAAGATGCGGCCCCAGCTTGCTCATCGCCAGATGAATATCCGCGTCCTTGCCGCGCGGCTCCCACGTGGTCAGTGATTCACCGTTGTATTTCGATTCCGTGAAAATATTGGAATACATCTGATACGCCGCGGGCATGATGGCGTTCGCGTCCATCGCATGCGTGCGGATGACTACCGGCGGCTGCTCTTTCAGACCAGCCGCTTTCATGCCGTCTAGCACGCCGGGTAAAATCACGTTTGTGCACCACTCCAGTTGATTCGGCGTGTCGCGCAGCGCCTCGCCGAGACAGACCATCAGGCCGACGTTCGGGTATTGCTTCACGAATTTCGCGATGGACTTGCGCATGTAATCCTCCGTCAACGGTGTCGGCGCGGAAAGCTGCGTGGAAATTCCGTTCGTCTCGGCAAACGGTTTTGAGACGATGATGTTATAAAACATCTGCACGAGCCAGATGCCGCGCTTGTCGCACTCCTGCGCCAGCCAGCGGAATTGTTCCTGATTTTTCTGGAACACGTCGTCCGGCACCTCCACCGCGTAGGGATAATCCTTCAGCCGCACGAGCGACGCGAACGGATGGCCGCTCCAGAGATACAGCGTGTTCATGCGGTTCGCCGCGAGAAAATCGAGATACTCCGTCCACAACTTCTTGTCATAAAACCACGGGAACAGTTCCGGCGTGTAGGGATATTCGTAGACATGCCGGCCCGGCAGGATGAATGTCTTTTGCATTCCGATGCACGTGCCACGCAATTTCATCACCGGTTGGCCGGCAAAGTTAATCTCCTTCGGCAACCAACCAGATTCTTTGATGCGTTTGGCCAATTCGAGACAACCGTAAAGCGCGCCGGAATCGTCTCCGCCAACCACGGCAACCCGACCACCAAGGCGACCCGTGGTTATTATGAAGCCCTCTTTTCCCGGCTCCTGCCCATTCAAATCCAATTGCTTGGCGTCTTCCAGTTCTCGCAGAAAAGTTTTATGCACAATGCCAACCAAAACAGTGTATCCCGAGTGCCCGCTTGGACCACGATTGAGCCATGCCTTTCTGCCTGCTGCGTTCAGAGCATCCACAACTTTTTGAGCGCCAAACTCAATCCGTGTTGAAGCATTGGTTTCAATCATGACGGCAACGTCTTGTGCGCGTAAAACATCAGTGCCATAGACGCAGTGTGCAAACAACACAGCCAACACTAGCCAGATTGGATTCTTTCGTGTCATTTGTGCTTTTCGTGGTTCAAATTATTCCTTCACCCTCTTGATCCGAATCGCCAAGTAAGGTTTGCCGGGCAATTCGATGGAACGACCGTCTTTGTCGGCAAAGGTATAGTTGTCTTTCTGTTTGAGCGTGAAGACACCTTTGACCGGCGTCACAGTCATGTTCCAAGTGTCGAGGATTTCAACGGTGAACTTCATGCCGTCGGCAGATTGCGTCTTGGCGAGCGGCGGTTTGGGCAAGAGGAATTCCCATGACTTCGGTTTTTCTTTGCCGAAGTAAATCAAATAGTATTTTGCGGGCTGGCCGCCGATGGTCGGGTTTTGCCATTTGTCAATCGGCTCGATGCCTTCGGCGGGCGCGTCGTCGAGAGCCTTTTTCAAAAACGCGAGTCGCGGTGGGCTTTGGCCTTTGAGCACGCCGCCTTTCGACCACCATAGAATCTGGTCATCGCTCTTGTAGGTTTCGCCATGTCCGCAGTATGTGCCGGCGACGGTGGCGTTCCAAAACCGGAACACGAGTTCCTCGCCGGACAGTTGTCCCCATCGGCTCTCGATGTTGCCTTCGTATTTCACTTCGTCATAAACGACGGGCTTGCGATAAACGTCGCGGTAAAGTTCGGCGCGTCCTGGGTCTTCAACCGCCGAGCCGTTCTGGATGCTCGCATGCGTGATCCATGGCAGCGTGTCGTTGAAAATTTTCGAGCCGTTGTGGATGGAAAGCAGATGATGATACGGGTCGTTCGTGGAAATGATTTCGCCGAAGCGCATAAAATCCGATTCCTTTTTCTCCTTCATGAAATCCCATTCATTCGCCAGCGACCACCAGACGTTGCGATACGCCGCAAACCGCGCGACGATGTAGCGCAAATAACGGTCGTCCGCGTCCGACGGCATCCGGTCAAAGCCCCAATGTCCGCCGTCGTAGGGATGAAACAAAATGATGTCTGCTTCGATGCCGAGCTTCTGCAGATCGGCGATGCGCCGCTCGATGTGCTCAAAGTATGCCGGATTGAACCGCGTAAAATCCCAGTTCGTCAACGGCGCGCCTTCAAACGGATAAATCGCCGGCTCGTTGGTGTTCCATTGGTAGCGCTTGGGAAAAACGCAGAAGCGGATTTTGTTGAACGGCGAGGTCGAGAGCGTCTTCAACGTTTCTTCCTGCAACGATTCAGGTTGAAGTTCCCAGAAATAGCACGTCGTGCCGAGTTCTCTGTATGGCGCGCCATCGGCGTAGGCAAAATGATAAGTGTTCGCGACATGAACCGGGCCGTGATTTTGCGGTGACGGTTTCGTCACGGTGAATTCGCCAGTCTTGCCGTTGAGTTCCGCGCTGGAACTTTCGGTGACGTAGTGCCATTCACCCTGTGTTTCTGGCATGAAACGCACGCGATAAATGCCACCTCCGTCATAAAAACCGGTTGCTTCAATCGCTGTGGCGTCTTGGGTGAAGTGCGTGGACAGTTTCACATCCACGAATGGATTGCCATTCGTCGGCCCGGCAAGTGCGATCTCGAAAACGCCCCACTGTTCAACATTGGCTTGCGCAGCGAGCGACGGCGTTGCCAGCACAACGACCGACAATATCCCGATTTGAAGGAGCTTCAAAAAAGTTTTCATGGTTTTTGGAAAATGGATTTCAAATACGCCGTGTTCGCGCCGAAGTTTCCTTTCACGTTGCGCGAGTCATTCGCTTTGCGCGAACGCTCAATGACAAGCCAGCCGCTCCAGCCCATTTCGTCGAGAGTCTGTTTCACCTTCGGCATGTCAATCTTCGGATCATCCTGAAGCCACACGCCATCCTGATCAGTGCAATGAATCTGGCAGATGTATTCCTTGCCGAGCGTGCGAAGTTCGGCGTTGAGGTCGCGTCCGTTTTGCAGCGCGTTGGAGAAATTAAAATAACTGCGGATGGCAGGGGAATTAATTTTCTTGAGCAATTTCAGTTCGTCTGCCGCCGGGAGACCGGTCTCGATGCCGATGATAACGCCGTCGGCTTCGGCTTTGACCGCGAGGGCTTTCAAGCGCTCGGTGATCCGGGCGACCAATTCGTTATATTGGGGCATGTATTTTTCCGGGTGCCCCTTGGCGGCTTCTTTTTCCTCGTTCTTCAGCACGGAAATCGGATCGCCGAGCATGCAGACGGGAAGAAAGGCGATTTTCACGTTCATGGCCTTCATTGTATCGAGGCAATCCTGGGTCATGCGCGGAACGGTGGGGCGGTTGCCAAACGACTGCGCATAAAACCCGGACATGGCGATGGAGGAAATTTCCAGATTCAATTCCTTGGCCTTGTCGAGGAATTGCTGGCGCACCGCAGGGTCTCTGGTGATCACGCTGTCAAACGTTTCGTTCGTGCTCAGCGAACCCATGTCCACTTCCACGCCGTCCGCGCCGATGTCTTTGGTGAGTTGAAACGCACCGAGCTTTTGCCGTTTCAATATCATCCAGTCGCACACGGCGATTTTGTAACGGTGCGCGCCGGCTGAAGCTACAACGGAATTGGTCGTGTCGGCCGCAAATAAATTTTGCGACCAGCCCGGACTAGCAATGGTGGCCGCGACCACACAGATAGAAAGGATTTTGGAATTCATATTCGTTTAATTTCGCGTCAGCCAGACAACACCGCCCGGCAACATGACTTTGCCGCCTGCTTGAACAATTTGGGAACCCGGCGTCACTTTGCCGGTGAGTGAATCAATCGCGTTCAATCGAAACGCGCTGGATTCGCCGGACAAATCCAATTCCTCGCCACTGCTTCCGTAAACCAAAATCTGTCTTCCTGGTTCGCGCAACGCCCAGACGCTTTTGCTGTTTTCCACCAGCCACGGTCGCATTTGCGGAATGGCCGCCAACAGCTTCGCATCCGTCGTGCGCGGCAGTTTCGGCATCGAGCCTCCCGCGCAGACGAACGCCCAAGCACCACGGTCCAGGACCGCGTCTTCGCCGGAAGCGATGACCGCCTTGTTCGTAAATTTCTGTCGATATTCCGCCGCCATTGCCGCGAGGTTTTCGTCACTTGGCGTGCCGCCTTTCCATTGACGTTCAAATTGCCGGGGCGCGAGATTTTGTCCGCCTTTTGGCGCAAACAATCCCTTGTCCGTCTGCCACCAGTAACGGAAGCAAATCACATCCACGACCTCGGCGCGCTTCGCGTCGGCAAGTATCGCGTCCTGCACGTCCTTTGTCGCCGCCAACGCGACCAACGGATGCCTTTGGGTGGCGCGTTCCCATTCGCCGATCGTGTCCAGCCAGAATTGCCCGAAAGCAAGTGGTCCAGTGAATTCCGCGCTGGTGAACTGGATGACGTTGGCATCGTTGGTGAAATTGTCCAGGTTTTGCCGGATGAAATTTTCGTGCAGCTTGCGGCGGGCCGGGTTGGTCACATCGTAAAATTGCTCCGCCATGAAAATCCGCTTGTCGCCGGCAAAAGGCGGCGGTTCGGGAAAACCAGTGTCGTTGACGTTGTTCGCCGTGCGCCATGGACAATCCACCCAGTGCGCGCCGGCTTCGATGATGTTGTGCTGGAAATAATTTTCGTTAAAGAGCACCAGGCCGCGCTCGTCACAGATGCCGGCAAACTGTTTCAGCCGCGACCAATACCACGGATTGAATTTCGTGAGATCGTATTTGCTCAAACCATCCCACGCCGTGCCCTGGCCGCTGCGCGCGAAGGGCTGTTCGTAAAACGGCGCCCAAACATCGCCGTCAATCCGGCGCACGCGCTCGTGGTCCTCACGGCGGCGGTCATACCAGAGGCCGTAATGATAATCGAACGCGGCTTGATTTTGGGAAATCATGCCGTCGGCGATTTCATTCAAATCGTCGGTGAAACCGGGGCCGATTCGTCCCGGCGCGAAGCGGGTTAAAGTCACACCATAATTCGGCGCTTCGCTTGGCCTCATGTTGCCGCGCCACCAATTTATTCCTTCAACGCCGCCGATCAGCAATTTGCCGTCGCAGACCAGCCAGCCGTTCGTGATAGAAATCTTTAAGTGCAGAGTGTCGAGTGAGGAGTGCGGGGTCGGAATTTCGTCAACTGGTTTTGCATTTTCCGGTTCAACTGGAATCGGATCGCGCGAGGCAGATCCGACGATGTAATCCGAAAGTTGCGGCGCGGGTTTGCGCGAATCGGCAATCAATTTTGCGGCCTGTTCCAACGTGGGATTGCTGAATTCTCCCAATGAACGCGACATCAATTTAATTTTTGCCGCTGCATCGGCGCCGAGACGGTCGGCAATTTGCGTAACAAACAAACTGACGGGACGAACGGATGAGTTCGCCTCGCGCCAGATGCCGTTGCCTTCAAATTCGCCCCAGCAGCCGAATGCCCAGTTCTGCGCCATTGGCGGATTCTCGCAGGAAATTTTCGACGCGTCGCATTGCCATAGAACTGAATTTGCCGCGGACCAACCTGCGCCTTCGCCGTCCGCGCCGCGATTCATCAGGCTCAAGCCGCCGCCGTCAATGCGCACGTTGTCGAAAAGCGTTCCACTCGACCAGCTCTCAATCGCACCGCTGTCACTGCTTGGCAAAGTCGCTTCGCATTGCACGAAAGCGTTCGGCCCGGCGGCGCAATGCCCGACGGCAAAATCATGCCGGCCATGCTCGGCAAAACAGCGCAGAAACAATGTCTGCTGTCCCATTGTGAGAAAGGTGTTACGCCGCCAGCCGGCGTCTTCAGAAATTGGCGCGAGTGACAGACAATCCGCCACCGTCACGCGTTTGCAGCTATCGTAAACCGCCACCGCCGAACCGGCAAAATGCTGGAAGGTCACCTGACGAACCCAGGCATCGGCGCTGTTTTCCATCGTGACGGCAAACCAGGAATGGTTTTCGTCCTTCGGATTTTGCGTCTCGAAGGTGGATTCGAGACGCAGGTTTTCAACGCCAATGTTTTCAATCCGCCCCGGCCACGAATACGCTTCGATTCGGCCACCGCCAAAATTGGTTTCAATTGCCGTCGTTATCGGGGCATCCACGGTGACAAGATTGCCGTCAATTTTCTTAATCACACGATCCCAAACGACATCGTAACTCCCCGGGTGCCACACCAAACGCCAATCGCCGATGCCTCCGCCAAAATCCGTCATGCCAAGCGCATCAATCCATTCCTTTGTGCTGGGACGAATAATCTGAATCGTGTCGCCGGTTTTAAGATCGCTGGCGCTTTTCAAATGAAAACTCGCCGCGCCGACAGGAACGTAATCGTCTGCGATTTGCCAGTTTGAATTGGAGTTATTTGAAGAATAGTTTTGACTGGCGATGCGAATGAGCGTGCGGCGATCAATTCCCGCCGCGACAAGAATCGTTCCATCTTCGCCCATGCCTTGCCCGCGCAACACGACACCGGAATTGGTAATTTGCAACCCTCCAAATACTTCATGTCGACCTTTCAGCAACAAAACCGCGCCGCGAATGCCATTGGCGTCAGCGGGCAGACCGGCGACGTAATCAATCGCCTTTTGAATTCGTGCCGTTTCGTCCCCGGTGACGGGCGAAACGACGACGCGAACCGGCACATCGGGAATCGGCCTGTCGCCGCCAGCGTAACCACAGGTCGAAAAATCGGGGACGCGGTTGCCATGATCATCTGCGTCATAAACCAAATTGCCATTGGTGCCGGGGGAAACAATAGGCGACAGTTTTTTGGGTGCAGCGCCGAGTGCCAGCGCTGTTCCAAGAAAAACAAATGCGAGGATTTTCTTCACAGGAGTTTTCCAGCCAGTTTCTCCAATTTGTCCGCGCGCGCAATTTCTTTTCCGTCGGCCAGCACGATCAAGCCTTTGCCGCGATGGTAGCGTGAACCGTCCTTGTCCCAAAGAATTGTGAGCGTGTGACCGTGATAGTTCACGCCGTCGAGACAGAACCAATTCCAGGTTCCATCCGGCAACAACGGCCAAACTTCAACGGTGTCGTCCGCGCGCGGCACCAAACCGACAACACCGGTGATGAGCAAATCGGCAAAGGTCGAGTGATTATAATATCGGCTGCGACCGTCCTTGCCGTTGATCCACTGGCCGGTGGTCTCGTCGAGATACTCGCCGATGTAGGGCTTGCCGTCGGCGTGCTGGCCGTGAACGTAAGTCAGGAAAGCGTCAAAGTAATCGCCATTTGTGACGACAGATTGTTTGTAGTCGCGCAGCACATTCGCCAGCGCTTCCAGCGTCTGCGACGTGGCGAACGGCCAGACGGCGCCGTCCCATTCGCAATGGCCGTAGCCGTGCGAACGGAATTGTGGATGCCGTCGCTCAGCCGTCGTGATGCCGTAGGGCGCGGAAAAACCCTGCGGGTCAATCAGTTGGGCCCAGGTCGCGTCGTAATTATTCCCGGCATCCGGCAACTCAAACATCCACGGGATAAATCCGATTTCCTCGCGCGCGTTGGAAAATGTTCCATCATCGCGTCGAACTTCAAAAAAGTTTGCATCCGGGTTCCATAAATTTTCTTCCGTGATTTTTTCCAACCGCGCGGCTTTCGTGTCAAACTCGTCCGCCATTTTTTTTTCGCCAGCCAGACGCGCAATGTTTGCAATGGCGCGGGCGTTGGCGAACATGTAGCTGTTGATGGTTGGGCGGAGATTCTTGTTCGTGCGCGAGCCGCTGATGGATTCCTCCATCGCGTCGCGAACGTCGTATTGCCAGAACAGGCCGTTGGGGGTCAGGCGTTCCTGTTCCCATTGCCGGTAATCGCGCGTCAAATCGCCGAGCAGCGAAACGACAAACCGCTTGTCGCCGGTGACGAGGTAACGCTGCCAAAGCGCATCCTCCAGCCAGCCGCTGTATTTGTGCAATTGCTGGCGGTAGTTTTCGTCGCGCAGCCAGTAGCGGACGTAGTCATCGAGGTAATTTTGGTCATGCAGCCAGCGGCCTTCCATCAAATGATGGCCGAGCGCACTGCTGACGGGTGCAGCGCGGGTGAGAAATTCCGTGAAAACAAATCCATTCGTCGTTTGTTCCAGATGTTTGCGGAACGACCACCACCGGAAGTAATACATCTCCTCAACTTCACGGTCAGGACACTCGAACATGGGAATTTCTCTTTGCAGCCAGCTCCACGAATCGGCATTGGAGCTGAAATTGGTGACGTTTTCGTCTTCCATCGCATTGAAATGCGCGACGTAATTTGAAAATGTGCCCGGATTCAAGGTCCGAACATTTTCCGCAGGTGCCTTCGCATTGAAAATTATCAATACGAGCGCGATTTGAACTGGCAGCGGAAATTTCATTCAAGGTTCAGTTTGGACAATTCAGCACGGATTTCCTCCAGCCGGCTTTTCACCTGTTCACGTTCTTCGGAACGGAAGCGATGAAACGGTTCAGCCATGAAATCATCGCAAATGCCGAGGCAAGCCAGCGTGCATTTGATGCCTTTGATGATGGTGGAGGGATGTTTGCCGACGCGGTAAAGCGAACTGCCAACGCGCTGGATTTGCTTTTGCAATTGCTGCGCGCGCGCGATATCGCCGGCCTGAAAAGCTTGGCACAGGGCGACGTAAATTTTCGGAAACAGGTTCGCGCCGCCGCTCACGCCGCCGTGGCCGCCAAGCTGCAGCGCGTCAAACAATTTTCCCTCCGGGCCGATGAATAGCGACCAGTCGGGACGCTGCTTCAAAAGCGACGCGGCGTCTTTGAAATAGTTCAAATCGCCGGAACTGTCCTTGAGGCCGATGATACGCGGATGATCGAGCGCGTGGCGGACGGTTTCGATTTCGTAGGAAACCTTTGTCAATGGCGGCATGTTGTAGAGAAAAAGCGGCAGCGGCAGCTCGGGAACGAGATGGTCAAGCCACTCCTGCAATTCCGGCTGGCCTTCTGGCATGTAGTAAGGCGGCGCAACGACGCCGGCGTCCGCGCCGGAATCCGCCGCCCGGCGCGCGAGTTGGACCGATTCGGCAAACGCCGTGTCGGTGATGCCGACGAGAACCGGCACGCGGCGGTTCACCTGTTTGCAAACGCGCTCGATCAATTCGCGCCGCAGACGATAACTCAAGCTGGGGCCTTCGCCGGTGGTGCCAAGAATGAATAGTCCGCTGACGCCGCCGGACAAAATGTGTTCGAGCAGTTTTTCCAAACCGGCGATGTCGAGTTCGTCGCGGTCACGCAGCGGCGTGACCATCGGCGGAACGATTCCAGTCAAAGGCAGTTTCATTTCACGCTTTCTCAAAATTCGCAACACGCGGTTTCACCAGCAAAATCAGGCCGGCGCTCAACAAGGCTACCGCCGCCGACACCACGAACGCCACGGAAAACTTGATGCCGTGGTCTCGCATCCAGCCGAGCGCGACGGTCGCGCCGCCGCTGACGCTGATGCTTACGAGATTCATGAAGCCGTAGCCGGTGGCGCGATGTTCAGGCCGCGCAATCTGGCAGAGAATCGGCATATTGTTGCAGTCGAAAAATCCCCAGCCGAGGCCGAACAAAATCATGAACGCAATTGCCGCGCCGAGGCACCACGCGCAGCCGAGGCCGAGCAACGCCGGCACGAGCAGCAGCACGCCAAGCGCGCTCGTGTAAATCCGTCCGCGCACGGTTTTGCGCATCCACCAATCCGCGACCACGCCACCAAGCACCACGCCGATGAACGACGCAATTTGAATGTAACCTGTGGCCGAAAGTCCTGCCGGGCCTTCCTTGAGCTGGAACGTGTCTGCGAGATACGTCGGCAGCCAGTTCTTTGTCACCCAGCCGGATATGGCCGGCAACGTGAAATAAATCACGAGAATCCAAAATGCCGGCTGCGACCAGAGTGCACGGAAAGTTTCAGCAACGGTAACGGATTCTTTTTTAGAAGTGTTTCCATTTTCTTTTGGCGCATCACGCAATGTTAAAATCAAAACCACCGCGTAAATCACGCCCGCCGCACCGAACCAGGTGAAACAATTCCGCCACGAACTGGTTTGCGCGATGTAACCGCCGATGCCGCCGAGCGCGAGACCAGCGTAGATGCCGCTTTGATGAATGCCCACCGCCCTCGCCCGCGTGCCACCGGTATGAAAATCCGCGATGAGCGCCAGCGCCGCCGGGATGTAAAACGCCTCGCTGATGCCCATGAGCGCGCGGAAACAAAGCATCTGCGAGTAAGTCTGCGCGTGGCCGGTGAGCCACGTCACCGCCGACCAGACAAGCAGGCTGCCGATGACCGTCCAGCGGCGGTTGAATTTGTCCGCGATGAATCCGCCCACCGGACTCAAGAACGCATAGACCCACATGAAGACCGCGATGAGCGTGCCGAAATCCTGATCATTCGCAATGCTCGGAATATCCGCGCGAATCGAGGCGCGGATGGTGGCAACCATCTGTCGATCCAGGTAATTCAGCATCGCCACCGGCCAGAGCAATGCCACCACCGCCCACGCATAACCTGAAATGTTTTTGGTCAGGCCGTTCACCGCAAGATATTGACGTTGCTCTTCGGATCGCTCCAGTCAATTTTCTTTGTCGGGTCGAGGCCGTCGAGATATTTGTCCATGACCGTGTAGCCGTCGCTCTGCAAATCCCGTTGCGCAAGCTCCGCATCATTCACGTCCAACCCGAATTTCTTTTTCCAAGAAAGCGGGATGCCGTCGGCGCACAAATCCTTGATCGGCTCGCCTTTGTATTCCGGGTAACCACCGACCTGCGAAATATCCGTGATGATGCCCTTGCCGGCGACGTAATCCACCCTGCCGGTTTTCGTTTCGCGAATCGCGCGTTCATCCACAGCATCGCGCTTTGGCAAGGTCGCGCCGGCGTTCGCCAAAACCAATGCAAAAGCCTTCTTCGCCGGCTGAATTTTAATCGCCGGCATGGGGAACGGATTTTTGACGCGGACTTGCGCAATCAACTTTGCCGTCGCGCTGCCGGCCTCGTAAGCCGGGTCTTCCTCGGTGCCGCCGGCTTTGAATTGAATGCCGCCATTCCAATTGTCCCTGGTCACCGCCGCGTTGCCTTCGACAATGTTGCCGGCGGCAAACCATTTGCCGTAACGCACCGTCATGTCCGGCTTGAAGGTGGATGACTGCGGCAGGCCGATGCGATGGTTCACGGTTTCGAGCGTGACCGGGCCGGGCTTGAAATAATTGTTGATGCAGTTCACGCGGCTGCCCTGGTCGCCGCCGTCGAGCGTGCGGTGACGCCAGTTGAAAACCACGTTGTCCACGAAATTGAAATCGTAGCTCATGCCGATGCTTGCATTGCGGCCCGTGTTGCACGCAAAAAGATTGTGATGAAATGCCGTGTTGTTGCCACCCCAGGTGCCGCCGAACGCGTGACCGTAGGTGTTTAACGCCTCGCTGGAAATGTTCCATTGCAACGTGAGGTTGAGGGTCGGGTATTTAAGAAATTCCGTGCTGTCCTTTGGGCGGTAAACGTGGCGATACATCGAGAGATTTTCATCCAGCCCCCAACTGCACGAGCAATGGTCCACAATGATGTTGCCGATGGGCTGGCCGCCGAGGCAGTCGTCGCGGTCGAAAAGGTTCGTCGCACCGCGGCGAAACCGCATGTAGCGGATCACCACGTCATGCGTGTCCACCAGCGTGCTGAAGCCGGCAATGCACACGCCATCGCCGGGCGCGGTGTGACCGTCAATCGTGAGGTATGGCGCGAGAATGTGCAGCGGCTGCTTGAGATGAATGACGCCGGGGACATTGAAAACCACGATGCGCGGCCCGGCGGCTTCCACGGCCTCGCGGAAACTTCCCGGCCCGCTGTCGTCAAGGTTTATCACGACAAAAACTTTTCCGCCGCGGCCGCCGAAGGAAAATGTCCCGCCGCCTTCCGCGCCGGGAAATGCGGGGACGCTCGCCTGCGGCAAGTCGTTCGGAAAAATGGCGCGCGGCAGATAGGGTTTTCCTTTCTTCGCCCAATCCTGCAACTGCGGTTCCAGCTTCTGCCAGAGATGTTCCTGGTCATCGTCCCACTGCTTTTGCTCCGCATTGGCAGCAGCAACTTGTTCCGGCGGCGGACGTTTGTCGGCCGGCATCCGCGCAATCTCCTTGTCGAGCATCAGCGCCTTGGCTGACGGCAAGAGCATCAGCACCGACACCAGGAAAAGCCAGCGTTTACCGGTAAAATGCCAGTTTTTCATTTTTGCAGTTCGGCGATGGACAGCGTGTTCACATTGCTCCGTGAATCGCTCCAGTCAATTTTCTTCGTCGGGTCGAGGCCGTCGAGATATTTGTCCATGACCGTGTAGCCGTCGCCCTGCAAATATTTTTGCGCCAAACCAGCGTCATTCGGGTCGAGGCCAAATTTCTTTTTCCACGAAAGCGGAATGCCGTCGGCGCACAGGTCTTTGATCGGTTCGCCCTTGTATTCCGGCCAGCCACCAACCTGCGAAGGGTCCGTGATGATTCCGTTGCCGGCCTTGCCAAAGTTGTTCTTGGCCAGCCCTTCCATCGGCATCGGTGTGAACCCCTTGCCTTCGCTCCAGACTTTTCCGGTCCGGGTCTCGCTGACGGCACGCTCGTCCGCCGGATCTCGGTGCGGCAGGGTCGCGCCGGCATTTTTCAAGACCTCTTCGTAGGCATCCTTCGCCAGGGTCGTCGTCACGGGCGCCATCGGGAAAGGTTTGTCCACGCGGACCTGTGCGACGAGCTTTTTTACGGCTTCGTTCGTGGTTGTCGTCGGGTCGTCCTTCGTGCCACCGTCGGCAAATTGCACGCCGCCCGCCCAGTTGTCGGCGGAAACCTTTTCATTTCCTTCAACCACATTTCCCGCAACGTAAGCCTTGCCGAAATGCGGCGTCGGGTCCTGCTTCGTCTGCGTGGCCGACGGCAGCAACACGCGATAACCAATCGTGCCAGACTCCATCACCGGGCCGGGCTTGTAATAGTTGTTGATGATGTTGTAGAGGCTGTCCTTGTCGCCGCCATCCGCCGTGCGATGCCGCCAGTTAAACAGCACGTTGTTGACGAAGTTAAAATCGTAAGTCATGCCGATGCTCGGATTGCGGCCGGTGTTACATGCGAACAGATTATGATGAAAGCTGCTGTTGCGCCCGCCCCAGGTGCCGCCGAACGCGTGGTTGTAGGTGTTCAGCGCCTCGCTGGAGATGTTCCATTGCAGCGTGATGTTCACCGTCGGCAGCTTCAGACTGGCGCCGTCCGTGCCGCGCTCGTAAATATGCCGATACATCGAAATATTTTCGTCACCACCCCAACTGCACGAACAGTGGTCCACGATGATGTTACCGATGGGATTGCCGCCGAGCGCGTCGTCGCGATCGAAAACGTCCGTGTTACCGCGGCGGAATCTCATGTAGCGGATAACAACGTCGTGCGTGTCCACCAACGTGCTTTCGACTGCGATGCAAATGCCGTCACCAGGAGCGGTGTGGCCATCAATCGTGAGGTAAGGCGCCTTAATGTTGACCGGCTTCTGCAAATGAATGACGCCGGCGACGTTGAAAACCACGACGCGCGGTCCGGCGGCCTCACACGCTTCGCGAAAAGTTCCTGGCCCGCTGTCGTTCAAATTAGTCACGACAAAAACCTTTCCGCCTCGGCCGCCAAAGGAAAATTTCCCGCCACCTTCCGCACCCGGAAACGCCGGCACGCTTGCCTGCGGCAAATCCTCGGGCTTGGCCGCCCACGGAATGAAAGGCTTGCCTTTCTTTTCCCACTCAATCAATGCGGGCGCGACGTTCGACAGCACTTCCTGCTCGTGGAGCTTGAAATCTTCCTGACGCTGTTTGTCCGCGCCGCCAGCCACCGGCCAGCTTTCGCGGGCAAAACCTGCTTGGACCGCCAGCGAAAGAACCGTTGCGAAGAGAATTTGTTTGTTCATGCGTTCAACTTTTTAAAGTGAATACTCACCAACGAGCGAGTTGAGATATTTTTCCAGATTAGTGTAGCGGTCGCCGTTCAAATCTTTGTTCGCGTCGGACGGATCGTTTGGATTCAAGCCGTGCGCCTTTTCCCAGTCATCAGGAATGCCGTCGTGGTCGCTGTCTGCTGGCGCTGGCGCGGACTTGTATTCCGGCCAGGGGAAATTCGGCGAGCCTTGCGCGCTCTTGTCGTCCGATTGCGTGTCAATCAGGCCGGGATAATTCGGACTTGGACGATCGCCGTAAGTCGGTCCGCGCGTGCCGGTGAATTCCGCCGTCCCGTTCCGCGCGTCGGCGATGATGTGCAAATCAACCACGTCCTGCTTCGGGAAATTCGCGCCAACGTTCGCCATAACATTTGTGAACGCTTCCCGCGCCGGCTGCGTGCTGACGTAAGATGGATACAATTCATGATCCACGCGGACTTGTTTTTCGACTTCGGGACCATTTTGAAATGCCGACCAGTTGTTCGTTTCGTCCACGTAACCTTCCAGCACGTTGCCGGTCATGTAATAACTTTCCGTTCCCCAAGCCGGATTGATGGGATCCAGTTTCAACAGCCATTTCACAAAAGGATTTTTCGAATACGGCTTGTAATAGTTGTTCACGTAGTTCAGTTCCTTCACCCCGCCATCGGTCGTGCGCGCCGTCCAGTTGTAAACGACATTGTTACGAATGTCCAAATAACCGGCGTAGGTGACGCTTTGATTCAGGCCGCCGGCCAGACTCCAGTTCCGATCCGTGCAATCTGCCAGCAGGTTGTGATGATAGCTGCCAATGTTGCCGCTGATGGAACCGGCGAACGCGTGCGTCTCCAGCTTCGTCCGGTCGCTGGCGCGGTAATGCGGCCCATGATGCAGCGCCTCGGCCACGATGTTCCGTTGGAACGTGATGTTGCGCGCGCCACGCGAACTCGTGCCCTCGTCCGAACTCCAGGAAATCGAGCAGTGGTCAATGATGCAATTGTCGCAACTGCTGAGACCCGCCCCATCCATCGCCTTGTTCGCAAAATCGCCGATGCGAAAACGGATGTAACGGATTATGACGTCGTGCGTGCCGTAGGCGCCGCCGGAAAAATTCGCCAGACAGATGCCGTCGCCCGGCGCCGTCTGGCCGGCAACCGTGCAATAGGGATGGTGAACTGCGCACGGCGCTTTCAATTTGATGAGGCCGGAAACGCGGAAGACAATCGTGCGCGGGCCTTCGGCTTCGACCGCCGCGCGCAAACTTCCCGGTATTACGGCCTCGCCTTTGCCCGAATCGTAGTCTTCCAGATTCGTCACTTCAATGACGCGACCGCCGCGACCGCCGATGGCAAAACGCCCGTAACCTTCCGCCGTGGGAAACGCGAGTTGGCGGACGCGGAAACGCCAGATTTCACCGTGCGTGATTCTTCCGGCGGCGTCCGTTTCATCCACACGCCAAAAATAATTTTTCATGTGGTCCAGTGGCGGCAGCGGGTAATTTGCCGAAGTCAAATCGCCTTTGAACTCGGGCGACGAAGGCGTCGCCGCCACGACCGCGTTGGAATCTGTCCCGAAATAAAACTGGTGCGAAGCAGCGCCGGCAGGCGGCGTCCAGGTCAGTGCCGATTCGTTCGGCCAATGCTCGTCGTCATTGGCGGGCAATGGCTTGATGGCTTTTGTGTGCGGGTTGGCCGAATCAATTTCAAAGCCGTTGATGATGAGGCTCTGGTTTGCGCCGGATTTTTCCGGTTGAAAATGGATGACGACATCTTTTCCGGCAACAGCATCTGCTTCCAAAAATGTTGCGGCAACTTCGTAATCATTCGTCGCGCGTTTCGTCGGCGCAAAATTTTTGATCCTCTGTTCACCGCCAACGAGCACGTCAAATCTTGCCGGTTCGACATCGCGCACTTCGTTATGGTAGGTCACGATGGTGTGTTTGCCCGGCGCGAGCCCGGAGACAACCATGTCCACGCCGCCGTCGCCGGAAGAATTTTTAACGACGATCCCATCCGACGCCATGCGGGCGACGTAATCCAGCGTGCCTTTGAACAGAACCGGCGAGAGAACCTCATTGGTTGCTGCGCGAAAGGTGACGGTGACATCGCCGAATTTTTGCGAGCCGGAATGGCCTTCCGGCCACGCCCAGTTTTCCCAGTGCGGAGTGAGGATGTCCGTGCGGCGTTCCGGCGGGTTCAAATCCACTTTCAATTCGCCAGCCCGGCCCGCGCCGGCGAACGCCAGCAGCGCGCAAAGAATTTTCACAGTCAATTTCATTCAGATTTGTCAGACGCCCAAGGCATTCAATGGATGCAAGAAAATTCATTCCGGCAAAGAACGAGCCGGGGCCAAGTGGTTAACTCAACCCCGGCTCTGAACGACCGAAGGCCTGCCGCTATTTTACGGATAAATCAGGCGATAAAACACACTCGGATTGCCCAGCACCACCGGGATGACAACCTTGTTGGTCGTGTTGGCGGCAGGCGTGAACTCCGCGTCAATGGTCACCCAGTTGTTTGACAGGCCGATTTCCAGGCTGTTGGTTTGCGCCTGCACATGGTAGCCGGTGTGGTCCAGCGGCCATGACAGCGTCAGGTTGACGCCGTCAAAGCTGGTGGTCACCTTGAAGGCGTTGGTGTTCACCGATCCGCCGCTGATCAGCGTGATGGAGCCGTTAACCCCCAGATCGTTTTGCCAATTATACGCGGGGGTGTTTGGCAATGTCACGGAAGCAAAGCCGGTAACCAGCTTGCTGAACAACGTGAACTTGCTGCCGTTAATGATGTTCGGTCCGATGTTGGTGACCACCAGGTTGCCACCGCCTGTCAGCGTTCCAGTGACGACCAACAAGTCGTTGGTCTTGGGATCGGCCTGGTTGAGTTCCATCAGCACGGAGCCGGCCAAGGTGACGTTGTTGCTGACGGTGAATGTGCCCACCGATGCGCCAGGCGACAAGGTGCCGTTGGCGGTGACCGTCAACGCGCTGGCAATGCTGCCGGTGCCGCCCAGCACACCGTTGCTGACGGTGGTGGTGCCGGTGTAGGTGCTGACGCCATTCAACAGCAGGGCGCCGGTGCCGACCTTGACGATGGTTACGGTGTCGAGGCCATTGGTGATCTTGCCGGCGAACGTCGTGCTGGGGACGTTAGCAGCGCCGATGCTATAAATCGTTCCAGCCGGTTCGGCGGAATTGGTGAAGCGGCCGTAAAGGACCGTATTAGCTCCGCCCGCCAGCGCGCCCAAATTATAGACTATATTGCTGCCGTTATAGTTATAGAGCGAAGCACTCCCTGTTCCCAAATTAAACGTAGCGCCGGCACTGCCCGTGCAAGGGTTGTCATTCGTTCTATTGTTAAAACGGAATGCGTTTGAACTTGTTCCGAAGGAAATCGTCCCGCCAAAGCCGGATAGATCTCCATTAAACACGGTCAAATCAGCGTTGTTGGTAGCGGTGATTGTCACCGTTCCGGCACCGCTCCAGGGACCAGTGAATATATTTGTTGAGACACCCAGGATATTAATCGCCGTTCCCGCGCCAGTTATGTTGATTGCATTTGTGAGTGTTATCCCGAGTGCGGTTCCACCAACGCCATTTGTCACTTCGAGTGCGCTGTTGTTGGCCAGAGTTACGCCGCCGAAACCCGCCGCCGCCGCAATTAACCGCAACGTGCCCGCGTTGACAGTCGTGCCGCCGGGGTAGATGTCACCCGTTTGCGAAAGGATAAGGGTGCCAGGTCCTGTTTTGGTTAAACCTCCGGTCCCCAATATGGCCTTATCCAACATCAAAGTATTGGCGCTCGACGAGACTTCAAACGTCCCGCCATTTTGGTTTATCGTGATGAAATGACCGAGGTTTTGGTTGGTGGTTCCAAAGAATTTCACCGTGGCGTTATTGTCCATCATTACTTGATTGTAGATTTGGTTGACGTTGGGTCCAAGTGCGGTTGTGTTTGTCATCGCAAATGTTCCGCCGTCAATGGTCAGGCCGCCACTGAAATCATTGGACGTCAAAACCGTCAATGTGCCGGGACCAGTCTTGTAAATGCCAACCATGCCGGTAATCCGGTTGGTTTGAGTATTTGAAACAAAGGTGTAATTCTTCGTGTCATTGCTGACAACGATGCCTGGCATGAAGGACGGCATGCTTATCGTAGTAACCACGTTGGTGGTTACGCCCACAATATTGGTGACGGTCATCGTATTAAATCCAGCCGGAGCAACCGGAGTGGTCAAAGTAACAGTAACTGGGGTTGAAGCGGAAGCGCTGTCGTCGAAGACCGCGCCTTGATTATCTCCATAAACCCGACCGCTCTTCCAAACACCTGTGTCGCCATTGGTATTCCAATTTCCGGTGCCGCCGCCGTTCCAAACCATTGTGCTGTTCGTGACTCCGATGGTTCCATAATTTTGGAGTCCTGTGAGGTTCCATTGCAATCCCGGTCCCGGCACCGTGGGCAGCACCGTCGGATAAAGAGTAATCGTGTCAACAAAGTTCGAAACACCGAGGCCATTTGCATTGACCAATACATTGAAGGTTTGTCCTGAACTGAAATTGCCGTTAATATTGTTCATAATCCAATAACACCCGCCCAGATTATTCCACCGGGTCGCGGTGACTGTATCATTGACATGGTTGCCAATGTCCACATCCACCAGGAATCTGCCGCCGGCATTGTTGTTGTTAGCGGCATCGCTAAGATCGAAGCGCCCTTGCACGAACATATTGTCAATCGAACCGGGAGTGGCGCCGATTGACAAGACGGCATTGGGATCGGCCTTTAGATTGAACCGGGCTAAAGTAGAGCCTTGCGGGGCGCTGGTGACAGGATCATAGATTGTGCCGTTGCCGAACCAGAGTCCGCGTGGAATAACCCGACCTTGGGTGACATAAATGAAGCCGAAGTTCGCTACTGTGGTCCCTGGATACGAATCCCATGCGGGATTGCTGTTTCCAAAATTCATAACGCCATTGATAGTATTGGTAAAAACTGCGTTATTGGTTTGCACCAATGCCGAACCTGTAGGAACACTTATAGTTCCATTATTAACAAGCGAGCCACCAATTAATGAGATTCCCCCCCCACTAATACTGCCACCATTCGCCACGGTCACAGTTGAAGCTGTGGAACTTAATCCAGCAGCAACAGACCCGCCGCTATTCACCTTCAACACTGTATTGGATGAAAGTGTCGTGTTCCCGAGAATTCCAGAAGATAAAACGTCAACTTCACCCGCCGTGACGGCGATTGGACCGGCTTCAGAAGCGTTAAATTTCACGCTATTCGTGCCCAGTTTGAGTATTTTGGCAGTTCCAGCGATCGCGCCGCCGGCGGCATTGAAGGTATAGATGCGGGCGGAATTGGTGATGACGACACCATTGGTCGCCTGATTGGGAACGACAACTTCCGAGATGTTCACATTGGTAACACTGGAGCTGTCGTCAAAATTGGCAATATCCCCCATTGAGAAGTTTGTAACCACACTGCCGCCGGTTATCACCCAATTTAAGCTGCTAAGATCCCAATTGTTATTTTGACCTCCGGTCCAAGTCAATGTATTGGGGGCATTGGTCGTCAGGAACAGATTAATGTTTTTACCGACAGAATCATTCAAAATGTATCCCTGAACGCCCGGATAACTTGCTGCAACCGCCGACATATCAGCCGCCACAACAGGCGTCGCCGTTTGATAATGAATGAGCGGGATGTTTGTTGGAAAACCAAGACCGACAGGGAGCGACGCGATCTTGATTGTGCCGGGAGTGGTCCCGGTGCTGACAAAGTTTCTTACGAAGACGTTGGTTTTGCCGGTCACAAACATGGTAAGTATGGATGACTGTCCCATTGTAAAAGTGTCCACCGGCAGGCCAGGCAAACCGGCATTGGCGAATGTTGGATAAAGGCTGCCGGTGTAATTGTTCGCACCAATACTGTTGGAAACAATGAGATTGCCTCCCTGATTTATCGTTATGGTGTTGACCCTGGGAGTGGAGCCCCCCAAACTTTGGCCCGGATCGTAAAAATTCAAACCTCCATCAACAACAATGTTACTGGCTATAAGCGTGCTATTGCTATTAATAGTAATCTGCCCATAAGTGCCAAATTGCGAGGCATCGCCGGGATTGTTGGTGTCGGCCGTATAACCAAGCGTCAAAGTGCCGTTCACCCTGAAGGTTCCGTTACTGGTCACCACCAATCTTCCCTGGCAATAATTCAAATAGGGCTGACCTCCACCAATGACGGTCCAATCAGGTTTGGTATGTTCCTGATAACCCAGAACTGCCGTGTTGACATCAAAGGTTCCCTTGCCGACTATCAGGTCCGACTGGACGTTTGGAGTCTGGTTTGTTTGAATAAGCTCGCGGTCCCGGGAGAGATAAAGCCGATCCACCAAGGCATCCACGGTGCCGAGGGAAAAGTCCACAATCCCTTTAAGATTGCTGGCCGCTTCATTGGTCCCGCCGTCATCTGAAATCGTAAAGACAGACATCCTGCTGGTCCCATTTGTGCCGCGGAAAACCGCCACCGCGTTGGTGGGACCAAACCTTACAGTTCCGTTGCCATTCGCGTTAAAGAAACAAACCGCATCGAGCAGGAAAATATTTGAAATGCCCAATTGGAGAATTTGGGATGTGCCGCTCCCAACCCCGCTCTGTTCGTTGTTGAGGAAGCTGAATGGATAGCCTCTTGTAAGCTCATTAGTATAATTGTTCACATCTTTGAATGCGGCAGTAATAAAGTTTGTTTTTGCCAGATAAAAGTTGGCGCTCATCTGCCTGGGGCGGGCGGAGTAGTTATTTGTGCCGCGTCCGGCATTCAACCCGGTATTCAAATCCCGATAATAGGGGTAGATCTGGTAATCAGCGATGCCAACCCGTCCGACTTTGGCGATAAAAATATCCAAATTTGACATGTTGAGGGTCGGAACCAATGAGCCGCCGGCAAAGATTGACACATTTGCATTTTGATTGCTCACGATCATTTTCGAACCAGCGCCGCCATCAATGGTCACATTCATGCTGTTCAAGCCAGCCGCCGCATCATCACAATAATCCCGCATCAGGCTGAAGCCATTGGTTCCAGAAATCGTCAAAGCTTTGGCCGGGAAAATCTGAATGTGATGATACACGGGCGATGGCAGACCGGTGGCAATTGAATTGGTCACTCCGGTTTGCGAAAAGCGCAGTGACGCAATTGTTGTGTCCACGTCAACAAAGCTGTTGGTGAAAGAAGAGCCGCTGAATATATTCGTTTGCGCGCCCTGATCGCCAAACACAACGTCGCTGGATGAGCTTGGAACGCCGCCCAGCCAACTTCCGGCATCAGACCAGCCATTGCTGACATTGAGAGAACCATTCCAAATATGCGCGGCCTGCAAAACAAAAATGACGCTGTTGGTCACGGGAAGGCCGTTGGTATCGAAACCTCCGGCGTTAAGCCTGAAAGTATAAATTCCTTCAGGGATATTGGTGGTGTTCAACGTCAACAACAGGTTCGTGTCCTGTTCGGTTGACAACAGGGAATTGAGATTTGTGTCCGTAAGAACCGCGCCGACGCCGGCAAACAGTCCCGACACGTCAAAATTGGCATTGGTGGCGCCACCCGAAAGATTCACAGAGTTTGTAATGACGGTTGAATTGGTGGAGCCGGGGCCAATCGGCACAGTAACGCGTTCCAGTGTAAAACCAAATCGAATGAACGATTGTGCATTGGCGGAAAAACCGTTCAACAAAAAACACAAGAGGATGAAAACTCCTGCTGCTTTCTGTTTAACGACGGCGATTGTCTTCGACAGTCCGCCGATTATGCGCTTGCCGGGTTTTGTCTCCATGGCTGATACAGGTGGGGTTTTCATGGCATTTTAGTTGGTTGGCTTTCAGGGGTCATTTGGTTGGAATATCGTCTGTCTTTGGATTTTGGTTGAGAAATGTTTTTTCGGCTGGTTTTATCACTTGCTTTTAAAAGGAATGCCGTCCTGCACCCACTCGAAATCATCCGAATAGCTCATGGGGTTGTTTTTCCATGGTGCCGAAGTGCTCCATGTCGTCCTCGTCACAGGATAAACTGTCTGAGCCGGGGTTCTAAGAAAGCCGGCTGGGCAATTAGGCGTGTGCCCATTCGACCATTTATGAATTTCAGAGTGGCCATCGGCAAATGAGAAGCTGCCGCATCCATTGTGATAACTGGCCGGAAGGTCGCGCCAGCGATCAGAAAGCGGCGGACAACCTGGATTAAACCCAAAGATGGCATCACCATTTATCGCACTCAAGCTGTCAGCCTGCTCGTCCAAAATCACAAAGATGTTCACGGGAGTAACCACATCGCTCGCTTTAAGCGCTCCGGCGCTATAAGGCGCCGTAGCGCCTGCGGCGTAATAATTGCGTCCCGGAGGCTCTGGAAAGTCTCCTAGAAGCGTCCCCGTATTGCCACCCAAGAGGCCATTCATGGAAACGCTTCGAACCCGCCTTCCGTTTGGAGCATCAACGGTATCGCTCGGGCATTTATAAACACCCGCCGATTGCACATAGTGGGCCATGAGCGATTGCGTGCGATCCACCAATAACGCCGAATTGGTGTTGTCCGTAATCGCAGTCCACAACATGTGTCCGGCGACCCAACTGGAGTTCGGCATTAATTCGTCGTCATTGTCGGGGGGAAAGAGAAGCCAGCCCAGCGTCAGTTGTTTGGTATTGCTCATGCACACGATGCCCCGCGCCTTTTCCTTCGCATTGTTCAACACCGGCAGCAACAACGCGGCCAGGATGGCAATGATGGCGATCACCACCAGCAACTCGATCAAAGTGAAACCTTTCGGCGCGATGAATTGAAATGTTCCGCTGGAAACGACATTGCAACGCCGGTTCTCAGGGCATAAAACTCCTGTCTTGGATACGCGCATATATGTCTACTTGGAAACATTACCACGCTATCACGAAGAGGCAAATATGAGTAATGCAAAAACCAACAAAACTTTTGCTAAAATTGCCAGAGCCGGAACCGGGATTTACAATCGCGCCCGGTTCGGCAATATGTGTTCACGGTTCATCTCGTGAAAAACCTTGCGCCCAGTTGGTTCGTCCGCGGCACCTGGCTGCTGTTATCCCTGCGGCTGTTCGCGCCGGCAAACGCCGCGGAGTTTTGGGTTTCGCCGGACGGCTCCGACGCCAATTCCGGCGTTCGCGATAAACCGCTGGCCTCCGTCGCCATCGCGCTCCGTCAGACGCATGAACTGCGGCGGCTTGGAATAATTTCCACAAACGAGCCGGCGCAAATTTTCCTGCGCGGCGGAATTTATCCGCTCGAGGGCCCGCTGCGGCTGCGCCCGGAAGATTCGGGAACGGCCTCCAGCCCGACCGTCATCGAAGCGGCCGCCGGCGAGTTTCCCGTGTTGAGCGGCGGCGTTCGAATCGGAGGCTGGAAGCTTTTGCGCGAAAACATTCCCGGCTTGCCGAAGGCCGCCCGTGGAAAAATCTGGGTGGCCGGCGTCCCGAATGTTGGCGGATGGCGCCTTGAATTCCGCCAGCTTTGGGTCAACGACCGCAAGGCCGTCCGTGCCCGCACGCCGAACGGCGAAAGTTTGGAGCGGCTTGTCGCGTGGGATAAGACGAACCAGATCGCAACGATTCCATCGGCGGTGCTTGACGGCATGAACAAACCTGCGCGGTTGGAAATGGTCATTGACCAGGTTTGGGAAATTGCCGCGTTGCGCGTGAAATCCATCCGCATCCAAGGCACAAATGCGCTTGTCACGTTCAAACAGCCCGAAAGCAAAATTGAATTTGGGCATCCGTGGCCGCCGGTGATTGTAAGCACGAAATATCACGCGCCATTTTTTCTCGCCAACGCGGTTGTATTTTTGGATGAACCCGGCGAATGGTTCGAGGATTTGGCCGCCAGGAAGATTTACTACTGGCCGCGTGACGACGACGTCATGACTCGCGCAAACGTTTTCGCGCCCGCGCTGGAAACGCTCGTGCAAATGGAAGGTTCGCCCGATCATCCGGTTTCCAATTTGCAATTCAAGGGCATCACGTTCGCGCACACGACGTGGCTGCGCCCATCCGAACAAGGCCATGTTCCGCTCCAGGCCGGAATGTTTCTGCTCGATGCCCGCAAGCTCTCACCCAAAGGCACGCCGTATCATCCCGGTCTCGACAATCTCGCGTGGATTGGCCGGCCACCGGCGTCGGTTTCCGTCAAATATGCAAATTACATTTCATTCGAACATTGCACGTTTGAACACACGGCATCGGCGGGGTTGGATTTTGACGGCGGCACGCATGATGATTTGATTGAAGGCTGCGTGTTCCGCGACATCGGCGGCAACGGCATCCAGCTCGGCAGATTCTCCGATGCGGACGTGGAAACACATGTTCCTTACAATCCATCCGACAAACGCCAAATCTGCTCGAATGAAAAAATTTCCAACAACCTTTTCACCGATTGCGGCACGGAAGATTGGGGCTGCGTCGGAATCGGCATCGGCTACGCGCGGAACATTTCCGTCGAGCACAACGAAGTTTTTAATTTGCCTTACACCGGCATCAGCGTCGGCTGGGGCTGGACGAAAATGACGAATTGCATGAAAGGCAATTCCATCTTTGGCAACCACGTTCATCACATCGGCCAGCGGCTTGGCGACCTTGGAGGCATCTACACCTTGTCTGCCCAGCCCGGCACAGTCGTCGCTGAAAACTCCATTTCCGACATCCAATCGGGCCCTTACGTTCCCGATCCGAACCACTGGTTTTATCTTTATCTTGATGAAGGCTCGTCGTTCATCAACGTGCGCGATAACTGGTGCCCCGCGGAAAAATTCCTGAAAAATGCCAATGGTCCGGGCAACACATGGACGAACAACGGCCCGCAGGTTTCCGAAAAAATTAAGAACGCTGCTGGACTTGAGGCCGCCTTTCAAGGTTTGCTGACTGAACTTAGAGAGAATCAATGACGCAGCTATTAACACCCGACTTCAGTCAGGTGATTGAAATGCAATTGCCGACGAAACCGTTTCAACAGTTTTGTCCAAATTGGAAAACCGTTGAAACGGTTTTTTCGCTGGCGTTGTCCATGTTCACCCGGTTGAAACCGGGTGTTAATGAGAAAAGTAAAAATTATGCACAAAATCATTCTAGGAATCATACTCGCCGGGTTCGCTCTGGTGATTTCCACCAACGCCACTTTGATGCCCGTTGACCTGCGCTGCGATTACGCCGTCAATCCACTCGGCATGGACTCGCAAAATCCGCGGCTGTCCTGGAAACTGGAAGGCATCGAGCGCGGCCAGCAGCAATCGGCCTACGAAATTCTGGCCGCGTCTTCGGAAAAAAATCTCGCGATGAACAACGGCGATTTATGGAGCAGCGGCAAGGTGGATTCCGACGAGACGATTCAAATTCCTTTTCCCGGAGAAAAATTAGAATCGTCGGAGCAGATTTTCTGGAAAGTTCGGGTATGGGATGAAAAAGGAAAAGTTTTCAGGTGGAGCAAGCCCGCTTCGTGGACGATGGGCATTTTGAACGCGAACGACCCGCCTCCGTCAAAAGACTCCGGCGCGGCAGGCTGGCAGGCAAAGTGGATTGGCGCGGTGGATACGAACATTCCGTCGCTTCTTTTGCGCCGCGAATTTGTCGTGAAGTCGGGACTCAAACGCGCGCTTGTGAACATCTGCGGCCTCGGCCAATACGAACTTACGCTCAACGGCAAAAAGGTCGGTGAAGATTTTCTTTCGCCGGGCTGGACAAAATACGACAAGACCTGCCTATACGACACACGCGACATTACGGGGGATTTGCAGAAGGGAAAAAACGCCATCGGCATCGAACTCGGCAACGGGATGTATAATGTCCTCGGTGGCGGACGGTTCACCAAATTCAAAGGCTCGTTCGGTCCGCAGAAGGCCATCGCGCAAATCCGCCTTGAATACGAAAACGGCCTAGTGGAATTCATCGGCACAGACGGAAGCTGGCGCGTCGCTTCCGGCCCGATCACGTTCTCCTCGATTTACGGCGGCGAAGATTTTGATGCACGCCTCGTTCAGCACGGCTGGGACAAAAGCAATTTTGACGAATCAAAATGGCCGCCCGCACAAATCGTCACTGGACCGGGCGGAGAATTGCGCGGGCTTTCCTGCGCTGCTCCTCCGATTCGTAAGTTTGAAATTCACCAGCCGATTTCCGCGCGCACGCTCACAAACGGCGACATTGTCTTTGACCTCGGACAGAACGCTTCGCATGTTCCGCGCATCCGTGTGACCGGTCCGGCGGGCAGCATTGTGCGTCTGATTCCGTCCGAACTCATCAATGACGACGGCACAGTGAATCAAGGCTCAATGGGCGCCGGGCGGCGCGGCACGCTTTGGTGTGAATACACCAAGGCCACGGACGATGTGGAAACGTGGTCGCCAAAATTTTTCTACGTCGGCTGCCGTTATGTGCAAGCGCATTTCACTCCAGCCGCCGTCAATGGCGCGCTGCCAAAAATCACATCACTCGAAGGCATCGTGGTTCATTCCTCCTCCGTGCCGGTCGGCGAGTTTGAATGTTCCAATGATTTGTTCAATCGCATCTACACGCTGGTCCGGTGGGCACAAATGAACAACATGGTGAGCCTGATGACCGACTGCCCCCATCGCGAACGCCTCGGCTGGCTGGAGGAAGACCACCTGAACGGGCCGGCGCTGCGCTACGATTTCGACCTCGCGCGTCTCTTCACCAAGACGCTGAACGACATCGCCGATTCGCAACTCGCGAACGGTCTCGTGCCGACGACTGCGCCGGAATACACAATATTTCGCGACAAAAACGACGCGAACCATCTGCGCAACAACTTTGGCGATTCGCCGGAGTGGAGCAGCAGTTTCATCCTTGTGCCGTGGCAACAATATGAATTTGACGGTGATTTGGATTTATTCCGCAAGCACTACGACGCCATGACAAATTATCTCACTTACTTCGGCAGCCGCGCCACAAATTTCATTGTCAACTACGGCCTGGGCGACTGGTATGACCTCGGTCCGCGCGCGCCTGGCGTCGCGCAACTCACGCCCGTCGCGCTCACGGCAACGGCGTTCTATTTTCAGGACGCGGAAATCATGTCGCGCGCCGCCGAAATGCTGGGCAAGAACGAAGACGCAAAGGAGTATTCCGCCCTCGCCGAAAAAATCCGGGGCGCGTTCAACAAAACGTTTTACGACCCGGAGAAAAAAAGTTACGCCACTGGTTCGCAATGCGCGAATTCCATCCCGCTGGTCATGGGAATTTGCGAACCGGCAAATCGCGCCGTGGTGGTGGATGCAATTGTCCATGACGTCCGTTCGCGCGGCAACGCGCTGACGGCGGGAGATGTCGGCTACCGCTATCTGCTCCGCGCGTTGGCCGACGGCGGGCGCAGCGATGTAATTTTTGACATCAACAATCAGACGAACAAGCCCGGCTACGGGATGCAATTGGCAAAGGGCAAGACCAGCCTGACCGAGGCGTGGGACGGCGGCGCATCGCAGGACCATTTCATGCTCGGCCAGATTCAGGAATGGTTTTACCACGACCTCGCCGGAATCCAGAACGCGCCCGGCAGCGCCGGCTTCAAAAAAATCATCATCGCCCCGCAGCCGGTCGGCGATGTGAAGTGGGTCAAGGCCAGCTTCGATTCCGTTCGCGGAAAAATTGTCAGCGAATGGAAACGCGACGACAAAAAATTCACACTGGCTGTGACCATTCCGCCGAATTCGACGGCGACGGTTTATGTTCCGGCAAAATCCGCCGATGCCGTGACCGAGAGTGGCAAACCCGCCGCGCAAAGTCCGGGCGTGAAATTCTTGCGGATGGAAAACGGCTGTGCGGTTCTTGAAATCGAATCCGG
>Ga0265337_1000172_pt1 | contig 33853 bp, 31 predicted proteins | sample 42122metaG_FD_192441 | JGI IMG/M metagenome (GOLD analysis project Ga0265337, IMG submission 192441) | Rhizosphere microbial communities from Carex aquatilis grown in University of Washington, Seatle, WA, United States - 4-21-22 metaG | ecosystem: Host-associated > Plants > Roots > Rhizosphere >... | reverse complement strand
GCGGCGGCTCGCTCGCGCCGGATTTGTGCACGCTTCTCCGCTGGCTCCTGGGTCCCGTCGGTTATTCAAAATTCCTAGCGCCATTTGCGTTGTTCGTTCTGGGGCTCGGCGCCTGGGCTTTTTTCAAGCAATTAAAGTTTTCACCGCTGGCGGCGACGCTTGGCGGGTTGGCGGCGGCATTGAATTCGGCCTTCTTTTCAACTGCGTGCTGGGGTGTGGCCTCGCAACAAGTCGCCATCGGCTTCAGCTACTTTGCGCTGGCGTTGGTGGTGTCCAACACGCCGGAAACGCCGGTGCTGACCCGCTGGGTGCGTTGGGCGCTGGCCGGGCTGGCGGTTGGCGTCAACGTCATGCAAGGCGCGGACATCGGCGCGATTTTCAGCGTGTTTATCGCGGCGTTTGTGCTGTTCAAAACGCTGGTGGATGAATCCGGTTCGGTAGCGGCAAAACTGGGTCGCAGCGTCTGCCGCGTGGCGGTCATCGCTGTGTTCGCAGGATTCATCGCCTGGCAAACCGTTGTCTCGCTCATCGGCACCTCGATCACCGGCATCGCAGGACCCGCGCAGGACGCGGAAAGCAAGGCAAGACAATGGAACTTTTGCACGCAATGGAGCGAGCCGAAAATTGAAACACTGGGCCTGTTTGTGCCCGGATTGTTCGGTTACAAGATGGACACGCCGAATAACATGGAATTTTTTCGGGATGACTATCGCGGTGGAGCTTACTGGGGCGCGATTGGGCGCGACCCGGTGTTGGATGAATACTTTGCCAATGGCGCGAAAGGCACGCCGCCGCCTCATAGTTTCATCCGTCAGACTGGCGGCGGTTGTTATGCGGGCATTTTAGTCGCGCTGTTGGCCGCATGGGCGATTGCCCAATCGTTTAGGCGGAAAAATTCCGCATTCAGTGATAATCAGCGGCGGATGATTTGGTTTTGGTTCGCGTTGCTGGTCATTTCCTTGCCGCTGTCATTTGGACGATTTGGACTTTTTGGCGGCTATCCATTCCGATTGCTTTACGAGCTGCCGGAAGCTTCCCTGATTCGAAACCCGACCAAATTCATTCTCATTTTTTCGTGGGCAATTGTGGTTTTGTCCGCTTATGGCGTTCAGGGATTAAGCCGGCGTTATTTGGAAGCTTCCGCTTCGAATATACAATCTTCCGTCTCGCATTTACAAAGCTGGTGGAAAAATGCCCGCGGTTTCGACCGCAAATGGACTTTGGGCTGCGTTGTTGCGTTTGTCGGCAGTGTCCTGGCGTGGCTGATTTATGCATCACAAAAACCGGCGCTCATCAGCTATCTGCAAACCGTCGAAGCTCCCGGCGACCCAAAGGAAATTGCCGCGTTCAGCATCGGGCAAGCCGGTTGGTTCCTTTTGATTTTCGCGCTGGCGATTGGCATCGTCGCTCTAATCATTGCCGGAGTTTTTTCCGGCAAACGCGCGCGGCTCGGCGGTCTTTTGCTCGGCGCGGTCATGCTCGTGGATTTGGGGCGCGCGAATTTGCCGTGGCTCACCTACTGGGACTACAAACAAAAATACGCCAGCAACCCCATCGTGGACATTCTCCGCGACAAGCCTTACGAACATCGCGTCGCCCAACTGCCGGTTCCCGTGTCCGGAGAGCTCGCCATATTCAACGGTCCCGGCGGACTCTACAACATCGAATGGACGCAGCATCTTTTCCCGTATTACAACATTCAGTCGCTGGATCTCGTGATGCGGCCGCGCGTAGGGTCGGATTTGGCGCTTTATGAAGGCACTTTCCTGCCCGGTTCAGAGGACAGAATTTATCTGCTCACACGCCATTGGCAATTGACCAACACCCGCTATCTGCTCGGCCCGGCAGGTTCTCTCGATTCGTTGAACCAACAACTCGATCCGGTGCAACACCGCTTCCGCATCCTTCAGCGTTTCGCGGTCGCGACCAAGCCGGGCATTGAACAGGCTACAAAACTTGAAGAACTGACCACCGTTCCAAACGACAACGGCCCCTTCGCCATCTTTGAATTCACCGGCGCGCTGCCGCGGGCCAGACTTTATTCCAACTGGCAGGTGCCCATGAACGACAAGACAGCCGTGGGTGGATTGACAAAGACCAATCTGGGCGAGGGCGGGTGGGCATTGCTGCAGCAAGCTGGCACGAATGATTTTCTCACGCTGAACGAACTGTCCTCGCCCGCGTTCGACCCGTGGCAAACCGTGCTGCTGGCGGAGTCGCCGGCGGTGCCGAATCCTCCGGCCATAACCATCAATGAAAATTCCGGCACGGTCGAATACACCCGTTACGCGCCCACGGACATCAAGTTTCACACGCAGGCCGCCACGCCAACCGTGCTGCTGCTCAACGACCAGCATGACCCGCACTGGCGTGTGACCGTGGACGGCAAACCCGCACCGCTGCTCCGCGCCAACTTCATCATGCGCGGCGTTTATCTGACGCAAGGCGAACACAACGTCGAATTTCAATTCAGCCTGCCGGTCAAACCACTCTATGTGACAGTGTCGGCCATGTTCATCGGCGTTCTGCTATGCGGTCTCCTCGTTGTTTTAACCCTCAAACCGCAAACTCCCGCAGTCCCGCAAAGAAATAAATCCGCATGAAAATCCTCATCACCGGCGGCGCCGGTTATCTTGGCTCGGTTCTCACGCCCACGCTCCTCGCGCAGGGCCATGAAGTCACCGTGCTCGACAATTTTTATTTCAACCAGAACAGCCTGCTTGACTGCTGCCAGTTCGAGAAATTCCAGGTCTTCCGCGGCGATTGCCGCGAGGAATCCATCGTCAAGCCGCTTGCCGCCAGGGCCGATTTGATCATCCCGCTCGCCGCGCTCGTCGGCGTGCCGCTCTGCAACACCGACGCCATCGCCACCAAAACCACGAATCAGGAAGCGGTCGAAATGATTTGCCGCCTCGCCGGCAAACAGCAGTGGGTCATCATGCCCGTGACCAACAGCGGCTATGGCGTCGGTGAAAAAGGGAAATTTTGCACCGAGGACACGCCGTTGCGCCCGATTTCGAGCTACGGCGTCACAAAGGTCAAGGCCGAGGAAGCCGTGCTCTCGCGCGACAACAGCATCAGCTTCCGGCTGGCCACCGTTTTCGGCTGCGCGCCGCGCATGAGGATGGATTTGCTCGTGAATGATTTCGTTTATCGCGCCGTCCACGACCGCGCGGTTCTGATTTTCGAGGGACATTTCAAGCGCAATTACATCCACATCCGCGACGTGGCGCGCGCGTTTCTGCACGGCATGGCCAGCTTCGAGAAAATGAAGGGCAAGCCCTACAACGTCGGCCTCGACGACGCGAACCTCTCCAAACTCGAACTCTGCGCCGTGATCCAAAAGCACCTGCCGAAATTCGTTTTTGTCGAGGCGCCGATTGGCGAAGACCCGGACAAGCGCGACTACATCGTCAGCAACGCACGCATCGCCGCAGCCGGATTCAAACCCGAATGGAGCCTCGACCGCGGCATCGTAGAACTCATCAAGGGGTTCACCATTTTGCGGAACACGATTTACTCGAACGTCTGACCGCGTATCGTCGTGAGCGTTTCGCCCGAAAAAATCACCGCCGTCGTCCTGGCCGGGGGCTTTGGCAAACGCATCCAGCATTTGCTGCCGGATCTGCCCAAGCCGATGGCGCCGGTGAACGGCAGGCCGTTTCTGGAATGGGTCGTTCGTTATCTGGCCGCGCAAAAAATCCGGCGCGTGATTCTGTCCATCGGGCATCTGGCGGAAACCATCGAAAAACATTTTCAACCGCAGCCGGTCAAAAACGTCCGCGTGAATTGCGTGCCGGAATCCAAACCGCTCGGAACCGCCGGCGGATTTCTGAACGCGATTCGCAGCGTCGCCGAAAAACCGGCGGCGTGGCTGGTATTGAACGGCGATTCACTCGTGCCGGCGCCGCTGGCAGAAATATTTCAGCTGCTTGATGATCCGGGTCGGGATGGCGCGATTCTCGGCGTTCGCGTCGCCGATGCTTCGCGATTCGGAACAATTCTGCAAAATGCGAATGGCGACTTGACCGGCTTCAACGAAAAGAAGTCCGGCGCGGGCATCATCAATGCCGGAATTTACCTTTTCCGCGACTCTGTGATTGAACTTTTCCCCGACGAAACGCCGTTGAGTTTCGAGATGGAGGTTTTTCCAGCCCTGGTTGCGGGGAAAGTTCGGCTGAAAGTTTGCGTGACGGACGCGCCATTTTTGGATATAGGCACTCCCGAGTCATTGCCGCTGGCGGAAGAATTTATCCGGCGGAATGCGGAGTTTTTTGAATCATGATCATCAGCCGGACACCATTTAGAATTTCGTTTTTTGGGGGCGGGACGGATTATCCGGCGTGGTATCGCCAGCACGGCGGCGCGGTGCTGGCGGCGACCATCAACAAATTTTGTTATCTGACCTGCCGTTATCTCCCGCCGTTTTTCGAGCACCGCATCCGCGTGGTGTATTCCAAAATCGAGAGCTGCCAGAAGGTGGATGAAATCATGCACCCGTCGGTGCGTGAGTCGCTGCGTTACCTGAAAATCGAACGCGGCATGGAAATCCACCACGACGGCGACCTGCCCGGTCGCAGCGGCATGGGTTCAAGCTCGGCGTTCACGGTGGGCTTGCTCAATGCGCTTCAAGCGCTGCAAGGCCGCGCGGTCGGGAAAAAGCATCTCGCCGAGCAGAGCATCCATCTCGAACAAGAGGTGCTGAAGGAAACAGTCGGTTCGCAGGACCAGGTCTGCGCGACTTACGGCGGCGTGAACCGCATCAGTTTTTTGCAGAATGGGGACTTCACTGTGCAACCGATGACGCTCACCCAGGAACGGCTGGCGGAGTTGAATTCGCATCTCCTGTTGTTTTACACCGGCATCAAACGGACGGCATCAGAAGTGGCGTCGAGTTACGCGGCGGGCATGGAGGAGCGCGCCTCGCTGCTGACGCGGATGCACGATTATGTGGATCAAAGCTGCTCAATTCTGAACAGCAACCAAAACCTCACTGCATTTGGCGAACTGCTGCACCAGGCGTGGCAGGCCAAGCGCGCGTTGAGCGACAAGGTTTCCAACTCCCGCGTGGATGCGTTGTTTGACGAGGCGCGGAAGGCCGGCGCAATCGGTGGAAAACTCCTGGGCGCGGGCGGCGGCGGATTCATCCTTTTGTTTGTGCCCCCGGAAAAGCAGGCCAAAGTCCGCAAACAGCTCAACCGGCTGATTGAAGTGCCGTTTGAATTTGAATTTTCCGGAAGCCAGATCATTTTCTTCGACACGGAGGAGGATTTCGCCAAGCACGACAAGGCGCGCAGCAAACGGCAAATCGAGGCCTTTTGCGAACTCGATACGGGAACTCCCTCCCCGCCAGCCTGACCGGCTTCACTCTTTGATTTTATGAACCTCCACTGGCCATTGATGAAAAACAACATCGCGCGCGAAGACCTTGACGCGGTGATAAAATTCCTGCAGCAGGACGACCCGATTTTGACGCAATCAAAGAATGTCGTCGCCTTTGAAGAAGAATGGTCGCAATGGCTCGGCGTGAAGCACAGCGTCTTCGTCAATTCCGGTTCGTCCGCAAACCAAATCACAATGGCTGCGATCCGCGAGCGTTTCGGCGGCGGCGAAGTCATCGTGCCGACGTTGACGTGGATTTCTGACATCGCGTCCGTTTTGCAAAATGGATTTACGCCCGTGTTTGTGGACATCAACCCGCGCACACTCGGCATGGACACGAAGCAGGTCGTCCAAAAATTTTCAAAAAAAACGCGCGCGGTCTTTCTCACGCACATCCTTGGCTACAACGCACTTGACGATTACCTGCTGGCGGAATTGAAGAAGCGCAACATTCCGCTCATCGAAGACGTCTGCGAATCACACGGCGCGACGTTCAAGGGGAGGAAACTCGGCGCGTTCGGGTTCGCCTCAAATTTTTCGTTCTATTACGCCCACCACATGAGCACGATTGAAGGCGGCATGGTTTGCACGAATGACCCGGATTTTTACGAGATGCTCCGGATGTTCCGTTCGCATGGCCTGGTGCGCGAAAGCAAATCAGATGCGCTGAAAAACCGCTACAAATCCGGATGGCCGGACTTGAATCCTGATTTCATTTTTGCGTTTCCGGCCTACAACGTCCGCAGCACGGAGATCAACGCGGTGATGGGCCGCTCGCAATTAAAGCGGCTCGACGAGCGGAACCAAATCCGCACCCGCAACCTGAATTGTTTCCTCGATGGCCTTGACCCGAAGCGATACTTCATCGACTTTGAGCGCGAGGGCAGCTGCAATTACGCCTTCACCCTGATTTTGCGCGAACCGGACCAGAAACTTTGGGATCGCATCGAAAAAACGTTGCGCGAAAGGAAAATCGAATTTCGCCGCGGCACTTCCGGCGGCGGCAACCAGTTGCGCCAGCCATTCATGCGCAAGCTGATGCCCGACGAATACAAAAAATATCCGAAAGTGGATCACGTCCACTTTTACGGTGCATACATCGGCAATTATCCCGAATTGGAAGCCGAAAAAATCCCAGCCCTGTGCCGCCTGCTAAACAGTTTGTAAAAGAATGCAAAAGAAGGGAAAAGTTCCGCAATTTTTGGCTGGTGTTCTCCATCGGTTGTCCGATAATGCACATTCACTATTTGAACCAGCGAACAATTTATGACGAACTTGGCCGAACTGAAAAAAAAGTGTGCGTGGTTGCGCCGGGAAACCTTTGAAATGGTGGTGCGTTCCAAAAAGGGGCACTTTCCGTCTTCTTCCTCCTGCACGGAAATCGTGGTCGCCTTGTTTTACGGCGGCTACCTGAAATACAACGCCCAAAATCCCAAAGCCCCCGACCGCGACCGCATGTTCATCAGCAAGGGCCACGCCGGCATGGTGCTGTATCCAATCCTCGAGGAACTCGGCTTCGTTCCGAAGGGCGAGCTGTTGAAATTTACGAAGGCCAACGGCGTTTTTCGATTTTATCCCGACCCGACCATTCCGGGCATTGAAGCCATCACCGGCTCGCTGGGCCACGGCATCGGATTGGCGGCGGGCCATTGTCTGGCGGCTAAGCGCGATGGGAAAAACATCCGCAGCTTTGTCGTCATCGGCGACGGCGAATGTTACGAAGGTTCGACATGGGAAACCGCCCTGTTCGCCGCGCACGCCAAGCTGGACAATCTGGTCGTGTTCGTGGACCGCAACGGCTGCATCATCATGGACCACACCGAAAAATGTGTGCGCCTCGATCCGATGGCCGACAAATGGCGCGCGTTCGGCTGGCACACCATCGAAATTGACGGACATTCCATGGCCGAAGTGACGCAGGCGCTCGACGTGGCGACTTCGGGCACAATCAAGTCGCCCATTGCCATCGTCGCCAAAACCGTCAAGGGCAAGGGCGTTTCCTTCATGGAAAACCGGCCCGATTGGCACAACAAGATGCCCAACGAAGAACAAATCGCCCAAGCCCGGCGCGAACTGGCGGCTGAGCCCGCCTAACTTTTTGATTTAACATGAGTGAAGCCCCAAAAATCCTCCCGCGCGACGCATTTATTGATGAGATATTTGCCGCCGCGAAAAAAAATCCGAACATTTATTTCATGACCGCGGACCTCGGTGCGAAGGCGCTCGACCGTTTTCGTGTCGAACTGCCGGGCCAGTTCATTCACGGCGGCATCTCCGAACAAAGCGTCATGGACGTAGCCGCCGGTCTCGCCCAAAATGGCAAGATTGTATATGCCTACGCCATGGCCCCCTTCGTGACGTTGCGCTGTTACGAACAAATCAAGGTGGCCATCGCGTCCATGTTCCTGCCGATGACCATCATCGGCAACGGCGTGGGCTACAGCTACAATGACGCCGGCCCGACGCACTACGCCACCGAGGACATTTCCTGCATGAGGGCGCTCGGCGGAATTGAAATTCTGACCGCCAGCGACACGGAAACGGTTCTACAGACCGCGAAACTCACCTACACGAAGCCCGCATTGCGTTATGTCCGGCTCGATCGTGCATTTTTGCCGGACATTTATCCGAGCGGCGACAAGCGGTTCATGCAGGACGGTCTGGTTGAAATTGAGCCCGGCGAAAAGGCGTGCATCATCGCTTCCGGCATTGCGACCCATATCGCGAAGGAAGTCCGCACGATGCTTGCAGAGCAGGGACACAAGGTCGCCATCATTGACGCCTTCCGCATCAAGCCGATTGACGGCGCGGTTCTGAAGCGCGTGCTCGCGCCGTATTCCAAAATCATCACGCTTGAAGAACACTTCTTGAGCGGTGGCATGGGCGGCGCAATTGTCGAGGCGATGGCGGACGCACAAATTTTAAAACCGGTCAAGCGCATCGGCGTCGCGGACCAATACTTCCTCGAAAATGGAGGGCGCGGCTACATCCAATCGCTGGCTGGCGTTGACGCCAAGAGCGCGGCAAAGACCGCGACGGAATTTTTGAAGTAATCCCGAAGCGCCATGAATCGCAGGCTCGACGTTCTCTTCATCAATCCGAATTCCGCCAAGCGGGTCTATCAGGATTTGGCGAACGATTTTTCGGCGATTGAAACGCCAACATGGAGTCTGCTGCTCGCGCAAAGCTGCCGCGCCGCCGGCTACGGCGTGACAATTCTGGATTGCGACGCCGAACGGCTCCCGCCCGACGCGGCGACCCGGCGCATCGCGGAAATAAATCCGCGTCTGGTGTGCTTCGTTGTTTATGGCCAGAATCCGAGTTCAGGCACGACGAACATGACCGGTGCGGTTGAATTGAGCGATTTTCTCAAAACGGCGCATCCTGAATTTCCCATTGCCTTCATCGGCTCGCACACCAGCGCGCTGCCGAAGGAAGTGCTGTCGCAACACACGAGTATTGACATTGCACTGATTGGCGAGGGCGTTTACGCGCTGCGCAGCCTGCTCGCCTCAAATTTGAACGGCGATTTGCCGAAGATCAAAGGCATCGGCTACAAAAATGCCGAAGGGCAGGTCATTTTGAACGCGCCGGAGCAGGTCGTTCCACAAGAGCGCATGGACATTGACATGCCGGGCTACGCGTGGGATTTGTTGCCTTACAAAAGCAAGCCGTTCGACATGTATCGCGCGCACCTGTGGCACGCGGATTTTCAGGACCGCTACAAGACGCCGTTTGCCGCGCTTTACACGTCGCTCGGCTGCCGCTTCAAGTGCGACTTCTGCATGATCAACATCGTCAACCGCACGGATTACTCCGACAGCGTGGCGTCCAACAAAAGCAACTTCATGCGTTTCTGGTCGCCGGAATTCATTTTGAAGGAATTCGACACGCTGCAAAAGCACGGCGTGAACACCGTGCGCATCGTGGACGAAATGTTCTTCCTCGATAAACGCTACTACGAGCCGCTGCTCAAGGGCCTGGTCGAGCGCGGTTACGGCGACCGGCTGCGCATGTGGACTTACAGCCGCGTTGACACCGTGCGCAAAGAGCAATTGGAGCTTTTCCGCAAGGCCGGCGTGCGCTGGTTCTGCCTCGGCATTGAAGCCGCCAGCCAGGTCATCCGCCGCGAAGTCACCAAGGGCACCTTTCAGGAGGTCAACATCCGCAGGGTCGTGCAGGAAGCGCGCGAAGCTGACATTAATATCATCGCCAATTATATGTTCGGCCTGCCCGACGACACGCTGGAAACCATGCAGGAGACGCTGGACTTGGGGCTGGAGATGAACACGGAAATGTGGAACGGCTATGCTTGCATGGCCCTGCCCGGCAGCCCGCTTTATTTTGAAGCCCAGAAACAGAACATGAAGATGCCAGACTCCTACGCGGGCTACGGGTCTCTCTCCTACGACTGCCAGCCGATGGCAACCAAGCACGTCAGCGCCGCCGATGTGATGCGTTTCCGCGACCGGGCCTTTGAGAAATATTTCAACAACCAGCCTTATCTGGATCTGGTCCAAAAGAAATTCGGCCCCAACGCCTTGGACAACATCACCCGGCTCAAGGGCGTCAAACTCAAGCGCAAAATCCTCGGCGACTGAATCGCCAGCTTGAGAAAATTCCCCGTTGCCCCATAATGGTGTGAAATGAAAATTCTCGTCACCGGCGGCACGGGATTCGTCGGCCACCACGTTCAGGAGGAACTGGCGCAGCGCAATGTCCCCTTCTTCGCGTTCGGCCGCCGGCAATTTGATTTGACGCGCTGGGAACAGGCCGAGGCCGTCTTCAAAGCACATGCAGACGCGGATCTGATCCTTCACCTGGCCAGCTTTCAAGCGGCGGGCGAATTTCCAGCCAAGCACACGGCGGAGCAATTTTTCATCAACAACCTCATCCACAATCATACGCTCGAAGCATGGCGGAAGTTCATCCCGCGCGCCCGGCTCGTCGCCACCGGCGCATCCTGTGCCTATCCCAGTTCGGCGCTGGCCATGACCGAGGACAAGATTTTTGACGGGGCGATTCACGGCAGTGTATATGCCTACGGCGCGACCAAGCGCCTGCTTTACACCGGCATTCTGGCCTACAACGACCAGTTCAAGTTGAACGGAAATTATGTCATTCCCGCGGCGATGTATGGCGAATATGATGATTTTAATGAAGCCACGGCCCATGTTCCGGCCGCGTTGATCGGGCGTTTCGTCCGCGCGACAAAATTAAATTTGCCCGAAGTGGAGATTTGGGGCGATGGCTCGCAGATCCGCGACTTTGCCGACGTGAAGGATTTTGTGCGCGGCTTGATCGATCTGGCGCCAAGGCTCGAGCGCGACATCGTCAATCTCGCTCCCGGACGCGGCAAAACCGTCAGGGAGCTTGCGTTGACCGTGAGCGAGGCCACTGGCTATCAGGGCAAGATCGTTTTCAATGCCAGCCGCTACACCGGGGCGAAGGAAAAATTTGTGGACGCCACAAAGCTCCGCGAAAAATTCGGCATGGTCCTCAACCACGAACTCGCGCCGGGCATCCGCCGCACGGCGGAATGGTTCTCCCGGAACTTTGACACGCTCAAGGACCGGCGCAAATTCGCCGCTCCATGAACGCGCCGCAGATCAGGCCCGGGGAAATCTCGCTCATCATGGCCACGCGCGGCCGGCCTGAAATGCTTGCCGAGGTGTTTGTGTCGCTCAAGACCAACACTGCGCAGCAGGACAAAACCTCGCTCTGGATTTATGTCGATGCCGATGACGCCGTCACGCGCAAGGCCATTGATGACGGCACGCTGGGCGATGCCGGCATCAAGGTGCATTGGCATATCGGCCAGCAGACCTCCGGGCTTTGCGAAACCCAGCACACGCTCTGGCACAATTCCGGTCACACCTCCGAAGTTTACATGATCACCTGCGATGATGTCAGTTTCGGCACACGCGGCTGGGACGACATCGTTCGCGAGGCCTCGCAAGGGCATCCGGATGGCATTTTTCTCGCCTGTCCTTATGACCCGGCGACCGCAGACACCTGCACTTATCCGATTTTCGGCTGGCGCTGGCTGGAAACGCTCCAGCAGATTTTTCCCGGCCATTTTCCTTACTGGTATGACGACCGCTGGGTGCATCAGATCGGTGTAATGGCGGGCTGTTACGAACGGTTGCCCGTCATCATGCCGCCCATCCGTGGCAAGGGCAAAACCCGCCGGATGCGCGACCTGCCGTTTTGGGCGCGATTTTTTCAATTAAGCCTCGATGAACGGAAAGATTCCGCCAAAAAATTGATTGATGCCATGAACCTCGATCCTGAAAAGAAAGATGCCGCGCTCAAAAATCTGGAGCAGCGGGCCACCGAACTCGAAAAGCAGCAGGACAAATTCTCCGACCTTTACGCCGTGTTTCAGGAGGAGCGGTTCACGCTGCACACGCCGGAGGAGCGCCGCGCCTTCAACCCCCGTTATTTTGAAAAGGAAGCCGCCGCCGTCGGACGGCTCATGGAAATCGCCCGGCAACGCATCGCTGACAAAAGATACGACGAGGCGCTGAAATTTCTCGACGGAACGTTGATGTCCAATTTGCGCGTGCGGCAGGCGCAGGACATGAAGGTGGAGTGTCTCCGCGCGCTGGGCCGCAATGCCGAATCCGACAAGCTGGCCGGGGAAACCCTCGCCGCATGGCCTGAAATGAATTTCTTCCGCCGCATGTTTCGTTTCCTCGGCATGGTCGCCACCGAGACCAAAACGATGATCGTCGGCTTTCTTTCAAAAGGCGGCGGTAAAAAGGTTAAATGAATTATGACGCGGTCATCGTCGGCGGCGGCATTGTCGGGCTGGCGACGGCATATCGTCTGCTTGAAGCGCGACCGCAAAGCAAAGTGCTGCTGCTTGAAAAGGAATCCAAACTCGCCGCGCACCAGACGGGCAACAACAGCGGCGTGCTGCACTCCGGCCTTTATTACAAACCCGGTTCGGAAAAGGCGAGGTTGAGCGTCGGCGGCCTCCGGGAAATGATTGCGTTCTGCTTTGAACACGGCATCGCTCACGAACAGTGCGGCAAAGTCGTTGTCGCCACTTCCGAGGACGAACTGCCGCGCTTGGAAAATCTTTTGGAACGTGGAAACGCCAATGGTTTGCTTGGCCTTCGAAAATTAAATCCGCACCAAATCAAGGAAATCGAGCCGCACGCCGCCGGCATCGCCGCGATTCACGTCCCGCAGGAAGGCATCGTGGATTATCCGGGCGTTTGCGAAAAGCTCGGCGAACTCATCCGCAGATCCGGCGGCGAAATCCTGCTTGAGGCGCGTGTGCTGAAAATCATTTCGGGCGGCAACGAGCGAGTCGTCGAAACTTCCGCCGGAAATTTTCGCGCGAAGTTTGTCATCACCTGCGGCGGACTTCACGCCGACCGGCTCGTGAAGGCGGCGGGGCAAAAAACACCGGCGAAAATCATCCCGTTTCGCGGTGAGTATTTTAAGATAAAAAAGGAACGGCAGTTTCTCGTCCGCAATTTGATCTATCCCGTGCCCGACGCGAAGTTCCCGTTTCTCGGCGTCCATTTTACGCGACTCATCCACGGCGGCATCGAGGCTGGGCCGAATGCCGTGCTCGCTTTCGCGCGTGAAGGTTACAAATGGTCGGACATCAACCTGCGCGATTTGGCGGAATCGCTTTGCTATCCCGGTTTGTGGAAATTCCTGGCGAAGTATCCGAGCATGTGTGGCTACGAAATCCGCCGCTCGCTTTCAAAAAAGGATTTTTGCCGCTCGCTCCAGAAACTCGTTCCGGAAATCCGCGAAGACGATCTGGAGACCGGCGGTTCGGGCGTGCGCGCGCAGGCGATGATGCCGGACGGACAATTGGTCGAGGATTTTCATTTCCAGGAAGCACCCGGCATTTTGCACGTCGTCAACGCGCCGTCGCCGGCGGCCACGGCATCGCTGGCCATCGGCCAGAAAATTGTCGAGCGCGTGCTGGCGCAATTGAAATAGTGGCACAGGCGTCTCGCCTGTGTGGTGAGTGACAGCAAAGGAAGCCCCGGCAAGGCAAACGATGAATTGCACAGGCGAGACGCCTGCGCCACTACAATCCCGTCGGATGATCCAAAAATTCCCACGGCAACCTGAATTTCTTGGAGAGGTGCGCTGCCAGCGCTTTCACACCAAAAGTTTCCGTTGCGTAATGGCCACCGTAAAAGACGTTCAATCCCAATTCTTCTGCCAGCGCAAACGTCCATTGCGGCCCCTCGCCCGTGATGAACGTGTCCACGCCTTCATCAGCGGCAATTTTCAAATCGCCGCCTGCGCCGCCGGTGACGACGCCTATTCTTTCGCAAATCTTTTCGCCACCGGGAATAATTCGCGGTTTCGCGCCGGTCGCGCGTTCCAATCGTCTGGCTAAATCCGCACGGGAAATTTTCGTCCGGGTTTTGAAGCCGATGGTCTGGCCGTGGGTCAGGAAAAATGGTTTCAAGTCCCGCAAACCGAGCACGGCGCAGAGTTGCGCGTTGTTGCCCAGCTTGGGATGCGCGTCGAGCGGCAGGTGCGAACTGTAAACCGCCAGATTGTTTTCCACCAGCAGCCGGAGCAGTTCGTGTTTCTTGCCCGTCCACGGATGCGACGGCGACCAGAACAGTCCGTGATGGACGATGAGCAAATCCGCCTTGGCGGTGATGGCGAGCTTGATCGTGGCGAGACTGGCGTCCACGGTGGCGGCAATTTTGGTGATCGGCCCCCGGCCGTCCACCTGCAAACCGTTGGCCGCGCCGTCGTAGTCGCCGACTGATTTCGTTCGGAGTAATTGGTCGCAATGTTTGACAATGGCGGCAAGTGATGCTTTCGGCATAGCGCGATGAAATCAAATTTTCTCCACTCTGCAAAGCCTGAAGCGCTCCCAAATATTTTCATTCCGTCTGTTGCTTTCCCGGCCGGGGATTTTATAGTTCATTGAAACATCAACATGATTAGAACCCTCGGTCACATTTGCATCCATTCAAAAGACCTGAAGCGGAGCCAGGATTTTTACTGCGGCGCGCTGGGATTGCAACCGCATTTCGATTTTTTGAAGGACGGCGAGTTGGTCGGATTTTACCTGCAAGTCGCCCCGAATCAATTCATCGAAGTTTTCAAGACCGACCCGGCGGCGGAAATCCGCAGCCAGCGGATTCATCATTTTTGCCTCGAAGTAGACAACCTTGACGCGTTGCGCGACTTATTGATCAAACGCGGCGTGGAGGTGACGCCAAAAAAACTGGCCTGCGACCAGACGTGGCAATGCTGGTGCAAAGACCCGGACGGAACAGACGTGGAGTTTCAGCAATACACGCCGAAAAGTTCGCAGTTCACCCGCGCCAATTGCATCGTGGACTGGTGAATTTGTGAAATGGATTTTTCGTCGCAAAATATTTTCATTCCGCCTGTTGCTTTCCTCGCGCAGAGTTTTATAGTTCGCTTCGCTTGAATTCACCGAAATGAACCATGCAACCGATGCGGGCCCGCCGTGGAGCATTGACGCGGCGCGGACGCTTTACAACATCCATCGCTGGGGCGCGAAGTATTACGACATCAACGACGCCGGGCACGTCGTGGCGCGGCCGTTGCAGGATGCCGGCGCGACGGTGGACATCACGGACGTGATCGAGGAGGCGAAAGGGCGCGGGCTGAAATTCCCGCTGCTCATCCGGTTTCAGGACATTTTGCGGCACCGCGTCGAGGCGCTCAACCTTGCCTTTCGCGGCGCCATCACGGAATTCAACTACAAGGGCAAGTATCGCGGCGTGTTCCCGGTCAAGGTGAACCAGCTCCGCGAGGTGGTGGAGGAAATTCTGGACGCGGGCAAGCCGTATGAGTTCGGCCTTGAAGTCGGCAGCAAACCGGAGCTGTTCGCCGGTCTCGCGCTGCAAAATCAGATGGGCTGCCTCATCATCTGCAACGGTTACAAGGACGCGGAGTTCATCAAGATGGCCATGCTCGGCATCAAGCTCGGCAAAAAGGTCATCATGGTTGTGGAAAAACTGGAGGAATTGTGGCAAATCATTTCGATTTCAAGACAGCTCGGCGTCGAGCCGCTGCTCGGCATCCGCGCGCGGCTGTTGAGCAAGGGCGCGGGACGGTGGGCCGAGAGCGGCGGCGAAAACGCGAAGTTCGGCTTGAGCACGGCGGATTTGCTGGCGGCGGCGGAATTGCTCAAGGCGGAAAATCTCGGCCATTGCCTGAAGCTCCTGCATTTCCACATCGGCTCGCAGGTGCCGGACATCCTCACGGTGAAAAAGGCCGTGCAGGAGGCGGCGCGGCTTTACGCCAAGCTCCACAAGATGGATTTCAAGATCGAGTTTCTCGACGTCGGCGGCGGCCTGGGCGTGGATTACGATGGCAGCCGGTCGGCGTTCGACAGCTCGACGAATTACTCGTTGCAGGAATACACCAATGACATCGTTTATTACGTCGCCGACGTGTGCAACGCGGAAAACGTCCCGCATCCCGACCTCATCAGCGAAAGCGGGCGCGCCCTCGTCGCGCACCACAGCGTCCTGATCGTCGAGGTGTTCGGCGCGATTGAAAAAATCCGGCCCGGCGAGTTTTTGAAATACGGCGACAACGAACATCCGCTCGTCCGCGAACTGCTCGACGTCAAAAAAAACCTCGGCAAGTTGAACAAGCTCGAAGCCTACCACGACGCGCTCGAACGACGCGACGACGCGCAGCACATGTTCACGCTCGGCATGATGGATTTGCCGGAGAAGGCGAAGATCGAGGACCTTTACTGGCAGATCAGCCGCGAGGTGGTGGAAGGTTACAAGGGCCAGCCCTATGCGCCGGAGGAAATCCGCAAGCTCGAAGACAGCCTCGGCGACCAGTATCTCTGCAATTTTTCCGTCTTCCAATCCCTGCTCGATCATTGGGCGCTGGACCAGTTGTTCCCCATCATGCCGATTGCGCGCCTGAACGAGCGCCCGACGCACGAGGCCACGCTCGTGGACATCACCTGCGATTCCGACGGCCAGGTCAACAAGTTCATTGATTTCCGCGACGTGCGAGACACGCTGCCGCTCCACCAGTTGAACACCAACGGCAACGGCCAGCTGGAGCCTTACCACCTCGGCTTTTTCCTGATGGGCGCGTATCAGGACATCATGGGCGACCTGCACAACTTGTTCGGGCGCGTCAACGAGGTTCACGTTTTTCTCGAACCGGACGAACCCGCCGGCTACTACATCGAGGAAATCATCGAGGGCAACACCATCGTCCAGACGCTCGCCGCCGTGCAATACGACGAAAACGAATTAAAGCGCCAGATGAAAACGCAGATGGACGAGGCGATCAAATCCGACCGCATGAAGCCGTCCGAGGCCATGCGTCTGCTGGATGATTATGAACGTGGATTGAAGGCCTACACCTATTTGAGTTTTTGATCTGTTGGAGCGCCGGTCTCCAGACCGGCGGGTTGCGGTTTTTGAAACTCGTCGAACGGAAGTTCGGCGCTCCGGAGCGCGCCGGCTTGAAAACGAATGAAACTCATCCGCTTGCAAATGCCATCTTCAATCTTCTATCCTCCATCATCGCTTTTCATGAATGACCCTGCGCCAGCCAATCCCGAACTGCTCCGCTCGCTCGGACGCCTCGCCCGCGGCCTGTCCGCTCTGTTTTGGGGGCTGCCCGCGTCACTGGTCGTTTGCGCCGAAACCGCCAAGGCCGACTGGCTCAAGCCATGGGGCTTCATGCCCGCGCTTGTCGCGACGGCGCTGCCGCTTTACGGTCTCTGGCTGATGGGCGATTTCCAAAAGCAGGAGCGTCCCTGGCGCAACGCGCTCGACCGCGCGAATCTCCCCGGCCTCGTTTATTTCGGTCTCTGCCCTTTTCTCTACTGGCACAACAAAATGCCGGCCCAGCCGTTTTTCAACGCCGCGATTTTCGTGCTCGTGCTGTCCGCCATCCTTTTTCTGTTCAACCTGAACATCGTCCTGAAACAGCTCGGCGCGATGCTGCCGGATGAAACGCTCCGGCACGAGACGCGCCAGTTCACCGTGCTCAATCGCTGGCTGCTCGTCGCCCTTTTGTTTTTCGGCGTCGCGTATTTGGCTTTGCTGCGCGATCCGCGCCTGCCAGTCTCACTCGGCGCGCTTTTCGGCTGGCTCCAGGATTTTGGTTTCTGGGGGTTGACCTTCTTCGCGCTGCTGCCGCTGGCCATGACAATGGCGCTCATCTGGAAAACCAAGGAAGTCATCCTCGACAGCGTCTTTGGCGCGCGGCAATGACGCCCATGATTCACACGGCGAATTACTGCTAACGTCCCCGACCTTTTTCGCATGAAACCGAACGCATTATCCGCCCTTGGCCGCCGCACCGCCCTGCCGCCAATCTCCTGGCTGATGCAAACCGCGCTCACGCGGCCCAAACTCATTTCACTCGCCGCCGGTTTCACCGACAACGCCACGCTGCCTGTTGAAATCTCGCGCAAGCTGCTCAACGAAATTTTGCGTTCGCCCAAAACCGGCCGGCCCGCGCTTCAATACGGCATCACCGCCGGCGAAACCAATCTGCGCCAATTGACCGCGCGCCATTTGCAGAAGTTCGACGGTGCGGACGACCGCGCGCATTCGCCCGACCGCGTGATGATCACCGGCGGCTCGCAGCAATTGCTTTACATGACGATCGAGGCGCTTTGCGACGAAGGCGACATCATCCTCGTCGAAGACCCGACGTATTTTGTTTTTTTGGGCATCCTGCAAAGCCAGGGCATCCGCGCCCGCGGCATCCGGCTTGAACGCGACGGCCTTGACCTCGCACATCTTGAAGATGTTTTACAGCGGCTGAAAAAATCCGGCGAACTCCGCCGCGTCAAGGCGATTTACCTCGTCAGCTATTTCCAAAACCCGACCGGCGTGACGACCTCGTTCGCCAAAAAAGCTGGAGCGCTGAAAATTTTGAAAAAGTTCGAGCAGTTCGCAGGACACCCGATTTACCTGCTCGAAGACGCCGCGTATCGCGAATTGCGATTTGACCCGCCGCTCACAATTCCGACTCCCTCGCCCCGCCCAAGCGGGAAGAGGGCCGGGGTGAGGGGATTTGATTTTGAGACAAAAGGCCTCCTCACCCCAACCCTCTCCTCCATTGGCGGAGGAGAGGGAGAAGAAAAGTCCGCGCTCGCTGTGCGCGGATTTGCGAACCGCGTGATTTACACCGGCACTTACAGCAAACCCTACGCGCCCGGCGTGCGCGTCGGCTTTGGCGTTTTGCCCGAACCGCTCTTCACCGCCGTCCAGCGCATCAAGGGCAACCACGATTTCGGCACGGCGAACCTGCTGCAACAGCTCCTAGCCCGCGCGCTCGAAACCGGGCTTTACGACAAACACGTCGCGAAGGTGCAAAAAAATTACGCCCGCAAGGCGCGCGTGATGAAACAGGCGCTCGCGGAACATTTTCCGGCGGACGTGGAAATCTGGGAATCCGGCGGCGGACTTTATTTCTGGGCGCGATTGCCAAAGGGGATTTCCGCCGGTGTGAAATCAAAAGTGTTCCAGACCGCGCTGAAAAATGACGTGCTCTATGTTCCCGGCGAACTTTGCTACGCCGACGACCCGTCGCGCGCCAAACCGGACAACGAAATGCGCATCAGCTTCGGCAGCGCGAACGAAGAAAACATCCGCGAAGGGATCAAGCGATTGGGTGCGGTGTTGAAGAAATTTGTTAAATAAGCGAAGGATTTTGTGTTGGCTGTCGTGTTTCTGTATAAAGACCACAATCCAACAAATCCTATGAAAAAATCCATCCTTCTCGCCGCCAGCCTGCTCGCGCTCAACCTCACACCGGTCTTCGGCCAGCCGAATCCGAATGGAACACCGCCTTCCGCGCCTCCTTTTCAGCAACGCCTGAAAGAAATCGTCAACAGCGCCAATGCGCCGCAAAATCAGCCGCCGGCCCTGACCAAATTCAATCTCGATTTTCCCGGCGGCACGGCCAAGGAACTGGTTGCCACGATTGAAAAGGCGATGAAGAAGCCACTGAACGTCATTATCGCCAACGAAGATGCCGACGCCAAACTGCCGCCAATCAAAGGGAGTGAATTGGATGTTGCCAAACTATTCCAGACGCTGTCTGAAAACGGCGCGAAATATTCCTATTCACCAGGCAATCGTGACTTGATCAGTAATTACGGCTTCAAAACGATAGACCAGACACCGTCCGACAGTTCTCTTTGGACGTTTTATTCTTACACCAAGCCGACCTTGCAGACCCAGTTCGGTTTGGATTTTCCCGGCGGCACACCTGCGCAATTGGTCAAAGCCATCGAAAAGGCGACGGGTAAGCCGCTGAACGCAATCATTCTGACGGAAGATGCCGACCTACAGATGCCGCCGCTTAAAATGAATGACGTGACCGTGCCCCAATTGTTCGCTGCTCTGAAAGCCGCCAGTCAAAAAAATGTGGCATATCAAACTTCTCCTTCTGGCAATTCCTATTCAACATATGGCACTGGTTACGGGTTCACCACCACGGACACGCCAGTAACAGACAACACCATGTGGTATTTCCGCGTGGAAAAACCCACGTTGCCGCCGGTGGTTTCCACCCAGAAAGTCAGCCAGTTCTATTCGCTGTCGCCTTATCTGGATCGCGGCTTCACGGTGGATGACATCACCACGGCCATTCAAACCGGCTGGAAAATGGCGGGCGAGACGCCGACGCCGGAATTGAATTATCACAAGGAAACCAAGTTGTTGATTGCCTACGGCGAGCCGCAAAAACTGCGCACGATTGAGCAGGTGCTCAACACACTTCCACAGACTCAATACAGTCGGACGAGCGTGGAATCCCAAATCAAACAATTGCAAACGCAAGTTGACCAACTGAAAAAGCAACTTCCAATTCCTGCGGCTCCACCAGCAAATGTGCTGGAACTAAAGTCTGGACAATAAATTTGAGCCAGTGGTTAAATGAGACAGCTTGGAAGAAAACACTCAAACCTCCAGTCCGCGTCCCGCAGCGCTGGACGAGCCCGCGCGCGAAACGCCGGAGGTCGCGGCGTTGACCCGTGCGATGGCGTGCGGCGATGAGATGGCTTATCGCATTTTTTACGACGCGTATTTTGACCGGCTGCTGCGCTACCTGCTCGTCGTCACCGGCGGCAACGAGGAGACGGCACGCGAGGCATTGCAACTGGCGCTCGTCCGCGTGGTGCGCCACGTGAAGGCGTTCGAGTCGGAGGAAAGATTCTGGAGCTGGCTCACGGTGCTGGCCCGGAGCGGGCTGGCGGATGAATCGCGCAAACGGCGGCGTTACTTTGCCTTTCTGGAAAGGTTCACGCGGCAACAGGAAACCAGGCCGTCTGCGATGGATAACGGCGAGGCGGATGAGCAGTTGCGCGCGTTGCTGGAAAGACAATTGACCACGCTGCCCGAGGATGAGCGGCAACTGGTCGAACAGAAATACATTTTGCGCCAGTCCGTCCGCGAAATTGCCGACGGGCGGCAGACGACGGGAAAGGCCGTGGAATCGAGGCTTTCCCGCGTCCGCCGCAAACTGAAAGACGCAGTGCTGGCGGAACTGAAAAATGAACGAGCGAACTGACAACCAAAATCTGCTGGCCGAGGTTCTCGCCGAGGCGTCGCCGGCGGGTTTCCGCAAGGCGATGCTGGCGGAGACATTGCGCCTTGCGCGGCGGCGGCGGCAATTGCGTCAGGTGCAGCATGCCGCCGGAATTTTGGTCTTGATGAGTTTGCTGGCGGTTTTAGTGGCGCAACAATTTTCAGGGGCGCCAGTCGTTTCACCGCCGTTCGCAAAAATAATTGCGAGGCAAGGTTACGAGCTTGTCCGCACGCAGCCGATGCCAATTGGCGCGTTAATCAGCACGCGAAATTTTCCAGCAACCGGATTTGCTTCGCCCGGTCCAAGCGTCATTGAAGTCGCCACAATCAGCGGCGGATTTCGGCTCATCAATGATGACGAACTTTTGGCGTTGCTGGCGGACAAGCCGGCGGTCTTGGTCCGCACCGGCCCGCATTCGGAGGAATTGGTTTTTGTTAACCCGGAAGATCAAAAAGGTTTTCCGCTGAATTAACCCGGCGGCCAGGCCATGGGGCGGCCACCGAGAATGTGGCAGTGCAGGTGCGGCACGGTTTCGCCACCGTCCGGGCCGTTGTTGATGATCAGCCGGTAGCCGCGTTTCAAATCCAGTTTCTTTGCAATCTCGGCGGCTTTAAGCAGCAAATGGCTCAATAGTTTGGCATCGTCGGCTTTCGCCTCGGCGATGCGTGGCACCAACTTCTTCGGGAAAATCAAAACATGCACTGGCGCCTGCGGATTGATGTCGCGGATGGCGAGCACCAAATCGTCCTCATAAACGATGTTCGCCGGGATTTCGCGCGCGACGATTTTTTCAAAAAGCGTTTTGCTCATGGCTTTGATTTTATCCACGAATTATGTGAATTTTCACTAATTATTTTTCGGCTCGCGGGACGCTCACCCCACCGGTTTTCATTCGCGTCAATTCGCAAAATTCGCGGATGAAAGTTTATTCCACGACCAGCGCACACTCGTTTTGTTCCGGTTCAGCCGTCAGACAGCCGCGCAAATACTCGACAATCTGGTCCTGTAATCTTTCGCACCGATGGCTCCAGCGGCGCGCGCCGGCAAGCTGCTTCACGCAGCCGCGCAATCCGCGAAAGCGCACCACGCGCGGCGATTGCCGGAGCTGGGTGCGGAGCTCGTTGCGCAGGCGCGGGAAAAAGAACAGTTCCAGGCTGCCGGCGGATTCGCGCGCGAGCCGGCCGAGGTCGGTCGCGCTGGCGTCCGGTGTCCATGGTTCGATGCCTCCGGCGCGGATGACCAGGCCGAGCCCGCGCAGGACTTTTTCCAATGCGAGGGCAAATTCGCCGACGGTGACGGTTTCGCGCCGGAGTTCGCTCTTGAAATAATGGAACACGGACGCGGCGGCGTGATGCAGCATTTCGGGTTCGAGCAATCCGCCGGAGTTGCCGGTGATTTCAAAACTGATCATTTCCGCCGAGCAGGGAACGCTTTCGCCGCTGGCGAGCTGGAAGAGCAGGCAGTCGGATTGAAGGGCGATCATTTGGCCGCCTCCAGTTTTTTGACTTCCTGCACGAAGTCGGTGGCTTCCTGAAACCGGCGATAAACGCTGGCGAACCGGACATAGGCGACGTCGTCCAATTCACGCAAACCGTCCATGACCATTTTGCCGATGAATTCGCCAGGCACTTCGCTCTCGAATTTTTCCGTCACGGCGGCAACGATGTGGTCCACCAAATCGTCCATCACCTTCGGACTGACGGGCCGTTTTTGGCAGGCCTTCTTGATGCCGGACAGAAGTTTTTCGCGGGAAAACTCCTCACGCCGTCCGTCGCGCTTGAGCACCATCAATCCTTCGTGTTCAAGCTCCTCATAAGTGGTGAAGCGATGGCCGCATTTTTCGCATTCGCGGCGGCGGCGGATGGTCGCGCCTTCGCGTGAAGCACGCGAATCAATCACCTTGTCTTCCTGACAGCCGCACTTGGGGCAACGCATAAATCCACTTCTAATTGTGGTCACAGATTTGTAACATACAAAGGTTTGTGGTGTCAAGGGGTGGTTATTCACAGCAAATCACAGAAAACGGCACGCCGGGCTTGTTGCAAACTGATCTTTTGCCGAAAACGGCTCTTGCCTTCGCGTTATATTCAGTTATGTTTTGCGGCTCGCGTTTTGGGAAACCCAGCGCATTGATTTTAATTTTATGGCAACAGCTAACGATCTTCGCCGCGGCATGGCGATCATTTACAACGGCGACATCACCGTCGTCCTTGACATGCAGCATCGCACGCCGGGCAACCTCCGCGCCTTCGTGCAGGCGACGCTCCGCAGCATCAAAACCGGCAAATCATCGGACGTGCGCTTCAGCTCGACGGAAAAAATCGAGCCGGTGCCAATGATCACCAAAAAGATGGAGTTCAGCTACAAGGATGGCGAAGACTATGTGTTCACCGACCCGGAGAACTACGAAACGGTGACGCTCGCAGCGGAACTCGTCGGCGACGCGAAAAATTATCTCGTGGAAAACGCCCACGTGACCGTGACCTTCGTCGAGGACAAGGCGGTGACCGTGGAATTGCCGTCGAGCGTGGTGCTGACCGTGACCGACGCGCCGGAGGGCATCCGCGGCGACTCGGCCAACAACGTGCAGAAGGCCATCATCGTCGAGACCGGCATCACGGTGCAGGCGCCGCTGTTCATCAAGACCGGCGAGAAAATCAAGGTGGACACCCGCACCGGCAAATACATGGAACGCGCGTAAAAGGGTCAGCGTTTCGAGTTCAAGGTTCAGAGTTCAAAGTCCGCCACGCGCGGGCTTTTTCATTTTTTTGACGGAATTGCTTTGCAACGGAACGGGCTTGGGTTATTTCTGGATTAAACCGCATGTCAGGCCAGCTTAAGGGAGAAAAGGTGTATCGCGGCATCGCCGTTTCCGCCGGCGTTTGCCGCGGGAAGATTTTTGTCCTGCACCGCACCCGGCGCGCCATCGCGAGGCGTGATCTGCCGGAACCGGAAGTTGCGGCGGAAGTCAAACGCTTCGAGCAGTCTCTTGTCAAAACCCGCCAGCAGCTCATCGAAGTGCAGCGCCGTGTCGTCGCCAGCATGAGCGCGGCGGAGGCGGACATTTTCGACGCGCACCTGTTGATGCTAGAAGACCGCGTGCTCATCGAGGAGGTCATCCGCTTCATCCGCGAGCAAAAGGTCAACGCCGATTTCGCCTTTCATTCCGTGTCCGAGCGTTACGTCGCCGTGCTGGCGGACGTGCAGGACGAGTATTTGAGCGAACGCGCCACCGATTTGCGCGACCTCACCGGTCGCGTGCTCGACAACCTGCTCGAAGTCAAGGACGCCCTCGACCTGCACCACCTCACCGAACCATGTATTCTCGTCAGCCACGATTTAAGCCCGTCCGCCACGGCGCAACTGGACAAAAAATTCGTGCTCGGCTTTGCCACTGACATCGGCGGCAAGACCTCGCACACGGCCATCATGGCGCGATCGCTGGACATTCCAGCCGTCGTCGGCCTGCAAAATGTCAGCGAGGATTTGCAGAGCGGCGATTATGTGCTGCTCGACGGTTACAATGGCACCGTCATCGCCAACCCCACCGACCAGACGCTGTTTGAATACGGCCAGTTGGCGAAAATCAAGGCGTCGCTCGGGGAAAAACTGCGCGAAATCCAGCGCCAGCCCGCCGTCACGCTCGACGGCAAAACCATCCACCTCTCCGCGAACATCGAGGATCAGAAGGACATCGAGTCCGTCATCCGTCATGGCGCGGAAGGCGTCGGATTGTTCCGCACGGAATTTTTGTTCATCAACCGCGACAGCCTGCCGGGCGAGGAGGACCAATACAAAGTCTATCGCGAGGTGGCCGCCGCGTTGAAGCCAAGCCCGGTCATCATCCGCACGCTCGATTTGGGCGGCGACAAATTTGCCTCGCATCTGCAACTGGCCAAGGAGGTCAATCCGTTCCTTGGCTGGCGCGCCATCCGGTTCTGTCTCGCGCAGCCGGAACTGTTCCGCGCCCAGCTCCGCGCCATCCTCCGCGCCAGCGCCGAGGGCAACGTGAAAATGATGTATCCGATGATCTCCGGCCTCGAAGAATTGAACCAGGCCAACGCGCTCGTTGAAAAATGCAAGGCCGAGTTGCGCGCGGAAAAAATTCCGTTTGACGAAAATATGGAAATCGGGGCGATGATTGAGATTCCCTCCGCCGCGCTCGTCGCCGATGCCCTGGCCAAGCGCGTGAAATTTTTCAGCATCGGCAGCAACGACCTCATCCAATACACCCTCGCCGCCGACCGCACGAACGAGAAGGTGTCGCACCTTTACGAGCCGACGCATCCGGCCATCCTGCGCCTCATCAAGACGACCGTGGATGCCGCGCACGCCAACGGCATCTGGGCCGGCGTCTGCGGCGAGATTGCCGGTGACACCGTGCTCGCGCCGCTGCTCATTGGTCTTGGCGTGGATGAATTGAGCGCCGCGCCGCCGGTGATTGACGAGGTGAAGTATATCATCCGCCGCATCAAATTAAGCGAGGCGCAGGCGCTGGCCGAATTCGCGCTGCAATGCGAATCGCCGACGGAGATTTTCGCGCGCTGCGTGGATCTCGCCCGCGCCTCCGCGCCCAGCCTGTTCGAGAACAAGGCGGACGGCGCGAACTGAACTTCACTTCGCCGTCACGACGACGTAATTCTTTTTGCCTTTGCGGAGTAAAAGGTATTTGCCAAACCACAAATCATCCGTCGTCACTCCGCGTGCGACACTGGTTTCGTGGTTGTTGTTGATTTTTACGCCGCCGCCTTCGATGTCTTTTCGCGCTTGGCCTTTCGATGGACACAAACCCGCATGAACCAAAAGCTCTACGAGCGGAATACCTGCACCTTCGAGTTTGGATTTCTCAATTTCTTTCGTTGGTGCTTCGCCCTCAATCGTCTCGAAAAAATTGATTTTTGTGTTAAAGGTGATACCGCCAAAAAGAATGTCACTGGCAATTTGCATTTTGTGCGTTGCTTCTGAGCCATGAATCAAATCAGTGACAGCCCTCGCTAACGCCCTATGCGCGACGCGCGCGCCGGGATTGTCCGCGTGCTGCTTTTCCAGCGACGCAATTTCTTCCTTCGACAAAAACGTGAAGTATTTCAGATAGCGAATCACGTCGCGGTCGTCCGTGTTGATCCAGAACTGGTAGAAGCGATAGACGCTCGTGCGTTTCGGATCGAGCCAGATGGCGCCCGCCTCGGTCTTGCCAAATTTCGTGCCGTCGGCGTTCGTAATGAGCGGCAGCGTAAGACCGAAAACTTGTTTACCGAGTTTCTTCCGGCACAAATCAATGCCCGCCGTGATGTTGCCCCACTGGTCGCTGCCGCCGATTTGCAATTCGCAGTTGTGGTCGCGGCACAGCACCATGAAATCGAACGCCTGTAGCAGCATGTAGCTGAATTCGGTGTAGCTGATGCCGACCTCGCGGTCTTCCATTCGGGCGCGGACGCTTTCCTTGGCAACCATCTGGTTGACAGAAAAATGCTTGCCGATGTCGCGTAGGAATTCAAGAAACGAAACGTCTTTCGTCCACGACGCGTTGTCCACGAGCCGCGCCGGATTTTGTTTCGTCTCAAAATCGAGCAGCTTCGCCAGTTGCACCTTCACGCTGGCGATGTTGCGATCCAAGATTTCCTTGGTAAGCAATTGCCGCTCGGCGGTCTTGCCGCTGGGGTCGCCAATCGAGCCGGTCGCGCCGCCGGCGACGGCGATGGGATGATGGCCAAGCAATTGAAACCGTCGCAGCGCGAGCAGCGGCACGAGGTTGCCGACATGCAGGCTGTCGGCGGTCGGGTCAAAGCCGCAGTAAAGCGTGACGGGTTGTGGAACAGGCATCTTGCCTGTCTCGTTTGACAGGCTGGAAGCCTGTCCCACTTTCTTTTCCAGTTCCGCCGCGTCGGTGCAATCGGCGACGAGGCGGCGCCATTTTAGTTCTTCCAAAATGCTCACGTGCGAAGATTACAAACGAAAGGGCGGATTGGAAAACAGAATCAGCCACAAACGAGCGCAGAGAGCGCAGAGAACGAACGATTATTCTGCGTTCTTTGTGTTCTTTTGCGCCAAAATTAAATTGTCAGCGAACTTTGGACTTTGGACTTCGGGCTTTGGACTTTAACCTTTGCGCGGTGTCACAAATGCTCAAATCGTCCGGCGCGATGGCCGGTGCCACGCTCGTCAGCCGCCTGCTCGGCATGGTGCGCGAAATCGTCTATGCGCGGTTCATGGGCGACGGCCCGGTCGCGGGCGCGTTCCAGTTCGCGTTCACGATTCCAAACCTGTTCCGCCGCCTGCTCGGCGAAGGCGCATTGACGGCGGCGTTCATCCCGATTTTCAAGGAGAAGGAAAAAACGCACGGCGAAATCGAGATGTGGCGTGCGGCCAACGCGGTGATTTCCGGACTGATTGTCGCCGCCAGCGTCGTCGTGGCGCTGGTAATGATCGGCCTTTCGCTTGCACTGGCCGTGCATCAATTCGAGGCGAGCACCGAACTGATGCTGCGGCTGCTGCGCGTGATGTTTCCCTACATGCTCCTCGTGTGCCTGGCGGCGGCGATGATGGGCATGCTCAACGCGCGCGGCCATTTTTTCATCCCGGCGATGGGCGCGACGATGCTCAACGTGGTGATGATTGCGTCGGTTTTGTTCCTTGCTCCAAGCATGGGACTGGATTTCCCGAAGGAAGAAAGGCTGCCGCATCAGATTTTCGCGCTGGCCATCGGCGTGCTGGCGGCGGGCGTGGCGCAGGCGGCGTTTCAACTGCCGACGCTCTGGCGCGACGGCTTCCGTTACCGCTGGGTTTCGCCGTGGCACAATGAAACCGTCCGGCTGGTCGTGACGCGGATGGTTCCCGGCACCATTGGCGTGGCGGCGTTTCAAATCAACGTGACGCTCGTGCTGGCCATCGCATTCTGGGTCAACCCGCAGATCGTCGCGTCGTTCAACTACGCCGTGCGGCTGATGGAACTGCCGCAAGGCATGTTCGGCATCTCTCTGGCGACGTATCTGCTGCCGACGCTTTCCAGCCTGGCGGCGGAGAAAAATTATTCCGAGTTTCGCGGCACGCTGCGGCACGGTCTGGGCACGCTGCTCTTTTTGAATTTGATTGCGGCGATTTTGCTCGTCGTGCTGGCCCAGCCGATTGTGCGGCTGATTTTCGAGCACGGCAAATTCACCGCCGCCTCCACCGAGCGCGCGGCGCTGGCTCTCATGTGCCTCGCGCCGGGGCTGGTGGCGTTTTCGTCGGTCAACATCCTGGCGCGAGCGTTCTTCGCGCTCGGCGACACCCAGACGCCGATGAAAATCAGCATTGCCTGCCTCGTGCTGAATATTCTAATGGCTACCGCGCTGGTCGTGCCGCTGAAGCAAGGCGGCCTTGGCATCGCCAACACGGTGACCTCGATTTGCAATGTCAGCCTGCTGGCTTTTGCGTTGCGCAAAAAGCTGGGAAAACTGGAAATGGAATCCTTGCGCAAAACTTTTTTGCCGCTGGCCACGGCGGGCGTGCTGGCCGGACTGCTCGCGTGGTCCGGCTGGCAGTTTTGGGAAGACCAGTTCGGCCACCAAACCATCGCGCTGAAAATTGGCGCGGTGTTCGCGCCGGCGGGAATCGCCGGAATTGTTTATTGGCTGGCGGCGCTGGCGTTCAAAATCCCGGCGGCAAAGGAAATGACGGAGTTTGCATTGGTGAAGTTCAAACGGTAGGGACGCCGCGCTGCGGCGTCCGGTCGGCGCAGCGCGCCGACCCTACCCTCAAACCGGCACCACTGCCGTCCAGCAGTTTTGTCCGAATTTCGATTTGAATTTTTCCGCCAGCGATTCGCCTGAAGGAACGCTTTCGACGACGGCGAAGGTGGTTGAGCCGCTGCCGGACATGAGCGCAGCCAGCGCGCCGTTTTCCCGCAAAAATTCCTGGTAAAGGGCAAGCACTGGAAATTTGTCGAGCGCGGGGGCTTCGAGCGAATTGTAAAAGCCGTCAGCGACGGCGGGCCAATCATCGGTTTGAAGTTTTGAAATTAATCGTTGTGCGCGCCCTTTTTCGCCGTTCAACGCGGCAGGAAAACGCGCAAGATTCTGGTAAGCCCAAGGCGTGGAAATGCCGAAGCTAGGATGAATCAGCAGAAATGCCCTGCCACGCAGCGCCGGAAAAGATTCGAGCGGCTGGATTTTCTCGCCGCGTCCGGTGGCCAGCGCCGGTTTGTTTTGGAGGAAAAAAGGGATGTCGGAACCGAGCGATGTGGCAAGTTTACGCAATTTTGCGACGGAAAGCGGCTCTTCAAACAATTCGTTCAGGCCAAGCAAGGTCGTTGCGGCGTTGCCGCTGCCGCCGCCGAGTCCGGCAGCCAGCGGGATTTTTTTCTTCAGATGGATTTTTACGCCGTCGGAAATTTTTGCCGCCGACAAAAAACCCGCCGCGGCGCAGTGAACGAGGTTTTTGGAGTCAACCGGCAGGGCCGGTTCGTCGCAGGTGAGCTGGACGGTGTTTCCGCCGCGCTCAAAATGGATTTCGTCAAACAGGTTCACCGGCTCCATGACGGTTTCGAGTTCGTGAAAGCCGTCCGGCCGTTTGCCGAGGATGTTCAGCAGCAGGTTGACCTTGCAGGGTGATTTTTTTTCAAGGCGCACGGGCGTTTCACGAAAGCAAAACGCGCCAACGGAAAACCGCCGGCGCGCCGCTCAAATTAATCCAGCCAAGGTTCAATTGTCGAACACGCGGAACCGGCTACCGGGGATGAACGGCGCGACATCGCCGCCGCTGAAGCCCATATAGGTGTCGGTGTCGAACACGCTTTCCGAGATCCGGCCCGGCCTGTAGCTTTCCGGGTAAATGGGGCCGGGCTTGATGTAGCTGACAAACACCGGCTTATACGGTGGCAGCGGAAAGGTGACAATTTCAACGACGCCCATCCCCGTGCGCGCCACCGTGTGGTTAAAACCGCGGACGAAGCCGACGGTGTAACCGGCGCTCGGCGACTCAAAAATGGCGGTCTGCTCGACGTGGCGGCGCATTTCGCCCATGCGAGTGACTTCAAGAGCATTGCTCACGCCACGACCGAGCTTTGCTTCCGGTCCAGCACAACCAGAGGTGAACACCGCGGCCAGCGCGGCGAGGGCGAGAAAAGACATTACGTTTCGCATACGTTTTTCAGTTGACGAACCAACTTTACGCCAAATTGGGCGGATGTAAAGCGCGTTTTGCAATTTGATGCCCGTCCAACGGAATCTGGAAATCCTCACCTCAATGCAGCCGTTGACGCAAAGGGGGCCAGCCATATTTCCAGCCAATCCACGCCAGACCGGCAATTAACAGCAGGAGAACCAACCAAAGCAGCAGCAAGCGCCGCGCCCTGACCCGGTCCGGCTGGTCCCAATACCACGCAATCCAGACGGTGATTTCGTAAAGGAACTGCAACGGCACAAACATGACGATCTGGGTGATGGGCTCCGGCGTCGTCAACACCGCGCCGAGAATCAGATTGATGACAATCATGTAGCGGCGCGCCTTGGACAGCGTTTGATAGTCCAGCACCCCGATTTTCACGAGCGTCAAAATCACCACCGGCAGCTCGAAGCCCAGACCCATTCCGAGCATGAATTTGCAGACGAAGCTGATGTAATCCTCCGCCCGCCACTGGAGCGCGCCGAGGCCGAGCCAGTGCGAATACATCTGCGCCGCCGCCAGCGCCAGCGGCATCAAGGCGAAATAACAGAACGCAACGCCAGTGAGAAAAAGTCCGACGCCGATGGCCAGGCCGCGATAAACATACCGGCGCTCGCGGATTTTCAGCGCCGGGAAAATGAACGCCGCCGCGAAATAAAAAATGAACGGCGACGCCAGCACCATGCCGCCGTAAAGCGCCACCTGGAATGCGACGATAAATCCGCCCGCCGGGCTCAAGTTGATCAGTTCGATTTTCATCCGCTGCGCGTCGGCGATGACGCGCGGGTCATCATTCACGCGCCAGCCGAGAACCCGGTTGGTGCCGAGCGTAAGCGGCTCGACGGTGACGGCAACGAAACGGTTTGTGCCGAGGTTGAGCGATTGCTGCTCTTCGGACGTGAGTTGAAAATTGCCGAGATGATTCGTGCCGAAGCTGACGACGGCGATTTGATTCGTGCCGGAGAAACTGATGGGGGCGTGCTTCAACGGCCACTTGATGATTTGCACGACGTCGTTGGCCGCAAAGAGGCAGACGAGCATTCCCAAGAACAGCGCGACGATGCTCTTGATGAGCATCCAGCGGAAATCTTCGAGGTGTTCGAGGAAGGTTTTTACCGGGCCGCCTTCCGGCGAACCCTCGGGGCGATCCGGTTCGTGCGCGGCCATGCCGGGAAATTCCGGCCGTCAGGCCTTGGGCGGAGGGGTGGATTGCGAGACCGGCAGGTCGGCCCGTGAGGGCGCGGGCGGCACAGATTTGTTCTGCGCCACGGATTTGTCGTCCGCCGAGTTTTGGATTTCGTCCGTCACTTCGCGCGTCGCCTTCTTGAATTCCTTGATGCCCGTGCCCAAACCTTTGGCCAGCTCGGGAATCTTCTTGGCGCCGAACAAAAGCAGGATGGCGATGACCACAATCACCATTTCCCAGCCACCCAAACCCATCAATGCAAACATGGCATTCATAAATTTTTATCGAGCCTTGGAAAGCTTACGCCCTCTCCGGGTAATAGTAAAGCCCCAAAAAAAGAGAGCGCGGACAGCCTGTCCGCGCTCCGGTCAAAAATTACGAGCCAGGCTTGGGATGCAGCAGCACGAAATCGTCGCGGCGGTTCTGCTTCCACGCAGATTCGTCGTGGCCGGGATCCAGCGGCTTGTCCTTGCCGAAACTCTCCGTGCGGATGCGCATCGGGTCCACGCCCAGCTTGGCCAGCGCCTCGCGGGCGGCCAGCGCGCGCCGTTCGCCGAGCGAACGGTTGTATTCCTCCGTGCCGCGCTCGTCGCAATTGCCCTCGATGAGCAGCTTCGCGCTCCGATCCGCCGCCAGCGCGGACGCCACGGATTGCAGACTGGCTTGCTCGCTCTTGCGGATGGCGGAGCTGTCGTAGGCGAAATGAATCGTGTAAGCCGCCAGCGCCGCACGGTCGGCAATCATGTTCTCAAATTCCTCCGCGCCGGCCAGCGCCCCGCCGCCGGTTTGAACGCCGGTAATCTCGGGGCCACCTATCGTGTTACCCATGCCGGCGTCTTGAATGAGCGGCGATTGTCCCGGCGGGAACTTCGTGAGTTTGCCGGGTTTGTGTTTGCAGCCGGTGGCGGCAAGCGTGACAGCCAGCGCGAATGCCAGCGCATAAATCATTTTGTTCGTTTTCATAATTTTTTGTTGAGGTTGAATGTTCGTTATAAATCAAATTCAAAACTATTTTGCCCAAGCGGGTTCGGAATCGCTTCCCGCAATTCGGCCAACATCCTTGTATTGTTTCGTAAATACGTCAAGCACAGACAATGTTTGACGGTAGCCGGCCGAACGGTTGTAAATCAGCGTCCGCGAGTTGGGTGACCAGGACGGATCCTCGCCGCGCACCAGCACCACCGGCGGCGCGCTGCCGTCCGCCGGCACCACGCAAATGTCAAATTCGCTGGTCTGCGTCGTGAAGGCGATCCATTTGCCGTCCGGCGACCAGTCCGGCTCCGTCGGATTCGGCGCGCCGGCGGTGCTAATCACATGCACCGCCCCGCCGCCGGCCGGCACCTTGGCCAACAGCCGGCGTCCGGTGATTTTTGTCGCGAAACAAATCCATTGCCCGTCCGGCGACCAGCACGGTGACGAATCCTCGACGCCCGTTGTCAGCCGTTTCAAATTCGAGCCGTCGGCGTCGCAGACCCAAACATCCGGGCTGCCGCTCTTGCTCAAAATCAAGGCAACTTTCGTGCCATCGGGCGAAACCGCCGCGCTGGTGTTCAAGCCGGAATAGCCCGCGATGACGTGCCGCTGGCCGGTGTTCAAGTTGTGGTAAAAAATGTCCGGGTTGCCGAGCTTGTAGGACGTGTAATAAAGCGCGAGCCGTCCGGGCACCCACGCCGGCGCGGCGACGATCGCGTTGTCACGCGCAACATTCGTCGGGGTGTGCCCGTCGAAATCGGAAACGTAAATCTCGCCGGTTCCGTCAGGCGCCTGCGCCTTGAACGCGATCTTCGTCTGCCCGATGCCTTTTTTGCCGGTGATGGCGAAAACGATGTCGTCCGCGAAGGTGTGCGCCTGCCGCCGCAAACTCGCGCCGGTGTAACTGCGAGAGAACAGCGTGCTCCTCGCAAATTTATCAGCGACCCGCCCGACGACATTGCCGTCGTTGCTGCCGCTGATTTGATATTGAGCCGCGTCCGGAGCGACAAATGAGAAGCCCTGGACATAAAGGTCGAATTTCAAAACCTCCGCCACTTCGCCGCTGAAACCATCCAGCGAAACGGGAATGGGTTTTACGCCGAACGTAGCGACCGGACGCGTAATGACAATTTGATTCTGGTCGTTTTGACCGCAAACTAAATTGGCGGCGCAAATCACGAACAAAGCGGGGAGGACAATTTTAAGGCAGTTTTTCATTCGGACTTTTTGATTTGAGGATTGAAGTTGATGGTGTAAGTGCGTTCCTTTTCCGTCGCGCCTTCAGGAAATGGCGCGATGAAGGTGACGCGGTCCAGAGTTCTTTGCACCGAGGCGTCCACCGGCGCGTCGCCCGCCCTTTCGATGATGCGGGCGGAAATCACCGTGCCGTCGCGGGCGATGGTCACGGTCACTTTTACGTTTTCGTCATCGTTGGCGATGCTGTCCGGCAGCGTCCACGCCTGGTCATAAATGCTTTTGACGACGGAGGCGTAATTCGCGTAGGCCACACTGCTGTTGCCGGGCATGTCAATCGTCGTGCCCGGGGACAAATTCTTTTTCAAATTCCGGATCGCAGTGGTGATGGCGCGCGCGGTTTGTTGCGGA
>Ga0265337_1000171_pt1 | contig 33931 bp, 29 predicted proteins | sample 42122metaG_FD_192441 | JGI IMG/M metagenome (GOLD analysis project Ga0265337, IMG submission 192441) | Rhizosphere microbial communities from Carex aquatilis grown in University of Washington, Seatle, WA, United States - 4-21-22 metaG | ecosystem: Host-associated > Plants > Roots > Rhizosphere >... | reverse complement strand
CGGTCACCCTTCGGGCTCCCTACACCATTCCCGCCCCTCAGCCTTGTAGCGTATTGATTCCCTGCTTTGAGGTCACGAACTAAGAAACGGCGGGTTTTGTTTCACTGGAATTTTCGTTTTCAGCGATGGCGACCGGGATCAATGCGAAGCCGCCGTCCGAGCGCGAGGTGGTATGTGTCACAGCCACCCGACTCGTGACTTGAGTTATCTTGTGGTGGGCAGTTTTGCCGAACCAGCTTGGGCATTCCAAAGTCACGGAAGAAAAATTGAGACGGTTCTTGAACTGAAATCCCACGGTTCGAATTGCAAAATCATTTCCGAGGAACACTGGACAAAATATCTGCAAAGCACGCCCGAACTGCCACCAGAGAAACAAACGCCGGTTGGAAGCCACTCGAAAGGCGAACAGCTAATCCAGTTGCAGAAGGAATTAGATCAACTGCGAAAGAACCAACGAATACTTGTCGGTGTGCTCAAAGACGGATTAAAACCGGCTGATTATCGCAAACTTATGCAACACCTTCGTGAGTCCGGCTTGGCCATTTAAGTTTCCGCCGAAATTCCACGCACGCCTTCGCCACGTCCTGCAAATTCCAATAATGCGCGACTGTTGTGAAAAGCGCAGCACTTTACACCAAATTTCCTGTTTGCTACCGTCCGCTTCAATGAATGCCAATCAAAATCAATTCTACCGTTTTCCGCAAAGTGTCAAAAAAAACGGATCGCGGTCCGGCAGTCTCACGATGGGCGTGATGCTGCTGGTGGTGGCGCTCGCCGGTGGTGGGACAGTGCGTGGTGCGGACAGCACGGAGACGAACCAAATGCAAATTGAAGCAACCGATCCTTACCTCTGGCTCGAAGACATTCACGGTGCCCAGGCGATGGAATGGGTCAAGGCACAGAACGCCAAATCCTCCGCCGTGCTGAAAACCGACCCCGATTATCAAAGGTATTACGATGCCATCCTCAAAGTTCTGGATGCGACCGACCGCATCCCCTTCGGCAATCTGGACCACAATTACGTCTTCAATTTCTGGCAGGACGCGCAGCATCCCAAGGGGATCTGGCGCCGCACGACGATCGCCGATTATGCCAAGGCCGAGCCCCATTGGGACACGCTGCTCGATGTGGACAAGCTGGCCGCAGACGAGAAGGAGAACTGGGTATGGGAAGGAGCTGAAAACGCGCCGTCGCTCCGGCATTGCCTGGTCCGGCTGTCGCGCGGCGGTGGCGACGCCGTGGTGGTGCGCGAATTTGATCCCGGCACCCGGAGCTTCGTCAAGGAAGGATTTGCGCTGGCAGAAGCGAAATCCGAGATCACCTATCTCGACGATGACACCGTTTTGTTCGGAACCGATTTCGGCCCCGGCTCGATGACGACCAGCGGTTATCCCAATGTTGTGAAGCTTTGGAAACGCGGCACGCCGATGGCCGCCGCAAAAACGGTTTTTACCGGCAAGTTGAGCGATGTGGCAAGCAGCGGCGAGGTGATGCATGGGCCGGGTCAGACGATTCCGCTCGTCATGCGCGGCCCCAGTTTTTTCGAAGCCGAATATTACTACGTTCTGCCGGATGGCTCGACGCTGAAGCTGCCGCTGCCACTGGGTGCCGACCTGAAGGGCGCCACCAAAGGCAGCCTGATATTCACGCTTCGGGATGAATGGACCCCGCCGGGCGGCAAGCCGATTGCCAGGGGATCGCTGGTTGCGTTTCCGGTCGAGCCCTTTGTGAAAACCAGGACGCGGCCGACTTTTGCCGTGCTTTATACGCCGGATGCGAAAAGCTCGGTGGATGAAGTGGTCACCGGTCGCGACGCAGTCTATGCCTCAATCAACCGCAACGTGACGGGCAGCATCTATGTCTTTCGACCCCGCGCCCACGGCCTCTGGCGCGACACCAAGCTCGACCTGCCCGCCGGTGGCTCCACGCACATCGTCACAGCCAATGACTGGAGACCAGAGGCGCAGTTTAATTTCCAAAGTTACACCCAGCCCCCGACACTGTATGCCGATGCGGGCGATAACCAGCCGGTGGCGATCAAATCGTTGCCGGCGCGCTTCGATGCTTCGAACCTGATGACGGAGCAATTCTTCGCCACTTCGAAAGATGGCGCCCAGATTCCCTACTTTGTGACGCGCGCGAAGAAGCTCAGCGGTCCGGCTCCGACCGTTCTCAACGGCTACGGCGGTTTTGAGATTTCGTTGACTCCGAGCTATTCGGCAAATTTTGGCATGCTGTGGTTGACCAAAGGCGGCGTGTTCGTGGTCGCCAACATCCGTGGCGGTGGTGAATTCGGCCCAGCCTGGCATCAGGCGGCGCTTCAAGAGAAGCGCCAGAAGGCTTATGACGATTTTCAGGCGGTGGCCCGGGATATCGTCAAGCGCGGCATTACCACGCCCAGACAACTCGGCATCATCGGCGGCTCAAACGGCGGCCTGTTGGTCAGCGCCAACATGGTGGAGCAGCCCGAACTTTTTGGCGCGGTTGTCTGCCAGGTGCCGTTGGTGGACATGGTCCGCTACACCCAAATCGGCGCGGGGGCTTCGTGGATCGCCGAATATGGAGATCCCGCCAAGCCCGCCGATCGCGACTGGATTCTGAAATATTCGCCCTACCAGAACGTCAAAGTGGACAAGGCCTATCCGCCAGTGTTCTTTGTCACTGCCACCAGCGACGACCGCGTCACGCCGGTCCACGCGCGCAAGATGGCCGCGCGCATGGAAGCGCAGGGCCACGACGTGCTGTTCTACGAGAACACCGACGGCGGCCACGCCGCAGCCGCGAACCACAAACAGGCGGCCGAAATGTGGGCGCAGAGTTTCGTTTATCTCAGGCAAAAGCTGGGGTTGGGCAGTTCACATCCGGATTGAAAATTAATCCGGCCGGCGAAAAAGCTGCGATTGCCGCAACGGGGAGGGGAATTTTTGCCGGGAAAGTTTTTGTCCTGACCGGCACGCTGCCGACGCTGACGCGCGAGGAGGCGACGGCGAAGATTGAAGCGCTCGGCGGCAAAGTGACCGGCAGCGTGAGCAAGAAAACGGATTTTGTTCTGGCCGGCGCCGAAGCCGGTTCCAAGCTGACCAAGGCGCAGGAATTGGGCGTGAAAATTCTGGACGAGGCGGAGTTTTTAAAACTGGCTTCCGGCAAATAAATCCGACAATGTGAAACAGTATGAAAATCCCATTTGTGAATTCTTTTCTCTCACTGCCGGCAATGATTTTCCTGGCGCTACTGTCCACTGCGGCGGTTGGCGGTGCCGGTTCAGTCGCCGCGCCTTACGAAATCGGAACGTGGGAGGGATTCCGGCCGGCAGCGATTACCTATACCTTTGATGATAATTTACCCAATCAATACACTATCGCGGTTCCAATGTTCCATGTGGCCGGCTTCAAAATGACTTTGTTCACCGTGGTCAACTCCTGGGTCGGCACCTTTACCTGGTCACAGGCGCAAACTGCTGCCTCGTATGGAGATGAAATCGCCAGCCACACCGTGACGCATCCGGTTCTTTCCGGGTTATCGCCGGCGCAACAGACCAACGAGCTGGCGAATTCCCAGGCGGCCATCAACGCGAACGTGACCAACCAGTCCTGCGTCACGCTCGCCTATCCCAACTGCGTGGAGGGCAGCGAGGCGGTCACGGCGGCCTATTACATCGCCGCGCGGGGTTGCTCCGGCCAGCTGGTCCCCAGCACACCGGCAAATTTTCTGAACATCAGCTCGTTTGTTTGCGGTTCGCTGGGTTCGATACAGACACCCGCCCAATTCAACAGCCAGGCGGACAGCGCCGCCACGTCCAAGGCTTGGTGCGTCTATCTCATTCACGCGCTCGAAGGTGACAATGGTTATTCGCCGCTTCCCAGCACGACGTTGCAGGCCAGCGTCAATTACATGAGCACCAATCAGAATAAATTCTGGGTGGAAACGTTCGGCAACGTCGTTCGTTACATCCAGGAACGGAATGCGTCGTCCGTCGCGGAAACCGCCACCTCGAACAACAGCATCACCATTCAAGTGACCAACAACCTCAATAACTTGATTTATGATTATCCGATCACATTGCGGCGGCCGGTGCCTGCCAATTGGCCGGCGGTTGCGGTCTCGCAAAACAACCAGCGGGTAACCGCAAAGCTTGTCACCGTCAATTCAACCAATTATGTGATGTTCGACGTCGTCCCCCAACGGCGGGAATATCGTCCTCTCGAAGACGGTTCTGCCGTTTGGCCTCAGCAATCCGGTGCTGACGACTCCGGCCAGCCTGAGCTTTCGTCTGAATGGGCAGATGGGTGTGACCTACACCGTCTGTTCCTCGATCGATTTGGTGAGCTGGTTGCCGATTCAAAGCAACACGTTGGTAGACACTTCTACCGGCGTGACGGTGGACACTTCCCCAGCCTTCCAATTCTACCGAGTGCAGTGGTCGCCATAGCACTGCAACGCTTCAAATCTGAAAAATGAGTTTTGTGAAATTCAACAATCCAAAATGAAGCAATAATTGTTTTGATTGTTGCTGAAGTTTGCATTGTGCAATTGTGGATTCTTGGAACCTTATCAGAGTGGATTATTGTAAATGAAAAAAGCGCAGGTCCTGTGACCTTCCGGGATAACTTTGTAGACTTCCTACCCCAAATTTTCTCCATCGCTCATGACTTATTATACATCCCTCATTTGCTCACAAACGCTTTCTTTGTTTGGATTGTTTTGATCACATGTTCAAAGCCTTCTTCCAAGTAACAAGGTGCTGTTATTTCAGCCGTCGCCGAAATTCCGCGCAAGCCTATGTAACATCTGGCGCGGTTGGAATCGCGGGCTCATCACGCCGGCTTTCGCCTCCGTCAAAAAAGGCATCACTTTGACAAGGTGAGTTTCAGGCACCAGTCGTCGGCGGAGGGGAAATCGGGCAGTTGAATCCAGCCCCATTGATTCGCCTTCAAATCACCGCCGCCTGCCTGCGACCATTGGCCGGTGCGCGGGTCGAACCATTGCGCCCGATAGGTGGATTGCGGCAGTGCGCCGCGGATCATGCCGTGGGCCGGGTAATCCTTTTCAAAGTAGGCGAGGAAGAAATCCTTCTCCGGCGTGCGGGCGCAATACGCCCAGCCGGTGAAGCTTTTGGTCACCGATATTTCGCTCGGCGAAACGAGGTTCGCGTCCGGAACCAAATCCTGGTAGCGCTGGCCTTCCGAGAACGCGAACGTCTTCAAGTATTTCATCTGGTTGGCGGAATTCCACTGGAACGCCTCCCACATGAACGGGCTTGAACCCGGCTCGGTGTCGGCGCCCCAAATGCCTTCCGAACCGTAAATGTGCCCGGCCAGTCCGCCGGAAAGAAAGCTGCCGTAGATGCCGGAGCGCACATCGCGGTCATCGTTCGTTGTCCCGCCCGGCGCGCCGTATCGATAGGTTGGCGAATAGCGCCTGTCGGTCATGCCGGAATAATACGGTTCGCCGTTGAGCGCGGGCCGGGCCGGCGTGGCATTAAAAATCTCGGTCAGATACCAGTAGGCATCGTGTTCCCGCAAATTGCCTATTTGGTGAAACGTCAGCCAGTGGTTTTCGTTCGTCCCGCCGAAGTTCAGCAGGCTGGACACCGAGGCGTTGCACGAGGCGAGCGTGCCGAACGGCGGCGGGCCGAATTTTTCGATGACGCGGTTGGCGGCCTGGTTGAGCTGTTTCGTGGTGGCGGTCATCACCGGATAATCGTAATGCACCGGGCTGTAGAGGCAGTTGTTCGCCTGATACCGGCTCCAGATATACTCAATGTAGCGGCTGTAGGAATCCGGCCACTCGTAATACTTCGCCCACGCCGACGTCAGGTCGCGCCGCGCGACTTCGATGACGGGAATGAATCCCTGCGCGTTCAGGTAATCAATCTTCCGGTCCATGTATTGGAAATAGTCCGGGTTGATGCGGTCCACGTCGGGGTAGATCTGTTCGTAGCCCGGAACTTTTCCCGGGAAGAAAAATGCGCGTCCGCCCTCGTTGGTCATGTCCTTTGCGTGCCAGGTGCCGCGCGGAAAATCATTGGCGATGTCGCCCTGGTCCACCCACGCCGAGCGGATGCCAAGGTCGGCCCCTTGATCCAGCCAGATTTCCCACGGCTGGCCGTCGTTGGCCCAGTTCGGGAAGGCGGCGATGATGGCAACGGCGTTGAAGCCCTGGCTTTTCCGCAGGCGCAAAAAATCCTTGAAGCCAGCTTGCGGGCCAATGGGACGCGGTTGGTCATCGTCATTCCACGCAAACCGAAACGTCATCACCGCATACCAGGTGTCGCCGAGGAGGAGGAACGGCGTGCCGTCGGCGTATTCAAACGCATGGCCGTTGGCGGTGGGCCGGATGAATCCGCGGCGCGTGGGCACGGATTCCTTTTCGGCCTCGGACCATTCGACGGCGGTGAAGCTGCCACGCTGGTTGTTCAAGCCGGCGTCTTTCTGGTTCGAGCCGCTGCGCCACGACCAATTGCCCGGCGCGGTGGCGAGAATGCGCACGCGGAAGACATTGCTGCCGTCCCAGAAGCCGTGACAGCGTTTGTCAAATCCCGGCCCCTTCAAATCCACCCAGGCCACAACCTGCGTGTAAGGATTCGTGTATTGATTTTTCGCGCGGAACGTCAGCTCCACTTTTTCCCAGACATGGGTTTGGTCCGGCGCCGCCGCGGCGGTTTGCAGGGCAAAGGCAGCGAGCCATGGCAGGAGGAATTTCATGCGTTTCATTCTTCGATTCCAATCACCGGGCGTCAAAACAAATCACAACCGGCTGTGAATTGGACCGGGCGCAGCGGCGTAGTTTCACCGCCTGATAGCAGGCCTCAAAGCTGTCGCCGGAATTCCGCGCGCCCTATCACCCCACTTCACTGCGAGCTGACGCGGTAGAAGCGCTGCGGGCTGTTGGTCGCCTGCGGGTCGGTGAATTGAAACTGGCCGGGCGGGCTGTCGGTCAGAGTGCCGAGCGTCGTCCAGTTGCTCAACGGTTGCGTCAGGTTCATCGTGGCGAGCGCGGTGAAGGTCGCGCCCGCAATGTTCGTGAAGCTGAGCTGGAACGGGCCGTTGCCCGGCATTTGCGCGCCGGTCAGCGTGAACGGATCAATCTGCGCCAACTGGACCTTGACCACCTGGTTCGGCCGGCTGTCCTGTCCGAAATAGGCGAACCGCCGCACCGGATCGAACACCGCCGAGCGCAGATACACCTCGCCGAAGGGAAGGATGCCATCCGGATTTGTGGTGTTGTTGGTGCTGCTGGTGCCATCCGGCGGCGGCACGGATGCTCCGCCCTGCAATTGCAAATAACCCAGTTCGACAGGCGCGTTCGTGCCGTTCATGCTGAACTGATAAATCCGGCCGGGATAGGTGTTGTCGTCACCGAGATAAACAAAACCGTTGGCCGGATCGTTGACGTTGGAAATGATCTGCACCTCGTTCGTGCGCAGCGTGACGCCGCCAAACGGCACCGGCGCCGGCAACGCATCGCCGTCGCCCAGCTTCACCTTGAAAAGGGTTTCGGGAACGTTGGTTGTGCCGTTGTCGGTGGCGTAATAGGCGTAGCCATGCACCAGGTCAATCGAGCTGGTCCACAGCGGCACGGGCGTTGCGCCCAGATTGGTGACGCCGATTTGGATGGGCGCGTTGGTGCCCGGCGTCAGTTTGATTTTGAGAATCTGCGGAATGGCGGGCGCGGTATAGACAACGTAGCTCGCGAAATAGGCGTAGCCGTTTTTCTTGTCAATTTGTCCCCAGGCAAAGGAATTGCCCGCATTGGTAATCGTCACCGATGAAACCTGCGTCAAATTGGAGAGCGCCACTTTCACAACCGACGCCGGAGTCCCGGAGCAGAGGACGTAGGCGTAATGGTTGTTGGTGTTCGGGTCGGAATCATCCACGACGATGGACGTGGCGCCGCTGGCCGTCAGTGAGAACGAACCGGCATTACTGGCCGAATTCGTTCCCGCCCCCAGCGAAAACCGGTAAATGGTTCCGCCCGATCTCGGCATGTAGGCATAACCCGCCGCCGGGTCAATCGCGCCTTCGGTGAACTGGCCGGTCAGGGCGTTGGTGCCGACCTGCACGGGCAGGCTCCCGGTGATGTCGAGCTTGAACAGGTAATTGCCGAAGAAATACGCATAGCCGTTTACCGGATCAACCACGGCGGCATACATCCCTTTGTCATCGGGGAGTGAATGGCGCGGCACCAGCGTGGTGTGGCCGATGCGTTGCATCGGGCCGGCGCTCACCGGCAAGGAGAGACCCCAGGTCATCAATCCCGTCAAAAGGCGTTTGAATTGCATAAAAGTTCCAGCCTTTCAAGCAAGTCTTGCGCCGGAAATGGCAGAGGAAACCTCTTATAAACCCAGGTATTTCAGCAAAGAAGCGGTTAATCTCATGCAGAATATTGGTCCCGACATCTCCATCCCACCAAGGCGTCCAGTCCAAAATAAATCACGCCAACCTTTGCCGGAATTCCGCGCAGGCCTTCGTCACATCCGGCACGTTGAGGATGGCGGAGACGACGCAAACACGTTTTGCACCCGCCGCCAGAACGTCGCCGAGATTTTCCAGATTGATGCCGCCGATGGCGAACCAGGGGATGGTCACGTTCTCCGCCGCCCAGCGGACGTATTCGAGTGTCACGGGTTTGGCGGTCGGCTTGGTGCCGGTGGCAAACACCGGCCCGATGGCGATGTAATCCGGGCCTGCTTTCATCGCGCGTTTGGCTTGTTTGGGAGAATGCGTTGACAAGCCAATGCGGAGTGCGGAGTGCGGAGTGTGGAGTTCAGAAACATGAGCATGTCCGGCTTCAAAAAAATCCTCCTGTCCCATATGGCAAAAGTCCGCGCCCAGCTCCAGCGCGATGTCGTCGTAATCGTTGACGACGAGGCCGACGTTCGCGCGGCGCGTGATGGGCAGGATTTTTTCGGCCATTGCACGGATTTCATCGGGCGGAGATTTTTTGGCGCGAAGCTGGATCAAATCGCTGCCGCCGTCGCAGAGTTGTTGCGCGACGAGTTCGGGCGCGCGGCCATTCAAATAGGCCGTGTCCACGAAAGTGTAGAGCTTGCAGTCCTCGAGCGGTTTCATGTCCTGAAAATTGAACAACAAAGCAACGAAGGAACAAAGAGAAACTATTTTCGGAAACTTCGTTGCTTTGTTCCTTTGTTGTTAAAAACAAGACGGCGGCAGGATTTCTCCCGCCGCCGCGTGCATTTAAAAGTTTTATTTCAAGCCGGCGACATAACCGAATTGCGCGCGGAATTGTTCCGGCGTCACCTTGATGACGGCGGCGAGCTTGGCGAGCTTCTTGGCATCCTCGAAGTCCTCGCGTTCCAGCCGGATCATGTAGGCGCAGGCGCATTCAAAGGACTCGCCATCCACGTTCACCTTGCGGTTCTGCATGCGGCCGGTCTTGGGGTCGAGCATCTTATCGAAGGGCAGCGGATTCATCTTGCCGTCCACGAAGCTGATGATGGCGCCGTATTTCTCGGCCTCGGGAGAAAGCAGGAATTTCACCGCGCCATAGCCGAGGTCGCGGGTGTATTCGGCATCGAACGGAATCGGGTCGGCGCAGCGCAACTCGTAGCCGAGGTCCTTGTCAATGAACGTCGTTTTGAGGCCGAGCTTTTCGAGACGCGCGGTCAAAAGGTCCTTCATCAGGCGGCCAAATTCGATTTCACCGAGGCGCAAATGGCCGTGTTCGTCGCGCAGCACCTTGCCATAACGGCTCAATTCCCCCTCCGGCAGCGACTTGATCAGGCCCTGCTCGCCCATCGCCTCAATCAAGCCCTCGGCGAGGACGACGATGCCGTATTGCGAGCCTTCGGCGCGGCGTTTGATGATGGAGCCGATGATGATGTCGCACACTTCGTTCACCGTCACCTGCCGTTTGTGAAATTCCTCCGGAATGATGGAGAGCGTCGCCGCCGCCGCCTTGCCGACGCCGAGCGCCAGATGTCCCGCGGCGCGGCCCATGCAAATGATGAGATACCAGCGCGAGGTGGTGCGGGCGTCTTCCATCAGATTGCGCACGATTTGGACACCGTAATGCCGGGCGGTCTCGAAGCCGAACGTCGGCGTCGCGCCGGGCAGCGGCAAATCGTTGTCAATCGTCTTGGGCACGTGCGCCACCTTGATTTTTCCCTTGCTTTGCTTGGCCACGACGCTCGCGGAAAACCCCGTGTCGTCGCCGCCAATCGTCACCAGCATCGTGATGCCGAGCTTGTCAAAGACGGCGAAAACATTCTTCATCTGTTCCGCGGATTTTGTCGGGTTGGTGCGCGCGGTGCCGAGAATCGAGCCGCCGCGCAGATGAATGCCCGACACGTCGCGGATGGTCAGGGGCTTGCACTGGTGCATGTCACCCTGCGCGAGCCATTTGAAGCCGTCGCGGAAGCCGATGACTTCAAATCCGTTGTTGATGCCTTCGATGGTGGCGGCGGCGATGACGCCGTTGATGCCCGGGGCCGGGCCGCCCCCGACTAAAATGCCCAATCTGCCTTTGTTGCTCATAAAATTCCTCGGAGGATGCGCGCTTGCCGGAAAAAATTCAATTCCATTCTTGTCAAAAACCAACCACAATTTGCCAGATGAACCGGGCTGTTTTTCTCGACCGCGACGGGACGATGATTGCCGAAAAGAATTATCTGTGCCGTCCCGAGGATGTTGAGATTTTTCCCGCCACGCCCGCCGGCTTGAAACGACTGGCTGGCGCTGGTTTCAAACTGTTCGTCGTTTCGAACCAATCCGGCGTCGGACGCGGCTACTTCACGATGGCCGACGTTGACCGCGTGAATGAGCATCTTTGCCGCGAACTGGCCACACATGGCATTCAATTTGAGAAGATTTACATCGCGCCTGAAAAGCCGGATGAGCCGAGCCGCGGGCGAAAGCCCTCGCCGCAGTTTTTGTTCGACGCGCGGGACGAGTTCGGCTTGGATTTGGCGCGAAGCTACCTGATTGGTGACAAGCTGATTGATTTGGAATGCGGCTGGAACGCTGGCGTGAAAAAGTCCATCCTCGTCCGCACCGGCTACGGCGCGGAACTGGAACGCACGGAACCGGACAAGTTGACGCGCGCCGCAATCGTGGACGATTTGAACGGCGCGGCGGACTGGATTTTGAATTGTGGCGGCGGCGAATAAAGTGGGACAGGCATCTTGCCTGTCTCGCAGGCGCGCGTCGCGAGCAATGAATGAACAGTTTGGTCTTTTGAAAAAGACAGGCTGGAAGCCTGTCCCACTCTAATTTTATGTGCGGCATCATCGGATACGTCGGGAAAAAAGCGGCCTCGCCCATCCTGCTCGAAGGATTGCGGCGGCTGGAATATCGCGGCTACGACAGCGCGGGCGTGGCCTTGGCGTGTGGCGGCGACCTGCTCGTCCGCAAGAAAAAAGGGAAAATCGGCGAGGGCCTCGCACGGCTTTTGAAATCCGAACCGGTCGAGGGGAATCTCGGCATCGGCCACACGCGCTGGGCCACGCACGGACCCCCTTCGGACAAAAATTCCCATCCGCAGCTCGATCAATCCGGCAGAATCGCCATTGTCCACAACGGCGTCATTGAAAATTACGATGCGCTCAAGCAAAGACTGCTCAAGACTGGCCACACTTTCAAATCGGACACCGACACCGAGGTGCTCGCGCATTTGATTGGCGATTATTATGAAAAGCGGAAGGGTGAGGCAGGGTCATCGCGCCGCGATGACCCGACGGCGCAGCGCGCCGTCCCTACCCAAAATGGTTCCAATCCGCTGACGCAGGCCGTTTGCGACGCGCTCCGCGAAGTCATCGGCACCTACGGCCTCGCGGTGATTTGCGCCGACCAACCCGACACCATCGTCGGTGCGCGCCGCGGATCGCCGCTCATCATCGGCATAGGCGCCGGCGAAAATTTCCTCGCCAGCGACGTCAACGCCTTCGCCGGAGCCGCGCACACAAGAAAAGTCGTTTATCTGAACGACTACGACGTGGCGACCATCACTCCCGAACGCTTCGATGTTTTGAACCTCGGCGCCGACACGGCCAACGTCCAGATCAGTAATCTGGAATTCAGTCAGGAAGATGCCGTGCGCGGCAAGCACGCACACTTCATGCTCAAGGAGATTTTAGAGCAGCCGCGCACCGTGGAAAATGCCTTGCGCGGCCGCGTGGACAATGAAGGCGCGACCGCCAAGTTCGGCGGCCTGAACCTGACGACCGCCGAGCTGCGTTCGATTGACCGCATAGTCATCGCCGCCAGCGGCACGAGCTGGCACGCGGCGCTGGTGGGTGAATATTTGATTGAGGAACTCGCGCAAATCCCCGTGGAGGTTGAGTTCGCGCATGAATTTTGTTACCGCAACGCGCCGCTTGAAAAAAACACCGTTCTGCTGGTCATCTCCCAATCCGGCGAAACCGCTGATACGCTCGCCGCGCTCCGCGAGGCCAAGCGCCGCGGTCATCGCGCGCTGGCCATCGTCAATGTCGTCGGCAGCACCATCGCGCGCGAATCCGACGGCGGCATTTACATGCACGCCGGGCCGGAAATCGGCGTCGCCTCCACCAAGGCCTTTGTCTCCACGCTCACAATTCTTTCGTTGCTGGCCGTGCATCTTGGGCGGTTGCGAAATCTTTCCGCCCGCCGGGCGCTGGAAATTTTGCACGCGCTGGAAGCCGTGCCCAAGCAGCTCGAATCCATTCTTGCGCAAAACAACGCGCTCAAAAAGCTCGCGAAGAAATATGCGAAGGCTGATGATTTCTTTTTCCTCAGCCGGGGCTACACATTCCCGATTGCGCTCGAAGGCGCGCTCAAGTTGAAGGAAATTTCCTACATCCACGCCGAGGGCTATTCGGCGGCGGAGATGAAGCATGGCCCGATTGCATTGATTGACCCGAAGACGCCGACGGTTTTCCTCGTGCCGCAGGATTCGATGTATGACAAGACGATGGCGAACCTCGCGATGATCCGGGCGCGCAAAGGCCCCATCATCGCGCTGGCGACCGAGGGTGACAAACAAATCGGCAAGATGGCCAACGACGTGATTTACCTGCCCAAGGCGCTGGAACTGATCAATCCGATTCTGGCGAGCGTGCCGCTGCAGTTGTTCGCCTATCACATCGCCGTCGTGCGCGGTTGCGACGTGGACAAGCCGCGCAATCTGGCAAAGAGCGTGACGGTGGAGTGACAGGGATCATCCACCAGTCTTGCTGCTGTTTTCCACGTGCAACCAATCGTCGTGTGAACCCTGTGCAAAAGTTATACGCTGCCGTGAACGGTGCAATGGCGTAACGATGATTGGACAGCCTGCGGGAATATCCCAAAAGGATGGCCACGTCGCAGGCATTCGGAAAAGTTTATTCATGCACCCTCCCTTTCGGATGGGCTGAAAACCCCTGTTTTGGGCTGCTTGCTGTGAAGGGACAATTACCGATTAATGATCCAAGCGGTTGAAAGCGAAGGCATAATCCTGACCGTGAGATACGACGGGATGAATTTTTTGACCATACGCGGGCCGCGTGATGGATCTGAACCGTTGGGCAACAGATGCACAACGACAATTTGTAAATCGTTCCGTGGCTGGGAGTCTTTCATAATTGCGAATATTGAGGCTTACCGCCCAATGGATGCAATTACGGTTCGGTTTCTGAAGGGCCGGTTTGTTGATTGGGCAACACCTTCGAGTATCTTAATGAAACGTCACGGGCGGACTCAGGCAAAGCGTTCGTCCCGCTGACGATGGAAGGCGTAATAGCCGCAACTGGGCACCCGGCGGTTGCCAGGCAGCAGATGCTGGCAACTGCACTTTGACAAACGCTGGGTGTCGAATGTCCAACCATCCATGAACTGCATGATGAACACCGTCTTGATGCTCTCCTCGGCGAGGGCCTGCCGTTCCACTACGGATCGCCGGTCGCCGGCGAAAAGCCGTCCCACAAAAGTCTTCAGCCGGCGCAGCGTCCGGCCGGCGTCCGGAAAAGTCCGCGGATTGGCGTAAATGTTGTTGATCATTTCCCGGAAGAACGACTCCATTTTTTCGTTGGCCTGCGCGAAATGCTGATTTTGGATGCATGCCACGGTCTGATCCACGCCGGCGGCCCGGATCATCGGGATGATGCCTTCCTGGTCCACGAAGAAATAGCCGATGGCGGCGCAGATGGGATTGGGCATCGGCACCGGGATAAAATCCTCCCGATGGATGACCGTGCCGGACCCCGCGGCGATGCTGTCAACGGCGTCCGGAATGGTGAGCCGCCGGAGCGGTTCCGGTTTGAACCGGCCCCCGTTGGCTCCCATGTAGGCCATCAACGAGACAATCACCGTCTTGATGGCCTTCGAGCGCTGCAATAACGCCGGGACCAGAGTCCCCAGTTCTCCGTCGTTGATGTCGCGCACACCCAGAATCAAAGGGACGACCCCAATGCCCGCTTCGCACAGCCGGTTTAACGCTAGCTCCTGCAATTCCGGTTTGGTGCCCCGGATTTGTTCCGCGTTTCGTCCGTCAAAGTGTAGCGAGACATAGACCTTGGGATGGCGCCGCAACTCGTCTACAAACTTTAGGTCTTGAACCATACGCAGGCCGTTCGAATTGAGATTGATTCGTCCAATTTCGGGCCGGTCCAGCATGGATAAAATGTCGAAGAACTGAGGATGAATCGTGGGTTCGCCCCCGGAAAGCGTGAGCACGCCAATCTGGCCCTGGTCCCGGATGGCGCCTTCGACCAGTTCGCGAATTTCCGCGACGGACATTTCAAAGGTGCCGCGATTGTCGGCGAGACAAACCGGGCAGTTGGCATTGCACTTATTTGAAATTTCAATGGCCACCGTGCCGGCCACCTGCCGGTGTGCGGCGCAGAGACCGCAATCCAGCGGGCAACCTTGGCTGACCGGACGTTGAGGGTGCGCGGGCTTGATGGGTGCGACATCAAACCGCTTCAGACCTTCAAACCATTTGCTGTCAGAGCAAACCAAGGCCTCGATGTGACCATGCTCCGGGCACTCCCGGGACAAATAAACGGCTTTGTCCTTCCCGAACACCTCGCCCGGCAAAAGGCGGGAACAAAACGGACAAAGCGTGGTGGTGCCATAATAAAGGTGTTTAACTGGTGTGGTGGTGGTTGGAATCATAATAGAATTGCCTCAATGGGTTGTTGCCAGACGGGTCTAGGCGAGTGCCTCCCGGGTGCCGGCCGGATTCGTCTGGGCCGGTGGTTCATTTGCAAACAGGGAATGGCGGAACACGAAGAGGATAAACGCTACGGCGGAAGTAAAGACCAGCTCTGTGATTTCTTCCCAGACCACATACTGAATCAGGTCTTCGCGGAAGACGGAGGCCAGAAACAGCCGCATGAGTCCGAAGCCAAACGGACCCATGGCCGCCGCGAACAACACCTTGGCCAGCGGCACCGGCTCTTTGCGTTTGAACAAAAGCACCAGCCAGGAAGCGGTCAATAACAGGATGGCCAGGACCGGGCAATAGCGGATTTCAAACAACTGGTCCGAAAACGTTTCCGAGTAATGCACGCTTGACCCCATGATGCTGGTGTCATAACCGGCGGGCTCCAAGTCCGCGGTCAGCAGCATGGCGGCCAACACGATGGTCGCGGGCAGGAGCATGGTGAACACCCGCCGCAATCCGCAGGGCACGTCCGTGTCGTATTTGATGCAGGCCCGGCATAAACTCAAGGCCGCGCACCGGTCCTTGGCGGAACTATACTTGATCAGCCGACGATCCGTGCCTTCCATCAGGGCGTAGGTGACAAAGGAGAAGCACACCGCCATGCCGAAGTTGTGCAAATATTCCCAAAGATCGGAATTTCCTTGAATGAACATATAGTTGACCGAGCAGGCAGTTTCGCCCAGCCAGAAGGCCATCAGGCCCCAACGCAACGCCACGAGATCGGGAGCGCGCTGCCGCCATAGCCAGATGATCAAGAGCGTTGTTATCAGAATGTATATGGGCTTGATCCCGAACGCCACGACGACCACCAGCCATTGTTCGAACTGGCTCGTGTCGCGAAACGCCGGGGTTTGCCCATTCAGCAAAGTGGTCCACGCTTGCACATGCCCCGGCAGAAACCAGTAAAGCAGGAATGGTAGTAATCCAGCAACGAGCACACCACCCCCGAGCCAAACAACCCCTTTTCGCTGTTCCATTTTCATGATGAATTCCGTTTGAGGCAGTTGTGAACGCAGACCGGGATAAGCCGGCCGTCGAGTTGTGGATAAACCTGGCAGCATTTCCGGGCCCGCGACAGGTCGAAGGTCTCCCGATCCATGAATTGATGGATGAATATGGACTTCACCGACCGTTCTGCAACCGTCAGCGCCTGGTGGGGAGAGTAGCCGCCGTTGGCCGTCGCGGAGGCGAGCAATCGGCGGATGGCCCCGAGGGTTTTTTGGGAATCGGGCGATAGCGCCGCCGGACCTGACCACAGCTCATACACGGCATCCGTGACGGCATTGAAACTTTCCGCATCCGTGCCGAAAATGGCCCGGTTCTGAATCAGGTCCAGATACCGCTCCGCATTGACCATCTGCTTGATGGGCACAAAATGTTTGTCCTCCACTTTTAAATAGAAAGCGAGCGAAAAACAGGCGGGGTGGCTGCACGGCAACGGAGAGAAGTCATCGGCGGAAACCGTGCCGTGACCGGCCCCTTTCAGCGCCGCGATTACATCGGGAATCGTCACTGCCCCGGCGGGCCGTTGCCTTTGGGCCGCGCTGCCGGCGTAAGCCGCCGGCTGGAACATCACGCTCAAAATGTGGTCGCGTTGAAACAACAGATCGGCAATCTCCGCCAGCCGGTCGTCATTGACCCCACTGGCCACGGTGGCGGTCAGCGACATGGACAAGTCGAGTTCGCCGCACAAATCAATGAGCCGCCGTTTCTCCTCGAGCAACGGCCGCCCGCGCAGGGCCTGGTAGATGTCATCGCTCAGGCCGTCGAACTGTAGCGATACGATTACGTGGCATTCTGCGAGAAACTCAAGCAATTCCCGATTGCGAACCAGCACCGAACCATTGGTCGAAACGCTCACCCGCAGGATTTCATTCCGCGAAATGCATTCCTCAACGATTTCTCGGAAATGAGGATTCAGCGTCGGTTCGCCGCCGGAAAGATTGAGCACGTCAATCTGACCTTCGGACTGGATGAGTCCATCCAGAACCCGTGCGACCTCCTCGCGGGTCCAATGGTGATGGCCGGGATTGGTGACCAGGCAGATGGGGCAATCCCAGTTGCAATGGTCGGTGATCTCGAGGATCGGCAGACAGACATGTTGCTCGTGTTGCGGGCAGATGCCGCAGGAATCCGGGCAGCCCAGCGCCTTCGTTGCAAAGGACAACGGCATTGATGCTTTGCGGTGGAAATGTCCCAGCTTCAAATAGGATTGTGCGTCGCCATAAATTCGCGCCCGTTGCCGCCCGTGCTCGGAACATTCCTTTTGCATCCAAACGCTGCCGCTCTCCACGAAAATCTGCGCCGGGACCAGCCGTCGGCAGGTCCGGCACGTGGATTGTGTCGTGGTCAGATATTCACTCATGAGATCCCGGTTCCACTGTCTGGAGATTTCTAAGAGGCACAATTCGCGCCGGATTGCCAATCGCGGCCCTGCCGGCCGGCACGTCGCGCCCGGCCACCGCGCCAGCCGTCACCACCGCGCCTTCGCCAATCTCCACGCCGTGGCCGATGATGGCAAAACCACCGATGATCACGCCCTTCCGGAGCAGGACCCGCCCAGCTTCAAAGTGGTCGCGGTCAAACGCGTGGAGAAATATCCTGACACCCACGCCCAACATCACTTCGTCCTCGATGGTCAGCAGTTCCGGGAAGGTCGGGTCAATCCACACGTCTGTTGAAATAAAGACATTGCGGCCCACCCGCGCGCCCGACCAGCGCAGCATGGCAATTTTGAGCGTGTTGAACGGGAGTTTCAGCGCTGTCAGCAGCAAAGTTGATTTGAAATAAAACCACAATGTCGCGGGCCATGCCTGGTCGCACGGACAAAAGCCCGTTGGGTGGGAGGGGTGACAGGTCGGGTGGCGGAACATGCGCTCGCCCGTTTGTCCCAACCGGAACTGCTTGAACCGTTCAAGACCCTGTTTGAGATCGGGTGTTATGTGTTGGCTCATGGTTGGCCCGTTCGTTCACGCGCACCAGAAGCGCGGGTCTTTTTGCCGGTAAAAGAGGTTGTAGGCACACGCCGGTATCAGGCGGCCTTCCGGATCGGGCACCTGGTCCGGACAGACCACCAGCCGTGCCAGATCGAGCGTGTCCTCGTCCATGTGCGAATGGATATAAACCGCCAGAAGTGATTCCTCGGCGACCGCCTGCCGCGCCGCCCGAGTCAACGATTGTCCCCGCGGATACATCCGTTCCACCAGTCCCCTGATGGCCGGCAACAGCTTTGAGTCGTCTCCCTCCGCCCACAACCGGTCGATGGCCGCCCGGAAAACATCCTGGCTGTCGTCCTCCGGTTGCAGGAGGTAACCATGCCCGAGCATCTGCCGCAGTTCCTCCACGGTGAGAAAGTCCGTCAGCGACCGGTATGCACCGTTATCCTTCAGATAATACGCGACGCTGTAACAGAGTGGATGCGCCCCGGTGTGCGGGAAGAAGTGGGCCTCGCGCAAGGCGCCCCGGGTGGCGGATTCGATCGCCTTCACCGCGCCGTCCAACGGCATGGTCTCGCGGGGCTTGAAATTTTTCCCGCCCTTGCCGGTGAACGTCATCGTCTGGATGGTCACGCTGCGCACCACCGGGTGCGCCCGGGCCAGTTCGATGACCCGTCCAATCTCGTCTTCATTCACCCCGCGAATCATCACATTGAGCAGCGTTGTGCCGATGCCAAGGCGCTGTAGATTTTCCAAAGCCCGGTGTTTCAGGCCCACCACATCCTTGCCGTAAATCTTCAGCGCCCGTTCTGTCTCGAAAGTGTCGAAGGAGAGAATTACATAAACCCCGAGGTCCGCCAGCGCCCGGCACATATCTTCGTCCGTCGCCAGTCGCAGGCCGTTGGAGTTCATGGTCACGCGCCCGATTTCCGGTCGTTGACATTCCTTCAACAAATCCACGATCTGCGGATGCAGCGTTGGTTCGCCGCCGGTGATGTTCATCAGGTCAAACGGCCCGGCTCTAGCAATGAGTTTGTCCAGGAGCGGCCTCAATTCCTCGCGGGTCATGAAATACTTTCGATCAGGCCGGTTGTAAGTGAAGCAGATCGGGCAGTCCAGGTTGCACGCATTGGTCACCGAGAATACGGGCAGGTGGCAGGCGTTTGCGTGGAAGGCGCACGGGCCGCAATCCTTCGGGCAACCTTCGCGCACGTCCAGGCCGGGGAGCCGGGCCGGCTTGCAGCGCACCGTCGTGGCAGTCCGGTTCAGATACCATTCCACCCCGTCGGCAATCCGCGCGCGGCTCGCCCCGCATTTCGGACACAACCGTTCCTGATAAACCGCGCCATCTTCCTCCAGGACCCGCGCGGGAACCAGGGCGCGACATTCCCGGCACATGCCGGTGATGGTGCCGAGATACGTGTATGGCCGTGACGGCCTCATGAGGTGAACGTCTCCTCCGGTTTGTAGATTTCCGAGAACAGCACGCGCAGGTCGGCCGGGTCTGCCAGCTCCGCTATGGGCACGGGCACGGCCACGCAACCCAAACCGCTGATGACTGTCCGGCCATCCACCCGCCCCGTGCCCGACAATTCCAAGCCATCCACCCGCCGGCGCACCAGCGTTATCTCCATTCGCAGTTGCCTGCCCGGCAAAAGAAAGTCGTGGAAGCGCACTTCGGAAATCCGCACCACCATGCCGGTGTCCTTGAAATCTGACGACAGCAGGATGAGCCAGTTGCCCAATTGCAGAAAACTTTCCAGCAACAGTGTCTCCGGCAATCGCGGCTCGTCACCAAAAAATTCCTTCAGGCAGTATTCCTCAAAGGACACCGCCTTGATGCCGCTGATGCTTTGATACGGCGACCAGGCGACGATTTTGTCCACGAAGCGGAATTTCATCAGATGCCTCCATCAATCTGGATCACCTGCGCGTTGATGTAACTGGCGCGGTCGCTGGCCAGAAACGCCACCAGTTCGGCCACTTCGTCCGGCCTGCCCGCCCGGCCCGCCGTGCAATGCTGCACATAGTCCTCGCGCTGTTTGTCCGGAACCAGTCCGCTCACCCCGCCGTCCAACAGACCAGGCACGACGGCGTTCACCCGGATGTGGTAACGCGAAAGCTCCCGGGCGAGTGACAGGGTGAAACCAACCACGGCGCTCTTGGCGGTGGCGTAATGCACCGGGACCTCCAGCACGCGCGCCCCGGCAAGCGAACCCAGGTTGATGACGGCGCCGTTCTTCCGGCGGATCATGGAGCGCACGAACGCCTTGGTGACAAGGAACATGCCCTTCACATTCACGTCCATCATCCGGTCCCAGTCCGCTTCCTCAATGAGTGCGAACGGATGATCTGGGTGACCCCGGCGTTGTTGACCAGGATGTCCACGGGGCCAAGCTCCTGCTCGATCTGTTCCGCCAGCCGGCCCACTCCGGCGGCATCAACTACATCCAGGGCGTATCCCTTTACCGTCCGGTTTCCGGCGGCCAGTTCCTTTTCGAGCTGGCGCGCCCTGTCTTCCTGCCGGTTAAATGAAAAGGCCACCTGCGCGCCCCGCCCGGCCAGGCAACGAACGATGGCCGCTCCTACCGCGCCGGTCCCGCCTGTGACAAAAGCTCTCCGGTTGCTAAGCATGGACAGCTCCTTCCGTCTTGGCCGCCAATTTGCGGGCGACGAGGCGAACGAAGAAGGAAACCGTCAACAATGACGGCAAATCCATCTTCCGCAGACCTTTCGCGAGTTTGCCCGTGTCCAGTTCCGGCAGGGACTTCCGGATTTCGCCAATCGCCGCTTCCGTCAAATAACCGTCCTTTTCATACACGCCGCCCGGGAGCCGCTCGATGGCATCCCGTTCGATTTCATTCGCTTCGATGCGAACCTTGAACTTCTCCTCGATGCGGAAACTGAGATCGAGCAGATCAATGGACTCCGCTCCCAGATCGGAAACCAGCACGCTTTCGAGCCGGACCTTTTCCGGCGACACGCCCAGCACTTCCACGAGCACCGGCTTCAATTCTTCAAAAATTTCCTGCTGGGTCATATCAATCTTTCGTTCGCCGGGATTTGTTCCTGAACTCGACGATTTGTTCGAGACTTTTCCTCCGGGGCGGCGGCGGCGACTCCGCCGGATGTCCCAACGCCACCAGACAGGTGAGGTCGTGACCGGCGGGCAAATCCAATGCCCCGGCCAAAGCGTCCTGGACCAGCAACGGTCCGGTCAGCACACAGGTTCCCAGCCCCAAGGCTTGTGCCGCCAGCAAAAGGTTTTGCACCGCCATTGCCGCGCTCAACGGTTCGCCGGAAATCAGGTCCGGATTTTTGAGTCCGGCCAAAACCGGAGCGGACATGCTGACCGGCTGCTTGTGCAGCACCACCAGGAGCACCGGCGCATTCGAAAAGAACGTTGCATACTGCGTGAATTCGCTGGTGTATTGCGCCGCCACCCCCGGCAGCGATTTCATCTTTTCAGACAAACCCTGACTGACAGTTTCCGCCAGTTGGCTGATTTGTTGTTTATCCTCGATGACGAGGAATCTCCAGGGCTGGCGGTTATGGTTCGACGGCGCCCAGCGTGCGGCTTCGAGCAAACGCCCAATGTCTTCCCGACTGACGGCCCGGTCGGAAAACCGGCGAACGGATCGGCGCGAACGGATCAATTCCAGCAATTGTGCGTAATTGCTCATAGGTTCAAGCCGAAGCCGCCATCCACGTGGAAAACCTGGCCGGTGATGTAGGACGCCTCGTCTGAAGCCAGAAAACCAGCCAGGGCGGCGACTTCCTCCGGTTGGCCCGCCCGTCCCAGCAGGATATGCGACAGCACGCGCCCGGAATGTTTCTCCAACACTGCCTTGGACATATCCGTGACAATTACGCCGGGAGCGATGGCGTTGACCAGAATGCCGCGCGGCGCCAATTCGATGGCCAGCGCGCGGGTCAGCCCCTCAAGGCCCGCTTTGGCGGCGGCATAATTCGCCTGTCCCCGCCCGCCTTGGCTGGCAACAACGGAGGAAATGTTGATGATGCGGCCCGAGCGTTTCGTCACCATGAATTTGGCGCTGGCACGGGACAAATTAAATGCGCCGGTCAGACAAACCTTGAGCACCCGTTCCCACGCGGCGTCATTGGTGGCCAGGGCTGGCGATTCATCGGTGACGCCCGCATTGTTCACCAAAATGTCCAGGCCGCCGCAACGTTCCTTGACCGCGCTCGCCGCCTGGTCGCACGAAGCGGGTTCGGTCACATTGAGTTGGACTGGGAAAGCCGTTCCGCCGGCGCGTTGAATCTCTTCGGTTGTGGTCTGCGCCGCATTGGCGCGTTCGTGGAAACCCACGGCGACGTTGTGTCCCCGCCGCGCCAGCTCCAACGCGATTGCTTTGCCGATGCCGCGTGAAGCTCCACTGACTAGAGCTGATTTCACAAATCGCTCAAGATGGGTATGGCTGCGTGCCGGTTTGATGAAAGCGCACGCTTGACCTCATCCGAGTTGTAGGAAAATTTAAGCAACGATTTCAATCCGTTCTCCACAAATCTTGCTAAATCCTTCGCATTCCTTGTTTGGAGCTTTACACTCCTGCATTTCAATGCGCCCCGGCACAACGGTTCTCCGCTCCACGCCCGAACGTCCACAACCCGGCCTGTGAAACAACGCCTTCAGGAATCCAATCTTCCGAAAACCAGCGAGGCGTTCTGCCCGCCGAAACCGAATGAGTTGGACAGCACTGTCCGCCCATCGAAATTGCGGCAGCCCTCAACGACATAATCAAGGTCACACTGGGGATCGGGACACGCCCGATTGATTGTGGGCGAAACTTTTTGAGTGAATAATGTCATCGCGGAAGCGATGGCCTCCAACGCCCCGCTGGTGGCAATCATGTGTCCCGTCATTGACTTGTTGGCGGTAACTGGAATGGCGCGGGCGTGCGCACCCAGCGTCTGCTTGATCGCCAGGGTTTCAGCCACGTCATTCTTGGGCGTTCCCGTGCCATGAGCATTGATGCCGGCGATGTTCTCCGGCTGCAACCCGGCATCCCGGATCGCCTTGGTCATGCTCAACGCCGCGCCCCGCCCGCTCGGTTCCGGATCCGTGACGCGATAGGCGTCCAGCGAAGAACCATACCCGAGAACCTCGGCGTAAATGCGCGCTCCGCGCTGGTGTGCATGCGCCAGCGTCTCCATCACGACGAAAGCGGCGCCTTCCGCCAGCACCGTTCCCTGGCGGGTCGCGTCGAATGGGCGGCAGGCTCTTTCCGGCCGGTCGTTTTCAGTGGAAAGAATTTGGAGCAGGCTGAATCCGCCCAACGCCAGCGGATTCAGCGTGCTGTCGGAGGCGCCCGCGAGCGCCACCGCGGCAGTCCCATCCCGCAGCCGCCGGAAGGCCTCGCCGATGACCTGTGCCCCTGCGGCGCAGGCCGAGCAGTTCGTGTATCGCCCGTGGTTCAAACCGTAATGATCGCCCAAAATTTGGGTCAGCCGGTCCAGCGGAGTCTGGAGCTGGTGTCGCGGTTCCTGATTCAAAACCTGACGCGCGAAATCCCGCGCTGCATCCGGCGCATGGGCGATGGGAGTCACGTCCTCAAGGACAAAGGTTTCCAGGCTGACGCCCACGAAGAGCGGCGCGGCTTGAAGGACGCCGCGAGGCAGTTGGGAATCGGCGATTGCCCCGGCAGCAGCATCCAACCCCAGCCAGATTTTGCGATCCTTCTCGCGTTCCGCTTCGGGAAATTCTCCCAACAATTCATCCGGTTTGAAATTCTTCACCTCACCGCCGATTCGGACTGGCAGCGAGCTGGTGTCGAACAGGGAAATGCGGCCGATGCCTGAATGCCCGGCCAGCAGATTTTGCCAGAACTCTTTCACGCTGCGCCCCAACGGTGTGCAAAGCCCCAGGCCGGTGATCACGACGCGATGTTTCATGGCTTCTCCAAGACAAAGGCGGCCTGTTCGCTGCCGTGGCCGAAACAGTTGGCAAGGACGCGCCCCCCGCCGCGCGCCACCAGCAACGCCGCCAGGCCAATCTGCAATCCCGCTGCTGCGGCAAAGAGATCCCCGGCCTGTTTCTTGGGATGGATGATGGTGGGCGCGGTGATTTTCCGGGACGACAACGTCTGCTGCTCGTCTTCGCCAGCCGGCACGTCACCGTTGGCGGCGGCGACCATTGCAGCCAACGGTTCCGGCGGCAGATTCAATCCTTTGAACACCTCGCCGAATGTGTCGGCCCAGCTCGCTCCCGGTTGGTGCGTGCGCAGGCTGAATCCCGATACCTGTGCATACGCCCGCGCGCCGCGGGCGACCGCACGGTCCGCAGCTTCCAGCACTAGGAAGACCGCCCCTTCACCCGGCACCATTCCGGTCTGGTTTTGCCGCCAGGATGCAAACAGTCCGTGTTGCTCCAGGCTGATAAACGCGAGTTCGTGGGTCTTCACGTCGCAGCCGCCTGCCAGCGCACAGCCGGCATCGCCGCATTCCAGCGCCCGGATGGCGGACTCGACCGCCTGTGCCCCCTGTCCCTCCCAGGGAGTGTAAATCCCGTTTGGACCCTGAATGTTTTCGCAGATGGACACGAAACACAGCGGCATGTTGCCGAGTATCTTGAAGGAAAGAATGGGGCTGATGGCTCTTAATCCCATTTGGCCAAAGCGACCGGGGTCGAAGCTGCCGTCCTCGTCCGCAGAGGCTTTGATCAACGGAACCACTTCCGCCAGCGGCAGACCCGCCAGTCCTGTCGCACCGAAGAGCGCGATATCTTCCGGCGGATAGACCCCGCCTGGTTTCACTCCCGCATCCGTCAACGCCAAGTGTGCCGCCGCCACCGCCAGTTGGGCATCCCGATTCATCAAACGAATCATTTTGCTCCCGGACAGATACCTCTGCGGCTGGAAATCCCTTATCTCCGCGCAAACCGGACAGGCAAAGGGTGTCGCGTCAAAATTTGCCGGGCGGGCAGCCGCGGAACGGCCGGCTTCGATGCCGCGCAGAATTTCCAGCGGATTTTTGCCCAGCGGGGTGACCATTCCAATCCCGGTGATGACAACGCTCGTTCGCATGTCTTGAGTCGTCGCTCAGCCCGCGTTCATCCAAAGCTCCATCAGCCGCCGCCGCTTCTCGTCCAGCAGCGGGTCGTCAACATATTTGAAGGCAAATACCATTCCCGTTGAAGTCACAACCGTTTTGCCGCGGGAGGCGGTCGCCTTGACCTTGCCTCCAACCTCGTTCACCGACGTCAATTCCGTCCGGTAAAGCAATGTATCCCCGGGTTTGACGAAGGTTCGGAACTTGGTTCGTTCCAGCACGGTCAGCACGGCTTTGGCGTTCTTCGCATACTTCTGTTGCAGACTGGCCTCGAGCAGTAATCCGGAAAGCTGCGCCATTCCCTCGAGGATCAACACGCCCGGCATGACGGGCCTGCGCGGGAAATGATCGTCAAAGAAGTCTTCACTCAACGCGACGCTCTTGACCGCCTCGGCAACCGCGCCGATTTCCCAGCGGGTAATTCGATCAATTAAAAAGAAACGCATACTTCGAAAGCCAAAGTGACACTAAACGGCGGCCATTGCGAACCCCGAAAATCACTTTTGCAATTTCAGGCCGAAAGGTCCGGTCAAATCAAGTGCCGGATTGGCGTTCCACATATTTTGAACCGATCAAGCCGATCGCCCAGCCCATGATCGCCCCAAGGACGCTGGCGATGAGCCAGATGGCGAGAACGATCGTTTTGGTCCCGGACATGCCGTTCGAGGCGATGAAATGAGTGAACGCGGGAATCACTGCCATGCCCATCCCCAGAAACCATCCGATTAACATCCCGTCCAGCGCGGTTGCCGGGCCCTTGGGCGAGGCATGCTTGCACAACCAGAGTGAGAGGCCGAAACGGTTTAAATAGGCCGCAACCGGTCCCCCAACGAGAATCGCAATGGCCAGACGGTAGAGGTAAACCTGCCGGAATGGCGCCACACAAAACACAACGGCAAAACCTATCAGGGTGGGAACTATGCAATACAGCGCCCCGATGAATCCTGCTTTGGCGACATAAAGATCGCAGAGTTTCTTCATGGCAAATTTGCGGACTGTTTGAGAACACAATCTCATCCGACCCGATAAATGCAAGACAATTAATGTGCCTGGAAAATTGAGTGCAGCGGTGTGCCGTTTGGTCGCGCGGGGTGTCTTGGAGCAAGCCAGTCTTTATGCTTACGGTGTCACGCCAGTTGGCTGAAAGTCTGGCGCGGGGCGGGTGCAATTTTACTGCGGCGGAACGGGCACACAAGCGGAACGCAAGCCGGATTGACGCGGAATTGAGGCTGCCAAGTTTGGTCACGACGTCGGGCGTGCATCAAAAACATGGCTGCGGTGTTACCGCTACGCTTGGGCGTATTTTTCATTAATATGTTGGCTGTCCTTTGGCCATAAAACCCCGCTCCCCGTTAAATTAAAGCGTCATATTCTGTGGTCAAATCCATCGGCAATGTGTTTGCACCCCAAGCGGCGATTTCAAAGCATTAGAAAACGAGCCGGTAGTGTCCTAATTTGAAATCTTATGGGGTTTTCACCCCATTGCAGTTGCATCAACAGTCTTCATAGTGACAGTTCGACTATTTTGTTGAACTGTAAAATATGAAAACTAATCTCTTTTCGTTGATTACAGCCGCCAGCCTATGCTTGACGGTTATGTCCGTTCGTGCTCAAGGCAATCTCTTGGTAAATACAAGTTGGACGGCGCAACAAAACCCACCTATTGGTGGCGTCTTTCCTGATATTATATCTGGTGGAGATTTTTATGTAGGTTTTTACTACTTCGGCGGTTCCATCAGCCAAACAATCTCCACAACTCCTGAAGCAAACTACGATTTGACCTTTCGGGCGATTCAATATGATGGCGTTGTTAACGCAAGTTTCAGCATCAATGGTAATTTGTTTGCCAATTTGAATTTTCCAGATGATCCTTTTATTACACCGGTCAATAATGGTGGTGCATACAACACCATTTGGGAGAACTTTGATTTTAACTTCACTGCCTTGTCTGCAAATACGACCATTTCATTCACCGAAAACCCTCTTTCTTATGGAAATTCCGCTGGAGATAGTTTTTATAGCTCTGGCGGTCTTGATTCCATTTCCGTGACGGCAACGCCGGAGCCGTCGTCGTTGGCATTGTTGGGCGTCGGGTTGGTCGGCTTGCTGGCTTGCAACTGGCGCAAGAGGATTAAGCTTTAACGTCTTTCACAATTTGAACCCGCACGGCTGTTTCGGCTGACATGACGGGCGGGATTTCCAGCACGGCAACAAGCAGCAGCATGATTTACACGCAGTATTTTGACGTTGCAAATTGGAATCAGTTGTTTTTCCGTCTGAAAACGTCACCTTGATAAAATCCATTTTTTACTTCTGAGCCGACAAAAAACCGTTTTAGAAAAAGTCGTGCCTCACGTCTTTAATTGGCGGATGGCATAGGGCAGTTTAGCACTTACGGGGTTGAAAAGAGAAATGCCGGCAGAGGTGGCGGCGCTCACCATCGCCCCGTTTAACATGAAGGCCGTGCTGTCCGAGCTGGCTGCGGTGCGTCCGGAGGTGATACTTTTCGCCAGTATGTTCAGGCACTACAATGGCTGGGAGATTGAGGTCACTTTCCAAGAGCAGACCTGAACAGGCCCGCCAGCCGGCCTGTGGCGGCCACCGGCGTTTCGCGGTTTCGGGCGGCGCGATCGAGAACCTGCTGGATGTGGACGTCCACCTGCCGGAGGAACGACGGTGCGACCGCGTAACCGTCGCTCTCGTAAGTCAGAATGGGCATGCCTTGCTGGATGCTGAGCGGTTTGAGGATGGCTTCCGAGACGCGATACGGCAGACAGTTGAACGGCCCGATGACAATGAGGCCGTCATAACCCTCGTTAGAGGCTTCCAGCCCCTTGCCCACCGTCGGGATTACTTCGCCGCACAATGCAGGAGAGACATGTTCAGAGGCTTTCTCAAACAGCGCGGAAACCTCGTTTGGTCCGGCCACCAGCAATCCCGTCTTGCGGAAAAGGCTGCGGTAATGTGCGTCGCATTTCCGCTCCGCTTGGTAACTCAGCCACTGCTGCAAGTAATCTTTTCCATCCGGCTGTAGAATCCGCGTGCAAGCCTTGGCGAAGGCAAGTCCGCCCGGCTTCATTCCCCAACTCTGGGCGGCTCCGGCCACGCCGTGATAAGCCGCATGGAGGACGAGGTCGCTCACGTCCACCGGTTTGAGGATGATGCCGCGTCTGGCGTAAAGCTCAACGATGCCTTCCATGAAAAACGGACTGAAGCGCGTGAAAAAATCTCCGGTGACCGCAACCCGTGGACATCTCAACGGATCTCGCGTGCGCGGCAGTGCTACCAACTGATCAATAAACCCGGGCAGTCCATCATGGAACTGATCGAGTGAAGCCGTCGTGGTCGCGAGCCGCTCCCAGTGCTGCCTGAGTTGACCCACACTTACATCGGAATCCACGACCCGGAGGACTTGCTCGATTTCCACGAGAATGTCCGCGACGGGTATCGCCGCTGACAAATCCCGCGTCAGGTCCGGCAGGTTGAATCCGCCGTAGTCATTTTCCTTCCGCAGATCGAACATGAAAACGTCGGACAACTGCTGCGCGGCGATGAATCGTTCAAAGTAGCCCATGTAGGAATCCACCACACACGGCGCGCCTCCGCGCACCATGAAGAATCCGATGACCTCGCCCGGCTGGCGGCTTTCGAGCGCCTGCAGCAATTGTCCCACGCAGATTGGCAGCGGGAGGCACTCGCGACCCGAGGTGTGTTGGAGGCCGCGCTCGAGCTGGCTTCGGTCCAGCGGCACCACGTCGCTCGGATGCAATCCCAGCCAGCGCGCCACCATGGCGAGCGCCTGCGCGTGCGTCTGGGAGAAGTTCGGGAACACGATTCTCACCCGCGGGTCGGTGAGCGCGACCGCGTCGCCATTCGATCGGATGACGCGACCGCCGGTGGCGAGCTGGCAGGGGATGAACGACCGGGTGCTGGCGGTTCCTCCTGCCTGATAATTCCGGACGATGTCGAGGAACGCTTCCAGCCGGGTTTGAACGCCGGCATCGGCAGTGTGGGCGTCAATCTCAAGAATCAGATACGGTTTTGAGCCCAACTCGGCGGCGAGGGTTGCGTGGGTGAACGCGTCAATGGTGCAACTGAAATTGCTCACGCAAAGCAGGAACAGGTTCGGATGTTGCCGGACCAGGGCCACGGCATTCAGGATTTGATTCGCGAAGTGCCAGGAGGTCATTCCTTCTCCCACCGGCGTGAGGCTGTCTGCCGGGATGACCGTGATGCCCATGCTGGACAATTTCTTTCCCACCGATTGTGAAGCCTCCGGTGTGAAGGCGTTGTAGCTGCGGCCCGCTAGCAGGATGGCCGGTTTTCCTTCCGCCACGGCCTGCTGCAATGCCTGTTGCCCCAGTTCCCGGAGCGCGCTTTCCGCTTCCGTTTGGGCGCGCACGGCGGCTGTCCACGCCTGCCCGGCGAGTGGTCGCGGCGTTCCCAAATCACGGACGGCCATCTCCACGAGCGCCGGACTGGCCGCGTAGCCGCTGGTAAAATCCAGCAGTGGAGTCAGGAAGCGGATTTTTGGAAACGCCTTCGCCATGAAATAAGGTCCAGCCTGCGTGACCGGGCAAAGGTAGGAGTCACGACAATCGTTGGACTGCGGCATGCGCAGGACATGCGGGAGGAAAACCAAATCCAGTCCGCGCAGGGCCAGGTCCAACACCGCGCCGTGCGCGATCTGCGCTGGGAAGCAGAAGCCGGAGTTCGACTTCAAATCGCCGCGCGGATCCACCTCGGACAACACCACCTCCATGCCCAGGCCGGAAAAAAACGTCGCGTAAAGCGGGTGCAGCGAGTGCGTCGTCAGCGCCCGCGCAAGGCCGATGCGCGGCCCGCGGCCCTTGGGTCTGTCATTCGCGCCGCCGAAGAGCAACTCGGTTCGTTGCTCAACCAAATCGGGCGCGGCCGCGGTGCGTGCCTTTCGCTTCCACACGTTCTCATACAAACTGCAACGGCCGCCGAACGGGAATCGCCGGCCGGCCACCTCGAAACGGTCAATGCTGCAATACATCTTGCAGGCCCGGCAAGTGAACCGGCTGACGAGTTTCATCTCCGGTGCCGCCAGATTCAGGAGTTCCGGTCCGTTGAAGGAGTAGCAGCCGACGTGAGGAGGCTCTGAACAAATGCTGCTTGCCGGAGACATTTGAGCCTCGTTACCTCGGCTGCTACCAACGTGAGATTTTTTTGAATCGGCCGCTGCGGATCGTTCGAGAGCCAGCAGCGCAACGCCGAGCGCTCCGAGCAATTCGGGATTTGGAGGAATCACGACCTGCCGGCCCACGCTGTGGGCGAAGGCGTATCCGAGCGCGCGGTTCAATGCGACACCGCCTTGCAGGAACACCTTCTTCCCAACCGGGCGCTGTCCTTTGACCTTGGTGAGATAATTGGCGGCAATGGCATAGACCAGGCCGGCGACGATGTTGTCGCGCGAGTGGCCCTGCTGCTGGGCCAGGCGGATATCGGAGTTGATGAACGCCGCGCAGGTCGCCTTGAATTGCACGGGCGCAGGCGCAGCCAGCGCGATGTCGGCAATGTCCGACACCGCAATACCGAGATCGCCTTGGGCGCTCTCCTCGAGAAACGAGCCGGTGCCGGCGGAACAGGCATTGTTCATGGCGTAGTCAATCGGGACGCCGTTGCGCAGGTGGATGTATTTCGAATCCTGTCCGCCAATTTCGAAAATCGTGTCCACGCCGGCGTCGAAGTGGTTGGCCCCGGTCGCCTGGGCCGAGATTTCGTTTAACACATGCTCGGTGCCCAGATAGGCTCCCACCAACTCCCTTGCCGAGCCGGTGGTTCCTACAAGGGACACGCGCCGGTTTCCCACTTCATCCACCAGCGCCCGGAGACACTCGCGCGCCGCCGACACGGGATCGCCCCGCGTGCGCGTGTAATGCGAAGCCACAATGCCGCGCGTCGCCGGATCGAGCAGCACCGCCTTGGTGGTGGTTGATCCCGCATCCACTCCCAGCACCAGCGGGCCATCGGGCGGCGACTGGCGCGGTGGTGCGGCGATGACCTGCACGCGCCCGGTGTAGAGGTGGAGCGGCGGGAGCTGACCGAGGCTGGGCAGGGCGGAGATTTTCGGCGACTGGTAAAGAGGCTCGTCGCGCGTGAGCAGCGCGCTGCCCCAGGCCTCGAACCACGGACTCTCCGGCAGCACCACGAATTCCGTGCCGGGCAATTTCTCGCGCAAGGCCGCCAGCATCGCCGCGTTGCGGGTCACGCCGCCGATCAACAGCACCCGCTTGAACTCACGCTGGCCCTTCTCCAGCAGCGCAATCACCTTGCCGGCCATGCTGTCGTGCAGCGTGTGCAAAATGTCCTCCGGCGTGGCCTCGTTCCGGTTGAGCTTGTGCGTGATGTCCGATTTGCAGTGAACCGAGCAACGCGACGCCAGCGGCACCACCTTTCCATCGAACGAACGCCGGATCGCTTCCTCGAGGCCAAGCCCCATCCGTCCAATCTGCTGCACGAAAAATTCACCACTCCCGGCGGCGCATTTGTTGTGGGACAGAACGTTGGTGATCCTTCCGTCCGTGAGGAGGTAAACCAGGAACGACTCTCCTCCCAATGAAACCACGGCGTCAGGATGACCATCCAAATCGCGCAACGCCCGCTGGATGGCAGCCACTTCGGAGACATGGCCCAGATGGCCCGACACGCCGAAAAATTCGGCGTCGGCGAATCCGGCGCCCGCAAGAACTTCTTTGAGCACCTTCAGCGGCCGGCCAAGATGCGGCATGACTTGGGCAATCCGGTCATTGCCCCGCAAAGCCACCACCTTCACCGTCAGGGCGCCGATATTCACACCCACGCAAGCCATCGCGTTTTCTTTTGGCGGCGCCTCATCCTGACCGGAGTCGGCCTTGTTGTTGATGGGGCAACCTAAACCCTCAACGCGTTCCTGTCCAAGATTGATTATGCGAAAGATCCGCTTCTCAGCATCACAACGAAGTGATCGGCAATTGGTGAATGCAAACGAAAAATATGTTTCACAGGTTTTGCTGCGGAGATTTACAATCGCCGGGCACTTGCATTGTTACAGTGTAAAGGAGGACTGGCGGCGACGGGTTTCACCGAAGAAAGTTTTTTCAGAAAACGGCCAAGTGAATCCGGCGAATTCAAGCGGGCATATTCCAAACGGGATGCGCCCGTTTTATTTTCACAAAGCCAGCCGGGCATGCTAAGATGTCCGGACTTCGCCGGTGTGTGTTGTGCAATCGCCGGCGAATGGCTCAACCCAGCCACGGCGATATATTCTTTTTGAACGCAACAGATGGTTGAAAGGCTCAAAAGGTTGGAATGTTAAGAAAGTGTCAGGCGTATGATGACAAACATGAATCCAAGCGCACCCGATGCCGGGACGGAGGCCGCGGCGTGGAAGGAGATTGTGCGCAAATATCAGCAGCCTTCGACGTGGCGGGCACTGTGGCAGATCGTTGACACGCTCGTGCCGATTGGGGTGCTGTGGTATCTGATGTATTTGAGCCTGCCGGTATCGTGGTGGCTGGTCGTGCCGCTGGCGGTCTTGATGGGCGCGCTGCTGGTGCGGGTGTTCATCATTTTCCATGATTGCGGCCACGGTTCCTTTTTCAAATCACCGGCGGCCAATGATGCGGTGGGATTCCTCGCGGGCATCCTGACGTTCACGCCGTATTATCACTGGCGCTGGGAACATGCCATCCATCACTCGGCGGCGGGCGACCTCGACCGGCGCGGGACGGGCGACGTATGGACGCTGACGGTGCAGGAATATCTGGAATCGTCGCGCTGGAAAAAATTCGCCTACCGGCTGGCGCGAAATCCGTTCGTGCTGTTCGTGCTGGCGCCGCTGTATTTGTTCATGATCCAGCAACGGTTTCCGTCCTCCAAATCCAATCCGCGCGAGCGCCATTCGGTTTACGCGATGAATGCCGCCCTGCTCGGCATGGCCGTGGGCATGAGTTGGATTTTCGGCCTCGTGCCGTATCTGCTGATTCAACTGATTGCGGTGATGGTGGCGGGCGGCGCGGGCGTGTGGCTGTTTTACGTCCAGCACCAGTTTGAAGGCGTCTATTGGGAACGTGGCGGGGACTGGAGTTATGTGGCGGCCGCGCTGCGGGGCAGTTCCTTCTACAAGCTGCCGCGCGTGCTGCAATGGTTTTCCGGCAACATCGGGTTCCATCACGTCCATCATTTGAGCCCGCGCATTCCCAATTACAACCTTGAAAAATGCCACCGGGCCGACCCGCTGTTTCAAGCCGTGAAACCCATCACCTTTTTCTCCAGCTTCCAATCCCTGGCATTCCGGCTCTGGGATGAAAAGGGCGGAAAACTGGTCGGTTTCCGGCATTTGAAAAATACGCGAAGACATTGAAGCTGCGGAAATCGGCCGGCTTTTTTATTCAAAGCGAACCGGGAAAGACCTGCACGCTGCAATACGTGAACGCACCCGGTTCCAGCTGGCAAAGCCTGCCGCCGATTGCCGGCAATGGAAACTTCATCACCGTGACCAATGGTGCAGTGAGCGTCACACAACAATTTTACCGGCTTGTGGAACAGTAAAACACCCATGTGAAATGGCTGCGTTGATTTGCAAATCTATTTAAACCTTTTGAATTCGTGAGCGTTAAGAATTGAGCAGGACACGGCAAGGTTGACTGGGGGGTCTAAGAGTCTGTCTGAATAATCAGTTTTTGGGATTGGTGTTGGGGTTCACTGGGCTGTTTGATGGCAAGCGAACGAATAATGGAAGGATGAGTTGACATCCGATTTGGAGTTTGGCGGCCAATTTT
>Ga0265337_1000169_pt1 | contig 34043 bp, 26 predicted proteins | sample 42122metaG_FD_192441 | JGI IMG/M metagenome (GOLD analysis project Ga0265337, IMG submission 192441) | Rhizosphere microbial communities from Carex aquatilis grown in University of Washington, Seatle, WA, United States - 4-21-22 metaG | ecosystem: Host-associated > Plants > Roots > Rhizosphere >... | reverse complement strand
CAACTCGTTGCGCCGCTCTACGCGGCGCGGACGGCGCAGCACGCCATCCCTACCTCTGTAGCGTTGGCGTTGTACGCCGACTGAATCGAGCCGCAGGCTCAACGCTAAACTCAATATGGGTAGGGCGCGTCACTCCGTGCGCGCCGTTTTGGGCGTGTGGAAGAGCGGCGGGCAGAGGACTGCCCGCCCTACCAACCGATAAAAAGCGGCCCTCGTTGCCGAAGGCCGCCCGTGTGAGTAGAATTTTAATTATTTGGCCGGTGTTGGGTCAGAGCTTCAAACCGGCACGGACTTTGGCCAGGGTTTTGGCACTGAGACCCTTGACCCGGCGAAGGTCATCGAGCGAGGCGAAAGGACGTTGTTTGACAATGCCCTCAGCCAGTTTGGTGGAAAGACCCTTCACGGCGGCCAATTCCTCAATACTCGCCGTATTGACGGAAACACTCTTTACAGAAGCCTTCGCCCGCGCCTTGGCTGGCGAGACGCGCTTCCTGGCAACGGGCGCCAGCGCTTTTTCCCCGACCGGGGCGGAAATGAAGGGCGTGGCGAAGTTGGTGAAATCGCGGGTCACGAAACCGGTGGCGGTCCATTCGCGGAGCATGAGGACGATTTGCCAGTTGCCCGCCGGTGGCGGGGTGAACGCGAGGTCAATCGGCTGTAATACCAATTCGTTCCCGCCGTTGACGGAGCCGATTTCCACGCCGGCCAGATGGTGGCCCTGAAAACGTCCGCCCGTGAACGGCTCGGACAACGCCCAAAATTCCAGCGACAAAGTGCCGCTACAGTTGCCTGCCGCACGCGGATTCTCCACCCGCCCGACCGAGATTTGCACGCGTGAACCGTCCAGCTGGTAGCCGATGGTTCCGCTCATCCGGGGCTGAATGAATTGCTGCGTGCGCGGATACACGGTGAGATCGTGAATGTGGTTGAACTGACCGGCGCGACCGGACGCAAGCACAAGGACCATGACGTGTTCGCCGGTACCGGCCGGCGTCCAAGCGACGGCGCTGACGTCGAAGTGTTCGATTTCGTCGGCGATTTCCGACATCGGAGGCAGCGAGACTTCGGCGACGATGTGGCCGGCGAGGTCGCCAGCGGAAGCGGGCGCAGCGGGACAGGCCCAAAGTTGCAGCGCCCAGGCGCGCTCATGAGCGGCGGGATTCAGGACGGTGAACCTCGCCTGGAGATGCACCGTGTCACCGTCAAGGCGGTAACCATGCGGCTCGGAGAGCCGAGCCAGTTGGGCGGCGGGAGTTTGAACGGACGTGTTTTCGAGAGACAATGATTTCATTGGTTTGGCTGTTCTTACGTTGTTTTAGCTGCGTTAAAATTCACCGGCCGAAAATTCGAACAAATTCGAGCAAGATGATTTAATTTTTCGTTCCCTCGTGCTGGCAACTTGCGTGCCACCAATTGAATACCCCGATGTGTGCTGCCTATTAAGGCAGGGACGCTTTGCATAATTTTACTCACCGCCTAAAAATTGGGCAGCATCCGCGTTCGCCCCATTGTAACAGGGCGTTGCCTTGAGCCATTCCTTTTCAGCCTTGCAGGCTTCCATCCGTGGTCATCCGTGTCCCTTCGCGGTTAAAATTGGATTGTCCCCGGCCTTTTTTCGCGGCAAACTTCCTTTTCCTATGCAGCAGGTAAACCTCGGCATGATTGGCGGCGGCACCGTGGGCAGTGGCGTGTTTCACGCGTTCCAGCTCAACGGTGGTCTCATGTCCTCGCGCATCGGCGTGAAGGTCAATGTCCGCAAGGTCGCCGTGAAGGCTTTTGATGAACCGCGGCCGTACCCCATCTCGCGGCCGTTGATGACGCTGGACTGGCAAAGCGTCGTCAACGATCCGCAGGTGGACATCGTCACGGAACTCGTCGGCGGCACGGGCATCGCCCGGACGATGGTGCTCAGCGCGCTGGCCCTCGGCAAACCGGTCATCACGGCCAACAAGGCATTGCTGTCCGCCCACGGCGAGGAATTGTTTGCCGCGGCCAAAAAGCACGGCACGAATCTTTATTACGAGGCGAGTGTCTGCGGCGGCATTCCCATCATCAAATCATTGCGCGAAGGTTTTGTCGGCAACCGCATCAACGCGTTGTACGGCATCGTCAATGGCACCTGCAATTACATCCTCACCCGGATGAAACTGGAAGGCGCGGGCTTCGACGCCGTGCTCGCCGACGCGCAAAAGCAAGGTTACGCGGAAACGCCGCCCGACCTGGACATTGACGGCCACGACGCCGCGCACAAGATCGGGATCCTGGCCTCGCTCGCGCATGGATTCTGGGTGAACCCGAAGAAGATTCACGTCGAAGGCATCCGGCACATCAGCGCGCTCGACATCAAATTTGCCAATGAGCTTGGTTATACGATCAAGCTCTTGGGGATTATCAAACGAATTGACGAGTCGAAAAATCAACCAGCGCGTAAATCGAATATCGTAAATCGTAAATGCAGAGTTCAAGTTTCGGTTTATCCGACGCTCGTGCCCAACGCCCACGTGCTCGCCAGCGTAAACCACGTCTTCAATGCCGTGTTTGTCCGCGGCGACATTGTCGGCGACACGTTGTTTTACGGGCGCGGCGCGGGCAAGGACGCCACGGCCAGTGCGGTATTGAGCGATCTGGCGGACGCGGCGCTTGACCTGAAATTCGACAGCAAACAACGCGTGCCGCCATTCGTGCCGCATGAATGCGCCGGGGCGGTTGTGCCGATGGCTGAAGTCGAGTCGCAATACTTTGTCCGGCTCGACGTCGTGGACCGCCCGGGGACCCTGGCGAAAATCGCCGCCATTTTCGGTGCCGCCAAAATCGGGATTTCTTCCGTAATCCAGCCCGAAGGTCACGAAGGCAGGAGCGTGCCGCTGATTTTTATGCTGCATTACGCCACCAACGGCGCGGTCAACGGTGCCTTGAAAAAAATCAGCCGGCTGCCGGTCGTCAAGGGCCAGCCAGTGATGATTCGCGTCGAGAATTTTGAATGATTCTTAATTCTGGCTCCTGAATTCTGGATACTGTTTTAAAATGGCTCTGATTGTTCAAAAATATGGCGGGACTTCGGTGGGCAACCCCGAGCGCATCAAGAACGTCGCGGCGCGCGTGGCGAAATATCGCGCCAACGGCGACCAGATCGTCGTGGTCGTGTCCGCCATGAGCGGCGTAACGGATAATTTGATCAAGCTGGCCAAGGAAATCATGCCCCTGCCCAACGAGCGCGAGATGGACGTACTGCTCGCCACCGGCGAACAGCAGACCATCGCGCTCACGGCCATCGCCCTGCACGCGCTGAACGTGCCGGCGGTTTCGTTGACCGGCCCGCAGGCGGGCATCGTCACCGACGTGGTGCACACCAAGGCCAAGATCCAGAACATCACGCCCAAAAAAATCCATGAACTGCTTGAGCAAGGCAACGTGGTCATCGTCGCCGGTTTCCAGGGCGAAACGCCGGCAGGTCAGATCACGACTTTGGGCCGCGGCGGCTCGGATTTGACGGCCATTGCGCTGGCCGCCGCGCTCAAGGCCGACCTCTGCCAGATTTACACGGACGTGGACGGCGTCTATACGGCCGACCCGCGCATTGTGCCAGCCGCGAAGAAGCTGCCGGAAATTTCCTACGACGAAATGCTCGAGCTCGCGAGCCTCGGCGCCAAGGTGATGCAATCGCGCTCGGTGGAATTTGCCAAGAAATTCGGAGTGGTCTTTGAAGTCCGCTCCAGTTTGAACGACAACCCCGGAACCATTGTGAAAGAAGAAACCAAAAGCATGGAAGGCGTCGTCGTGCGCGGCGTCTCGCTCGACAAAAACCAGGCCAAGGTCACGCTCGTGGGTGTGCCTGACAAACCCGGCGTGGCGGCGCGCGTCTTCAAGGCGCTTGGCGATGCGACCGTGAACGTCGATATGATTGTGCAAAACATCAGCCACGGCACCGGCACACCGCAAACGGACATTTCCTTCACCGTGGACAAGCCGGACCTCCTCAAGGCCCAGAAGGTCATCGACGGATTGAAGCAGGAACTCGGCCTGCGTGACGTCATCACCGCGGATAAAATCGGCAAGCTGTCCATCGTCGGCGTCGGCATGAAAAGCCACACCGGCGTGGCGGGAAAGTTGTTTGAAACCCTAGCGAAGGAAGGCGTGAACATCGACATGATTTCCACCAGCGAAATCAAGATCTCCGTCGTGATTGACCTCGCCAAGGGCGAAGCCGCGATGAAAGCCGTCCATGCAGTGTTTATTGGTTGATGCGCTGCATTTGTCGCTCCCACCCGCAGGCGTGAGGAGACATGAAAAGATGCCATTATTGTGGTAAGGAATATGCCGATGGCGTGGTGGTTTGTCCGGTTGATGGTCAGCCGGTGACACATCAGGCCCGACCTGAAGCCGCGGGAACCGCATTTAACCTCAAACTGGTTTCGCCTCTGTCGTTGGCCGGCAAATACCGGGTATTTGTCGAACGGAGCGACCTGCTATTCATCCAGATTGAAGGCGGATCAAGCTCCATTTTGGCCGCGGCGGCTCCGTTACTGGGTCCGGCAGGCAATTTAATTCCGCTGGCCCTGTGGCTGTTCGGCAAACGTAAAAATAAGGCGAAGCTCCAACGACTTGAAACAAACGACCCGGAGGAATTACTTCGCGAAGGCGAAAACAATTTCAAGTTGAATCTGGCTGAAATTCGTGAAGCTGCCATCGAAGCCCCGGCGCTTTTTCAGACCAGCGGCAAGGCCGGCCGGCTGAACCTTTCCATACGGCACGGGGAAAAAATCAAGTGCGAGTTCGATGCTGCCGCGGATATGGCCACGGCCATCCGTCTGCTCGGCCCGCGGTTGAGTTTGACCTTGAAAGTGGGCGTGGAATGGAATGGCGAAAAGCAGCGGTTTGAAGCGAAGAAAACGATTTGACCCGCTGAATCCAAAGACTTCGTCGTGATTGGGCAGACCAAGGGCCAAGCCGCGATGAAGGCCGTCCACGCGGTGTTTATAGGCTGAACCTCAATTTTTCGCGTCAAGTTCCTTTAATTTAATCCGTGCCATGCGGTATTCGTAAAATCTTTTTACGTCCGTGGCGATGCATTGTTGGAAGTATGATTTGGCGAGGGAGACATTTCCGTCGTACAAAAGTTTGATGCCAGTGTAGAAATAGGCTTCACAGTGTTGTTCTTTGTCGGTTCTCGGATCGGTAGAGCCGGCAGCCTTCAGGAAGTCTGATTCTGACAATTCACCGGGTAAAAACCGGCCGATCTGAAAAGGCCAGTCATTCGTTCCGGTGCCACGGGTGAGAAAATAGTCCTTCAATTCCTGATTGGCCAACGGCCGTTGACCTGCCTTTTCGGCTTTAGCAAGCCAAGTGAAGATGCGCGGATAGTCGGAATACGTAAAATGCAACTCGGCAGCCTGCTGGAAGTCTTGAATTGCCTGTGAAGCGCAGTTGTTGACGTAGTTTGCTATACCTCGATCCACGTAAAGGCCGGCATCGGAAGGAGTCAGTTTGATGGCTTGATCAAACTCGGCAATGGCCCCGGTCAAATCACCCCGGTCAAATTTCAATCTTCCAAGCAAGGAGTGCTCTTGCGCAGTCCGGGCGTCGACGGGTACTGGTTTAAGGTCCATAGCCCGAGTGCAATCGGCCATGGCTCCATCGGGATCGCCATTCTGGTACCTCGCCAGCGCCCGCGATAAATAGGCATCAGCATCCTTGGGATCGAGCTCGATACAGCGAGTGAAATCAGCGATGGCTCCATCCAGGTCCCCCACGCCGGCTTTCGCACGACCTCGGCTGCTAAAAAAGCTGGCCCCTTTGGGATATATTTCAATCGCCCGATTGTAATCGGCTATGGCCCCATCCAGATCTCCCTGGCTGGCTTTCGCGAGGCCTCGGCTGCCGTAGAATTCCGCTCTCTTAGGTTCAATTTCAATGGCGCGGGTGTAGTCGGTGATGGCCCCGCCTGAATCACCTTTCCTGACTTTGACGTAACCTCGAGAGAAATAGGCGCCGGCATTACTTGAATCAAGTGCAATTGTTTGAGTGAAATCGGCAAAGGCTCCATCCCAGTCCTCCAACCTAGATTTCACAATGCCTCGGCTGTAGTAAGCTTCAGCATTTTTTGGATTGAGTTCGATTGCCTGATCCAAGTCGTCTTCAGCTTCATCCATATTACCCTTCTGGGCGCTTTGAACTCCTTTTTTGGCGAATGCTTCGGCCTTGTGTTCATTGTTTGAACAGCCCCAGACAAGAACCGACAGCAATACCGGGATAAATAAGCGCACATTCACATGTCAGTTCGTAGGTCACATGTCAATTCATAGCAAGCGCAAAGATGTCGCTCCGACCTGACGACAATCCTTCTGGCTTGCCCGAGTTAAAACACGGCTTTTAGAACCGCAAGACCAGCATTTGCAGCTTTGACATCATCGGTGGAACTGCCGCCGCTGAAGGCGGCAAACAGATTAATGGTTGCCGGTCGAAAAACCATTTGACGCCACCGGGAGATGATGGTTACCTTGCCATCGTGAATCGCCATTTGAATCTGAATCTGCTGCTAAACGCGCTGCTGTGCCGCGCGGCGGTCGGGTTCTGATTCGTTCACGAGATTTTTCGAACCCCACTGCCAACCCGGCGGTGGGGTTTTTGTTTTAACCACGAATGAACACTAACAAGCATGGATCTTGGGTCGGGTGCGTCACTCCGTGCGCGCCGATGGATCGTCATTGCTACGAGCGGCCGGCAGAGGACTCCGATAAATCGCGAGCAGGCTGCCCGCCCTACCAACGGATCAGTATTTTATCCGTGTCCATCCGTGTTTATCCGTGGTTTAATTCCGTCAACGCCTGAGTTTATGCACAAAGAACCGTCTAAAAAATACCGTCCGTTCCCACCGGTCAGCCTCCCCGACCGGCAATGGCCGAACCGCGTCCTCACCCGCGCGCCGATCTGGTGCAGCGTCGATTTGCGCGACGGCAACCAGGCGCTCGCCGTGCCCATGAACGTCAGCCAGAAACTCGACCTGTTCCAGGCACTCGTGAACATTGGTTTCAAGGAAATCGAAGTCGGCTTCCCCTCCGCGTCGAACACCGAGTTCGCCTTCAACCGCCGGCTTATCGAGGAAAAACGCGCGCCCGACGAGGTGTGGTTGCAGGTGCTCGTGCAGGCGCGCGAGGATTTGATCGAGCGCACCGTCGAATCGCTCGTCGGGGCAAAGAAGGCCATCATCCACATGTACAACTCGACCTCCCCTGCCCAACGCCGCGTCGTGTTCGGCAAATCGAAGGCGGAAATCGTCGAGGTGGCCGTGCGTGGCGCGCAATGGATCCGGGACCAATTGCCGCGGCTCAAGGGCACGGAGGTGATGCTCCAGTATTCGCCTGAAAGTTTCAGCGCGACGGAGGTGGAATTTGCGAAGGAAATTTCCGAGGCCGTCATGGACGTGTGGCAGCCGACGCCGGAGCGGAAAATGATTTTGAACCTGCCGGACACGGTCGAGGTTGCCATGCCCAATGTTTATGCCGATCAGATTGAATGGATGTGCCGAAACATTAAAAATCGGGATTCACTGATTGTGAGCCTGCACACTCACAATGACCGTTGCACCGGCGTTGCCGCGACGGAACTCGGCCTGCTGGCCGGTGCGGACCGCGTCGAAGGCACGCTCTTTGGCAACGGCGAACGCACGGGCAATCTCGACATCGTCACCGTGGCGTTGAACCTTTACCAGCACGGCATTGATCCGAAACTTGATTTCTCGGATCTCAATTCCATCATTGATGTTTACGAACGTTGCACCGGCATGACGGTGCCGGCGCGCCAGCCTTACGCGGGCGAACTGGTTTTCACCGCCTTCAGCGGCTCGCACCAGGATGCGATTAAAAAAGGCCTGGCCGAATGGGCCGGCCAAGGCCGCGAACATTGGGATGTGCCCTATCTCACGATTGACCCGACCGACATCGGACGCGAATACCGCGAAGTCATCCGCGTCAACAGCCAGTCCGGCAAGGGCGGCGTGGCCTATCTGCTGGAGAGCCAGTTCGGCATCGAACTGCCCAAGGACATGCAGCGCGAATTCGGCCCGATTGCGAATGACGAAGTGGACAAGCTGGGCCGCGAAGTCACCGCCGCCGAATTGAAGAAGATGTTTTGGAAGGAATACATTGACCGCACTTCGCCGTGGGAATATGTCAGCTTCAAAACTGAAAGTGAAAACGGACAGGTGCGCTGTCGCGCGAAATTCAGCCGTGTCGGCGGACCCGCCGCGGAATTTGCCGGAGAAGGCAACGGCCCGTTGGCTGCTCTCGTTCACGGCTTCGGAACCATCGGGGTACGGTTTGAAATTGCCAATTACAGCGAGCATGCCCTGGGCTCCGGCGAAGGGGCCGTGGCCATTGCTTACGTTCAAATCAAGCGTGCCGATGGCCGCACGCGCTGGGGCGCGGGAGTGGACACGAACATCGAACTGGCGTCCGTGCGCGCCGTGCTCAGTGCCTTGAACCGGTCATAGCCGAACGGGTGGGCGTGATTCCGCTCTGGCCGCACTCAGGTTTGAACTGTCACTTCACGCTCGTCAAATGGGCGCTGATGATTTAGCTTTCGACTCCGATCATGAAATTGCAAAGCATTTTTGCCGGCGGAATGGCCGGCCTCATTCTTGCCGGCGGAACACTTTTTGCGGCAGACGGCAATGCCACCAGCAACGCGCCGACCACTGCGGCGGTTTATCTACCGGACACCTCGCACCAAAATGATCCATTGCCGGATGGCGTGCTGGCCTGGAACGGCGTGACCCAGGAAGCCACGGTGGCAGCGGACGCCGCCAATGCCCATTTCACCTTCAGCTTCACCAATGTCTCCCCGAATATTGTGGTCATTCTGGATGTTCATCCGTCCTGCGGCTGCACCACCGCGCAGTTGCCATCGTTGCCCTGGAACATTCCCGCCGGTTCCGACGGACAGTTCGGCCTCACGGTCAATGTGGCCGGAAAAACCGGAATGCTGTTCAAAACCGTCACGGTCAAAACCGACAAAGGCTACAAACAGCTCATTCTTAAAATCAACATTCTGCCGCCGGTGATTCCGACTCAGACCCCCGCCGAACGCGAGCAAGCCATGCTTTTGGCGAAGACCGACCGTCAGGCGGTTTTTCACGGTGACTGCGCCGTGTGCCACGTCAAACCCGGCAACAACAAGTACGGCAAGCTTCTCTATGACGGAGTCTGCGCCATTTGCCATGAAGCCAAGGATCGGGCCGGCATGGTGCCGGATTTACATGCCATAAAAACTGCGACCAATGCGGAGTTTTGGCAAACCTGGATAGCACATGGCAAAGCGGGCTCACTCATGCCGGCATTTGCCACCAGCGATGGCGGACCCCTCACCGACATGCAAATTGCCTCTCTTGCCCAATTCCTGGCAGCGACAATTCCATCACAACCGGCTCTGAATAAATAGTTTAAGTCAGAATTTCGGAAGAAATCTGCATTTTGTTGTTGCCAATCAAGACACTTTTGTCTATATTTTAGACAGTCTTGGTGCAAAATTCTGATTTAATGACGTAAAAAATTCAGGGAGATTTATGGATGTTTTCTCAAGTTCTTCGACTCACTTTAGGCCTGACCCGGTACCAAAGCTTTTTCTGGTGAATGGGCGGATCCTCCAGGTATCCTGGTCTCTGTTACTCAGACCATTTTGGATTCTGGCAGTTCTGGTGGTTCTGGGCACTTTCAGTTTTCTGTTGATCAGCCACTTTATCGGCCAGTCCGTCCAAGTGCAGGGCTCCAGCATGTACCCCACCCTGGCTGACTCGGGACACTATTGGTTGAACCGGTTTTCTTATCTCATCGGCGAACCTCGCCAAAACGACATCGTGGCCTTGAAGGATCCTCGGGACAATACACTTGAAGTCAAACGGATCATCGCCATGCCGGGGCAATCGGTTTATATCAAACACGGCAGCGTTTATGTCAACGGCAAGCTGCTAAAGGAACCTTACCTTCCGGCAAAAACCCCGACCTATGCCTACGAAAAAAGCGAGGACGAATTCATTTGCATCGGCAACAATGAATTTTTCGTCATGGGTGACAATCGCAACAACAGCACCGACAGCCGGACCTTCGGGGCAGTCCCGCGCCAGAACATCCTCGGCAAGGTAATGGAATAACCCGCTTTAGTGCCAACCCCGGCCCGGCGGGGCAGTGTCTTGATCGATTGCAGCGTCGAGCCTGCGGCTCGAAACCGGCGCCCCGCGCCGGTGCTGCAACAGCGGAATCAGGACACTGCCCCGGCCGGTACCCGCTTGCGTTTATTTTCCCCGGTGCTAACCTGTCAACCATGACAGTAACAAAGGTTGACGCAAGTACCCGGTCCCCAATAGCCCGGCTGGGTGAACGCGTTTTAAACGGCGGCCAAATCTCCCGCCCGGAGGCGCTGGCGCTGTTTCAGTTGGAGAGCTCCGCCGACATTTTCGATTTGTTGTCGTGGGCCAATCGCATTCGTGAGCACTTCAAAGGCAACAAAATCCACCTCTGCTCCATCGTCAATGCCAAGGCCGGGGCCTGCTCGGAAAATTGCAGCTTCTGCGCCCAGTCGTCGTTTTATCAGACCGGCTCGCCCAAATACGGTTTCGTGGATCCCGAACCGGTCCAGGAGGCTGCCAACGAGGCCGGCCAAAACAGCGTCACCGCCGTGGGCCTCGTCGCCGCGTGGAAAGGTTTGAACGAGGGGCCGATGCTCGACGAAGTCTGCGAGCGGGTGCGCGAATTGAAGGCCAGCGGCAAGACCCGCCCGGATGTTTCGCTCGGCATCATCAAAAACCAGAAGGTGGCCGACCGCCTTAAGGAAGCCGGTGTCGAGTGCTACGGCCACAACCTGGAAAGCTCGCGCCGGTTTTTCCCGCAGACCTGCACCACGCATACCTACGACGATCGCCTGGAGACGATCGGTTTTTTGAAAAAGGCCGGCATCAAGATTTGTTCCGGCGGCATCATTGGCATGGGCGAAACGCGTGAAGACCGTTGCGATCTGGCGTTTTCCCTGAAGGAAATCGGCGCGAATGTCGTGCCCGTCAATATTCTCAATCCCATTCCCGGCACGCCGTTTGAAAAAAACGAGCCCCTGCCCGTCCTGGAAATCCTGAAGACCATCGCGTGTTTCCGGTTCATTTTACCGCGGCAGGAAATCATGATCGCCGGCGGCCGCACCGTGAATCTGCGCGACGCGCAAAGCATGATCTTCATGGCCGGAGCCAGCGCGCTCATGGTCGGCAATTATCTGACCACGCTCAACCAACCCGTCGAGAAGGATTTGCAAATGCTCAAGGACCTCGGCCTCGATCCCAGCTGGGACAACCACGGCTTCAGCGATCAGGAAGAAAATGGTTGTGGTTGTGGCGAGTCAGTTTGTGAGACTGCAGCCGCTACAGCCTAGGGTTGCCAGATTTTCCTTCGCACCATGGACGCAAATTGGGCATTACGTCCGGCACGCGTGGAGGACATTGCGGCCTTGGAGTCGCTCATTCCGCTTTCGGTGCGTGCCTTGCAGGCGGCACATTATTCCCCGGCGCAGATCGAGGCCGCCTTGGGCCCGGTCTTTGGCGTGGATCGCCAGCTGATCTCTGACGGTACTTACTTCGTGACGAAGTACGAATCCCAGATCATCGGCAGCGGGGGATGGAGCCGTCGCCAAGCGATGTTTGGCGGTGACTGTGACCGGTCTGCCTTGCTGGACCCGAAATGTGACGCTGCCCGCATCCGGGCCTTCTTTGTCCATCCGCAATGGGCGCGACGGGGTGTGGGACGGAGTATTTTAATGGCTTGCGAAGCAGCCATCCGGAAAGCCGGCTTTCAATCCGCCGAACTTGTCGCCACTTTGACGGGCGAACCCCTTTACGCCTCCTTTGATTACATCGTCACGGAACGTTACGATGTTCTCCTGACCAGCGGCCCGGCTTTGCCGGTGGTAAGAATGGCGAAACATTTCAATCCTGCTTAATCTTCCCTCCATGGAACGGCTCGGCAAAAATCACGGCGGCTACCATGGCGAGACGATTGACATCCACGCCGTCCTGCGCGACATCAAAGCCGCCGGACAACAGCATGGCTGGACCCTGGAAACATTTGGGCAACAAGGCCAATTCGAGCTATTCGCCCTGCGCCGGCCGGCAGCATTCATCAATCATCTGACGGCCCGCATCTATCTCAGCACCGGCATCCACGGCGATGAACCCGCGGGGCCTTTGGCGGCGCTGCGGCTGTTGCAGGAAAATCGGTGGCCGGAATTTGTGGATCTCTGGTTCTGCCCGTGCCTGAATCCAACCGGCTTCACCCTGAACCGACGGGAGAATGCCGGTGGGGTGGATTTGAACCGCGATTATCGCAACCCGCAGACCGGAGAAATTTCCGCGCATATCCGCTGGCTGGAGCAACAACCAATTTTCAACTTCTCGTTATGCCTGCACGAAGACTGGGAATCACACGGCTTTTATGTTTATGAACTGAATCCCGACGGCCACCCCTCATTGGCCGGCCGGATGGTCAAGGCCGTCGCGCCGGTCTGCCCCATCGACCTGTCGCCGCTGATTGAGGGCCGCGAAGCCCGCGAGGGAATCATCAATCCGAATCTTGACCCGGCCAGCCGGCCACAATGGCCGGAGGCGTTCTGGCTGATTCAAAACAAAACGCGCCAGAGCTGCACCCTCGAAGCGCCTTCGGATTTTTCGCTGCCGTTGCGGGTCAATGCCCTGGTGGCGGGCGTCAACGCCGCCCTCGAAGCATAGTCCGGCGTTCTACTTCGCCAATTCCCGCCTTTTCAACCATTGCTCGCCAAGTTTGACGAGTGTTTTTGAGTTCAACACCCGTTCCGCCATCGGGAACACGATGCGTTCTTCCTTGTCGAAATGTTTGCGCGAAGCGCTGATGGCACCTAACAGGGTCTTCTTGGCGTCTTTCAGGGTTTTGGCGGCATGCACCTTCGCCAATGTCTCCTCAATCTGCCGATGTTCAGCGTGAAAGGTTTCGTTCTGGCCGATTTGCTCGAAACAGTGCTCCAAGGGTTCCATGAACAAATCGTCCTCGGTCTTCGAGTGCGGTCCATGCAGCTTTTCCACGACCGTGGCGAGCGATTTCACCTCGGCCAGCGTCTTGATCCGCGGCACGGCGGTTTCAATGTGGTCGAACAAATTGTGGAACACCGAGTGTTCCGCCATCAGAATTTCAGTGATCTTCATAGCCAGGGCTGTTTTTTCGGTCCGCGTCCCAAAATCACGCCGTAGTCATCGGCCAACCAACCGTTTCTTGTCTTTTATTCGTCCGCGCGGCGTTTGGCAACCGCCAAATCGACAGTTAAATGATTTGACGGCGAATACTCCCATATCATCCTGATGGCGCGTGGCCCACGAATTTCCAGCACCGGCAGCCGCCGCCGTCAGGTGGACATTCCTGTCCGTGACGATCATTTTTTTTGTGACGGCCATGCTCAGGGTTCCCTTGCTGGACATCCCTCTCGAGCGGGACGAGGGGGAATACGCCTACATTGCCTGGCGCCTCGGGCACCATGAACTGCCGTACCGTGACTGGGTCGATCAAAAACCGCCCGGCATTTTTTGGACGTATGCGGCGGCGCTAAAACTGCCGGTTGATCCCATCCGCTCGATTCATGCCATGGGACTGTTATGGGCAACTGCGTCCGCCGTGGCCCTGTTTTTTCTGGCGCGACGATTTCTAAAGCAGCCGTGGGCCGCGGGTGCGGCTCTCCTCTTTGGCATCCTTTCCATCGATCCCTACATCGAGGGAACGGCGGCCAATACAGAACTGTTCATGCTCCTGCCGCTGATTCTCTCCCAACTGGCATTTTTAGCCGCGGCAAAAAGCGACCGGCACCGCGCGTTGCTCCTGACGCTGGCGGGCCTGCTGACCGGGATTGCCGTCGCTTTCAAACAAGTGGCGGCGGTCAATTGGTTCCTGCAACTGGCCCTGTGGCCCATCGTGGCCGGCAAAGAAAAACGGTTGCAGTCCACTTTTTCCTTTGCGGGCTGGTCAGTCGCGGGCATCACGGTGGTCTGGGCTGCCATCGCGCTGTATTTTTTTGGCCGGCACGGCCTGGGCAACCTGATGGAAAACGTGTTCACCCACAATCTGGAATACATCCACAGCCTGCCCTGGCACACTCGTTTGCGGGCTTGCCTCGATACCCTGGCCGTCCTGGCCCGGACCGAAGCATTGGTTTGGGTATTGGCGCTCATTGGCCTGGTGGTGATGTACGTGACCGGCAGGATACGGGAACTGCTTTTCCTGGCCGGATGGATGGTTACCAGCATGGCCGGGGTCAGCGCCAGCGGCTACTTTTTCCCCCATTACTTTCAGCAACTGCTTCCGGTTTTGTGTCTCACTGCAGCGTTGGGAGCCGAGGCGTTGTACGACGCCCGTTTTTGGAAGGGAGTTCCAGCCTGGAGCCGTGCAGGAACCATCGGCACCCTATCCGCCATCCTGCCCCTGATTGTGATTTATCCATTCCTCTTCATCTATACACCAGTCCAAGCCGTCAAAAAAATTTATCCCGATAATTTTTTTGAGGCGATGCCCGACTTGGGTGAGCACCTTGCTCGAATCACTGGCCCGGACGATCCCGTGTTCATCTTTGGCTCGGAAGCCGAGCTGCTTTTCTACGCCCGGCGGGTATCGGCGACGCGTTACATCTTTCTCTTTCCGTTGTACGGTCCGTATCGGAATGTGCAGGAGAAACAGATTGCCGCCGCCAGTGAAATAGTCCGCAACCACCCGGCGGCAGTCGTATGGCTGCCCAACCGGCTGTTTTTCCAGCCTGGAACCGAACAGACATTTACCGTGTGGGCGGAATCCTATGTGCGGAAGGATTTCCGGCGCGAAGCCTGTTTGTATGTCAGTCGCAATGAAACCGCCACACTCATACCGGCCACTGCGGGCGAGGAGCCTTCCATTCCCGGCGAACAAATCCTGGCCGCAACATACGTGCGAGCGAAACCGTGATGCGGCTGGCCTTGCCGTCATTCCGATTCAACGGTAAAACAGCGGCATGAGCGCACCCAAAGAGGATTTGCTGCGTGCGATTGAACTCGCGCTGGCCGGCAAGTGGGACGCCGCGCATCAACTCGTTCAACAATACGAAGACGACGCCACGGCCTCGTGGATTCACGCGGTGCTGCACAAGATCGAGGGCGATTTGGGCAACGCTCGCTATTGGCATCACCGCGCCGACCGGATGGACCACGTCGCCGACGAACCGCGCGCCGAATTGGCCGCCATCCGGGCTGAGCTTCGGTCACGGCACGGCAAATAAACCCCGAATCACCCACGGCTGGACACGAATTACAAGAATTCTCACGAAGTCAAATGACTTGCCTCAACGGGGCAAGTCAGTTTCCACCTGCGTCAGACTTCGGCGCGACAAGTTGGCTTCGCGTCACGGTTGCGGCTCGTTGGCAGCCTCGCCCCACCGAATCTGTGTTTCATCTGTGTAAACCTGTGGCTACGAATAGTTCTCCATCCCGACACACGTGCAGACCGGGTTGCGGTCGCCGAAGACGTTGTCCACCCGCCCGACGGCGGGCCAGAATTTGTAGTCGCGCAGGCCCGGCACCGGAAACGCCGCCCGTTCGCGCGGATACGGCCGGTTCCAGTTGTCCGCCGCAATCATGTCCGCCGTGTGTGGCGCGTTCTTCAGCAGGTTGTTCTGCTTGTCCACCGATCCGGATTCGATGGCCGTCATTTCGGCGTGAATGGCAATCATCGCATCGCAGAAACGGTCGAGCTCGGTCTTCGATTCGCTTTCGGTGGGCTCGACCATGAGCGTTCCAGCCACCGGCCATGACAACGTCGGTGCGTGAAAACCGTAATCCATCAACCGCTTCGCCACGTCCTCGGCGGTGACGTACTTGAACGCGCGCAAATCCAGGATGCATTCGTGGGCCACCAGGCCGTTACGCCGGTACAACGTCGGGAAATGATTTTCGAGGCGGCGCGCAATATAGTTCGCGTTCAGGATGGCATACTGCGTGGCTTCGGTCAGGCCGTCCGGGCCCATCGCAGCGATATAAGCCCAGGAAATCGGCAGGATGCCCGCGCTGCCCCACGGCGCGGCGGCCACCGGGCCGATTCGGGTAGGGACGCCGCGCTGCGGTGTCCCCGCCGGCGTAGAGCCGGCGGAATCAGCGCCGCTGGACGCGGCGCGGTCGTCGCAGCGCGACGACCCTACCTTTTCATTCAATCTCGATGTGAAAACCGGATGGCTTGGCAGAAAGGGAACCAGATGTTTCGCCACACCAATCGGCCCTACGCCCGGTCCGCCGCCACCGTGCGGAATACAGAAGGTCTTGTGCAGGTTCAAATGACAGACATCCGCGCCAATGTGGCCGGGACTGGTCAGACCCACCTGCGCATTCATATTCGCCCCATCCATGTAAACCTGCCCGCCATGGGCATGGACAATTTCACAGATCTCCTTGATCGTTTCCTCGAAGACCCCGTGAGTGGATGGATAGGTGACCATCAGGCACGCGAGGTCGTGCTTGTGCGTTTTGGCCTTGGCCCGCAAATCGGCCACGTCAATGTTGCCGTCCTGGTCACAGGTGACCGCGACGACTTTCAGTCCGGCCATGATCGCGCTGGCGGGATTGGTTCCGTGCGCCGAGGTGGGGATCAGACAGACATTCCGGTGCGTTTCACCCCGGCTTTCGTGCCAGGCACGAATGACGAGCAGGCCGGTGTATTCGCCCTGCGAACCGGCGTTGGGCTGAAGCGAAATGCCGGCGAACCCGGTGATTTCCGACAACCAGTCTTCGAGGTGTTGAAACAAAATCTGGTAGCCGCGCGCCTGTTTCAGCGGCGCAAAAGGATGAAGCTTCGCCAGTTCCGGCCAGGAAACCGGCAGCATCTCAAAGGCGGCGTTCAGCTTCATCGTGCAGGAACCGAGCGGGATCATCGAGGCCGTCAGCGACAGGTCGCGCGATTCCAGCCGTTTGATGTAGCGCAACATCTCGGTTTCGCTGTGGTAGGAGTTGAACACCTTGTGCTTGAGGAAAGGCGTAGTACGTGAAGCGTGAAACGTGAGGCGTGAAACGTGATCGGCAACATCCGACACCGTAAAACCAATGGCCTTGTTCCCCTTGAAAACCTGCCAGATTTCGAGCACGTCGCTTTCGCGGGTCGCTTCGTCGAGCGAAATGCCGATGGTCTGGTCGTCGATCGACCTGAAATTCATTCCATGCGCCTCGGCGGTATTCAGAATCTCCGTCGCCGATTGAGATCCGAGATCAATTCGAATCGTGTCAAAACGTGGCGCCGATGCGATTTTGAATCCCAATTTTCCCAAACCGGCGGCGAGAACTTCGGTCAGCGTGTGAATCCGCTGTGCGATCTGCTTCAAACCTTCCGGGCCGTGATAAACGGCGTACATGGACGCCATGTTGGCGAGCAACGCCTGCGCCGTGCAGATGTTGCTGGTGGCTTTTTCGCGGCGGATATGCTGTTCGCGCGTGCCGAGCGCCAGGCGCAACGCCGGTTTGCCGCGGGAATCCCTGGAGACACCGACGATACGACCCGGCATCTGGCGTTTGAATTCGTCACGCGTGGCAAAAAACGCGGCGTGCGGGCCGCCATAGCCCATCGGCACTCCGAAACGTTGCGCACTTCCGACAGCGATGTCCGCTCCGAATCCGCCCGGCGGCTGGATGAGCGTGAGCGCGAGCAAATCCGTCGCCACGGTGAGCAGCGCGCCGGCGGCGTGGGTCTTATCCGCGAAGCCGGAGTAATCCTTAATCGCGCCGAACGTATCCGGATATTGCACCAGAGCGCCGAACACCTGGTCGGTGAACTGAAAATTTTCTGGGGTGCCGACCACGATCTCGATGCCCAGCGCCCGCGCGCGGGCGCGGACGACTTCGATGTTTTGCGGATGGCAGGTTTCGGAGACAAAGAAAATGTTGCGTCCGTCCTTGAGCCGGAGCGACATGGTCATGGCTTCGGCAGCGGCGGTGGCCTCATCCAGCATCGAGGCGTTGGCGATCTCGAGTCCGGTCAGATCGGCAACCATGGTTTGAAAATTCAAGAGCGCTTCGAGCCGGCCCTGGGAAATTTCGGCCTGATAGGGCGTGTACTGCGTGTACCAGCCGGGGTTTTCCAGGATGTTGCGCTGGATGACGGCCGGCGTGATGCAATCGTAATAGCCCATGCCGATGAACGAGCGGCCGACCTGGTTTTGCGACGCAATTTCCTTCAGCGCACCGAGGACTTCATGTTCACTGCGCGCGGCGGGAAGATTGAGCGGCCGGGCCAGCCGGATGGCCTTTGGCACCGCGGCGTCCACCATGGCCTCCAGGCTCGGAAAACCGAGCTGCTTGAGCATGGCGGTGGCCTCTCGCGGACGTGGGCCAATGTGGCGGCGGACAAACCGGTCGGAAGCACTGGTCAAATCTTCAGTCAAAGCCATCCGGGAAAATTACGGTTCACGTCCGCAAAAAGCGAGTTGGATTTGGAAGCGCAAACCGTATCCATTTACTAAACCACGGATGGACACAGATGAACACGGATTCAGACAAGGCAAAGGACCTCTTCAAAGAACCTGGAAGTTTAAACGTATGGGTGAACCCGGCTGCCTGGCTGGAACCTCTTTCCCATCCGTGTCAATCCGCGTCCATCCTTGGTTAAAAGATTTTTTACTACTTGGATGCTGCCGAAGCCTGCACTTCGAAGGTTATCTCGTCTGCAGGGCGGCCCGGACGATCCGGCACTGGCCGTAATCGTAACGTCCGCCGAGCGCCGCCACCGTTCCACCCAGATTGCCAAAACCATGTTTGGCAAACGCCGCGGCGATGTCGCGCTGCGCCTCGGCGGTGAGCAATGACTTCACGTCGATCGCCTCGCCCGCCAGCATCGCTTCTTCAAGGTGACCATAAATCGTCCCGTCTTTCACCCCGCGCATACGCGCAATTTCCGAAACCGACTTGCCCTGCCGGAAAAAATGCAGCGTCTCGCGCACCGTATCCGTGAGCCGCGAACGGCGCGGCGCGGCCGCAGGCGGCGTCCCGCTTTGCGGGAAATCGTCCGCGAAAAGCTGGCGCGGATTCGATTGCAGGTGCGCAGCGATCTCACCCAGAAACATTTCACCAAACTCACGCAATTTCCGGTCGCCCACACCACTGATGCGCGAAAATTCCCGGTCGGTCGCCGGATAAAACCGCGCCATCTGCCGCAAGGATACATCCGAAAAAACAATGTACGGCGGCACGCCGCGCTCGTCGGCCAGTTGTTTGCGCAGTCCGCGCAGTTTCCCGAACAACACCTCGTCGCAGGCGATTTCGCCGATGCGATGTTTCGCCGGTTCGGTCGGCGCCACGGGCCGGGTGAGCGTGACCTTTTGTCGGGATTTGAGCGCCGCGCGGCCCGGTTCCGTGAGTTCGACGATGTTGAACTTCTCCGCGTTTTGAAACAGCAGACCGAGCCGCACCAGTTCACGGCCAATGGCACCCCATTCAGCGCGCGAATGTTCGCCGCCAATGCCGTAGGTGGAAAGTGATTGATGGCCGAATTTGCGGACTTTTTCCGTATCGGCACCGCTGAGCACCTCGACGACGTGCTGAAGGCCGACACCGAAACCGCTCTTCTCGCGGATGCGATAAACGCATGACAGGAACTTCTGCGCCGCAAGGGTGCCGTCCCACGTTTGCCGGGGAGCGAGGCAGTTGTCACAGCCGGCGCAATTGGGAGCGCCGGTCTCCGACCCGGCATGATGTGACCTGCCATCGGACCGCGCCGGATCGGAGACCGGCGCTCCATACTTTTCCCCGAAATATCCCAGCAAAAATTCCCGCCGACAGGTCGCCACTTCCGCATAATGGATCATCTGCTCCAATTGCGCGCGGGCGATTTCGCGTTCCTTCGCATCGGGTTTCTCGTCAATAAACCGCATCTGCTTGACGCGGTCGCCCGGGCTGAACAACAACAGACATTCACCGGGCAGGCCATCCCGGCCCGCCCGGCCGGTTTCCTGGTAATAACCCTCGATGTTCTTCGGCAGATCATAATGAATCACGAAGCGCACGTTCGGCTTGTTGATGCCCATGCCGAACGCGATGGTGGCGCAGACCACGCGCGCTTCGTCACGGAGAAATGCCTCCTGATTGCCCGAACGTTCGCCGCCCGCCAGGCCGGCGTGATAGGGCGATGCCTTCACCCCATCGGCAGTGAGCTTGGCCGCCAGGCTCTCCGCCGTCTTGCGTGCCTGGACATAAATAATCCCGCTTTCGCCTGGACGTGCGCGTACATAATCCAGGATCTGGTCGTAAGCGCCGGATTTCGCGGCGACCCGGTAGGTCAGGTTCGGGCGGTTGAAACTGGCGACGTAACAGGCGGGCGAGCGCAGATGGAGTTGTTTGACGATGTCCTCCCGCACGCGTTCCGTGGCCGTGGCGGTGAGCGCCATCATCGGCACGTCGGGGAAAATTTTGCGCAGCGTGGAGATCTGCCGGTACTCCGGCCGGAAGTCATGACCCCACTCGCTGATGCAATGGGCTTCGTCAATGGCAAACCGGTTCACGTTCCATTTCTTCAAATCCTCAAGAAAGCCGGACAACATCAGCCGTTCCGGCGCGACATAGAGCAGCCGGAATTCACCGCCGTGCAAACCCCGCAAGCGCGGACGCGACCCGCCGGCGCCGAGCGAGGAATTCAGGAACGTGGCCGGCACCCCGGCCGCCTGCAAAGCGTCCACCTGGTCTTTCATCAACGCGATGAGCGGCGAGACCACCACCGTGAGTCCGGGTTGCACCAGCGCGGGGAGTTGAAAGCACAGCGACTTGCCGCCACCCGTGGGCAACACCGCGAATACATCCTGGCCCGCGAGCGAATCCCGGATGATTTCCTCCTGCAAAGGGCGGAACGAGGCAAAGCCGAAATATTGTTTCAACGGCGCGAAGAGTTGGTCGCGGCGGAGATTCATGGGCGAAGAATAAAATGAGTTGCGTCCACTGGCGAGCGACAAAATTTTAACCCGCGAATCCTTGAGATAATTTTGATTTTTCAGGGCTTTTTCCCGGCGGGAATGGGCCTAAAAACCATGTTTTGAACATTTTATCCCGCCCACAACATATTTGGTCAGCTGCCAAACAACGGCCCAACTAATGGTGTTTTTGAGACAAAAATTCCTTATTTAAACATTGTGGAAAACGGCCGTTTTTTTTACAATTTTTGTCGAATTGCCGGCACCAAAAAACAACGCCGGCACCGGCTTTATTTATGTCGATCAATCCAGAAACCACCGAGGTCAAAAGTGGTGCGATAACCGCGAATTACGACGCGGCGCAGCTCGGAAAACTTGAAGGCCTGGAGGCCGTGCGCAAGAAGCCGGGCATGTACATTGGTGGCACGGATGAACGCGCGTTGCACCATTGCGTGTCCGAGGTGCTGGATAATTCCGTGGACGAACATCTCGCCGGACATTGCGACAAAATCGAGGTAAACATCCACGTGGACGGCTCAATTTCCATCCGCGACAACGGCCGAGGCATCCCGGTGGACATCCATCCCCAATATAAAATCCCCGGCGTCGAGATGGTGCTCACCACGCTCCACTCCGGCGGCAAATACGGCCAGGGTGGCTACAAGTTTTCCGGCGGCACCCACGGTGTCGGCGCCAAATGCGTCAACGCCGTCAGCGAATGGTTCGAGGTGGAGGTTTCGCGCGATGGCAACTTGTATCACATGGAGTTCGAGCGCGGCAAAACGACGACGAAGCTCGAGGTGATCGGCAAGGCCAAGGGCACGGGCACGCTCATCACGTTCCTGCCCGACACGGAAATCTTCCGCGAAACCATCGAGTTCAAAGCCGATCTGATCAGCCAGCGTCTGCGCGAACTCGCCTTTCTCAATTCCGGACTGGAGATTGTTTTTCTTGATGAACGCCAACCCAATGCCAAGGCGGAAGTTTTTTATTACAAGGACGGCACCGAGGAATTTGTGAAGCAGCTCAACAAGAACAAGACGCCGCTGCATCCGAAGCCGATTGCCTTTCGCAAGGAAACCAAGGAACGCAACGATGACAAGGACATCGAGGTGCATGTCGAGGTCGTGTTGCAGTACAACGACAGCTACAACGACCAGGTGTTGTGCTACACGAACACGGTCCACAATCCCGATGGTGGCGCGCATTTGTCCGGCTTCCGCAGCGCGGTAACGCGCGCGATCAATCAGTACGCGAAGTCCAACGAGCTGTTGAAGGAGAAGGATCCGCAGATCACCGGCGATGATGTGCGCGAAGGATTGACCGCCGTGGTGTCCGTGAAACACAGCGACCCAAAATTTGAATCGCAGACGAAGGTGAAGCTGCTTTCACCCGAGGTGGAAAAAATCGTCGGCTCGGTGACCTACGAAGGGTTGATGGCCTACTTCGACGCGAATCCGCCGGTGGCGAAGCGCATCATTGAAAAAGGACTGAATGCCGCCCGAGCCCGGGAAGCCGCGCGCAAGGCGCGCGAAGCGGTCCGCAAAAGCGCGCTGACCGGCGGCGGATTGCCGGGCAAGCTGGCCGATTGCTCCGACCGCGATCCGGCGAACACGGAGCTTTACATCGTCGAGGGTGACTCCGCCGGCGGCTCGGCCAAGCAGGGCCGCGACCGGAAGTTCCAGGCGATTCTGCCGATCCGGGGCAAGCTCATCAACGTGGAGAAGGCCCGGCTCGACAAGGTGCTGCAGAACAATGAAATCCGCACCATGATCACGGCCATCGGCACGGGCATCGGTGACGGCGAAGGCGAAGGCGCCTTCGACCTGAACCGGCTGCGTTATCACAAAATCATCATCATGACCGATGCCGACGTGGACGGCTCGCACATCCGCACGCTGTTGCTGACCTTTTTCTACCGGCAGATGCCGCAGCTCGTGAAGCAGGGCTTTGTTTATATTGCCCAACCGCCGCTGTACTCGATTACCCGCAAGAAAAAGACGGATTATATCGATGACGACGTGCAGTTGAACCGGATCCTGGTGCAGAACGGCACGGAGGAGGTGCAGTTGAAAAGCCTGGCCGACGGGAAAAAGTTCACCCAAAAGCAGCTGGAGGAGATTTTGCAGTTGCTCGAATCGATCGACAAGCACACGGCTTATGTGCGGCGCCAGGGCGGCGACTTCAGTGAATATGTCCGCAAGCGTTCGGCCAGCGGCGATTTCCCGTCACACCTGGTAAAGGTGCGCGAGGGTAATGACGAGACCGTGCATTATTTCATCACGAACGAGGAACTGGAAAAATTCAAGGCCGCCAACAGCGACCTGTTCAATGGCGATACTGAGATGCGGAAGAAGGACGGGCCGACGCGGCGCGCCATCCATGCCGACCTGCACCATGAAAGCAAAGCCGTGGCGGAGTTGATGGGCAAGCTGGACAGGAAGGGGCTGCAACCGGAACATTATGTCGCACAAACCAAGCCGTTGTTTGAGCTCGTTGAAGGCGAAGGCGAGCGGGCGAACGTGACGCCGTTGTTCTCGATTCCGGAAATCTTGAACGCCGTGAAGGCGGTCGGCAAAAAGGGCATCCAGATGACCCGCTTCAAGGGCCTGGGGGAAATGGACGCCAAGGAACTTTTTGAAACGACGATGAATCCGGTCCGGCGCAAGTTGCTCCGCATCGAGCTCACCGACGCCGTCGAGGCCGAGGAAATGTTTGTGCGGCTCATGGGCGATGAAGTCGAACCCCGCCGGCAGTTTATCGAGGACAACGCGCTGAACGTGCGCAATCTAGACGTTTAACGCAGATTTGACAATGTAGTCACGCGTGACTACATTGCAGGCATGAAACCGAAACGAGTGAAAACAAGCAAGTACCCAGGGCCCAGGGATTCGTCCTTGATGTTCAAGGAAGCCGTGAGCTTGCCTGGGGTGGGTGTTTCGGTTTCGGTCCGCGTTGCCAAGGCGAAGTTATCGGCATTATTGGAGTTGGTGGCAGGCGGACAGGTCATCACCATTACCAGCAGTGGCAAACCGAAGGCCGTGTTGACTCCGGTTGGCAAATCCAAGGGGCAAAGAGTTTTTACCGGCATGGGTGATTACCTGATGAACCAGCCGGTTCAAAGGAAGGGCCCCTTCGCGGATGAAATCATCCGTGTGGAGCGTGATTCCCGGCCCTGAATATGTACCTCGACAGCGCCATCATTGTGAAGCTGCTCGTACGCGAGGAAGACTCGGCATGGTTTGATCGAAGCGTCCAAGGCCACGACCTTTGGTCTTCTGAGCTGGCCCTGGCGGAAGTGCGGTCTGCTATCCTGACGAAGGAACGGTCAAAGCTGGTTTCGGTCAACCAACGGAAAGCGGCCCTGGCCCGTTTCCAACTATTCCATGAAAATGAAGACCTGCGGCTTCACCCGCTAAATTTGGCAGTGGTTCAACACGCCGGTGGATTGCTCATGAGCTGCCATCCGGAAGTCCCATTGCGTTCCCTGGATGCAATTCATCTGGCGACGGCCATGTTGTACCCTCGCGGAGCCCTTTGTACGACAGACAACAAATTGCGCGCCGCCGCCAGGCAAATGGGCGCGCCATGTTTCCCGGAAGAGCTATCTGAAATTATAAAAGACTGATTTCCCATGCCAGACGAAACTGAATCCACCCCACCGCCGCAACCACCACCCGGTGGCGGCGCTTACACCGCCGGAGAAAAGATCAGCAAGATCAACGTCGCGGACGAAATCAAAAATTCGTTCCTCGACTATTCCATGTCCGTGATCATCTCGCGGGCGCTGCCCGACGTGCGCGACGGTCTCAAACCCTCCCAGCGCCGCATTCTTTACGCGATGCACGAGCTGTCGCTGTTTCCGGGCCGCAAGCCATACAAATGCGCGAAAATCTGCGGTGATACCTCCGGCAACTACCATCCGCACGGCGAAGCGGTGATTTACCCGACGCTGGTGCACATGGCACAGCCGTGGGCGATGCGCGAACGACTCGTGGACGGCAAGGGCAACTTCGGTTCGATTGAAGACGATCCGCCGGCGGCGATGCGTTATACCGAGGCGCGGCTCACGCATCTGGGCGCGGCCCTCATGGAGGACATGGACAAGGACACGGTGGACTTTGTCCCGAATTACGACGAGCGGATGACCGAGCCGACGGTGTTCCCGTCGGCGTTTCCGAACCTCATCGTCAACGGCGGCACGGGCATCGCCGTGGGCATGGCCACGAACATGGCCCCGCACAACCTGGGCGAAGTGGTGGACGGCATCTGTGCCCAGATTGACAAGCCGGACATCACCGTTCCGGAACTGATGAAATACATCAAAGGTCCGGACTTTCCGACCGGCGGCATGATTTGCGGCGTCGAAGGCATCAAAAAGTATTTTACCGATGGCAAAGGCAGCATCAAGTTGCGCGGGCGTGTCGGCGTGGAGGAGATGAAGGGCAATCGCGAGCAGCTCGTCATCACGGAAATCCCCTTCAACGTCAACCGGGCCGCGCTGGAACAGCAGATCGCCAACCTGGTCAATGAAAAGGTCATCACGGAAATTTCTGCGATGCGCAACGAATCCGATGAGTACACGCGGCTCGTGCTGGAGCTCAAGCGCGATGGCAATCCCAAGGTGGTCATCAACAATCTCTACCAGCACACACAGATGGAGGTCAGTTTCAGCGTCAATGCGCTGGCGATTGATCACGGCAAACCGAAGACGCTGAATCTCAAGGAGCTCATCCAGTGTTACATCGAGCACCGGCGCGAGGTCATTTTGCGCCGCACGCGCTTTGAATTGCGCAAAGCCGAGGAACGCGCCGAGTTGCTGGAAGGCTATCTCATCGCCCTGTCGAACCTCGACGAGTTCATCCGCATCATCCGTTCGAGCAAAAACCGGGACGAAGCCCGCGTGAAGCTGCTGGCGTTCGAATGGTCGCGCGCCCAGGTCGAGAAATGGGCCATCCTTATCCGCAGCGAGGGACGCCTCGTGGCCGGCCGTTACGCCCTGACCGAGCGCCAGGTGGATGCCATCCTGGACCTGCGCCTCTATCAACTGACCGGGCTGGAAATCGACAAGGTCGTGCAGGAATATCAGGCGTTGATTGAAGCCATCAAGGACCTGCTCGACATCCTGGCCAAGGAATCGCGCGTGATGGCGATCATCAAAAAGGAACTGCAGGCGATCCGGGAAAAATATGCGACGCCGCGCAAATCCGAGATCGTGCCCGACGAAGGCGAGATTGCCATCGAAGACCTGATTGCCAACGAGGGCGTCATCATCACGCTCACGCACAACGGCCTCATCAAACGCACCAACATCAGCCAGTATCGGGCGCAGCGCCGCGGCGGCAAGGGCGTCATCGGCATGACCACGCGCGAAGCCGAGACGCCGGAGGACTCTGATTTCATCGAGCATCTGTTCACTGCCAGCACGCATGACTACCTGATGTTCTTCACGAACACCGGCCGCGTGTATGTGGAGCGCGTCCACGAAATTCCCGACATGGGCCGTTCCTCCAAGGGCCGGAGCATTGCGAACCTGCTGGAATTGAAGGCCGGCGAAAAAATCGCCGCCCTCATCCGCATTTTGTCCAAGACCGATGAAAACAAGGCCGATGTGACCTGGCAACAATCCGGCGAACTGTTCTTCGCCACGCAACAGGGGACGGTCAAGAAAACTTCGCTCAATGAATTCTCCAACGTCCGCAAAGGCGGCATCATCGCCATCACCATCGATCAAGGTGACACGCTGATTGATGTCAAGCAAACGCGCGGCAGCACTGAGGGCGGAGACGAAGGTGACGACGTGGTGCTCATCACCCGCGACGGCATGAGTATCCGCTTCAGTGAATCCAACGTGCGTTCGATGGGCCGCTCCGCCGCCGGCGTCAAAGGCATCACGCTGGAAAAAGATGATGCCGTTGTTGCTCTGGCGATAGTCGTTCCCGACGCTGCACTTTTGGTTGCCGGTGAGAACGGTGTCGGCAAGCGCACTTCTTTCGAAGAGTATTTGGTCCAAGGCGAAACCGGGACGCGCAAACAATCGCGCGGCGGCAAAGGCCGCATCACCATGAAGGTTGGCGAGAAAACCGGCGCCGTCGTGGGGGCGCTCACCGTACGGGAGGCGGATGAAATCATGCTCATCACCGTCAAGGGACAGATGGTGCGGACAAACGTGAAGGACATCCGCGAAGCCGGCCGCAACACGCAAGGCGTCAAACTCATCGAACTGGAGCCCGGCGACAAGCTCCAGGCCATCGCGCCGGTCATTGGCGAGGACAAGGAAGACGCCGCCGGGGAAGGCACCTGATTTTATCGGGCATCCTTCATCGCCCCAACGCCGCATTTTATTGTGCCCCCGGAAGCACCGGGATTGAACGGACCCCGCCTTGAATTATGGAACCGATTCTGGTTCCCGCATGGGCATCACCAGGATTTATCTTAAATCCATCCCGCCTCAAATCCTGCCCTTGCGAATCAATTCGTCGCATTGTGGCAATGGCAATGGTTTCTGTTTTTTCAGACCCGCAATCACCTTGAGTTGCTTTTCGGAAGGCTTGAATTCCTGGACAAGCCGGTCGGTCACGTCCACCTTCCCGGCATCCTGATATCGCCGGAGGGCCTGGTCGTCCCATTGTGAAACCAGCACGAAGACACCTGCCTGTTTTTCGATTTCGGGAATCCGCTCCTGGATGGCAGCCAGCGCGTCACTGGCCGGCGCCGTGCTGAAGACCTGGCGATGCAAGTCGTCCTGCTGCCGCCGCAAGGCGGCATCCAGTTCCTGCCAATGGTTGGTCTGGCCGGCGGCCCTGGCAATCCGCGCCGATTGGACCAGTTCCTTGAGCTGGCGCTGGTGCGTGTCGCTCCAGAACCAGGCGTACGCCACCACGCGCGAATCATAAGTTCCCATCCGCCGCCCCGGAGCACGGATTTCCTCCGCGCCCAAAGGCACCGCACCCAAAACCACTGTGAGCAGGGTCGCGATGATCAAACAAGGTGGTTGCATGGTTTTCATGATTTTAATCACGTTGAGATTTGCAAGGGTTGCAGTCATGGGGGCAGAATATCCGAACTTGCCGGGGAAGGGTTAATTGATAAAACTTGGCGGGACATCGGCTGGCTCAATGAACGTTCACCATCTTGAATTGTTTTTTTTCGTCGCCCGGCATGGTGGCATCATGCCGGCAGTCCGGAACATCCCCTACGGCATCCAGCAACCGGCAGTGAGCGCCCAGGTGGCCCAGCTCGAAGAATTCCTCGGCGTGAAATTATTTCATCGCCGGCCGTTTGCCCTGACGCCGGAGGGCGAAAAACTTTATGAATTCATCCGGCCGTTCTTTTCGAACCTGGACAAAATCGCCGGGGAACTTCAAGGCGGGCAGGCGCGCCATATCCGGATTGGAGCTTCGACGATCATTCTGCGCGACCACATTCCCCGCCTACTGCAAGGCGTGCGCAAAAAATTTCCCGGATTGAAGGTATCCTTGCGCGAAGGATTTCCAGCCCAGCTAGGCGAATTTCTGGAGCGGGATGAAATTGATCTGGCCATCACCTTGATTAACGCGAAAAAAACACCGGGATTCCACTCATTGACCTTGCTGGAACTGCCGCTGGTATTGCTGGTGGAAAAAACCAGCCGCATCAAGTCGGCCGAGGAGTTGTGGCAACGCGACCGGATCGACGAATCGCTCATCTGCCTGCCGCCGGCCGAATCGCTTTCCCGGAATTTTTTAAGTCATCTCAGCCAGTTGGGCGTGGATTGGTTTCCAAGCATTGAAGCCAGTTCCACCGACTTGATTGAAATCTATGTTTCCAAGGGTCTCGGCATCGGCTTGTCGGTGGCGATTCCCCAAAAGAGTTTCCCGGCCGAGGTACGGGCGTTGCCGTTGCCGGGCTTTTCCCCGATCAAAATAGGTGCGCTATGGCGCGGGCAAATGACGCCATTGTTGCAGGCCTTTCTCGACGAATCGGAGTCGCGCGCGAAGGAACTGAGCTGAGCGATCCCGGCAAGTTCCGAGACACGACCCGCCCAAGGTCGGGACAACTCCGGTGTTTCCGGGTGTTTTTCAAGGCCGGTCCACTTCATGCGACCGTGGTTTCCACGACAGACAGCCCTGACCGGCCCACTTGGCGCAGCAGTTGCTAAAACATCTGCTGATTCTAGTTGAATTGCCGTTCGCAATTCGAAACGAAGAAAATTAACACGCAACAAACGCATGGCACTGCCATTTTTAAACGGCTTAACGAGAAAGAAACGGGCCCAGATGATGGTGGTGGATCTGGGCGGCCGGACAACCAAGGCTGTGGTTCTGGAGCGGCGCGGTGACATCCTGGCGCTCACCCGCTTTGCGCTGCTGGACGCACCGATTTACGAAAAAAAAATCTCCGTGGAATTGCTCACCGAACATCTGAAAGCTGTCGCCCAGGCTCTGGGCTCCCAGACCAAACAGGTCACCCTGGCCATCGGCCTCGATGATACGGTGGTACGGCAGGTGGAACTGCCCCAGATCCCGGTGGACGAAATGAGGCTGGTTCTGAAAAACAACACCAAAGGCTACCTGCAACAGGACATGCCTAACCACGCGTTTGACTGTCATATCTTTCCGCCGAAGGCCCCGGGAAAATCCGCGGAAGCCCCCAAGACGGGAACGATTCCAAAATTGAAAGTGCTTGTAGCCGGGATGAAGCAACAGCTGGTTGAAGATTTTCAAAGAGCCATCCGGGACGCCGGCCTGATCCCGGACCATATTGTCCCCGGCCTGATCGGACCGGTCAACGCGCTTGAATTGTCCCAGCCCGAGGTGTTCGCCAACGAATCCGTCGCGCTGGTGGATATCGGGTTCAAGCATTCTTCCGTTTGCGTGGTGGACCGCGGCGAACTGGTTTTGAGCCGCGTGGTCAACATCGGCGGCGACAAATTGACCAGCGGACTCGCTGAGACCATGAACATCACCTATGCCGAAGCCGAAGGCATCAAGGTGGGCATGGCACCGGAAGTTCAGTCCACGTTGGAAACCCAGGTCCAACCGCTGGGACGCGAGTTGCGGGCGTCGCTCGACTTTTTTGAACACCAGCAGGACCGCCCCATATCACAGGTCTATGTCACCGGCGGATCAGCCAGATCGGAAATGATCATCCAGATGTTGCACGCGGAATTGATCGCGGATTGCAAGGCCTGGAACCCGGCGATGTCGCTGCAGATGGCACTGCCGGGGCAACAGGCAGTGGAAATCGAACAAATCGGACCGCAACTGAGCGTGGCGATTGGCGTAGCGCTGGCGGCATTTTAACGAATTTAAATTATGCCGATTCGAATCAATTTGCTGGCAGAGGCTCAGGCCACGGAAGATTTGCGCCGCCGCGATCCCGTCAAACGCGTGATATTTTGCGCCGCCCTGCTGGTGGCGCTGATGTTGGTCTGGAGCAGTTCCCTTCAACTCAAGGCCATGCTCGCGCGAAAAGATGTGTCCGATCGCCTGACGCAGATTCAGAGCCGTACCAATGAATTCCAACGGGTACAGGTCGATCAGAAGAAACTGGCAGACGTAAAAGGAAAGCTGGACGCGTTGAACAAATTGACGGCCAGCCGCTTTTTACAGGGCAACCTGCTTAATGCCCTGCAAATGATCAACGTGGCAAGCGTGCAATTGACCCGGATCAAAGTAGATCAGGATTATTCTTATGCAGCTGGAACGAAAATGCAAACCAATGGCGACCGGATCATCCCGGGTCGTCCAGACACGGTGACGGAACGGATCGTCGTTACGTTGGAGGCCCGGGATTCCAGTTCCAACCCCGGGGATCAGGTAAATAAATTCAAGCAGGCCGTCACGGAAGCAAACTATTTTAAAACGATTCTTAACAAGACCAACGGTGTCCAGTTGACTTATCTGTCACCGCCGCAATCCGGCCCGGATGGCAAATCGTTCGTTTTATTCACGGTGCAATGCAACCTCCCGGAGATCACCCGATGAAAAAAATATCCCAGGAAAAGCGCAATCATCTGATCATCGTCGTCACCATCACCATGGCGGTATTGGGATTAATCTATTACTTCCTGATCCAGCCTCAATATGACTCCCTCAAGAATATCGCCGGGGCAACCAAGACCGCGGACAGCAAACTGGCCAGCATCAAAAACACCATCACCAACGCCGATACCGTAGCCAGCGATCTGGTGGAGATAACCAGTGGTGTCTTACACAACGAAGAGGACATGGCTTCCGGTGATCTATATTCGTGGACGTATGACACCATGCGCCACTTCAAGCAGCCGTATCGTGTCGAAATTCCGGATGTCGGCCACCCGACAATCGGCGATATGGATCTGTTGCCTTCCTTCCCTTACAAGCAAATCCGATTTAATGTCGTTGGAACGGCTTATTACCATGATTTGGGCAAGTTCATTGCCGATTTTGAAAACAATTTTCCGCATGACCGCGTCATACGTCTGATTGTTGAGCCCGTGCCAGGAGCGGACATCAATAACGAGCGGTTGTCCTTCAGAATGGAAATCATTGCGCTGGTGAAAACCAATCCTTCCTGAGCGAAAACATATGAAACGGTGTATTCATTCCTGCAAAAGAGCGTTGGCCGCCAGTTGCTTGGTTGCGTTGACCGCTGGATTGCCGACCATGGCAGCCCCGGCCTCAAATCCCGCCACACCGGAACCGGCGCCACGTTCCATCTTTGGCATCCCCACAAACCCGCAAGAAGGGCGCGACCCGTTTTATCCCAATTCCACCCGGCCGTATGAGAATGCGCCGGCGTCCAAAAAAAGCATGGGGGATGTGACCTCACTGATTCTAAAAGGCATTTCCGGGCCGCCGGATCACCGGCTGGCCATCATCAACAATCGCACCCTGGCAGTCGGCGACGAACAGGATTTGACCACTCCGCAGGGCCGGATACATATCCGTTGCGTCGAAATCAAAGACAACTCCGTGGTGATTGAATCCGGCGGCATGTACCACGAGTTGAAATACGCCCCGAATCCTTGAATCCCAAAAATGGACGCGACCGCCATCATTTCTGACCCGGAACGCCGCCGGACGCCTGTTGCAGGCTGAATCGCATGCTGGCATGAAACTTTCTTTCCAGGACCGATGCAACAAATGAACCCGCTGTTGAAACAGCCGGTCGTCACAAAATAATTTTACAGTCCATGTTAAACATAAAAACGAGTCGGAGCCGGATTGGAGATAAAAGTATGAAAACAAAAATACTCATCGCAACACTGCTAGGATGCCTTGCATGGCAGCACGGGGCATTGTCCCAAACTGATACCATGGCAACCAATCCGCCCAGCCCGGATGCAGTAGCACCGACAAGCCAATCTGGCGCCGCCAGCACGAACGAAGCTTCGGCTGCCCCCGCTATAAATACGCCGGCGGCACCGGTTGCTGGCGCCACCGATGCTCCCGCCGCAACGGCCAACCCAACCGCGGCGCCGGGCGCCGATACCGCCGATGCTTCTGGCGCAAATGTCACCAATACGCCGGCGGCACCCGACGTAACCAGCAGCAACGAAACCGCCAGCGCCCAACCGGCAGCGCCGCCCACCATACCTCTGATCCAATTTCAGGATGTGCCGATCACCACCGCCATCGAAAATCTGGCCCGCCAGGCCGGAATCAATTATCTGATCGATCCGAAAATCGGTTACGGTCAGCCGGATCAGAACGGGCAAATCAAACCCGAACCCACCCTTTCCATCCGTTGGGAGAATGTCACGGCGGAACAGGCTCTCCTGGCCTTGCTTGACAACTATGGTCTGCAACTCGTTTCCGACCGCAAAAGCCAGATTGCCCGCATCACCCCCAAGGATCCCTCGGCCCCCATTCCCCTGTTCACCCGTGTCATTCAACTCAAATACGCCAGCACGTCAAACATGATGGATTCGATCTCCGCTTCGTTCACGGACAAACGCAGCAAGGTATTGCCCGATGTCCGCACCAGCCAGTTGGTGATCGTGGCCACTGAGAACGAGCAGGAAGAGGTGGACACGCTGATCAACGAACTCGACAAGCCCACCCGGCAGGTTTTGATTGAAACCAAACTGGTACAGGTTTCCAGCAATCCCACCACCGCGAAGGGCGTTAATTGGTCCGGCACGCTCGCGGCGCAAAACGTCAGCTTCGGAAACGGCTTGATGGTGGGGAACACCACCGCCAACCTGCCCGGCACTCCGACCACGGGTTTCGGCGGGCATCCCGGCACCACTCCCAGTTCCAGTTCGCAAACGGTTTTAAACATCCTTCAAGGGGCGGGCGGCGTGTCGTGGAATACCGTGAGCGGTTTCACTCCCGGCATCGGATTTCTCAATGCCGATGGCGCCCATGCCGTGCTCTCCTTCCTGAATTCAACTTTTGATGCCCAAATTGTTTCCACTCCGCGCATCGTCACTCTGGACAACCAGATGGCCACCATCGAAGTTACGCGCAGCTTCCCGATCCTGAACATATCCGGCGGATCGGCAAACTCCTCCGGCAGTGCGTCGATCACCTATTCGAACGTCGGCACCATCCTGCAGGTGACCCCGCGTATTTCCGCCAATGATTTCATCTGGCTTAAGGTAATCCCCGTGGTTTCCAGCCATTTTGGCGATGTCACGGTCACGGTGCCCGGCGGAAATGGCAATCCCTCCTCCAGTTTCCCGGTTCCACTGTTTGACAATCGAAAAATTGATTCGCAGGTGATGGTTCCCAATGGCAATACACTCGTCATGGGCGGTTTGGTTTCGGACAACCCGACGGCGGGTTACAGCAAAGTCCCGCTCCTGGGGGATATTCCCGGATTGGGCTGGGCTTTCCGCAGTGAAACCAAAGCCACAACCAAGGACAATCTGATCATTTTCATGACGCCCACCATCATCAAAAACACTGATTTCCAACAGGCCACAGCCGACTCTGCCGATTTTCTCGCGTCCAAGCCGATGGCGATGAAATCCCGCATGAATCCCACCACGATTTGGGATGGTTCCGAACCAAGAGGCGATTGGAGCAATCCTGTCCCGGCTCCGGGTGAAAATGAAAAGAGATAGCCGTTTAACATAAAATTAGCTCATCGGCAAACAATCAGCCCAAGCGGTAAATAATAAT
>Ga0265337_1000166_pt1 | contig 34135 bp, 25 predicted proteins | sample 42122metaG_FD_192441 | JGI IMG/M metagenome (GOLD analysis project Ga0265337, IMG submission 192441) | Rhizosphere microbial communities from Carex aquatilis grown in University of Washington, Seatle, WA, United States - 4-21-22 metaG | ecosystem: Host-associated > Plants > Roots > Rhizosphere >... | reverse complement strand
CCGGCCCGGCCTCCGACTACCCGTGGTCGGTGCTGTGGCGCGCCGCCGACGACTCCGGCCACGTCCGCGCCGTTGTCAGCTGCGCCAGGGCCATGTCGAAACGCCTCGGCTGGCTCACGCCAGCCAGTTTGGCGATTACGTAAGCCTTGCGCGGGAAGACGAAGGTCGTTTGTGACGAAGCCAGACGTTTCGTTACCCTGAAAGGGCAGTCGCTGGACCGCCCGGTTTACCCGGGTCGGCCTTATGCTCGCACTGCCGAACTGCTCTAGACCCCGGCGGCCAATCGAGGCATACCGCCGGAGGCACGGACATGTCCAAACGGGTTGCAGATACTGAGACATGGCCTAGGTCATGGGCCGAGGCTGGCACCGCGGGGGCAGGCAGGCAGCCTGCGGTGCCGCCGGTCACGTCCGGAGCGCGCTCCCTGAGCTGGATGTCGCGCGGTGCCTGCCAGCAGGCGGATCCCGAACTGTTCTTTCCCGTCGCGGCAGGAACGGGCCCGGCGGCTCGCCAGGTCGAAGCGGCCAAGGCGGTCTGCGGTCCTTGCGCCGTCCGCGCGAACTGCCTGTCCTACGCCCTTGAGGCAATGCCGGAGGGCATCTGGGGCGGAACCACCCAGGAAGAGCGGCGCGCAGCCCGCGGACGGCTAATCAGCCGCCGGGTCAACGCGCAGTCCCGCGACACGGCGAGCGCGTGGATGACCGGGGAAGACGCGACGGGCGCCGCAGAGCAGCCGGTCCGGCCCAGCAGGATAACGGGATGAGCTTGCCGACGAGCCAGCGGCGCGCACTCAACCAGATCGAGAAAACGCTGGCGGACGATCATCCCAGTCTCGGACCGCTGTTCGCCATCTTCACCAGGCTGACCAGCCACGAGGCAATGCCCCTGACCGAGCGGGTCACGGCTCGGCCTTGGCAGCGGCAGCGGTGGATGCGGCCGGGAGTAGCGGCCGTCGTCGGGCTGGCCATGGCCACGGGGGCGTTGCTGACACTCAGCCTGATGACGCCCAGCCCGCAGGTGTGCGCCCGGGGCATGGTCACCACCGTCGCGGCGCAGACGCGGTTCCCGGCCGGGCACCAGCCCGCCTGCGCGGCCCAGCAGAACAAGCTCATCAGACCGAGCCAAGCCGGGCCCTGAGCGCACGTGCGCGGCCAGTTAGGAATGTCCCGTTTTATCTGGTCAGCTCGGCCAGCAGTTGGGCGAGGTCGACGGTCGCGACCCGCACCGAGGAATCGCTGCAGCCGTAGGGCAGCACGATCGTCCCGCGGTGCAGCAGCGAGCCACAGGAATAGATGACGTTGGGGACGTATCCGTCGCGCTCGGAATCGTCGGCCACGAGGAGCGGTTCCGGCAGTGCGGCGATCAGCCGCTCGGGCTCGTCCAGGTCGAGCAGGATGGCACCGATGGCGTACTCCCTCACGGGGCCGACGCCATGGGTGAAGACCAGCCATCCCGCCGGGGTCTCGATCGGCGAGCCGCAGTTGCCGAGCTGGATCAGCTCCCAGGGGCGCGCGGGCGCGTGGATGGTGACGGCCGGGCCCCAGCGATGGCGGTCGGCTGAGTACGCGATCGCGTTGCTCTCCCTGTCCCAGCGAGACAGCGCGGCGTAGCGGCCGCGGATGCGGCGGGGAAACAGCGCCATGCCCTTGTTCTGGGTAGCGGGGCCCGCGAGCGGTGAGACGGTAAAGGTCCGGAAGTCGGTGGTTTCCAGCAGGTGTGATGCGACGCCGCTGCCGTCGAACGCGGTGTACGTCGCATAGTAGGTCAGGTCTTCGCCATCGGTGAAGCGCACGAACCGCGCGTCCTCCATTCCGTGGCTCTCGGCCGGTCCCGCTGGCCACAGCACCCGCTCGGAGAGTGCGTGCTCCTCATCGAACTCAACCTGGTAGCTGGACGCGGCCACCCATCGCACTCGCTCGACGAGTGCGGTGCAGTCTCCGCGGGTCGTTCGCTGCCGGGAAAGCTCGCTGATGGCGGCATCGAGCTCAGCCTGGCCGAAGCGCCCTGGCAGCAGGCTCCACAGCAACTGCGCGTCCTCGCCGGCATGGCCGAGCTCGGCAAGCTTCTCCTGGAAGACGCCACGATCGCCGGCCCCGGGGCGGGAATGCCCGGTGTCGGGGAACGGTCCTGGCTTTTCGATACTGACCACGGAATCGCCGCTGATCGTGCCGGTCCTGAACTCGATGCTTGACAGGTGGCCTTCGCCGACCGCGCGCAGGCTCATCACGAACCTGAGCTCTCCGGGGGCACAGCCTGCCTGGTCGGGATGCGGCACGATCGACGGGTTGAACAGAGCCGCGGCCTCCAGCGCGTACTGCTGGGTGAAGTACGCGCCGATGAGGCGCCGCCGGGCTGCGCTCACCGTGATACCGCCGCCGAGCCGGTGCGCGACTAGCGCGAAGTTGCGCTCAAGGGTGCTGTCCAGGTCGCGAAACCGGCCGGCGAACCTGCCCGTCGTGCGGGCGATCGTATGGTCTACCTCGCCTTCGGTCATCGCCAGGACGCGATCGATGACCGCCTTGGCCCGGGAGTCGCCCTGGATCAGGGTTTCCTGGCCAGGCACGAAGAGCCGGCTCACCGTGCGCGAGGCGTCGGGCCGCAGCCGGTGCCGCGTCCTGGTCAGCATGGGACGATCGTCGCCCGTCACCGCCGCACGGTGCTCACTCGGCAGCCATGCTGGAGCACGGAGATCATCGCCAGCGTCGATTCCGCTCCCTGGTTGCGATTACGACCCGCGGGACCGAGGCCGTCGTGGCCGCCGCCGGTCTGTGCGTCGAGCAGGGGAGTCTTGGCGTCGTTGTCGCCGAGGAACCACGCCACGCACATGCCGATGCCGTCCAGCCAGCTCGAGTCGCCGGTCACCGTCGCCGCCCGCGCGCACGCGTCGGCCAGTGCGGCGACCTCGATCGGCTGCTGGTCGAAGCCGGGACGGTGCTCGCCCCGGCCCCAGCCTCCCGTGGGCACCACCGACAGGTGCCCGTTCCTGGTTTCCACGGCCAGCAGCCATTCCAGCATGCGCAGGCCGTTGCGGAGAACGGCGTCTTCGCCGAGCCTCGAGCCGGCCACGATGACCGCCTCCGCGATCGCCGCGTTCGCGTAGCTGAGCCGCGGCGCCGGCCAGGGCCACGCGGCGCTCGCGGGCGGCTCGCCGATAACGCTGACAGCGGCCTGGAGCAGGCCGAGCGCGGCCGGGTGGCCGGGCGATAGGTCGAGCACCTCGGCGGCGCCGAGCGCAGCGAACGCCATGGCGTGCGGCCACTCGGAGCTGACCCGCGCGCCGGAGTCGAACCGGGCGAGCGACTCTTCCCGGATCGCCGCGGCGGGGCCCCGGGCGGCGGCGGTGCCGAGTCCCCACAGCGCGCGGCCCCAGCAATCGTGGGTTCCCGGGTCTCCCTGCCACCGACGGTCATAGCCAAGGCGGTTCCGGAACCTGCCGTCGGGTGCCTGCGCCTGCACGAGGAAGTACAGATAGCGCCGCGCCAGCATGACTAGCTCATGGCGCGGCTCCGGCTCCCGGCACACCACTACCAGGCCGCGGGCAACGTCATCGACACAGTAACCATGCTCAAGCCGGGGCGTGGGGCCCTCGGCGTGCTCAAACAGGCCGATGTGATCGGTGAGCCTGAGCAGGTGCCGGAAGGGCGGATCCGGGCAGTTCACGCCACGGCTCCGTCGCGGGAGCGGGCGACCGTGCGGGCGAGGTCCCGGTAGCTCCGGGCGACCGCCGGCCACAGCAACTGCGGCGCGAGATCTCCCGCGTGGCGGCTCATTCGCGCGGACAGTCCCGGCTCGGTGAGCACCCGGTGCAGCGCGCTGGCGATGGCCGCCGGGTCCTGCCGCTCGACCAGGAGTCCCGTGCCGCCGCCAAGCACCTCGATCGCGTGCGGAAAACGGGTGGAGATCACTGGCTTTCCCGCGGTGATCGCCTCGATCAGCACCCCCGATGTCACCTGCTCCAGCGAGTCGTAGGGCAGGACCACGACGTTCGCGGCGGCGATCAGATCACCCAGGGCACTGGCGGGCAGGAACCGGGCGTCGAAACGCACCAGATCCGCTACCCCCTGACCGTTCGCCCGCACCTCGAGCGAACGCCGGTAGGCCTCACCGTCGCGGGCCCGCACCCGCGGGTGCGTCTCGCCGGCGACTGTGTAGGCGACGTGCAGCCCTCGGTCCCGCAGCAGTGCGATCGCGTCGATCGCATGCTCAATGCCTTTACCTGGCCCCAGCAGTCCCCAGGTCAGCACCACGGGCGGCTGGCCTGCTTTGCGCAGGGTCGCGGGGACCCGGTAGTCCGCGGCGCCATGCGGTATCACGACCACCTTCTGGGGGTCCGCTCCGTAGATGTCAAGCAACCGCGTCCGCGCCGTCCGCGTCATCGTGACGACCGCGCTAGCGGCGCCGATGACCCCGTCGAGGATCGTGCGCTGTCGCGGTGTGGGCTGGGCCAGGACGGTATGCAGGACCACGATGCTCGGCACGCGCAAGGCATCGAGCAGCGGAACGAGGTCGCCGCCGTCGGGCCCGCCATAGATGCCGTACTCGTGCTGCACGATCGCGACATCGAAGCCGCTGATCACGTCGACAGCGGCCGCCGCGCTCCGCGGCGAACCGTTCACTAGGTCGTATACAACCTCGGGCGCAGCCCGAGGTGCTGAACCCTGCGGCCCGGATTCGTCCAGGACACGCACTACGCTCACGTGATCACCTGGTCCACGAAGGTGCGAGAACAGCGCGGCGCTGAAGGTAGCCAGCCCGCACTGGGTGGGCGGGTACGTACTGAGCAGCGCGTACGTCATGGGCATTACGGTTCTCCTAATCGGCCTCGCAGTGGCGCGCGTGCCGCGTCCTGACAGCGCCCCTCAACCGCACAATGGACTCAGCCGTCCCGGCGCGGCCCCGCCGCGGATCGTGCGAGCCGCCCGCGTACGCCAGGCTGAGGTCAGATGCCTGAAACACTCGAGCCGTTCCGCCGTATGGAGCCGGGCGGCCTCGTAGTCACCGGTGGTCATGGGCCACACTCTACACTGTAGACCTACAGTAACACTTTGACGAATTGGGCGTCAACAGCGTAGATCTACACTATATTTTCTTTGGTAGCATCGAGGAAGCCAAAGGGGAGCAGGTGTCATCGTGATGTCCCAGCCGTCGGCCGCCAGGAACGCCGCGGGCAACAGCGACGGCAAGATCACCCGTGAGCTGGTGCTCGCCACCGCCCTTGAGCTCATCGACCGGGACGGGGCCGGCGCCCTGTCGATGCGCCGCCTCGCGGCTGCGCTTGACCGGGACCCGATGATCCTCTACCGGCACGCATCCGGCAAGGCGGCACTGCTTGACGGCGTCGTCGAGACCGTGCTCGCCCAGCTCCACGTCGACCCGGCCGACCCCGACTGGACCGCCCAGCTGCGCGCGGTCGCCCGCGCCTACCGCGGCCTGGCCCTGGCCCACCCCAACGTGGTCCCCCTGCTCGTCACGCGGCCGCTGGCCACCCCGCTCGCGCTCCGCCCCCGCGGCACCCTGCGCCCGCTCGAAGACCTCCTCGCCCTGCTCACCCGCGCCGGGTTCAGCGGACCCGACGCGCTGCACGTCTACCGGGCCCTCTTCGGCTTCCTGAACGGCCACGTCCTCAACGAGCTGCAAGAACTCGTGGAGAACCCCGACGAGACCGACGACCTGCTACGGCTCGGACTGCACCGGCTGCCGCTCAGCGAATTCCCGCTGCTGCGCAGCCTCGCGCACACCCTGGCCTGCTACGACGGCGCCGCCGAACTCGAACGCGGCCTCGACATCCTGCTGGCCGGGCTGGCCGCCACGCTGTCCCCGCCAACGTAACCGGCTGAGGGATGGCCGTTGGCACCACCGTTTTGCCCTGTTCGCTGATGTCGCGAGGTGTAATCGGTCCTGGTGATGGGCCTTGCCCGGATTGCAAGTTTCCCCATGACCACAGACGGCGTTCACTGGTTTCGTGAACCGATCTATGCGGATGCGACCGTGATGGGCGCCGTTGACGCGTCCAGGGGACCGGCCCAGGTCCGGGCAGAGGCCAGCCTGCCCGTCCCGGCCGATCCTGGCTTCACCATCGCCAGGCTGGAGGGTGATCTTGACGTCGCCACCATGCCCGCGCTGCGTGAGCGTCTTTTTAGCGTCTTCCGCCCTGGCCTGCGGCTGCTCATCATTGAGCTGCCCGGCGTGTCATTCTGTGATGTGTCAGCGCTGGCGGTGCTGGTCGGCACGCAATGCCGCGCCGGGAAGCTAGGCATCACCGTTCGCCTAGCCGCTCCTCGCCCCCAGATGACCAAGCTGCTGAGCATCACCGGCCTGGACGGGCACTTCACGGTATGCGCCACGCTTGACGACGCGCTCCCCATGCGGAGCGGTGGGCGCGCCTAGATTAGCGCCCTGACCACTTAATTTCGGCCTGGACGGCCTTGGCCGCGGTTTCGACGAGTCGTGCCACCTCGTCTGGATGGGAGAGCATCGCCAAGTGGCCTGACTGGACCTCGATGGTGGTGGCGCCCATGCGCTTGGCGAACTGGCGCTCGGCTTCCGGCGGGATAGCCTGGTCGTTGCCGGCGACAAGGTACCAGCACGGGTGCGACTGCCAGGCAGGGACGCCCATCACGTCCTGCAGGGCGGTGGCGGCTAGGGGCTGCTGCACCGCGTGCAGGACCCGGGCCTTTACCGGGTCGACATCTGCCGCGAAGTGCTTGACGAAGTCGTCCTCAGGCAGCCAGGCGAAGCCCTGGGAGTCGATTTCCAGGTGCGCGAGCGCGGGGGTCGGCGGGCCCTGCGCCAGCAGGGCGCCGATCGACTCGCCCTCGTCGAGCCCGAAGGCGGCGATATACACCAGGCCGGCGACGTTCCGCGCGTTGGTGCCGAGGGCGGTCATGATCTGCCCGCCGTAGGAGTGCCCGGCGAGGATGACCGGGCCGTCTTGGCGGTCGAGCACCAGCCGGAGTCGTGCGACGTCCGCCGCCAGCGACGACTCGGGGAACTGCGGTGCGGTGACGTCATAGCCGCTGGCCTGCAACTGCTCGATAACGTCGCTCCAGCACGAGCCGTCGGCCCACGCGCCGTGCACTAGGACGATTTTCGGTTGAACGGTCATATCGGTGATTCCTCTCGCGGGGGCGCCGGCGTCCCCGGCCTCCCCGCATGTTCGCGGTCAGGCTTTGCTGAAGCGCGCAGGTCAGCTGGCGGAGCTTCCGTTGGCGGCGCCGATGCGGGCCGACTTGCCGCTGCCGTCGGGCAGGGCGGTCACAATGACGCTCCAGCAGCCTGTGGTGAGCGTTCCTTACGGCGCTCATGGCCATCCGGCCCCTACACCGTAGATCTACAGTTAATGTGATGACTAGCTCGATGTCAACACTGTAGAACTACACCGCATTTCCCAGTAGTATAGGAGAAAAGGGGCAGACAGATGGCAGACGACACACTCACTGCAGCGCCCGGCAGGCAGGCCAGGACGAGCCCGCTCCGTTGTAGCGAGATCATCCGGACTGACCGCGGCTGGGAACGCTGCCACCTCGACGAACATAGCCCGAGAACCCGGCATCATGTACGGGACCGGTCGTGGCTGACGTCGGAGAACACGCCACAGCTGCTGCTCGGCCAGCCTTGCGGGGCAGGCTGCACCTGGCCAGATGTGGTCATTGCGTACCGCAGCGGGACAGGCCGGCGTGATTCAGCTCGTTTGGCCGCGAGGTCAGGCTAGCCGCTGAACGTAAAGCCGGTTCCGGTAGCGTGCGTGATGCGGTACGGGGAGTTGACACCGTACCAGGCAAGGTGGCTGCCGGTGCTTGTCCGGTAGTGGCTGACGCTTCCGTTCATCGTCGGGATACGAGATCCGCCCGGCGAGTTGTTGTAGACCTCGCCGTAGGTCTGCGTCTCGGTGACGGCACGAAAGCCGCCCGGCCAGTGTGACTTGCTGACGTAGCCGATGTTCTTTCCGCCGTAAGTGAACCAGACCTTACCGCCAGTGATCGTGTAGCCGAACTCGGGGCTTGTGCCTGTCGGCGGCTTGAACGAGCCGGGCTTAACCGAGCTTGTTGACACGAAGCCGGCTTCATAGCCGTCGAACTTCCCGGCCGTCCAAGTGGTCGTGAAGAGCGTAGGCCGCATCGTCGGGTTTGCCCCGTCAGAGCTGACGCCGAATTCGAAGGCGTTACCGGCCTTGTCCCGGACGTAGGTCTCCGTTATGGAGTGGTTATCCTCAATAGAGCCGGTACGGTCAATCAGGCTCTGGCTGCGGATAAAGAAGTTTTCATGGATCCAGTTCGGCCCGGAAGAACCGCTATCGAAGCCGGTGGCCCAGGAGTACCGGTGCGCCTGGATAGCGGAAGAGCTGGTGACGCCCGCGGGGATTGGCTCGTGCACGGGGTGCTGCGTACTGGCGCTAGCGCCTAGTGCCGGCAGTAGGAGACCGGCGAGCGCGATGCCCGCGCCGACTGTGAGCCTGGTTCTGGTCCTATTCATGTTCGTTTCTCTCTAAGAAATTGTCGCCTGCACCATTGGCATAGGTCGGGTGATCGGGATCCACAAGGGAGAAACCTCGAGAACCTAGAGCAGCACTGTCCTGATAGGTGGCGGCGGAGAAACAAACCAGAACTGAAGCGCGGTAACATTCGTTTCTGCTCAGCTGCTTTATAGGATGAATGTGCCACGCGAATGTAGCCGCCCGGTGTGCCGTCAGGTTGCCGTCAGGTTGCAGCCAGGCGTGGTTCGCCGTGCTCTGGCCCTACATCGCTCCAAGGTGACACCACGGGACAGGGAAGAACGGCCCGCATGGCCGGGAATCCCCGGCTATACGGGCCGTTTTCGCGGGTAGTGGCGGTGTTGGGCCAGCCCACGTAAATCCGCGAGCTGGCCGTGGCGCGATGATCCTCAGCCCGTCACTGGGCTGGGTGACGACAGGCCCCGGTCATGGCGCAGGCCCGGGTCCGCTCTACTCCCCGGTTGGGGGCACGTCCCCGCCGACCCCGAGGGAGGCGGCTGCCACGATCTTCGCGGCCCCCCGATCCGGCTCATGCGCTTTTCCGGCGTCAGCGGGCCCGGGCGCCGTGACGATGGCGGCCAAGTCCGCCCCGTTGATTGTCTCGCGCTCAAGCAGCAGCCCGATGACCCGGTCCAGGGTGTCACGGTGCCCGCGCAGCAGGCTGGTCGCAGTTTCCTCGGCCTGCCGCAGCAGCCTGGCCACCTCCTGGTCGATGGAACGCTGCGTCTGCTCGGCATAGGGACGGCCGGCGAAGGGATTGTCGCGGCTGGGGCCCTCCGGCCCGTAGCTGACCGGCCCGACCTCCGCGGAGAACCCCCACTCCCGCACCATGTGCGTCGCCAGTTCGGTCGCGCCCGCGAGGTCGTTCGCCGACCCGGTCGACGGCTCCGCCAGGACGATGATCTCCGCGGCCCGGCCGCCGAGGCGCACGGCGAGTGAGGTGGTCAGGTGGCTCTCCGGGTACAAGTGACGTTCGAACGCGGGCAGCTGCTCGGTCACGCCGAGAGCGGCGCCACGGGAAAGGATCGTGACCTTCGCGACGGGATCGGCATGCGGCGAGAGCGCCGCCACGAGTGCGTGCCCGGCCTCGTGGACGGCGACGGCGCGCTTCTCCTGTGGCAGCAGCGCGTTCGACGCGTCCCGGCGGCCGATCAGGAGCCGGTCCCTGGCGGCCTCGAAGTCGGCCGCGGTAAGCACGCCGCGATCAGCGCGCACCGCGTTGATCGCGGCCTCGTTCACTAGGTTGGCGAGGTCGGCGCCGGAGAATCCGGGCGTGCCTCGCGCTACGACGTCGAGATCCACATCGGGCGCAAGCGTCTTGCCTCGCGTATGAATAGCCAGGATCGCGGTCCGTTCCACGTAGTTGGGCAGGGGGATCTCCACCGTCCGGTCGAAGCGCCCGGGCCGCAGCAGGGCCGCGTCGAGGATCTCGGCCCGGTTGGTCGCGGCCATGACGACCACGCTGGCGCCCGGCTCGAAGCCGTCCATTTCCGACAGCAGTTGGTTGAGTGTCTGCTCGCGTTCGTCGTTCGAGCCGAACCCGCCGGGGCCGCGCCGGCCGCCGATGGCGTCGATCTCGTCGATGAAGATGATCGACGGGGCCCGCCTCCTGGCGTCAACGAACAGGTCCCTGACCCGCGAAGCGCCGACGCCGACGAACATCTCGACGAAGCTTGAGCCGCTCAGCGAGAAGAACGGCACGCCGGCCTCGCCGGCGACAGCCCTGGCCAGCAGGGTCTTGCCGGTCCCGGGCGGCCCGACCATCAGCACGCCCTTCGGGCCGACCGCGCCGGCCCGGTCGTACCGGGCCGGATGCTTCAGGAAGTCCACCACTTCCATGACCTCTGCCTTGGAACCCTCGTAGCCGGCGATATCCGCGAAGCGCGTGCTCGGCCTGTCTTCGTCGTAGACCTTGGCCTTCGACTTACCGAAGGCCAGGATTCCGCCGACCCGCCCGGTGAGCTGCCTGCTGCTGCGACGGCCGAGCCACACGAAGAGCCCGACGAAGATGAGAATCGGGAAGACCCAGTCAACGATGAACCCGAGCGCCGAGTTCGAGCTCGGCGTGGTTCCTGTCACCTGGACCTTGTGCCCGAGCAGGAGGGCGGGAAGAGCGCCGTCGTTCAGCGCGGTCGGTATCTGTGAGGTGTAGGCGCTGCCATCGCGGAGCTTCCCGCTCACCGATCCCGCCGCGCTGATCGCCGCCGTCGAGACCTTGCCCCCGGTCACGTCGCCGACGAAGCTGGTATAGCTCAGCACCTGCGTCGGCGCCCCGCCGCCGACCGGTCGGAAGACCAGAAGCGCAATCAACGCAACCATGATCCCGGCCGGCACCAGCCATCTCCACCGAGGCGGCGTAGGCGGGGCCGGAGTCGGGGCCGGGGTGCGGCCGGAGGCCGGTGCTGGCCTGCGCGGAACGGATTTCTTTGGTGGGCCCTTCGGCTGCCCCGGACGAGACGAGGTCGCGCGATGCCAGGTGCTCACGAACAGGACCCCCTTGGACGAAAGGCGGGTGGACATAGCACCATCCCCAGCGCCGGCCCAGTCGATCTCTTAGTAAGCCAACCCCGGTAATGCTCAGGTGGAAACAGGCAATGCGAGCACGGCCCATCATCAGATGTGATCACCTGCCGGCCTCAAGGCGCTGATGGGCAACCAGGCGGCCCGTCGACTCCGCCGGCTACAACGACGTGATCATCACCGCGAACACGAGCGACGGCTTCACCCGCCGCTACGCGGGCCGCATCGCGTAAGAAAGGAGCATGGACAAAAGCAGTCAGGGTGACCCGCCCGAGGGAAGACCGCCCGGTACCGATTACCGCGGGCCGGCGCCGTTCCTTGCCGCGGTCAGCCGTCGCCGGTTCCTCCAAGTGGGCGGCGCGCTCGCCGGGGCCGCCGCGGTCGGGGTGGGGGTCAGTCAGCTGGCCGGTGCTTCCGGGCCGGGCCCTGCGGCGGCCGCGGGAACGATCGCCGACCTTAAGCACGTGGTGATCCTCATGCAGGAGAACCGGTCGTTCGATCATTACTACGGCACGCTGCGTGGCGTCCGGGGCTTTGCCGACCGGCAGGTCCTCAGGTACCAGGACGGCACGACGATCTTCGAGCAGCCGGACAAGTCACGAGCCGACCTCGGTCACCTGTTGCCCTTTCACATGGACTCCACGAAGGTTGACGCGCAGAACGCGGGCGACCTCGACCACAGCTGGGACGGTGACCACAGCGCACGGAACGGCGGGCTGTGGAATAACTGGATCGCCGCCAAGACCGAGCAGACGATGGGGTACTTCACCCGGAGCGACCTGCCGTTCAATTACGCGCTGGCCGACGCGTTCACCATCTGCGACGGCTACCACCAGTCGATTCTCGGGCCGACCAGCCCGAACCGGATGTACCTCTGGGCAGGCACGTCACACGGCTGGACGTCGAACCCGCCGGACTACACCGTCGAGTTCACCGACGTCACCACTTACCCGGAGCTGCTGCTGAAGGCGGGCATCTCCTGGCAGGTGTACACCAACCATGAAGTGGGTGACGGCGAGGGGGACGACGGGTGGGTGGGTGACTACGGCGACAACCCGCTGTGGTTCTACCAGCAGTACCAGGCCTCACAGAAAGCGGCGACGGCGGCCGGGCAGGAGCTCGCTATTCGCGGCGCCGTGCAGCCGTGGCAGCCGAACGCGGGCACGCCGCTCGGGCCGAATCACGTCAACCACGTGCTCGCCCAGTTCATCTCCGACTGCGCCGCGGGGAAGCTTCCCCAGATTTCCTGGATCGTCGCGCCCTATGAGTACTCCGAGCACCCGTTGGCCAGCCCGAGCTACGGCGCGCACTACGTGCGGACGGTCCTTGAGGCGCTGATGAGCAACGAGCAGCTGTGGGAGTCCACGGCGCTGTTCATCACCTACGACGAGCACGACGGCTACTTCGACCATGTGCTGCCGGCGGCTCCCGAGGCGACGGTTACGAGCGAGTTCATCGGCGGGCTGCCGACCGGTCCGGGTTCGCGGGTGCCGATGATCATCTGCTCGCCCTGGACGCGCGGCGGGTTCGTGGACTCCAACAGCTACGACCACACGTCGATTCTCCGCTTCCTTGAGACCTGGACCGGTGTGCAGGCACCTAACATCACGAGCTGGCGGCGGTCGGTCACCGGTGACCTGACCGCGGCGTTCGACTTCGGCAACCCGGACTTCTCGGTTCCCTCGCTGCCGGACACCGTGCCGCTCATCGCGCAGTCCGACGCGGAGAAGTCCTTCCCCGCCGTCACGCCGCCGGCTGAGGGCGCGCAGGCGATGCCAGGCCAGGAGGCGGGCACCCGGCCGCACCGACGGAGCCTGCATATGCCGCACGCCGACGTCACCGTCGACCGCTCCGCTTACACGGTGACGGCGACGATGTCCAATGCGGGCGCGGTCGGCGTCTCGCTGCTGGTCTTCCCGGACAAGTACCGGCCGGCGGCGGCGACTACGTGTACGGTCGTCAACGGCACGAGCAAGACGTACACGTGGTCCGCGCTGGCGACGGCCGGCCACGGGTACGCCTTCTCGGTCTACGGGCCGGACGGGTTCGTCCGCTCGTTCGCCGGCGTCGTCGTCGCGGCCGGCGTCACGGCGGGGCAGATCCCTCGGGTAGCCGCGATGCCGGTCACCGGGCCCCCGGCGACCCTGCGGCTCACGCTGGCCAACGACGGCAGCACCGCCGTCGCCTACACCCTCACGGCCAGCGACCACGGTGGCACGACCCAGACGCTGACAGTGGGCGGGAACGGGTCAGCGACCGTCTCCTGGCCCGTTGCCGCCGACGGGTACTACGACGTGATCATCACCGCGAACACCAGCGACGGCTTCACCCGCCGTTACGCCGGCCGGATCGCCTAGCCGGCCTGCTCGGGCGTCGCCCCGCGGTTGCCAGCGGGGCGACGCGGGACGTCCCAGGTTCGAAGAGTGTTAATCATGGGTTCCCTGGTCTTGCGCGTCGTGGTTACTGAAGGCATGTTTCGTTTATCGAAGGTGAAGTTTGCCTAGCGCGGGCGACCTGCCCCGTGGCGATCGTGGTGTCAGGAGCTCATGAGCAGAAAGTTCCGCAGGCATCGGGTTGGTGCCGCGGCCGTTGTGGTCGCGCTGGCCTCGCTGGGCGGCCTTGACGTCAAGCTGGTTACCTCCCGCGGTGCTCCCGCGCCAGAACTCGCCGTGGCCGCCGCCAATCAGGTGACGCCCGTCGCGTCCAGCCAGGTTCCCGCCTCGCCCGCCCAACCAGGTGCCACCGCAGTGCCAGTGGCGCCGGCGGTGACGGCACCCGCGCCAACGCAGGTGACGGAAACGCCCCCGCCGGTCGTGGACGGCGTGAAGCGGGTCAATGTCGGGTCCGCTCACTCGCCGCGGCTCCTGCAGCAGCTCGCCACATCCCCCGCCACGATGCCCCCGCCCGCCGATGCCGGAGCACTCGGTGTCGACGTGGCTGACTATCAGCACCCGAACGGCGCCGCCATCGACTGGGTCCAGGTCGCTGCCGCGGGGTACAAGTTCGCGTTCGTCAAGGCCACCGAGGGTGACTACTACGCTAACCCCTACTATGCCTCCGACCTGGCCCAGGCCAAGGCGGCCGGGCTGTACGCGACCGGCTACCACTTCGCCATACCCAACGTCAGCGACGGCGCCAGCCAGGCCGATTACGCCCTCACGGACGGCGGCTACGCTCCGGACGGCCGCACGTTGCCGCTGGCGCTTGACATCGAATACAACCCCTACGGCGCCGAGTGCTACGGGCTGCCGCCAGCGCAGATAGTCTCGTGGCTCTCCGCGTTCGCTGCCGAGGTCCAGCGGGTGACGGGCCAGCTGCCGATCATTTACACCACCGCGGACTGGTGGAATACCTGCACCGGCGACAGCACGGCGTTCGGTTCTGACGCGCTATGGGTGGCCGGGTACCAGGGCGGCAGCCCTCCGATGCCGGCTGGCTGGGGTAACTGGACGTTCTGGCAGTACACCAGCCGAGGCAGCGTCCCGGGGATCACGGGCAGCGTCGATGTCAGTTACTTCCTCCAAGCCGCGGTGCGCCTGCTCGATCCGGGCAACCAGCAAGCTGCGGCCGGGACCGCGATCAAGTTGCAGGTCACATCGCTCAACGCCGCGGACGGTCAGTCGCCGCAATTCGCCGCGTCGGGCCTGCCGCCCGGCTTGTCGATCAGCGGCAGCGGGCTGATCACCGGCACCATCGCGTCGACCGCATCGGGCACGTATCAGGTGACCGTTACCGCAACATCCCCGACCGGTGCCACGGGGTCGGTTAGCTTCATCTGGGCGATGACATCCGCGTCGCCTTCCGTTTCCGCGGCGCCGGCGCCCACGCCTTCTCCGACGCCAACCCCAACGTCAACGCCGGCCGAGTCCGGGTCGCCGTCACCGCCGACTGGTACGGCACCCGGGTCACCGGCGCCGACTGATTCTGCGCCCGCCTCGCTGACGCCGACCGACTCAACGTCGCCAACGTCCACGCCGGCCGACTCAACGTCGCCAACGTCCACGCCGACCGACTCTGCGACGCCGTCACCGACGCCGTCACCGACGCCGACCGACTGTGCGCCGCCCACGTCCGCCGGCTCAGCGACGCCGACGGACTCCGCCACACCGACCGATGCCGCGGCACCGACACCGACACCGACCGACTGTGCGACGCCGACGCCGACGCCGACTTCGACCGACTCTGCGTCCCCGACCGGCTCGGCGTCGCCCTCTGCCTCGGCGTAGGGGGCTGCGCACCTGGCGAAAGCGTTCACTCGTTCCTGGCGACCTCGGGGCCTGTTATGCGCTCGAGCAGCGGAAAGGTGGCCGCGATGATGCCGAGGGAGACGATGATGCCGGCCCCGGTGAGCAGGTAGTAGCCGATGCCAGGGGCCACCATCGGGTGGTTTTGCGCCTCGGTGGCGAACATCGCCGCGCCGGCGAACCCGGCGCCGATCGCGACGACGGCGACGGAGAGCAGCGGCACGGCGCCCTCGAGCGCGACGACGCGGCGCAGCGTGGCGAGCCGGGCGCCGGTGAGCCGCAGCAGGCTGAACGGCCGCTTGCGGTCCGCCAGCCCGGCCGCGATGCCCGTCGCGAGCGTGCAGCCCGCGATCAGCAGGCTGACCAGGATCACCACGTTCGCGAGCTGCTGGTAGGCGTTGTGAGTGGAATTATCTCGCTTGACGATGTCGCCGAGCGTGGACGGCGCGCTGAACACCGGGTAGGCGCGCGAGTTCTCAAGCACGGTCCGCGCCTGCTCGATCGCCGCCGTGCTGCCGTCCGTTCCCACGTAGATGGAGTCCACGCTGAGGCTGTCCAGCCGCGCGGCCGGGACGTTCGCGGCTGGCCAGGTGACTCCGGTGAGGATCGAATCGTCAAGCACGCCGTACTCGCCGAGCGCGCCCGCCGGGAAGGCCGCCGTCGTCGCCCCGGCCGGGCACTGGCCAAGGGCGGGAACGTTCGCGAGTTGCGCGCAGGGCATGACGCTCGCCGGGACCGGGCTGAAGTGGCCGTTCCCGTCGCCGCCGAGGTCGTGGAAGGTCCCGGGTATGGTCAGGCCCGGGTCAACGCGGACCACGACCGTCCCCTGGACTCCGTGAATCGCGTCCAGCTGGGCGGCGAGCCCCGCGGCGGGTGCGGCCGCCCCGCCGCCCGTCACGGCCGAGCTGTTCGGCGACTCGATCGCGATCTGCTCACTCAGCATGTTCGATTCCGCCACGGTGCCGAACCGGGTGACGTTCTTGACGTCCTGCGTGGCGATCGCCACGGCGGCGACGGTGGTGACAAACAGGGCGAGGACCAGGCCACTGACCGCGCGGAAGGCGGCCTTGGGGTCGTCGGCGATGCGGCGGGCGGCGATCAGCGTGCCTGGGCGGCTGGTCCACCGGGCCATGGCCCGCGCGGCGGCCATGGTGAGCCACGGGCCGGCGATGAACAGGCCGACGAGGATGAGCGCGAAGCTGGACAAGAACGCCAGGATCTCCCCGGACATGGAGGCCGGGTGACCGTGCACGGTCCAGAAGCCGAGCTCGGCCAGGCCGGCGAGCAGCGGCAGCACGCGCCAGGCGCCCGGCGGCGTCGGCCTCGCCCGGCGGGCGACGCCGAGCGGGGAGATGTGCACCCGGCGCAGCGCTAGCCGGGCCGCGATGACGGCGAAGACCGGCACCCCGATCGCGACCGCGAGGACGTCGAGCGGGCTGAGTGTCAGCTCGGCGGGGAAGAACGGCTCTCCGATGAACGGCACGCTCGCGACCGGGATGCGCAGCAGGAAGAAGATCCCGAACCCGGCGGCCATCCCCAGGATCGCGGCCGCCGTCGATTCGGTCGCCGCGATCAGGGAGACCTGCTTGCGGGTCGCGCCGGCCAGGCGCATCGCCGCGAACCGCTCCTCGCGGCGGGCCGCCGACAGCCGGGTCGCGGTGGCGATGAAGATCAGCACCGGGAGCAGGATGGCCAGCGCCACGACGGACAGGATGAGGTCGATGGAGCTCGCCCCGCCGCCCGGGTCGGGCGGGGAGAATTCCAGCCCCTGGGGGTTCGGCTGCGGCGGGCAGCCAGGGCCACGACAGTGGTACTCGAAACCAGGCACCGCGTCGGCGATCGACGTCACCTTGACGGTGTTGGGGGTCTGGGCCAGCTGCGCCGGGGTGCGTCCGATGACGATGACCAGCGAGTCCGGTGATGGCAGCGCGGCCTCGCCGATCGGGCCGGCCAGGTGGCCGGGGTAGCGGCTGGCGAGCACGTCCGCCGGGTAACTGCGCATCAGCGCGATCAGCGCGGGCGAGGCGTAGTACTGGCCTGGCGCCGGGTCACGGGGGATGCCGGGCGGCACCGGGGACGAGGCGCCGGTGGCGGCCACGTCGAAGAGGTCGATGCTCTGGCCGGCGAAGAGGTCGCTCATGGGATGCCACCACAGCGGGGCACTGTGCTCGCCGCTGGCCGCCGTCGGGCCCGCGGGCACGGACGAGGTGCCGGTCCAGAACCAGGCGTGCCGGTTGTTCCAGGCGACCGCCGCGTTGGTGGCGGCGACCGCGGTCAGCAGCAGGCCGACGCCGAGGCCGACCGCGAGCGTGAGGATCACCAGCCGGGTGACCGCCTCGCGGCCGCCGTTCACCATCAGCCGCAGGCCGAGGGGGATCACGCCTCCGCCCCGGTGAGCGTGCTGACCTTGCCGTCCCTGACGATGACCTCGCGGTCGGCGTAGGCGGCGACCCGCGCGTCGTGGGTGACCAGGAGCACGGTGGTGCCCTGCTCGCGGGCGGCGGCGGTCAGCAGGTCCATCACCAGCTCGCCGGACATGGAGTCGAGCGATCCGGTCGGCTCGTCGGCGAATAGCACCTCGGGGCCGGCGACCAGGCCGCGGGCCAGCGCGACCCGCTGCGCCTGCCCGCCGGACAGCTCACCGGACCTGCGCTGCTCGAGCCCGTCAAGGCCGAGCGTGCCGAACCACTCGCGCGCCGCCTTCATCGCCGGCCCGCGGCGCGTGCCGGAAAGTAGCAGGGGCAGGGCGACGTTCTCCTCCGCGGTCAGCTCGGGGACAAGCTGGCCGGTCTGGAACACGAACCCGAACCGGTCCCGGCGCAGTGCGCTGCGCTTGTCGTCGCTCAGGGCGTCCAGCCGCAGCCGGTTGAACCAGACCTCGCCCTCGTCGGGGACGAGGATGCCCGCCAGGCAGTGCAGCAAGGTGGACTTGCCGGATCCGCTCGGCCCCATGACCGCGACGATCTCGCCGCGGTGCACGGTCAGCGAGGCACCGCGCAGCGCCGGGGTGCTGCCGAACGAGAGCACCAGGTTCCATGCCCCGATGAGCTTCGTGTCACGGCCCTCGGTGACGGCGCTCACTGGTGCACCGCCCGGGCGAGCAGGTCCAGCCTGGCCGCCGTGTGGTCGATCCATCGCAGGTCAGCCTCCAGTCGGTAGAGCGCGTGGTCGGCGAGCAGCACGCCGAGCTGATCTGAGTCCCGCTTGAGCTCGGTGAGCTCGCGCATCCGCTGCAGGTGGGCGGCTCGCTGGGCGTCGAGGAAGCCGGCGGGCGGGCGGTCGAGCATGAGGGCGAGCACCACCTTGGCGAACAGCTCGCTCTGCAGGTCCGGCTCCGGCGGGACCGGCTCAGCCAGCCAGTGCCCCACGTCGGCGATGCCCGCCGCGGTGATCACGTACCGGCGACGTTCCGGCCCGGCCTCCTTCTCGACGGGTCCGGCCACCGCCTTGCCGTCCCGGGCCAGCCGGGACAGCGTCGCATAGACCTGGCTGTACCGCAGCGGCCTGCCCCGGCCGAAGAACGCGTCGTAGTCGCGTTTCAGGTCGTAACCGTGGCTCGGCCCTCGCTCGAGGAGGCCGAGCAGCGTCAGTGGAACACTCATAACCGGGAGAATACTCCAAGAGTATTCTCCCGGAAAGTAGTTGAGGGATATTGACCCTGGACCGACGGCGGCGCGCGGGAGGGGACGCGGCTGGAGGCGCGCACGGCCAGCCCCAGACGCGCCGCCGCGCCGCCGCCGCACCGCCGCCGCGTCACCGCCTTGACGGCGAGCTGGTGAAACCGGTCACGCCCGGAAGTTTCGGCGAGCTATCGGAGAATCTTGCCCCACCTGTATCACTGGTCACAATCGCCACCATAGGCGGATATTCAGCCGACCCTAGGACTCGACGGGAAAACATCGACGGACGTGTATTGATTACGGAGCGTATTGTCTAAAATCGCGCAGTTCGGACTGCTCGCGGTCGATTACCGGCCACGATGAAGATTTTGCACCAATGTGATGAACCACGGTGTGGGTCGTTGCGTATCACAATGTAACGAGTTACCGTCGCAGAGTGCTCCATCGCTGCGGCAGAACCGAGGCTGTGACGGATGTGACTGAAGGAAACTTCAGTGCAGACGGGCGGTCCGACAATGTGGTCGGATCGATGCGGTTTGTTCGGCTCTAACGCCGCACGAGTGGTCGGTTTATGCCGCACAATGGAGCACGGGATCGGCAGTAGCCCAGCCGTACCTGGCTGCCAGGCGCGAACGGGCGGAGGAGTGGTGGTGCAAAGGCTCAGCGTTGCTAGCCGCGAATGCGGTGCGGAGTCGTCCGTGTACGCTGCAGCACCGTCGGCCTCAGTCGACCGTGATAACCCCGCGGCCGCAGTGCTGGCGCCTGTGCGCGGCGGTCCGCCGGGTGCGGCCGCGCCGCGCCGGGCCGCGCGACGCGCGGCAACACGGCGCGCCGGTTGTCGACCAGCCTGGCCGAAGATGGTATGTAAAGGACATCCGTGCATCTATGCGGCCGATGGGGACTCAATGACCCAGTTCGCATCCTCGAAGGTCGTGCCTTGCGGCCACCGGCGCCCGCGCAAGCTCAGTGATGTCCACGGAAGGGAAGGATGATGTCCGTATCGATCCTCGCTGCAGCAGCCCCGCAGGCGGCGGTCAGCACCGTAGGTCTCGTCAACTACCTGCAGAGCCTTTTCGGCCCGCTATTCCTCGGACTAGTAGGCATCGTGGCGCTCTACTTCCTCTTCACTCGCGAGATCACCAAGTTCGTGCAATTCATTGTGCTGGCAGTCGCGATCGCCGTGGTCTTCTACACGCCGGCCATCGTGGAGACCCTGGCCAAGGGGATAGCGAACGCGCTCGGGGTCCACTGAGGTTATCTCGCGCTGAGGAGAGCAGTCCTGTGGACCTGCCCACGTATACGAATATCTGGCGGATAGAAAAGCGGCTATATAAGCTTTACGACGTCCGGCTGCCCATGCCGCTGCCGATCAACTGGATCGCCGTATTCGCTGGGATCACGATCCCTTACATCATCCTGCTCATCGCCATAGGGCTGCCCTTCAATCACACCCTGGTCTGGCTGTACGTACTCCCGCCCGGCGTGCTCACCTGGCTCACCACCCGGCCGGTCATCGAGAACAAGCGGCTACCCGAACTGGTCGAGTCGCAGGCCCGCTACCTGATGGAACCGCGGACCTGGGTGCGGCTCGCACCGCTCAGCGAGAAGGACCAGATGATCCTCACCGCCCGCGTCTGGCGCAGCCGCCCGCCGCGCCGGGCCGCCGGCCCGGCACCCGGTCAGCGCCCGGTACCCGCGTCACGCCCGGCGCAGCCCGCGGTGGAGTCGGCCAGGGAGTCGCGGCCGATGCATAACGGGCCGGTGCTCAAGCCCACGTCGGTCTTCCGGCCGGAACTCGCCGCCGCCCCGGGCCAGGCCGTGCGCCAGCGCCAGCCAGCGGGCGCGCAGCAGCGGTCCCGGGCCCAGGAGCCGTCCAGGACGCGCGACCGCTCACCAGACCGCTCGCGGGTCCAGGAGCGGTCCCGCGCGGCGGCCGGCCGCGACATGGCCCGCCGGGCCCCCATGCTGCCCGCGGCCCGCTCGGTGCCGCCGGTAACTGCCCGCTCGGTGCCGCCGGTAACTCCTGTCGCGGCACCCGATGCGTTCGGCCTGCCGGCCAGCCTGTTCGGTCCCGTGCTGAACCCTGGCGGCCTGCCTGGCAGGCCGCCGCGGGAAGACGGCCCGGTGCACGCCATGCCCGACGTCTTTCCCGCCGCGGCGGCGGCGCCGTCGCAGGCGGCGGTCCCCCCGCCCGTGCCCGTGACGCCGCCCGCGTCCACGTCGCCGGCCGGCCCCGTGTCGCCGGAGGCACCCCGGCTCGCCCGGGTGGTCGTGCCCGCCGTCAAGCCCGACAAGCCGCCCGTGCGGATCCGGGCAGGCGCGCTAGGCGGCGCCAGCCTTGAGCTGTCACACGACGGCCCGGGACGGCGCCCCGTCCCGGCCGGCCAGCCGGCGGAACCCGGCGCCCCGGCCGTTCCGCCCGTCTGGCCATCCCAGCCGTTGCACGCACCGCAGGCCGCACAGCCCGCCACCCCGGTCACTCCGGTCGCGCCGGTCGCGCTTGCCCCCCCGGCTAGCCCAGTGCCGTCGGCCCCGGCATCGCCGTTGGCCGGTCAGGGACAGCCGGCCGCGTCGGCAGCGCCTGCTCCGTCGGCACCGCCTGCTCCGTCGGCAGCGCCTGCAGCGCCTGCAGCGCCTGCTCCGCCTGCTCCGTCGGCACCGTCTGCCCCGCGTGTCTCGCTGGTGCGCCCCGGTCTGGCCTCGCCGCCGGCCTCGCCGTTCCAGCCGGACGATCCGGCGCGCGGCTGGCCTGCGCCGGCCCGCCCGCTGCGCACGGTGCCACCCGCGGCGGACACCGGCGAGCCCCCGGCCGGGGAAGGCGAGCGCGCGGCCGCGTCGGCACCGCCACCCGTCGAGGCGCTCGCGGCCCCGGTAAAGGCGCCGCCGGCCCCGCCGGAGATGCCGCGGGTCTCAGCCGCACAGGAACCCGCCCCCGCGGCTCCGGCTCCGGCGCCAGCGCCGGTTGTCCAGCGGGCCGCGGCACCCAGGCAGCAGGCCGTGCCGTCGATCGAGCGGGCGCTCAGCCGCCCCGGACAGGACATGAACTCCTCCTGGGGCGGCAAGGTCAAGGTCGTCACGGGCAGCGGCGCCGCCCAGGGCCCTGGCGCCCGCGACCAGGAGGCGCAGGACAGGAACCGGGCCCGGCTGCCCCTCGCCGACCCGCGGCGGATCCTCGTCCTCGGCTGCACGAGCGGCGCCGGGCAGTCCGTCACCGCCTATATGACCGCGTTCATGCTCGCCAGCCTGCGGGAGCACCCGGTCGCCGCGGTTGACCTGCACGACGGCACCCTCGCCCGCTTCCGCGCCCCCGCGGCCTGGCTTGAGGAACTGCTCGCGGGCAAGCCGCCGCAGCACATCGTGTCGGGCCGGCCGGACGGCCTGCAACCGAGCCCCAGGCCGAACCCGGCGCGGCTCGACGTGGTCGCCTCGCACGAGCCCCTGTCCGACGGGGACGAGATTAAGCTCGCCGTGCAGCTGAACAGGCATTACCCGCTGACCGTGCTCGACCCTGGCGCGGCCGGCCTGACCCGGCTGCTCAAGGTGACCGACCAGCTCGTGGTGGTCGTGCCCGCCAACGGGGACGCGGCGGGCGCGCTCGCCGACACCCGCGACTGGCTAGACAACAACGGCCACGCGGACCTGGCCATGCAGTCGGTGACGGTGATCAACGGGGTGAGCCGCCGCTCGCTAACGGACGTGGAGCAGGCCGAGTCCGTCGCCCGCGGCCGGTCGCGGGCGATCGTCCGCGTGCCGTGGGACGACATGCTGCCGGTGGCCGTCGCCGGCCCCTCCGCGCTCCGCCCCCAGACGCGCGTGGCCTACACCGCGCTGTCCGGGGTGCTCGTAGCGGGCCTGGCCGCCGCCGGAAGGAAGCAGACATGAGCGGGAGGTCGAAGGGACGCAGCCGCCTGACCGTCAGGTACTTCGACGACCGGGTACTGCTCACCGACACGCACGCGTGGGCGTACTACCGAGTGCCGTCGGTGTCGTATGAGTTCACCACGCCAGACGAACGTGAGGCGCTCGCCACCAACATCACCGTGGCCCTCGCGGCGATCAGGATGCAGGACGCCGAGGTGCACCTGCGGATCGCGCACCGGCCGTACCCGGCGGTGGAGTGGGCGACGGGACTCGACGCCACCTCCGACGACGGGCCCGGCTGGCGTGAGTACCTCGAGGAGATCTACCAGCACGTCTGGGCCAAGGACTTCTGGTCCAAGGAGATCTACCTCGGCGTGCGGCTCGGCCAGCGCTCGGTGCGGGCACAGCTCACCGGCGGCCTGGTCGGCGGCTTCCTGAACAGCTACCGCGGCGCCGACCGCGGCAAGGGCGCGGAGGAGGACGCGCTGCCGCCGGGCGAGGTCGGCAAGTGGACGGAGCAGGCGGAGCGGCTCGGCCGCGCGCTTACCGCGTCCGCGCTCGCCGCGCGGCACGCCACCTCCCGCGAGGTGGCCTGGCTCTTCCGGCACACGCTGATGGGCTCGCTCGGCGACCCGCCGCCGTCCGCTACCAGGCGCAAGCCCTGGGGACAGGGCGAGATCGAGCAGCTTTACGAGGGCGTGGTGCACAACGGCCGCACGATGCTCCGGCTCGAGCAGGTTCAGGGCGACTCGTGGGCGGCGTTCCTCTCGTTCGCCAGGTTCCCCGACCTGATGGCGTTCCCTGACGGCGAGCCGTGGCTGCATCACGCGGACTCGCTGCCGTTCCCCGTGGAGATCTCCTCCCGGATGAACCTGATCTCGCCGGCCAAGGCGTCCAAGGACGTATCGCGGCGGCTGGCGCACGCCCGCGACATGGACGCGCACATCCGCGAGGCGGGCGCGGAGGCGCCCATCGCGCTCGCCGAGCAGATCGCCGCCGCCCGCATGCTCGAGCACGGCATCACCAAAGAGCGTCTGCCCTTCGTATACGGCTGGCACCGGGTGCTGGTGACCGCGCCGTCCAGGGAGCTGTGCGTCCGTCGCGTCGAGGCGGTCACCGAGCATTACCGGGACATCGGCATCGACCTGGTCAACTCCACCGGCGACCAGTTTTCGCTGCTGTCGGAGTCGCTGCCGGGCGAGAAGGTGCGGCTGTCCTCCTACGTGCAGCGCCAGCCGCTGTACACGATCGCGGGCGGCATGCCGACCGCGACCGTGGAACTCGGCGACCGGATCGCCGACGGCGTCGGCTGGATCGGCCCGTACATCGGGGAGACCCTGGGCCGGGCGCGCTCCGTGGTCCACTTCGACCCGATGCTCGCCGCGGCGCGGAACCGGCCGACGGCGGTCGCCATCACCGGGGAGCCGGGCGGCGGCAAGACCACCCTGGCGATGCTGCTGATGTACCAGCTCGCGCTGCGCGGCGCGACCATCGCGGTCATCGACCCCAAGGGCGACGCGGAGCCGCTCGCGGAGTTCCTGACCAGGACCGGGCGCAAGGCCCGGGTGCTGCCGCTGTCGTCGGCGGCGGCCGGGCTGCTCGACCCGTTCTCGTTCGGTGACGACCTGGCGGAGAAGCGAACGATGGCGACGGAGACGCTGCGCCTGCTGCTGCCGCGGATGAGCGAGGAACGCGAGTCGGCGATGATCCAGGCGGTCGGCGCGGTGGCCGTGGGGCCGCGGCCGAGCCTCGGCAAGGTCGTCCGGCTGCTTGAGGAGTCCGACGACCCGGCCTGGAAGAACCTGGGCGCCGTGATGCGCTCGGTCTCCGAGATGCGGCTCGCCCGGCTGTGCTTCGCGCCGTCCGGCGGCCAGCAGATCGACGTCCGGGGGTGGACCACCGTGTTCACGCTCGGCGGGCTGACCCTGCCGGACACCACCACCGGCCGGGAGGACTACTCCTACGAGCAGCGGCTCTCCGTCGCGCTGCTGTACCTGGTCTCCCAGTTCGCCCGGCGGCTGATGAACACCATCGACCGGACGGCGGCGAAGGCGATCTTCCTCGACGAGGCGTGGGCGATCACCTCCACCCCGGAGGGGGCCAAGCTCGTTCCCGAGGTGTCCAGGATGGGCCGGTCGCGGAACACCGCGCTGGTCCTCATCTCGCAGAACGCCGGTGACCTGCTCCACGAGCAGGTGACCAACTGCATTTCCAGCGTCTTCGCGTTCCGCTCGTCGGAACGGGCCGAGGTGACGAACGTCATGTCACTCCTCGGCGTCGAGCCGTCCGAGGAGCACAAGGCCAGCCTTCGCGCTCTCGGCAACGGCGAGTGCATATTCCGTGACCTCGACGACCGTGCGGGCCGCATCGGCGTCGATCTCGTATCCGAAGAACTACGGGACTGGATCGACACAAATCCGACACGTGCCCGCCGGCCTCAGCCGGCGGCTACCACCCCCAAGTAAGACCGCCGAATACAGGAGCCTTCCGAGATGGCTGAACCCCACCCGCGCGCTGGCCGACCAGGGAAGAGCCGGGCCGCTCGCGCGCTGCTGCTGGCCAGCGCGATCGCCGCGATCGTGCTCAGCGTGCTGTTCATGGCCCGCCCGGCGTCCGCCGCGCCGGCCGCCAAGTCGGCCCCCGTCGCCGCCGCGGCCCACACCGCCGCCGCGGCCCACACCGCCACCGTGGCCAGGACGGCGACGGCCGGCCAGGCCGGGCACCTCGCCGAGAACCAGCTGACCTCGCTTGTCACGCCTGCCGCGGCCGACGCCGGCATCTGCAACGTGCCTGGCGTCGGCGACATCGGCGGCTTGATCGGCCTCTGCCAGGCAGGCTCGGGCGTGGTCGGCGACCTGAACAACATCTGTACCTCGGGCGCGCCGGAACCCGTGTCCGCCACCACGGGCATCGACTCGATGATCACCACGCCGGGCAGCCCCACCACCGGCAATACGCTCTACGACAACTACGGCATGGCCGGCCAGGACTGGGCCTCGTACGGGCTGACCTGCTCCCAGGAGACGTCCTCGATCGGCAACAGCGTCGCGGGCATCGTCTTCGACATGGCCAAGTCGCTGGACCGGGTCACGATCACCGTCTACCAGTCCGCGGCCGGCTCGAACATACTCGGCTGGCTGAGCGGCGATGTGGACCGGCTGATCACCGCGCTCGGCAACGCGATCTACTTCCCGTTCCTGGCCCCGGTGGTGGTCATCGCCGCGATGTGGCTGGCCTGGCAGGGCCTGGTGCGCAAGCGGGCCACCAGGACCATCGAGGGCACGATCTGGATGGTCATCGCCTGCGCCGCCGCGGTCTGGCTCATCGGCCGCCCGGGTGACTTCACCAACGTCGGCACGACCGTCGCCAACGGCACCACCTCGGTGCTCAACGCGGCGTTCGCCAACCTGCCCGCCCCCGCGGAGAGCAACTGCCTGCCGGTCGCCGCGGGCGACCCGCAGTCGGTCACCGCGAACTACTCGTTCACCTCGGCCAACGGCCTGGTCGACCAGAACGCGAACGAGCTGTGGACGGTACTCGTCTGCAAGCCGTGGCTGGACGGCGAGTTGGGCACCACCCAGTACGCGGCACCCGGCACGAACCAGCCGCAGACCGTCGTCAACCAGTACGGCAGGCAGCTGCTGTGGGCCCAGGCGGTCGCGGGCAACGAGCAGCCGGTCACCACCACGCTCATCAACGCGAAGCAGGATACCTACAACGGCATCGCCATGCAGCTGCAGCAGACCAACCCGGGGGTTTACTCGGTGTTCCAGGGCGATCAGTGGACAACCAGGCTGGAGATCGGGTTCGAGGCGCTGTTCGCCGCCGTCGCGGCGGGCCTGCTCGTCCTGCTCATCGCGCTCACCCTGATCATCTTGAAGCTCGGCTTCCTGCTGCTGCTCGTCGCCGGGCCGTTCTTCCTGATCATCGGCATCCATCCGGGCTTCGGCCGGGTCGTCGCGATCCGCTGGTTCGAGATGCTCGTCGGCGTGCTGATGAAACAGGTCGCGGTCGCGCTAACCCTGAGCGTGCTGCTCTACTGCTACACCCTGATCATGGGCACCACCGACCAGGTGCTGCCCTGGGCGCTGAAGATCATGATGATCGCGCTGGTCACGGTCGCGGTGTTCATCTACCGCAAGCCGTTCCAGCACTTGTTCTCCTCGGTCGGCTACGGCATGCTCGGCGCGGACGAGCGCGCCAACGTGAGCTGGCGCGAGTCCGGCTTCGGCTTCCGCCGGGTGACGGCGGGCGCGGCGGGCGTCGTGGTGCCGGGGATGGGCGCGTCGCGCGCGTCCCGCTGGGCGCGCCGCGGCACGGTGGCGGACGGGACGGGCGACGGCACGGCGGCGGACGGCGGCGCGGTCGCCGCGACCGGCGCCACGGTCCCCGAGGGGACGGCCACCGCGCCCGTCGCCGACACCCACGTCAGCGCCAGGCAGTGGCCGGACACTGGGGTGGGCGCCGGCCGGACCGCGCCGCCGCTGCCGCGGCCTAACGGCGGGTCGCCCGCGAGCGGCGCCACCACGGCAGGCTGGGCCCGCAGCGGCGCCACCGGAACGGGCACCGGGGCGCGCCGGCCGGCGCGGCCGCCGGACCGCCAGGGCGGAGCCGGCACGCCGCCCCCGGTCCGCCAGGGCCCGGCGCCGTCGTCTCGCGGCAGCGCCGGAAGCGCGTGGCCGGGTGGTGCAACACGCCCCCGTTCCGGCGAATCTTCCAACGGGGCGGCCGGGGGAGCGGGACAGCCCGCCGCGGCACCGTTCTGGGCGCGCTCGCGCCGGCGGTCCAAGTAGCGAGGGCCGGGCATGGAACTGACCACCGGGCAGCGGCGGCTGCTGTTCGTCGTCGTCGTCATCGCGCTTGCCGGGCTGGGCTTCTACCTGGTGAGCAGCCGGTCTTCCGGCGGCTCGCCCGGCGTCGCGGCATCGACGCCGGCCAGCAGCGGCTCCCAGCCGGCCGCGAGCGGCACGACGGCGGCCGGCGTCCCGCCGTCGACCGTCCCCGCGGCCACGCCCGTCTCCACCACGGGCGGCGCCGAGATCTACCAGTGGCTGCCGTTCACGGCGGCGGACCTGACCGCGGCGGCGCACACCACGGTTACCTTCGCCGGGGACTACGCCACCTGGAGCTACACCGAGGACGCCGCCGCCTACGGCGCCAAGATGAACGGACTGGTGACGGCGCAGGAGGCGGCGACCCTGGAGAACGACTACGGCACGTCGGGCGTGGCCGGGCCGCGGACCGCGGACAAGCAGGTATCGACGGGCAGCGGCACGATCGACTCGATCAGCGCGTTCGGCAGCAACCCGACGTCGATCACCTTCGTGGTCACGATCAGCCAGCAGGTCAGCTCCACGCAGCCGGCGAAGTCTATGACCGGCCAGTACACCGTCACGCTGGCCTTGTCGGGTAACGCCTGGCAGGTCAACGACATCGAGCTGTCCGGGATAGGCAATACATGAACCGTCGCTCCGTAGGGCCGATCGTCATCGGCATCCTTGTTATGGGGCTTGTCGCCTTCCTTGTCGTCCCGATGCTCATTGTGGGCGGCGCGTCCATGCTGTTCGCCGGGAGCTCCGGCGCGCGGTGCGGCACGGCCGGCGCGAGCGCGGTGCAGCCGGGGGTCTCCAACGAGGCGGCCAACTCGATTCCCGCCACCTACCTCAAGTGGTTTCAGAAGGCCGGCCTGCAGTACAACATCTCGTGGACGGTCCTGGCCGGCATCGGGAAGGTGGAGAGCGACGACGGGCGCACCACGCTGACCGGCGTCATGTCCGGATCGAACAACTTCGGCGCGGCCGGGCCGATGCAGATCGGCATCGACGGCGCGTCGGGCAACCAGTGGGGCGGTAACCCGATCCACTCGGCGTCCCAGGTGGTCAACGGCGTCGCCACCGACGAGGACGGCGACGGGATCGCCAGCGTGTACGATCCCGCGGACGCGATCGCGGGCGCGGCCAAGTACCTGGTCGAGCACGGCGCGCAGCAGAACATCCCCGCGGCGATCTTCGGCTACAACCACGCGGACTGGTACGTCGAGGAAGTGCTCTCCTGGGCGTCGACCTACGCGTCCGGCGGGTTCACCGTCAGCGACGTCGCCCAGGGCGCCAACGCGGCCGCCGTGACGGGTAAGGGCGGCGGGGGCCAGTTGTGCAGCCAGAACAGCCAACTCGCCGCGTTCGTCGCGCCGAACGCGATCGTGAGCCAGGCGGTCAGCTACGCGGAGGCGCAGCTGGGCAAGCCCTACCTGTTCGGCGGTACCGGGCCCGCCGCCTTCGACTGCTCCGGGCTGGTCATGATGGCCTACCGGGCAGCGGGCGTGAACATACCGCGTACCTCGCAGCAGCAGTTCGCGCAGCTGCCGAGCGTCCCGGCGGCCAAGGTGGTCCCCGGCGACCTGGTGTTCTTCGCGGGCTCCGACGGCACCCCCGCGGCACCAGGGCACGTCGGCCTGGTGATCGGCAAGAACACGATGATCGAGGCGTACGCCACCGGCACGCCGGTCCGGGTCTCCACGTTCGGTACCCCGCAGTCGCCGCAGGGCGACGGAACAGTGGTCGGTTTTGCCCAGCCATGGCCCGGCAATGCGGCTAACGCCCCGGTTTCCGGGTGAAAATACGGTGCGGGGTGCCCGGTGGCCGGGCCGGCCGCGGCAGTAACCCACGGGCGGGCGACGCGGGCGATGTCGGCGTCGGAGGCGCGGGCGAACGCGTCGAGTTGCAGGAAGTGCCTGGCGATGATGAGCCCGAGGATGCTGCTGACGGTCAGCGCGGCCCGCAGGTCTGCGTCGTCGCCGCTCATGGCGCGGCTCAGGTTGGCGGCCCGCTCGTTGAGGAAGGCGCTCACCTGGGCTGCTGCTTCCGGTGCGGTGAGCATCGACCGGACGAGGGCCCTGGCCTCCGGCGGCAGGGCCGCGAGCCGGACGTCCAGCACGTCGTGCAGGTGGGCCTCGATCTCGCCGGGGCCTGCTTCCCCTAGCTGGATGGCGCTGTTGAAAAGGGCGGCCTTCGACCCGTAGTGCTGCATTACCAGGGACGGGTCGACTTTCGCGCGACGGGCGATCCCGCGGATGGTGGCCGCCTCCAGGCCGTGCTCGCCGAATTCCGCGCGCGCCGCCTCGAGGATGCGCTGCGCGGTGGCTGCCCGTTTGGCGGCCCTGCTGTTCTGCTCGTCCACAAGTCCACTCTACCGTTGTTGAGCGAAACGTGTATAGTTGGCTCAACAAGCGATGAGTGAGGTGGGCCTGATCGTGGGCCAGGCCGTCCGCTGGCCGCGCGACTTCATCGTGAAGGGAACAGGAAATGACTTCTTCGCGAAATGGCTCACCAACACGCGCTCTCGTCCTGGGAGGCGGCGGCGCCGTCGGTGTCGGCTGGCAGGCCGGCCTGCTCACAGGGCTGCACGAGGCCGGTGCCGACCTGGCGGGAGCGACGGCAATCGTTGGAACATCCGCGGGCGCCCTCGTCGGCGCGCTGCTGTCCAGCGGCCGTGACGTCACCGATGCACTCACCAGCCTGGCCGCGCTCGGGCAGAGCATCGACCCCGACAGCCTGGCGGCAGGCGATGAAGCCTTCCTAAGAATAATGCGCCAGGCGAGCCTCGACACCGACCCGCGGCAAGCACTACGGGCGATCGGCCGCGCAGCGCAGAAGGCGAGCACGCCCGCCGAGGACGTCTACCTCGGCCTGTTCGGCACACTCGACGGCACCGCCTGGCCCGCAGGCTTCCGGTGCACCGCGACCGACACCGAAACCGGCGACCTGGCCGTGTGGGACCAAGGATCCGGCGTGCCGCTGCTGCACGCTGTCGCCTCCAGTTGCTCCGTACCGATGCTGTTCCCCACCGTCACCATCAAGGGCCGCCACTATATGGACGGAGGCATCCTCAGCCACCTGAACGCCACGGCGGCACCACCGGCCGGCGTCCTCCTTGTCCTGTCCTGCCACCCCCTCGGGTCCCAGGGCGCCGGAGGGGGCGGGTCACTCGCCGCCTCCGTCACCCCGGACGCTGAACTGGCGCCATTGCGCCAAACCAGACGGCTGGTAGCCGTCGAGCCCGATTTCAGCGGCATCGAGGCTCCGGTGAACATGATGGACCCGAATTTCGCCATCCAGGCTTTCCAGGCCGGCCAGCGGCAGGCGGAACGCGAAGCCGCAGCGATCCAGCGCGCCTGGAATTTGTGAGAGGGCGACAGGCTGGGATGGCCTCCTGCGGGGCGGCCCGCGCGCTGCGACTGACCGACCCCCCACCGGTTACGACGAGCGGATGACATCAACCGTCGAAATAAGCGGGACTGACGGACAACGAAATGCCTCGGGGCGGCGCAGGGAAGAGCCGGCCCGGCAGCAGCGGGGCGTCTTGCTCGGGATCGCGCCCGGCCGGTCGGCCACCGCCCGGCCCGCTCGCGAGCCGGATCTCCGCGGGCCGGCTGCCGCCTTCGGGTTTAGCCGAGTCCGATCTGCTTGGCCTGCAGCGCGGAGTCCCAGAAGGCGGAGATGGCGATGAGCTGGTCGCCGTGCCACTTGCTGGTCTGGCCGAAGTCGAGGTCAAACGCCTTTCCCGTCGGCGGGACGACCGTGCCGTCGGGCAGCGTCATTTCCCCGGTGAAGGTTCCGGTGGTGCGGGTGACGACGGTGATCCAGTCGCCGCTGCCGAACTGGACCGGGTAGGGGTCATTGCGGACGTGGACGTCGGGGAAGATGCGGAACATCTGCGCCACCATCGCGGCGTGGGCCGCCGATCCGTAAATCGGCTCGGCGTTGCCGGTGACGTAGGCGACCATGTCGGGATGGTGGATCGCGTTCAGGACCGCGAAGTCGCGGTCGTTGAAGGCGTCGTCGCCCTGCTTCATGAGCGCGAGGAGGTGTGTCGTCCGGCTGGTGTCGGTGACGGTAGCCATGAGGGCTCCTGTTCCTGTCGTTAATTCGTCAGGCCGCGGCCGCCATGATGGCTAGAACTGACTCTAATTTTGGTGTTTGCCCTAAGCTTAGCACGCTTGCGGGTGCCTCGGCGCGCCAGGGCCGGGCCGCACGTCGCGAGGACGCGCCCGCGATCGGGGTGCGCAGCGCCGCGGCCCGGGTTCCTGCCGGGCGCCCGTCATCGAAGTCGTCACGTCATCCATCCGTGCGCGGCCCCTGCCTCGATCGAAGGGTGCCAGCGGCAACCTCCCCTGCCGTTGGAAGCCGGGCAGGTCATCGCGAGATAGATGGGGGCGAGTCGATTTCTAGTGTCTAGTCAAATCTTGGGGTAAATGGGGTAGACTGCGGCGGTGCCTGCCACCGGATTGCGCGAGCTTAAGAAGGCGCGGACGCGCCAGCTTATCGCCGACACGGCGGCGCGCCTGTTCGCCGAGCGCGGCTACGAGCGGGTCGCCGTGAGTGATGTGGCGCGCGCGGCCGAGGTCGCCGAGCAGACGGTCTACAACTACTTCCCGACCAAGGAACGGCTGGTCACCGACCGCGAGGAGCAGGTTCGGGACCGGCTGTGCGACCTGATCCGCTCCCGCCCGCCCGGCATGACCCCGGCTGCCGCGATCCGCGGCTTCGTCCTGGAAGCCGTCGCCGGGATCCGCACCATCCCGCCGGAGATCTGGCGCGGCGAGCTCGGCTACCTGGCGGCGATCAGCCCGACTATTCACCGGCTGGTGCTGGAACTGACCGGCCGGCAGGCCGCTGCCCTCGCCGCCGCCATCAGCGACAGCACCGCCGTCGCGCCGGAGGTCGCCAGGCTCCAGGGGATCGCGCTCGCCGCGGTGTTCCAGATCATCATCACCGACGCCGGCCAGCGCGCCCGCGACGGCCAGAGCCAGGCCGAGATCGCCGACGAGCTGCGCCCGGCGGTAGAGAACATCCTCAACGAACTCGACCGGTGGCTGAGCGCCTCAGCACCGCCCGCTCAGCGGTAGCCGAGCCACCGCCGCTGCCGTCAGCCGGGCGACACCCCGGATCCCGCGCCCACCCTGGGGCCGGCCCGGGCACGCTGCGTTTCTGCTGTTCACCACCCGAAGTCAGCGGCCGGACCTGTCCGCCCCCGGGCTGGCCTGACCGGGGCTGGCGGCGTTGTGCGCTACGGCCACGACCTCGGCGAGGGGCGCGGCGGGGTGCCCCAGCAGGCGCGCCAGGTCCTGGCTGCTGGTCTCGAGTTCGTCGCGGGCGATGGAGGCAGCTGGTATCCGGATCACGTCACGAGGTGAGCGAGCAGCGCCGGGTAGCCACTCAGCAGGGACCGGGCTAGTCGTAATCGCGCAGGCCGGCGGTGCCGAGGTCAATCAGGGAGTCGGTTTCCTGGCCGCGGTTGCCCTGTCGCCATTGGTTCAGCCCGCCGAGCAGCTCCATCGCCGCTGCCGCGCGGCCGAAGGCGGGCAGGGCTGACTCTTCCTCGGGCGTGAGCGGGGCCGGCCCGGCGGCCGAGTACAGCCGGGCGACAGCGTCCAGCCGCGCGGGCAGGGGGAGCGGGGAGCCGTGCATGAGGCTGGCCGCGATGACCGCGAGCTCTTGCAGCCGCGGCCAGCGGTTGGCCAGCGCGAAGTCCAGGACGGTCAGCTCGCCGTCGGGACCGAGCATGACGTTGCCCGCCGTCAGGTCAGCGTGGATCAGCGTCACCGGCAACGACCAGAAGCCGGCCGCCGCCATCGCCGAGATGGCGTCATCGACGAGGCGGCGCTGGCCCGCGTCGAGCAGGTCGCCGACCTGCCCGGCCAGCGGGACCAGGTTGGCGATGGCCCAGGCGTCGAACACCCGCTCCGGGCGCGCTTGGCAGGCGTGAATGCGCACGGCCTGCTCCACGAGCCGTGCGAGCTCGGCCTGGTCCGGCGGACGGCCCAGGTCATAGAACGTACGGCCGGGGGCGAAGTCCATGACCAGCAGCTGGTGCCCGTCGTAGGAGTGCACGTCGTCGCCCGCGGCGTCGGCATGCAGCCGCGGGTGGCGTACCCCTGCCTCGCGGACGGCACCGATAACACCCGCTGTGCGCCCCGCGATCCCGGCCGGCCGTCCGGCCGCGAAGACCTTGACCACCACCCGCGCCTGCCTGGTCCGCAGGTCGATGTTGCAGTCCTCGTACCCGGTGGCAAAGACCGACCAGTCGAGGATGCCGCCGAGCCGGTATTCCGCAGCGACGTGGGCGACAAGTTCCGGCAGGCTGGTGCGGACGCGGCCGGCCGGCCCGGCGGAAGTGCCCAGCGAGACGTCTCCGGTCATCGAGTCAGGCTACTCGGATGGCCATGGCGCGCGGTTGCGCAGGTCGGTCAGGACGCTCCTTCGGTGCGGCAGAAGGCGATGACCTGTGGATATGTTGTGAACGAGGCGGTGGATAACCCGGCTTAGGCGTGGATAACTACCGTGATTCTGTGGATAAGAAAAGAAATCTCAGTTGCTTCCCGAGGAGGCTTGCGCCGTGCG